>Ga0306920_100014884_pt1 | contig 10639 bp, 7 predicted proteins | sample flu12Cox44000170_FD_204666 | JGI IMG/M metagenome (GOLD analysis project Ga0306920, IMG submission 204666) | Lab enrichment of tropical soil microbial communities from Luquillo Experimental Forest, Puerto Rico - flux4day.12C.oxic.44.000.170 (v2)... | ecosystem: Environmental > Terrestrial >... | reverse complement strand
CTGGGCCAGCATCGAGATACAGCGGGCTGTGACGTCCTCGGTCGGCGGGTCGAGCAACGCACCGTGATCGGAGAATGGGATGTTGTTGAGGTAATATTCGAGATTGTCGACGTCGAAGGCCGCCCAGCCACCGTTGCGGCTCTGCAGGCCCTCGATCCACTCGCGACCGCGGTCGATCGCGGCATCGTAGTCCCTGCCCCCGTCCCAACGCCGCATCCGGTCCATTGACATCACAATGACCGCGGTGTCGTCGAGATCGGGATAATGGGCGTTGTTGTACTGGAAGGCCCATCCGCCCGGGCGCACGTTCGGGGCCTTCACTGCCCAATCGCCCTTGAAGTCGAGCACCTGCCTCGGCGTCAGCCAGTCGAGGCCCTGTTTCGCTGAGGCCATCGCCTTGCCGCTGCCGGACTCGATCAACGCGTGACAGGTCAACGTCGTGTCCCACACGGGCGAGACGCAGGGCTGGCAATAGGCCTCTTCCTCGCCGACGACGAGCAGGAGATCGAGCGCGCGCCGGGTCGAGGCGCGCGGCGGGTAGTCCGGACCGTTGCCGAGGGCATCATACATCATCACGATGTTGGCAATCGGCGGATAGATCGCGCCCATGCCGTCCTCGCCGTTCAATCGCTCCTCGATGAAGGCGAGCGCAGCATCGATGGCGCGCCTGCGCAGCGCCTTGGGAAACAGCGGCTCGACGACGCGCAGGACTGCGTCGAGCGAACGGAACAGCAGGAACCACGCCCGACTCTGGTGCGGCGCCTTCGCGGTCATGCCGATCGAGCGCGGGTCCTGCAGGAACAACTCGTCGATGGTGACGCCCTTGGGATTTTTTGCACGTGCCTTCAACGCAGCGAGCACCATCAGCGGCACCATGGTGGTGCGTGCCCAGTAGGAGATCTTGTTGATGTGGAACGGCGACCACATCGGCAACAGCATGATCTCGACCGGCAGCACGGGCACGGCGCGCCAGGTGAGCACGCCGAACATCGCAAGCGTAAAGCGCGTGAAGACGTTGCTGTTGATGGCCCCGCCGCGCGAGCGGATGGCCTCGCGGGCGCGCACCATGTGTGGTGCGTTGACGTCGTCGCCAATCATCTTGAGGGCGAAATAGGTCTTGACGCTCGCGCTCATGTCGAACTCGCCATCGTGGACCAGCGGCCAGCCGCCATGCGCGCCCTGCACGCGGCGCAGATAGTTGCCGATCTTCTTCTCGAGCTCGGCGTCGACGGGCTCGGCGAGATGATGGCGCAGCAAAATATATTCGGCCGGAATGGTGGAGTCGGCCTCGAGCTCGAACACCCAATGGCCGTCCGAACGCTGCAACCCCATGAGCGCCTCGGTCGCCGAGCCGATACCCTTTTCAAGCGCGCTTGCGTTGTCGATTCCGAAAGCTTTGTTGTCCGAAAGCATCTCTTAGCTCTCCCGTGCCGCCCCGCGACCGGCTCCACACCGGAAGGTGGCCTCGTGAGTTGTTCCTCAAGCCTGCCGCATGGCCAGTACGTGATCCGCGGCAAGGTCCCCTGACCGGATGGAACCCTCGATGGTCGCCGGCAACCCCGTAGCAGTCCAGTCGCCTGCGAGGAACAGGTTTTTGCAGGGGGTAACCGGCCCCGGACGCAGGGCATTCTGCTCGGGTGTGGCTTCGAAGGTGGCGCGGCGCTCGCGCACGATCTGCCACGGCGGTAACTCGCCGGAGATGTCAGCGGCCTTGCAGATGTCCTTCCAGATCGCCAGCGCCAGTTCTTCGCGCGGCTGGTCAATCAGGCGGTCGCCATTGCTGATGGTGACGGAGAGGCGCTGCGGGAAGGCGAACAGCCATTCCACGAGCCCGCCGACCACACCCAGGATCGGCGGTGCGCCGGGCGGCGGGTCGATGCGGAAATGCGCATTCACGATGGCGCGGAATTTGGTCGGCGTCTTGAGCCCCGGCAGCAGCGAAGCCGCCGATCGCGGCGGAACGGCGAGCACCACGGCATCTTGAGGGCACAGCGCGATGGTGTCGTCGCCGCCGAATCGCAGCGCTTTAACACGGTCGGCCGCCATCGCAAGCTCGCGCAGCTCATGACCGATCAAGACGCTTGCGCCCTTGCCTTCGAGATGCCTGATAGCAGGGTCGATCAGAACCGCGCTCAAGCCGTCGCGGGCGATCAGCGGCCGGCAGGCCTTGCCGCCCGCAAGCAGTGTTTCGCGCACGATCGCGCCGGCAAGCCCCGCCGAACCTTCGGGTGGATCGAGATTGAGCGCTGCGAGCAGAAGCGGCTGCACCAGCCGTTGATAGAGCGTGCCCTCGCAACGGATCACCGCGTCGATGCGCTGGCTCTCCTTGGCCCAGGCCAGCGGCGCGAGAGCGAGATAATCGCGCAAGGAGGTGTCGGGGACGCGGCGGTCCGCGTCGAACACCCAAAGCGGCAGCCGGCCATCGCCGAGGTCGAGTTGCCAGCGCTGGCCGGTTTTGAGGTCGACGAAGGGAAATTTCGCACGCGACGGCCCGACCAGGCCCGCCTCAGAACCGATCGACCGCGCATAGGCGAGCGCATGATGATTTGCGGAGAGCAGCAGATGGTTGCCGTTGTCGATGACGAGGCTGGTTGCGGCGTCGAAATAAGAACGGCAGCGGCCGCCGATCTGCTGCGTGGCCTCGTGCACCTGCACCTGGTAGCCGGCAGCGGACAGCCGCACGGCTGCGGCCAGGCCCGAAATTCCGGCGCCGATGATGTGAGCGGTCTTTGGCATCAGATGAAGGCGTGGCGCAGGACGATGGCGAGACGGGCTAGTTTACCCACGCGCACGGGCCTGCGCGGGGCGGCGAAGCCGCGTGCTATCAGCAATTGCAGGATCGCGCGATAATATTTCGACATGATCCTGGGCGCGCGCACCAGCCGCCGCGAATGGCGCGCCATGATCTCGTCGGCCTTGGCGAAATGCCCCCGCGCGCGGTCGACGAGCGGCGCGCACACCTCGGGCAGGTGGGAATCCTTCACGACCACGGCCGGATCAGTGGAGGTGATGCCAACCTTACGCAGCTCCTCGCTCGGCAGATAGAGCCGGCCAAGCCCTGCATCCTCGTCGATGTCGCGCAGGATGTTGGTCAGCTGCAGCGCCCGCCCGAGATGATGGGCGAGCAGGATGCCGTCATCGGTCGGCAGCCCGAACACGCGCACCGACAGCCGTCCGACCGCGCTCGCCACGCGATCGCAATAGAGATCCAGCGTCGCCATGTCGGGCGCGCGGATCTCCTGCGGCACGTCCATTTCCATACCGTCAATGATGGCGAGGAAGTCCTCGCGCTGGAGCGAAAACTTCCTCACCGAGTCGACGTAATCGACGAGCCGCGGCGGCGGATGGCCGGCGTACAGCGCATCGATGTCCTCGCGCCATTGTTGCAGCGCCTCGAGCCGCTCGGGGCGCGGCCCGCTGGAATCGGCGATGTCGTCGACCTGCCGGCAGAAGCTGTAGATATGAAACATCGCCTCGCGCTGCTCACGCGGCAGGATGCGCATCGCGGCGTAAAACGAGCTACCCGACGCCGTCGTCTGGTAGCTCGCGGGTTCGGAGGTAGCGGTTGCAGCCTGAAGCGTCATGCGCCCGCCGCCGTTTTCGACACGGGTCGTCGCCCGATGGCGCGGCGCGCCGTTTCGCCCGCCATGCCGCCGAGGCTCTTCGCCAGAAGCTCGCGCGGCGACAGATGCACCCGCTCGCTCAGGGGATCGCGCGTTTGCAGGAGATGCACGATCTTGTCGGCAAAAGCGTAGATCACCGAAATCTCGAGCCCGAGCCGGAAATCCCTCACCTCGGCGCTGAACGATTTGCTCTCTTGCAGCAGGCGCTGATTGCGGACCGCTAACGTATGCAGGCATTGCAGGAGTTCGTGCGATGACGTCTTGGCGCCCAACATCTCGACGGTCGCACCGGCCGCTTCCAGCGCATCGCGTGGCAGGTAGACGCGATTGAGATCGCGAAAATCCTTGCCGCAATCCTGCAGATGATTATTGATCTGCAGCGCCGCGCAGAGCGCGTCATTGGCCGCCCAGGTCGACGTGGATTCGCCATGAACGTCGAGCACGAAGCGGCCGACCGGCATCGCCGAATAGCGGCAGTAATGGATCAGATCGTCCCAACTCTCGTAGCGCAGCTTGGTCACGTCCATCCGGAACGCGGTGAGCAGGTCGAGTGCATGGCGCGGCGGCATGCCGCGTTCAGCAAGCGCGGTGCGCAGCGCGACCGCCTCCGTCTGGCTGTCGCCGCTGCCCGTGAGTTCCGCCTCGAGCAGGTCGAGATGAGCGAGCTTGTCCGCCGCCGGCAGCGTCGCGTGATCCGCAATGTCGTCGGCGGTCCTGACGAAATTATAGAACGCAAGAATCAGCGCCCGGTGCCGCGGGTGAATAAGAAAGGAGGCAACGGGGAAATTCTCGTCGCGGTGAGTCTTGCCGGATCGCAATTCGCTCGCTGCGGTCATCGGGACTGGCCGAACCATTCGTTGTGGAGGTGAAAACCCCCGGCGGAAGCTTCGCGAACGCGCGAGGGAACTCTCACCATATAGGGGAATTTGCACTTAAAACCAACGCTATCCCAATAGTTCTTCGCGCCCCGGCATATCGTGCCGGGACGCAACATCAAATGTTTGGCGGAGGTAAGCCTAACGCGATTACTGGCCGTGGTTCTTCAGCACCTGGTTGCAAGCCGCGCTGATCTTGGGGCGGTTTTCCTTCAAGCAGGCGAGGATGGTGAAATCGCCCTGATCGATCACCGCGCGGCAGTGCTTCTGCACATCGCGGGTACAGGCCTTCTGCTCCTCCGGCGTTCCGCGACCATCTTGGGCGTGGCCAGCCGTCGAAAAAGCAAGCGAGGTCAAGGCGAGAGCGAGAAGATATTTACGCATCTTGTTCCTTCATTCTGAAGCAGACGTTCCCTACCCTGCGCGAGCCACCGCCGGGAAGGCCTTCCGTGGGGTTGTGATTGCGCCGCGACCCCCGCACGACGCGTCTCAAAGGGAAGCACAGGCGAAGGTCAAATGCGGCCCAAATTTGCGGCGCCCACATACCCTTCACGGGCTTTCCGGAAGGTTCGTCATTGGCACAAATAAGCGCTTGATACTAGAACATTATTTTCCGGCGATTGCTTTTCGCGCTTGGCTGTTGCAAGCATGCACTGGCTGGAGGGGGCAGGATCAGGACGCCGGCCTTGCAGGGGCGGTCGGCCGGGCCGTCTCCGTCATTTGAACCTAACACAGAACGGCGACACTAAACCTTCGATGCGGCGCGGACGTTCTATATAAGGAGCGTCGATTTTGAGAGATGGAAAACCCGATATGAAACTGTTTGGTTCAGCTTCCCTTGCGCGAGTCGTCAAAGCTGCCGGCGTCGGCGCCGCTTTGATGTTGTCGGTCTCGGCGGGACACGCCCAGCACGGAGGTCCGTTCGCGGGCTTCGACGGCGCCTGGTCGGGCACCGGCACGGTCGCGCTGTCGGATGGCTCGGTCGAGCGCATCCGCTGCAAGGCGAACTACAAGGTCGATGGCACCGGCATGGGCTTGAAGCAGAGCCTGCACTGCGCAAGCGACAGCTACAAATTCGACCTCTCCAGCGACGTCACCAGTAACGGCGACCGCATCTCCGGCAGATGGAGCGAAGCCAGCCGCAACGTGTTCGGCGATCTGCAGGGCACCGCCGGCGGCGGCCAGATCGAGGTGTTCGTCGAAGCCAACGGCTTTGCCGCCAATCTGACCTTGCGCACCAATGGTAACAAGCAGACCGTGCAGATCAACTCCAAGGGCGAGATCCGCGGCGTCAATATCACGATGGTGAGAGGCTAACGCCTCCCCACGTCGTTCGAACTGCTGAGGAAGTTCGAAAAGCCTTCGGCTCAGATTTGCCGAAGGCTTTTTGCTGCGCCCTATTTTCGCTGCGCACTACAAGGCTCGTTCAAACTGAACGTTTTTCAGCGCCATGGATGCGCTCATGCAGGTTGATCAGCCACATCGCCGTCGGCCGCAGGATGAAGAGGTCGGCAACCAGCGCCGACACCATCGAGAAGGCCGAAAGCCAGCCGAACAGGCGTAGCGACGGCAAGTCGGAGAACACTGTCACCACGAGCCCGCAGGCCAGCACCACGGTGGTAAGAATCAGCGCGGGGCCGACCAGCACGGTCGCGCGCTCGACCGCAACCGCCGAGGTGACCCCCGGCTTGCTCTCAAGCCTCAGACGGTTGAGGAAGTGAATGGTGGCGCTGAGACCCAAGCCGAATGAGACGGTGAGCGCCACGACGCTTGCAAATTGCAAGCCCTCGCCGAGCAGATAGAGCAGCGTTCCCGACATCACCACCGGGAAAATGCCCGGCAGGATGCAAGCGAACATCACAACCCAGGAGCGGAACGCAAGGCCGATGAAGATCGCGACGAAAGCGAATTCGACGGTCAGGCCGCGGTTGAGCTTCTCGATCATATTGGCCGAGTTGCGCGCGGCAATCGCAGCGAGGCCGGTGACGGCAATTTCATAGCCCGGGTGCTTCTTGCGCACCGCGTCCAACTCGTGGTCGAGCTTTTCGACCACGGGGAGAAGCTGGCTGGAATCGACATCGGGCACCCGGCCCGCCACCACGACCGCATCCTGCTGGGGATCGATGAAGCGCTGCACCAGATATTTGGGAATCAGGTCGACATATTCCTTCAGCGTCGCGACGTCAGTGGTGCCGACCTTTTCCGCGAGCCAGCGCCGCAGTGTCTCCAGCGACCAGACATTACCGACGCCGGCGGTTCGCTCGACGGTTGCGTGGACATCGGCGATGGCCTGCAGCGTCTCCGGCGAATAGAGCGATTCACCCTTGGGGAATTCGATCAGCACGTTGACCGGATTTGCGCCGGTGAGCTTGGCATCGAGCCGCTGGGACGCCGCCACCGCCTGCTGCTTGTCCGGCACCTGATCGGCGAGCCGGTAACGCGGCTGGAGATTGGCGTAGACGCCCGCGAGCCCAGCCACGAACAGCACCGCGATCAGGCTGAACAGCCCGGGACGGCCGACCATGCGCACGGCAATCCAGTAGCAGAAATTGCGCAGCATCTGCACGCCGGCATCGGCGCTCTGGAACTTCACCGCGAAGATCCTCTCATTGCGCACGAACAGCACGCCGAACACCGGCACCAGCGACAACACCGCAAGCAGCGCGATGATGGTCGCAGCCAGTCCCGCCTCGCCGAATTTGCGAATCAGGTCGGAGTCGGAAAATTGCAGAGCGATGAAGGAGATGCCGGCGGTGCCGTGGGTGAGCACGCAAGCCGGTCCCACCACCCGCACCGCGTTCTTGAACGCGGTGTACTTGTCCTGTCCCGCGATCAGCCGGTCCCGCGCCGCAAAGGTGAGCTGCATCGAGTCGGAGAAGCTGATCACCATGATGAGCGGCGTCATCACGTTGAGGAACATGTTGAGATTGAAATTGGCCCAGCCGAGTCCGCCGAGCGCCAGCAGGATCGCGATCATCGGCGGGAACGCCGCCGCCACCATGAAGGAGATCTTGCGGAAAAAGATGATGGCGATGACGCAGCCGGCGAGGATGCCGAGAATGTTATAGGTGAGCCCGTCGCGCTCGACCGCGTTGCGGATCTCGAGCTGCATGACCGGCACGCCGGAGAGCTCGACATTGAGGCCGGTATCGCCGAGGTCCTGCTTGACCAGCTTGCGGATGTCGCCGACCGTCGTCCCGAGCTTGCTGGAGGCGACGACATCAGGCTCGAGCGACAGCACGACCAAGGCCAGCGTGCCGTCTTCCGACAACAGCTTGCCGCGGATGATCTCGTTGCTTTTGACGGTTTCGATGAACTTGTCGTAGTCGGCGCCTTGCGGCAGCTCATTCGGGAACAGCGCCGCCGGCAGCTTGCCCGGTGCCGGCGCCTGCCGCGCCGAGAACAGCGAGATCAGCCCGCGGGTGCCGTCGACGAGTTGCAGATCGGTGACGAAGTCACGCAGCTTCTCCAGATTGTCGCGTGCGAGCAGGTCCTTGCCCTCGACGACCACAAGCGCATCGAACTCTTCCGCCGGGAAACGCTTGGTCACCTCCTCATACTGGTGGAACTCCTTGGTGTTGGAGCGGAACAGCTGGGACAGCGAATCGTCGATCTTGATGCGCTGGATGCCAAACACAGCACCCACGAGCAGGACGACCAGGATGATCATGGACAGGATCGGCGCCCTGACCGCAATCAGGCCGATTCGCTCCAGGCCGAAGGCGATGCTGCGGCCGGCGGGGCCCTCCTCGACCTTCTCGATATGAACCTGACTGTCGTAATTCTTCTCGAGCATGCCCTGACCAGTTCTAGGGATGGGAACAATCTTCAGATAGCTTAACTTCAGAGAACGCGGCTAGGACAAAGCTGATCTCAAATCATTGCGCGTGGGCTTTATCGACCACCGCTAAGCCCTGATAATGTGACGAAAAATCGCGCGCGGCCGGTTTAGCAGGTCCGTGGCGTCGCGTGTCGCAAGTTTGCCCCGCGAAAGCATGAAAAATCGGCTCGATTTGACGCATTTTGAACAGCAGTTGCCAATATGTCACGCGCACGGCGGTGGCGGCGGCGTGATTTGCATGGTCCCGTCTCCGCTTTCGTCCTTCAAAGCAACACCCGTGACGTTCCGCCTCAACCCCTCGTGCACAAGCCAGCCGATTTTATAGGCAGCCTCGGCGTAGGTAAGACCCTCGCGGTGGATGTTGGAAACGCAGTTGCGCTCGGCGTCAGTGCGGCCGATTTCAGGCGCGAATGTCAGATAGGCGCCGAGGCTGTCGGGCGCCGACAGCCCCGGCCGCTCGCCGATCAGCATCACCACCAAGCGGGCCCTCAGCAACGCGCCGATCTCGTCACCAAGCGCAACGCGTGCGCCTGATGCGACCACAATGCAGCCCACCGAGACATTGTCGGCTGCAAGACCCGGCAGCAACCGCCGCAGCAGCTCGAGCGCATGAGCGTGCACGGCTGTCGGCGAAAGGCCGTCGCCGATCACGATCGCAACGTCGCATCGGCTGCTCTTTCGGCCACTGAGGAGATCGATGGAGGGCTGGTCGAGCCGTCGGCCGAGGTCAGGCCGCTTGAGATAATCTTGACGATTGCCGGCACGGCTTGCGACGGCGACGCTCGCGCAAGCCAGCGCGCCGAGGGAAGCGATCAGGCCGTGAGCGTCGAACGCGGCGTGCACGGCATCGCGGGCGCGCGCATGATCGCGGGTGAAATCGAGCAGTGCCCTGGTCGGCAGGCTCGCGCCCGCGCGTCCGAGCGCCACCCGCGCCGGCGTCAGTTTACGAAGATCGTCGATTGACCGGAGTGCCGGCTCTTTCATTGAGCTCACTCGGCGGGCACCGCGGCCTCGCGCAAGCGCACCGAGTAGTTCGACGCGTTCTGCCTGCCCGAGGTCGCCTCCTGCCCGAAGCGGACGAGATGATGGCCGACCAGGGTAGCGGAGAGCAAGCCTTCGATATCGCCTTTGCGCAGCCGCTTCAGCGCGAACCTCCAGAATACGCGTCTGTAATCGCTGAGCACCCCGACCCGCCAGAACACGTTCCGCAGTATGATGAGGCCACGCTTGATGTTGGGCCAGGTCGCCCGTGTGGAGGCCGGCACCTTCACGCGGTTGGCGTATGTGTAGTCGCATTGATATTCATAGCGCTCGAACAGCTTTTCCGCCGCATAGACGACTTTCATGACGCGTTGCCATTCGCTGACCACGTGGTCGTAGGGCAGAAGAAACTCGACATTGGAATCGCGGTTTTCGTCGTGATTCAGTCGATTCTCGCGCTCGAGGCGGTCCCATAGCGGCGTCCTGGGCAGCGCCTGCAGCAGGTTGATGGTCAGCATCGGGATCTTCGAGCGCTCGACGAAGCCGATCAGCGCGTCGGCCGTATCGAGCTTGTCGCTGTCGAGTCCCATGATGATGCCGGAGACAACCTCCATGCCGTAGGAATTGATGGTTTGCACCCCTTCCAGGATTGGGACCATCATATTGTGGTCCTTATGCATGGCCTTCAGCGCGTCGGGGTCCGGCGTCTCGATGCCGCAGAACACGGTGATGAAATTGGCATCACGCATTTTCTCTAGAATTTCCGGGCGCTTCGCGATGTTGAGCGTGGCCTCGCAGGCAAGCGCAGTCGGATACCCGTTCTTCTGTTGCCATTCGATCAGATGCGGCAACAATTCCATTGCAGCCTTGCGATTGCCGATGAAATTATCGTCGACGAAGTAGACGCAGCTGATCGATCCGCCCTTGCATAGCTTGTCGAGCTCGGCGATGACCTGCTGTGGCGTCTTGAGGCGCGGGTTGCGGCCATAAAGACCGGGGATGTCGCAGAACTCGCACTGATAGGGACAACCGCTGGAATACTGGATATTGGCCAAGAAATATTTGTTGAGCTCGGCGAGCTCGTAGGCCGGCACCGGAAACTCGGTCATCGGCAGGCGGTCGGCGGTCGTGAGCACGACCTGCTGCGCGGGCCGCGCGACGTCACGCGACAGCGTCGCGATCAGCTTATTGGTCGCATCGCCGAGTTCGCCGATGTGCAGATAGTCGAAGGCGGGATAGTAGTCCGGGCAGGCGCTGACCGAGGGGCCGCCTAGGGCGACCGGCAGATCATATTCGTGGGCGCGGCGGCAGATGTCGTT
>Ga0306920_100014883_pt1 | contig 10639 bp, 13 predicted proteins | sample flu12Cox44000170_FD_204666 | JGI IMG/M metagenome (GOLD analysis project Ga0306920, IMG submission 204666) | Lab enrichment of tropical soil microbial communities from Luquillo Experimental Forest, Puerto Rico - flux4day.12C.oxic.44.000.170 (v2)... | ecosystem: Environmental > Terrestrial >... | reverse complement strand
CGCAGTTCGCCGAGCCCGTGGTCACCCTGCACGCCTACGCGCTGATGGGCGGCATCGAGATCACCGTCCCCGAGGACGTCGAGGTGGACGTGTCCGGGATGGCCTTCATGGGCGGGTTCGACCACAGCGCCAGCGGGCCGGGGGTGCCCGGCGCGCCTCAGGTGCGCGTCCTCGGGTTCGCCCTGATGGGCGGCGTCGAGGTCCGGCGCAAGCCGATGAAGGCCAAGCGCGCGCCGGTGGAGCGCGGCGGCCAGGGATCCATCGGCGACGCCAGGCCGGGCGCCATCGGCGACACCGGCCGCAACGGCACCGGCGAGGACAACGGCCCGCCCGCCGTCCAGGGCTGAAACGCCGCTCAGCCGTCCAGGCTGAGGACCATGGTGGGGCGCTGGATGACGTGGTCCTCACGCAGCGGCCGCACCGCGGTGCCGATGGCGAAGAACTCGGTGGTGTGCGAGCCCCAGGTATGGCTGTGCTGGCGAAGCTGTACCCCGACGATCCCCTCCGCGTGGTAGGCCTCCGCCTCGGCCTGCATCCGGCTCATTGCCAGCTCGCGCGCATCGTACAGGGCCTGGGTGAACTGCTCGAGCTCGACGTTCTTGCCAATGTTGCCGAGCACGCCGCCCAGGCGCTGGTGTGCGATGTGGTACACGCAGGTGCCCATCACCATGCCGAGCGGCGCGTACCCGGCACGGATCAGAGTCCAGAAGTCTTGGCCGGTCAGGTCCGAGGTGAACGGCTGGTTCTTGTTGTTGCGCCAGTTGCTGACCCCGCCGCCGCCGGCGCCCTCCTCGGCCTTGACCGCGGTGCCGACCGCGATGAACTCCGCGATGTCGGCGCCGAACTCCTTCAGCTCCACATCAAGGCGGACGCCGACGATGCCGTCCGCACCCAGTGCATCCGCTTCGGCTTCCATCCGGCCCATGGCCAGCTCACGCGCGTGGTACATGGCCTGGGACAGCACGTCCAGTTCCTGGTTCTTGCCCCACCGGCCGAACTGCAGGCCCACGTGGTAGATCGAGCTGCCGAGCACCAGCCCGAGCGGGCGGAACCCTGCCTCCCGGACGAGCAGGAACTCGTTGACGGACAGGTCCGAGGTGAAGATGGCACCGGGCTTGCCCGGCTGCAGCTCGGCCAGGCGTGCCAGCGCATCATGCGGCACTCCGGCCGCGCTCAGCTCGGTGGAGGTCTGGTCGGTCATCGTTCTCCTCGAACTCCTCGGATCAACACGGTGGACCGTGCCCGCATGTCAGGGGCCCAGCCGGACCCGGGCGGCCTGGCGGCGCTGCGGGTCGAGAGACATGATCGCCAGGCTCGGCCGCTCCGCGGCGCGCGACCGGGCGTGGAAACGAGCGATGGCGGTCCCGATGAGGGTTGCCTCGACGATGTGGTCACGCCTGCCTTCGGCGGCCGGGCAGTCACGATCCCGCACCTTGGTAGTCACCGTGGTCACGACCACCCCGTCGGCGCCGAGCCGCGCCACATCCTTCTCCAGTTGCTCACGTGCATCGTGGCGGGTGTGGGTTACCACCTCGGTATAGCCGTGGACCTCGGTGTTCCCTGCCCCCCAGCGGGTCTGGGTCACGGTAAGCCAGTCGTCATGGCGGGCCCCGACGGAGATGCCGAGCACCAGGCCCGCGGGCATCCAGCCGTCCATGAACAGCTTGGCGAAGTCCTGGCCGGACAGGTCGGAGGTGAACGGCCGCGCCAGCGGCGGGCCCGGGCCGCGCACCGCGGTGCCGAGCGCCTTGAACTCCAGGCCGCCGGCCGGGAAGGCGCCGATGCTCAGGTTCACACCGACCACGCCGTGGCCGCCGAGCGCGGCGCATTCGGCCGTCATCCGGTCGATCGCGTCGCGCCGCGCCTGGTACAGGGTGGTCACCATGGGGGCGAACGAGGCGAAGTTGCCGTCGCCGGACACCGTGGTGACCCCTACCGCGGGGCCGCCGAAGCGCCCGAACCCGGCCCAGGCCCCCGGGCAGGAGAACCCGCCGGTGTAACCCACGTTGTAGACGGCCGCGCCGAGAACCTGCCCGACCGGCTCGAAACCGGTGCTGCGGATCGCCGCGAACTCGGCCGTCGACAGCGCCGAGCCCCAGGTCCCGCTGTCCCTGATCTCGGCCATCCGCGCCCGTGCGGCCGAGGGCAGGCCGGTTTCGCTGCCACGATCGGCCACGCGCGGCCCCCTTCGGTCAGTTCCGGCCGCTTTCACGATACCGGCCTGCGCAGAGAGGACTCGGTCGCCGTGCCCAGTCGCCGTGCTCAGTCCCCGTTTTGGGCGTCCCACTCCTCGTTGCGGCGGCGCACGGTCTCCAGTGCCCGTTCCGCCTCCTCCTTAGTGGGGTACGGCCCGAGCCGGTCCTTGGCCGGGCAGCCTTCTTCGGGTTCGACCGTGTGATGCCGGAGGCAATACCACCAGCGGTGTCCGGTGTCCATGCCGATTAGACTCGCAGACCATGGCGACCTTGCTCCAGCCCGGCCGGATTTCTCCCATGCGGCAGGTGCCCGCGAACATACCGCGGCCGGAGTACGTGGGCCGCCCGCGTCCCAGGACCGGGGAGCCGGACGTCAAGGATGCGCAGACCATCGAGCGGATGCGGGCGGCGGGCAAACTCGCGGCCCAGGCCCTGGCCGAGGTGGGCCGTCACGTCGTGCCCGGGGTGACCACGGACGAACTCGACCAGATCGGGCACGAGTTCCTGTGCGACCACGGCGCCTACCCCAGCACGCTCGGCTATCGCGGCTTCCCCAAGTCGCTGTGCACCTCGCTGAACGAGGTGATCTGCCACGGCATCCCCGACGACACGGTGATCGCCGAGGGCGACATCGTCAACGTGGACATCACCGCGTTCCTGAACGGCGTGCACGGGGACACCAACGCGACGTTCCTCGCCGGGGAGGTGGACGAGGAGTCCCGGCTGCTGGTGGAGCGGACCCACGAGGCGATGATGCGGGGCATCAGGGCGGTCGCCCCGGGCCGGCCGCTGAACGCGATCGGCAGGGTGATCGAGTCCTACGCCCGCCGGTTCCGCTACGGGGTCGTCCGTGACTTCACCGGGCACGGGATCGGGACCACGTTCCACTCCGGCCTTATCGTGCCGCACTTCGACGACCCCGCGGTCAGCCTGATCATGGAGCCGGGGATGACGTTCACCATCGAGCCAATGCTCACCCTCGGCTCGATCGACTACGACATCTGGCCGGATGGGTGGACCGTGGTGACCAAGGACCGCAAGCGCACCGCGCAGTTCGAGCACACGGTCCTGGTCACCGGCAACGGCCACGAGATCCTCACCCTGCCCTAGCGGGACCACCAGTGGGCGAGCTGATCGTGCTGCGGCACGGAGAGACGCAGTGGAGCCGGCAGGGGCGCCACACCGGCCGTACCGATCTTCCGCTGACCCCTGCCGGTGAGGCGGCGGCCACCGCGCTGGCGCCGGCTCTCGCGGCCCGGCCGGTGCGGGCCACCTTCACCAGCCCGGCCCGGCGCGCCATGGCGACCGCGGCCCTGGCCGGGCTGACCGGCGCCAAACAGGACCCGGACCTGCAGGAGTGGGACTACGGCGGGTACGAGGGCCGGACCACCGCCGAGATCCGGGCCTCACGCCCTGGCTGGTACCTGTGGCGGGACGGGGTCATCCCCGGCGACGCCGCACATCCCGGGGAGACCCTCGCCGCGGTGGGCGCGCGGGCCGATGCGGTGCTCGCACGGGTGCGCCCACTGCTGGCCGACGGCGACGTCGCGCTCGTCGCCCACGGCCATCTGCTGCGCGTGCTGACCGCCCGCTGGCTGTGGCTGGAGCCGGGGGACGGTCGCCTCTTCCAGCTCAAAACGGCCACCCTGAGCACGCTCGGCACCGAGCACGGCGAGCCGGTGATCACCTCCTGGAACGTGCCGCCGACGGCCCTCCCCAGCTAGCACGGCCACGGCCCACGGACAAAGTCGCGGTGACCGCAGGCCGTCGGGGGGTTGGCCCCAACGTCCTGGTGTGCCCGTCTGGCACGTATCACAAGCGGGCTTCAGGGCTCTGAGGGATAGAAGGAGGATTGTGGCCGCCCGGCCCCGTTCCCGAGGTCCGCGTCTTTGCCATGTGAAAAGGATGGGTGAAACCAATGCCTTCTGACGAGCACTATTCGGCTGAGCCAGGCCGCAGCGGCCCGCCGCCCGGTGACAACGGGGGCGGCCGGGCGGAACCGGTGCTGACGGCGGAGATCCAGCGCCAGGTCACCGGACTGGCGCAGCGCCGGCCGCTCCCGGACTTCGGGCAGGCGGTGCACGTACTGGACGGCATCTAAATGTCTAAATTCCGGCAAACCTGTATCACCGCCGCCCCACCCCGATTCCGAAGGGTAGACGGGGGTACGGGAATCCCGTTGTGCCAAATCCCCCCGTCGGTAGGAGGATGGAGGGTATGGGGGACAGACCGGAGGTCGGCCGGTTGGTCCGGGCTAGCGCGGATGGTGATCAGGCAGCATGGAATGAGCTGGTCCGCCGCTTTGCCCACCCGGTGATGGCCATGATACGAAGCTACCGTCTCACCCCAGCGGACGCCGAAGACGTCTACCAGACCGTCTGGCTGAAGCTGGTCGAGAACCTCGACAGCCTGCGTGACCCGGAGGCCTTGCCGGGCTGGCTGCGCAGCACCACCATGCACGAATGCATACGCCAGCTGGAGCGCAGGCGGCGCACGGTACCAGTGGACCCGCAGTCCGACGAGGCCGCGAGGCAGCCGAGCGCCGATGACATCGAGGCGGCGGCCATGCGGGCCGAGCTCCGGATGGCTCTTCGCAACGGACTCGCCGAGCTCAGCGAGGAAGACCAGGCCCTGTTGCGGCTGTACGCTCTGGCGGAGCCGTACAAGAACGTCTCCGAGCTACTGCAGATGAAACCCGGCAGCATTGGGCCCACTCTAGGGCGCAGCCTGGCACGGCTGCGGCAGACTCGTGCCCTGCGCAGGTACCTGGGCACCCAGCCAGCCGCCGAAAATCAGAAGGGCGGTGATCAGCTTGAGCTCGCCCCGCTGGACCGACGATGAGCTCTTGCGTGAGCTACGCGCAGCACTGCAGGAGCCACCCGTAGACGAGAAATTGATACGGGCCGCCCAGGCGGCGTTCACGTGGCGGACCGTGGATGCCGATCTGGAAATACTCAGCCTGGAGGCCGAACTGACGGCGAGCGATACCGCCCTGGTGCGCGACGCGGGGCAGGGCGGACCACGCGTGTTCACCTTCCAAGGCGAGCGGCTGAGCGTCGAGATCGAAATCGACGACGTCGGCATCGTGGGGCAGCTGACACCGCCGGGGCCGGCGCGGGTCACGTTGGTGACCCCGGACGGCCCGCAGGCGGCGGCGGACGCGGATGAGGTCGGCTGCTTCAGCCTTCCCACGCCCCCGGCCGGGCCGATGCGCCTGGACTGCCAGCGTGGCAGTGAACGCTTCCTGACCGAATGGACCAACGTCTGATCATGCGGTGCCCCGCCGCCCCCTCGGGCTCCGGGGAGTCCCGCGCCGGTCAGGACTTGAGGGTCTCTTCCTCGATCCAGCTGAGGAAGCCCTCCGAGCCCGCCACGATCGGCGTCGCGACGATCTCCGGCTCGTCGTAACTGTGGCCGCGGGCGATGAAGTCGGCAAGCGCCTGGTACCCGCTGGTGGGCAGCTTGAGGGTGAGCAGCCACTCCTCGGCCCGCTCCAGCGTTCCCTCCCACCAGAAGGTGCTGGCTACCGGGCCGCTGACTTGGGCACATGCGGCGAGGCGGGCCTCCACCGCCCCACGGGCAAGCTCCACCGCCTCGGCGCGTGAGTCCGTGGTGGTCTGCACCTGAAGGAAACGGCCGCTCACCTGGGACAGTCCGGACCCGGCCGGCTCGTCGTCACCCGACATGGCATCCGATCGTACGCCCCTTGCGCCGACCGGCAGGCACTGCGAAGCGCGCGGCTTCTGGCGCGCCGCCCGGCGGCGCGGGATGATCACGGATGCAGGCGAGGGGAGGCACCAACGTGACCGGCGATACGTACTGCTTTGTGGTCAACCCGGCTGCCTGCCACGGCCGGGGCATCCGCCGCATGCCCGCGGTGCTCGGGCCGGTCTCGGCGGCCGGCGGCACCATCCGCGTCGAGGAGAGTTCCAGCCTCGACCATGCCGCCACGCTGGCCGCCGAGGCCGCGGGCCGGGGCGACATTGTGGTGGCGGTGGGCGGCGACGGCACGGTCGGCCGGATGGCTGCCGCCGTGGCCGCCGCTGGCGGGGTGCTCGGCATTATCCCGGCGGGCCGGGGCAACGACTTCGCCCGGATGCTCGGCATCCCCGCCGACCCGGCCCGGGCGGCCGCGGTCCTGCTGCGCGGCGGGTACCGGGAGGTGGACCTGATCGGTGTCCGCGCGGGTGACGGGCCGGAGCAGGTGGTGGCAGGCAGTGTCTACCTGGGCATCCCGTCGGAGGGCGCGCGGATCGCAGCCGCGAGCCGCCTGCCGGCGCGCGGCCTGGCCTACCAGATCGCCGGGCTGCGCGCCCTGCTGGCCTGGCAGCCGGCCAGCTTCGCGGTGAGCACCGGGGCCGGCTCCCAGGCCGCGACCGCCGTCCCGGGCTTCTGTGTGGTGGTGGCCAACTCGGCCTACTTCGCCGGTGGCACACCCGCCGCGCCGGACGCCGACGTCGCCGACGGCCTGCTGGACGTGATCACGGTCAGCGACGGCTCGAAGCTCTCCTTCGTACGGGTGATGCTGCTGGCCAGCCGGGGCAGGCACACCCGGCTGGCCCAGGTCGGCGCCACCCGGGCGGCCAGCGTCACGGTGACCGCGGATCGCGTCATGTCCGCCGGGGCCGATGGCGAGCCGCTGCCGGGCGCGTCCCCGCTGGCCACGGGCGTTCCGTTGTGCATAAAAGCCCTTCGCGGCGTGCTGCGGGTGGCTGGCCGGGAGCCTGAGCCTGCCGCCGGCCCGCAAACTAACCCTCCGCCGAGCCAACCGGGCGGGCACGGCCGCCGAGGAACGACTCGACGAACTCAGGGCTGACCGACAGTTCCGCCGGCGTCCCCTCCATCCGCACCTCGCCGCCGCCCAGCACGTAGGTACGGTCGGAGATGGCCAGCACGGCCTTGGCCCGCTGCTCCACGATCAGCACTGCCGCACCGCTGGCCGCCAGGCCGCGCACGTGTTCTTCGAGCAGGGCGACGGCGATGGCGGGCGCGAGGTTCGCGGTCGGCTCATCGAGCAGGAACAGCCCAGGGTCGAGCATGAGCACGCGGCCCATGGCGAGCATCTTCCGCTCGCCACCGCTCAGCTTGCCGGCGCTACGGCCAACCATCCCGGCCAGCCGCGGGAAGACCGTGAGCACCTTGTCGATCCGGCCGGGCACCTCGCCGCGCGGCAGCAGGTACCCGCCCATCTCCAGGTTCTCCCGCACGGTCAGCGGGCCGAACACGTCGTCGACCTGCGGTACGTAACCCACGCCGGCGCGGGCGATCTCCTCCGGCGCCATGTTGGTGACCTGCCTGCCGCCGACGGTCACTGTGCCCGACGACACGCGCACGATGCCGACCAGGCTCTTGAGCAGCGTGCTCTTGCCGGAGCCGTTGGGCCCGACCAGCGAGACCACCTGGCCGGGGTCGGCGCTGACGGTGATGCCGCGGATCACCGGGTCACCGCCGTAGCCGGCCGTGATTCCTTCGGCGCGCAGGGGCAGCCCCCGCAACGTGACGTCAGCCGACAAGGTAGGCCTCCACGACCTCTTGCCGCCCGCGAAGTTGCTGCATCGTGCCCTCGGCGAGCACCGCGCCCTCCGCCATCACCACCACCGGATCGCAGAACTCGTCCATGATGGCCAGTTCGTGCTCCACCATGAGAATGGTCATCCCCTCGGCGCACAGCGCGACAAGCTGGTTGCCGATCCGCCGCGCCAAGCGCGGGTGCACCCCGGCCATCGGCTCGTCGAGCAGCAGCATCCGGGGCTCGGCCATCAGGGCGCGCATGATCTCCACCAGCCGCCGCTGCCCGCCGGACAGGTCCCCCGCATAGCTGTTCGCGTAGTCCGTGAGCCCGAACCGCTCCAGCAGAGCAGAGGCACGTTGCACGGCAGCGGCCTCGTCGGTCCCCCAGTACCTCCGCCCCCCCATGGCCCCGAAGAAGGAATCCCCCCGGTTCCGCTGCACCGACGACACCAGGTTCTCCATCACCGTCAGCCGCTTGAACTCACTGGCCAGCTGAAACGTCCTCACAAGCCCCATCCGCGCCCGCCGGAACGCCGCCAGCGACGTCACATCATCCCCCAGATACACCACATTCCCGGCCGACACCGGCAACGTCCCCGCCAGCATCGCCAGCAACGTCGACTTCCCAGCCCCATTGGGCCCGATCAACCCCGTCAACGTCCCCTGGCGCACCGAGAACGACACCTCATGAACCGCATGCACCCCCCCGAACTCCCGCGACAGCCCCACCGCCTCCAGCACCACGGCCCCCGCCGGCTCCGCGGATCCAGAGTTCCCCGAATCCCCTCTCGCTCTCTCCCCTCCCCCGGCATCCGGCTGAGGCGCGGGCCGGGCGGTTGCACCGTCGGCGTTTTGTTGCTGGCCGTCACCTTCAACCCGGCGCGTCTCAGGCGAGACCACCCGAGGCTTCGCCCACCCGCGCCAGCCAGCGGTGCGATCCCCGGCCGGCGCCGCCACAGCGCCAGCAACCCGGATCACACGCTTCCGTTCTGGCAACACCCCCTGCGGCCGGAACCAAAGGAACCCGATGATCAAGACCCCAATAGCCACCCACTCCAGCGACGGAATCAGGTTCGGCGGCAAGTTATTGGACGTTGGTATGTACCTGGTGACCTCTTCGAACCCCACCGGCACCAGCACGGCCCCGAGCACCGCCCCCCACTGATTCCCGGCCCCCCCGATGATCACGGCGGCGAACAGCACCACGGTCTCCGCATACCCCCACGCCGCCGGCGACCACGTAGTGATGTAGGTGACCAGGATCCCGCCGGACAGCCCCGCCACCGCTCCCCCGGTCACCAGCATGGCGGCCCGCATCGACAGCAGGTTCTTGCCGAGCGAGTCGGCCACCACGTCGTTGTCCCGCATGGCACGCAGCGACCGGCCATAGGGGGACTCGGTGAGGCGGCGCAGGAACGCGAACACGCCCACGGCCAGGAGGATGGTCCCGGCGGTGAAGCCCCACTGGTAGCTGAGGGGCTCCGCGCTGAACATGTTCTGCCCGCGCAGCGGCGTCGGGATCAGCGACAGGCCCGCGTCCCCGTTCAGGAACGGCCGGTAGTTCGTCACGAGCAGGTTCAGCAGCACGGCCGTGGCCAGCAGGGCGACCGCGGCGAAGTCGCCGCGCAGCCGCCGGCCGAACAGGAAAACAAACGGGAGCGCGATCAGGCCGCCGGCCACCGCAGCGCCGATCCACGGCAGCGGGAACGGCAGGTTCCACCCGCCGATGTAGGACTGGAACCCGCCGTTGGCGCTCTCGGGGGGCATCGCCAGGATCGCGGCCGCGTACCCGCCGGCCGCCTGGAACACGATGAAGCCGAAGTTGGTGACGCCGGCAACCCCGAACTGCTGGTTCAGGCCGAGGCACGCCATGGCGTCGACGGCCGCGTAGACCAGCAGGTTGATCATGTAGAAGGAGTTCACGCGCGGCCTCGTTCCGGTGTCATAGCGCCTCGCCGAGCAGCCCGGTCGGCCGCACGCCGAGCATGACGAGCAGCGCCACGAACGCGATCACGTACTTGTAGTCGGCCGGGATGAACACGGCGCTGACCTCCGTGGCCAAGCCGATGACCAGCGCGCCCAGCATGGCGCCGTAGGGCTTGCCGGGACCGCCGAGGAAGACGGCGGCCAGGATGAGGACCAGGAACACGTCCGTGGAGGTCGCGTCGAAGCTGCCCGCGTCGATCGCGAACACCGTGCCCGCCAGGCCGCAGAGCGCACCGGTGATCGCCCAGGTCGCGGCGATGACCCGGCCGGTACGGATGCCGCAGTTGCGGGCCAGGGTGCGGTTGGCAGCGGTAGCCCGCATCGCCTTGCCCAGCTTGGTGTAGCGCAGCAAGGCGTGCACGCCGAGCATCACGATCACGGCGATGGCGATAATGACAAGCTGGACTCCCGTCAGGCTGAAGGAGCCTGCCGAGAACGTCGGGCCGTTGCCCATCGTGTAGGAGACCGGGACACCCCCGGCCACCGCCTCGACCCCGAACTCGATGATCAAGGTCATCCCGAGGGACACGATCACCATGGTGATCGGGCTGGCCCCGCGCCGCTGGAACGGCGTGTAAATGACCCCGTTGAGCAGCACCGAGACCACCGAGCAGGCGGCTATCGCGACGAGCATCCCCAGCCACACCGAGATGCCGTGCCCGTTCACCAGGTAGGCCAGGAAGGCACCGAGGATCATGATCGCGCCGTAGGCCAGGTTGAGCACGTCGGTGACGCCGAACTGGAGGGTGAACCCGACCGAGGCGATCGCCAGCACCGACGCGGTCACCAGGCCGAACCCGATAGCGGCGATAAACAGGCTCACGGTGCGGCCGCCCCCCGCGCGCTTGAGGGTGCCCCGGCGGGCACTGGCCGGGGCGCCAGTGCCCGCGCGGGACGTACCGGAGCAGGCATTCCAGGTGGTCGCCCGCCTGGGCTAGCACTGCGGA
>Ga0306920_100014882_pt1 | contig 10639 bp, 9 predicted proteins | sample flu12Cox44000170_FD_204666 | JGI IMG/M metagenome (GOLD analysis project Ga0306920, IMG submission 204666) | Lab enrichment of tropical soil microbial communities from Luquillo Experimental Forest, Puerto Rico - flux4day.12C.oxic.44.000.170 (v2)... | ecosystem: Environmental > Terrestrial >... | reverse complement strand
TTGTTTCAGTTCCTGCAAAAGATCGGTCCGGACGCCATGAAGCTTCGCCAGCGCGTGGTCTCCGAGCTCAAAACCACGTTTGCCAGCCACTACACCAAGGTGGTCTCGTTGCAGGAGGCGCTCCAGCCTGCCGAGATCGCGGTCTACGCCAAGCGCGCGACCGGCGAAAAATATCTGATCAATCCGAACAAAGGTTGATCGGGTGAGCGCCGTTCACTTTTGAATGATCGATTTGCGCCAGTGCAGGCGAGGGCAGACGGCGCTAAACGAATTTCCGAACCGGTTTTTAAAAAGGGGGAAATTCAATGTCTACGGACCTGAAATACCTTGCGTTTACGGCGATCCTCACGGCTTCGCTGTGGATCCCCTATATCGTCTGTCAGGTCATGACCAATGGCGGGCTGACGCCAAAAAATTACGCCGATCCGGCACCAAGGCCGGTGCCGTTGTGGGGTAAGCGCGCGGAGCGGGCCCACCTCAATGCGGTTGAGAGCTTCGCACCGTTTGCAGCACTGGTGATCGTGGCGCACCTCGCAGGCAAAGCCAATGCGATGACGGCTTTCTGGGCGATGGCCTTCTTCTGGCTGCGGCTTGCCCATGCTATCGTGTACCTGGTGGGTATTCCCTATTTGCGGACTTTGATTTTCACCCTTGGCTACGTCGCCGTGGTCGGGATTTTCTGGGAACTGGTCAAATAAAAGGGTTGGCGGCCGGGTGTTTTCTGGCGCCTGAAAGCTCCTCCGGCGTCAAAATCAGCGCCTTTGCGCGACAAAGTGGCTTGCGTTTGGAACGCAACAGGGGAAGATTTGCGCCGAAATTTAATGCGCCAAAGCGCGAACACACGGGGAGAGAACGTCCATGACTCATCTGAGCCGTCGTCATTTGCTGGCCGGCGCAGCCGCCGTCGGCGCTGCGTCTGCCTTGTCGCCGCTGGGAGCCTTGAGCGCGCGTGCCGCAGCTCCGCCCACCACGGCCCAGGCACCTGGTTTTTATCGCTACAAGGTCGGTACCATCGAGTGCACCTCGATCAATGATGGGGCACGCACGTTCCCGATGCCCGACAAGTTCGTGACCAACGTGTCGAAGGACGAGGCGCTCGCAGCCGCGGACGCCGCTTACATGCCCAAGGGCATGGTCACGGTGCCGTTCAATCCGCAGCTGATCAATACAGGTAACAAGCTCGTGCTGATCGATTCAGGAAACGGCATCGCCAATTTTGAACCAACCAAAGGCGCGGTCGGTCGCACACTCCAGAATTTGGCGGCTGCCGGCGTCGACCCCAAGAATGTCGACATCGTGCTGATGTCGCATTTGCATCCGGACCACACCAACGGCATCCGTGCTGCCGACGGCTCGATGGCGTTCCCGAACGCTGAAATCATGGTGCCGGCAAAAGACTGGGCATTCTGGATGAGCGACGAGAACGCCGCCAAGGCCCAATCCAACGAAATGATGAAGAATTATTTCGCCAACGTGAAAAAGGTCTATGCCGGCATTGAGTCGAAGGTGACGAAGTATGACTGGGGCAAGGAAGTCGCACCCGGCATTACCTCGGTGGCAGCCCCGGGCCATACGCCGGGACATACCGCTTTCACGGTCTCATCAGGTGGATCGACGGTCCTGATCCAGTCAGACGTCTCCAACATTCCCGAACTGTTCCTGCGCAATCCGGATTGGCATGTGGTCTTCGACGTCGATCCGGCCATGGCGCAGGAAACGCGCCACAAATTCTACGACATGGCGGCTGCCGAAAAGGCGACGGTGGTCGGATTCCATTTCACCTTCCCGTGCGTCGGTCACGTCGAGAAGGATGGCACGAAGTATCGTCTAATTCCCTCGGCCTGGAACCCCGTGCTCTGATTGCGATCCTGCCAATGACACATCAGGCCGCCGAAAAGGCGGCCTGATTTCTTTGGCCACGGTTACTCGATTGGCGCCGCGTAAGCCTGCGATTTCATGCACTTGCATCTTTTGTCAAGCCCGCTATAGGTGTGAGATCAGCTTTTGCGCTCCGCCTCACAAGGACATCCCATGGCTTCCCCTTTCAACATTGTGGTCATCGTCGGCAGCATTCGCACGGAGAGCTTCACGCTCAAGATTGCCAATGCGCTGGCAAGATTGGCCCCGGCTTCGTTGAAGCTCGATCTGGTCACACTGCATGGCATTTCGTTTTTCAACCAGGATCTCGAAGCGAATCCGCCGGCAGACTGGCTGGCATTCCGCGAGAAGATTCAGAAATCCGCGGGCGTGCTGTTCGTGACGCCGGAATACAATCGCTCGATTCCGGGCATCCTGAAGAATGCGATCGACGTTGGCTCGCGGCCGTATGGCAAAAGCTCCTTCCTCGGCAAGCCGATCGGCATCGTGAGCAATTCGCCCGGACCACTCGGCGGCGTCAGTGCGGCGAAACACCTGCAGAACATCCTGCCGGGCATTTCGGGCCCGATACTTGGTCAGCCGGAGATTTATCTCAACGGCGTCGGCGACGCCTTCGACGACAAGGGGCAACTGACGAAGGAGTCGCTGCAGAAGGTGCTCCAGCAATATATCGACGCCTTCGCCGCCTTCATCGAAAAACAGAACAGATAGGCATTTTCGTAAAAGCGTATGCATGTGACTTGCGCGATCAGGCGCGAATGGATGTCGAAATATTAGCGCTCCTTTAACCCGATACGTCGCATCCTCGACGCCATGGTTTCGCGCAATCGGCTCAAATCCTTCCTCACCGGGCTTGCCCTCTATACGATGGCGGCGGCGATGATCGGTTATTTCGGCATCAACGCCTATACCGGCAGATATGGGTTGAACGCGCGGCAGGAACTCGACCAGGAGATCATCGCGCTGACTGCCGAATTGGCGCGTTTGAAAAGGGAGCGTGCAGAAAGCGAGCAGCGCGTCTCGCTGTTGCGGTCCGACCGGGTTGATCCGGATATGCTCGACGAGCGCGCGCGGTATCAGCTCGACTACGCCAACCCGCGCGATCTGGTTCGGATCATCAATCCGAACTGAGCATCAAATTTCAAATTCGAGAAAAACAGATTTGGAAAATGTCGTGGGTTGCACTGCGGCATAGCGACCATGTCGGCTGCGTACGCCATCCCTTCCACGGCGGTTTGAGTTGGGCTAGAGAGAAAGCCAACCGCTCTCTCAGTCTGGAAACGCCATGGCTGCACCCAAGAAAAGCGTCGTGAAAGAAGCCAACCAGGAAAAGGGAAACGGCGCCGACGCCCCCCCGGAATTTACGAGGGAACAGGAACTTCGCGCGCTCCGCGACATGCTGCTGATCCGCAGGTTCGAGGAAAAGGCCGGCCAGCTCTACGGAATGGGCGCCATCGGCGGCTTCTGCCATCTTTATATCGGACAGGAAGCCGTCGTCGTCGGCATGCAGATGACCCTCAAAAAAGGCGATCAGGTGATAACGGGATACCGTGATCACGGTCACATGCTGGCCTGTGGAATGGAAGCCAAGGGCGTGATGGCCGAGCTGACCGGACGCCGGGGCGGCTATTCCAAGGGCAAGGGCGGCTCCATGCACATGTTCAGCGTGGAGAAGAATTTTTTCGGCGGCCATGGCATCGTCGGTGCGCAGGTCTCGCTAGGCACCGGACTGGCATTTGCCAACCGTTATCGCGGCAACGATTTCGTCAGCCTGGCTTATTTTGGCGACGGCGCCTCGAACCAGGGCCAGGTTTATGAAAGCTTCAACATGGCGGAGCTCTGGAAGCTCCCCGTGGTCTACGTCATCGAAAACAATCGCTATGCGATGGGCACATCGGTGACGCGCTCATCGGCGCAAACCGATTTTTCGAAGCGCGGCATCTCCTTCAACATTCCGGGCGAACAGGTCGACGGCATGGACGTCCGCGCGGTGAAGGCCGCAGGCGACGGGGCTGTCGCCTGGTGCCGCGCCGGCAAGGGTCCCTTCATTCTGGAAATGCAGACCTACCGCTATCGCGGGCACTCGATGTCCGATCCAGCGAAATATCGTACCCGCGAGGAGGTCGAAAAGATCCGCCACGATCAGGATCCGATCGAGCAGGTTCGCAACCGATTGCTTGCGGCGAAAATGAGTGAAGACGAGCTGAAAGCCATCGACGCCGAGGTACGCGAGATCGTCAACGCGGCCGCAGATTTCGCCCAGCACGACCCCGAACCCGATCCATCCGAACTTTATACCGATGTCTACCGATAAACAGTTGTTGATGAAAAGCGATCTGAAGCGATTGTGACCGGCGCGGCCTAAAGAGTGATTTTTCGGAGCTGATATGCCAATTCAAGTACTGATGCCTGCGCTCTCGCCGACCATGGAGAAGGGCAACCTTGCGAAATGGCTGAAGAAGGAAGGCGAGGTGATCAAATCGGGCGACGTCATCGCCGAGATCGAAACCGACAAGGCGACGATGGAAGTCGAGGCGACCGATGAGGGTACGCTCGGCAAGATTCTGATTCCGGAAGGCACCGCCGACGTCGCCGTCAACACACCGATCGCAACCATATTGGCCGACGGCGAGAGCGCCGCCGATCTCGCCAAGGCGCCCAGCAAGCCTCCCCCGTCTGCCCCTTCCGCTGCAGAAAAGGTCGCCGAGTCCCGCGCGCCGGTCGGTGAGGGTCAGGCGAAGATCGATGCGCCGCAGGCGCCGGCCGCTCCCAAACCTGCTGTTGCGCAGCCCGATCCGGAAGTGCCCGAAGGCACTGCGATGGTGACCATGACCATCCGCGAAGCCTTGCGCGACGCCATGGCCGAGGAAATGCGCCGTGACCCCGACGTATTCCTGATGGGCGAAGAGGTTGCGGAGTATCAGGGCGCCTACAAGGTCAGCCAGGGATTGCTGCAGGAATTCGGTGCCCGGCGCGTCATCGATACGCCGATCACCGAGCATGGCTTCGCCGGCGTTGGTGTCGGCGCGGCAATGGCGGGCCTCAAGCCGATCGTCGAATTCATGACCTTCAACTTTGCCATGCAGGCGATCGACCAGATCATCAACTCGGCGGCGAAGACATTGTACATGTCCGGCGGGCAGATGGGATGCTCGATCGTGTTCCGCGGCCCGAACGGCGCGGCGGCGCGCGTCGCCGCCCAGCATAGCCAGGACTACGCAGCCTGGTATTCGCAGATTCCGGGTCTCAAGGTGATCGCGCCGTTCTCGGCCGCCGATTACAAGGGATTGCTGAAAGCTGCGATCCGCGACCCCAATCCGGTGATCTTCCTTGAAAACGAGGTGCTGTACGGCCACTCCGGCGAGGTGCCGAAGCTCGACGATTATGTGATCCCGATCGGCAAGGCTCGCGTGGCGCGCACGGGTGGTCACGTCACGATCGTCTCTTGGTCGATGGGCATGAGCTACGCTTTGAAAGCCGCCGAGGAACTGGCGAAGGAAGGCATCGAGGCAGAGGTTGTTGATCTCCGCACGATTCGTCCGCTCGATTCCGACACCGTCGTTAAGTCGGTGATGAAGACCGGCCGCGCCGTGACCGTCGAGGAAGGCTGGCAGCAAAGTGGCGTCGGCGCCGAAGTCGCGGCCCGCATCATGGAGCACGCGTTCGACTATCTGGATGCGCCGGTAACGCGGGTGTCGGGCAAGGACGTGCCGATGCCCTATGCCGCCAATCTCGAAAAGCTGGCACTGCCCTCGGTGGCCGAGGTGGTCGCGGCCGCCAAGGCCGTCTGCTATCGCTGACGAGGCCTGATCGGTGCCCGCCGAACCCCATCATTACGAATTCATGGCCGAGGCCATTCGGGAAGCGGAGATCGGCATCGCCGAGGGCGGGCTTCCGATCGGCGCCGTTCTGACGCGAGACAGGAAGATCATCGCACGCGGGCATAATCGCAGGGTGCAGGAGAAGAACGTCATTCTTCACGGCGAGATGTCGTGCATGCGGGATGCGGGCCTGATCTCCTTTCATGACACCGTGATGTATACGACTTTGTCGCCGTGCTCGATGTGCGCGGGCGCGATCGGGCTTTTCAAGCTTTCGCTTCTCGTGATCGGCGAATCCGTCACTTTCCCGGGGAGCAAGGATATCCTGACCCAATTCGGCATTCCCTATATCGACCTTGAGGACGAGCGATCGATCGACATGATGAAATCGTGGCGGTCAATCCCTGCGAACGAGCGCCTCTGGCAGGGCGATATCGGAAATTGAAGCGGGCCCTGGTTCTTTCATCGGGTTGGAGTCACACCCGGACGGTTTTTGGTTGGCTTTCGAAGGCACGGAAGACAACGAGCGAAAATATCCTGTGAGGTCAGTATGCCGATCAACATTCTGATGCCCGCGCTTTCGCCGACGATGGAGAAGGGCAACCTTGCCAAGTGGCTCAAGAAGGAGGGCGACAAGGTAAAGTCCGGCGACGTGATCGCCGAAATCGAGACCGACAAGGCGACCATGGAGGTCGAAGCGGTCGACGAGGGAACGATCGCGAAAATCCTCATTCCAGAGGGCACGCAGGACGTCGCGGTCAACGACGTGATTGCCGTGCTCGCCGGCGACGGCGAGGACGTCAAGTCAGCGGGTGCAGCCGCCGCGAGCCCGCCACCCAAAGCCGCGCCCGCCCCGCAAACCCCCGCCGCGGCGAAGCCCTCCGCGCCACCGCCGCCGCCATCGGCGCCGGCGGCCAGGCCTGCGCCGCAGGCCACGGCTGCTCCGGCTCCTGCCGGCGCCAACGGGCATGCCAGGGTGTTTTCATCGCCGCTTGCTCGCCGTCTTGCCAAAGAGGCCGGCATCGAGCTTGGGCGCATCACGGGCACCGGCCCGCACGGCCGCGTCATCGCACGCGACGTGGAGGAAGCAAAATCCGGCAAGGGATTGAAGGCGCCAGCGGCTCCCGCAACACCGGCGATCGCGCCGTCGATGTCGGACAAGCAGATTCTCGCGCTGTTCGAACCGGGCAGCTACGAGATCGTGCCGCATGACGGCATGCGCCGCACGATTGCGCAAAGGCTCACCGCCGCGGCGCAGACCATTCCCCATTTCTATCTGACGATCGACTGCGACATCGGAAAGCTGCTCGTTGCGCGCGAGGAGATCAACGCAGCAGCGCCGAAGGACAAGGAAAAGAAGCCTCTCTACAAGCTGTCGGTCAACGACTTCGTCATCAAGGCGATGGCGATCGCGCTGCAACGCATCCCGGACTGCAACGTGAGCTTCACCGAATCCGGCATGGTCAAGCACAAGTATTCCGATATCGGCGTTGCCGTGGCGATGCCGGGCGGCCTGATCACGCCGATCATTCGCAAGGCCGAAACCAAATCGCTGTCGACGATTTCAGGCGAGATGAAGGATTTCGCGGCGCGCGCGCGGGCGCGCAAGCTCAAGCCGGATGAATATCAGGGCGGCACCACGGCTATCTCCAATCTCGGCATGTACGGCATCAATCATTTCACCGCTGTCATCAATCCGCCGCACGCGACCATCCTTGCCGTAGGTACCAGCGAAGAGCGCGCGGTGGTCCGCAACGGCAAAATCGAAGCCGCGCACATGATGAGTGTGACGTTGTCGTGCGATCACCGCGCGATCGATGGCGCGCTCGGGGCTGAGCTGATCGGCGCGTTCAAGATGTTGATCGAAAATCCCGTCATGATGATGGTGTGAGAAGGCAAGGATTCTATCTCCCCTCCTCAAGGGAGAGGGGAAGGAAGCGGAGAGCGAGTAACCATGGCCGACACATCCTTCGACATCATCATTATCGGCTCCGGCCCCGGCGGCTACGTCACCGCGATTCGCGCAGCACAGCTCGGCTTCAAGACTGCGATCGTGGAGAAATCCTATCTCGGCGGCATTTGCCTGAACTGGGGCTGCATCCCGACTAAGGCGCTCTTACGCTCGGCCGAAATCTTTCACTACATGCAGCACGCCAAGGACTATGGCCTGTCGGCGGACAAAGTCACCTATGACCCCAAGGCGGTTGTGCAGCGCTCGCGCGGCGTCTCGAAGCGTCTCAATGACGGCGTCGGCTTCCTGATGAAGAAGAACAAGGTGACGATCATCTGGGGCGAGGCTGCCATCGATGCGCCCGGCAAGGTGACGGTGAAGAAATCCGCTGTCGAGGCGCCGAAAGGTGCGCTCGGCGAAGGCGCTTATCAGGCCAAGCACATCATCATCGCGACGGGCGCGCGGCCGCGGGTGTTGCCAGGGCTTGAGCCCGACAAGAAGCTGGTCTGGACCTATTTCGAGGCCATGGTACCGGACAAGATGCCGAAGTCGCTGCTTGTCGTCGGCTCCGGCGCGATCGGCATCGAATTCGCTTCCTTCTTCCACACCATGGGCGCTGACGTGACCGTGGTCGAGATCTTGCCGCAAATCCTTCCCGTGGAGGATGCAGAGATTGCGGGCCTTGCGCGCAAGCGCTTCGAGAAACAGGGCATCAAGATCCTCACCAATACCAAAGTGACCAAGCTGGAGAAGAAGGCCGACAGCGTGGTCGCGACTATCGACGATGGCAAGAAGCCGCAAGTGGCCGAATTCGATCGGGTGATTTCGGCCGTGGGTGTGGTGGGGAATATCGAGAATCTCGGGCTGGAAAAACTCGGGGTGAAAACTGAGCGCGGCAGCGTGGTGATCGACGGTTATGGCAAGACCAACATGCCTGGCATTTACGCCATCGGCGATGTTGCAGGTCCCCCGATGCTCGCCCACAAGGCCGAGCATGAAGGGGTGGTGTGCGTCGAGGCCATCAAGGGCCTGCATCCGCATGCAACGGACAAGAATCTTATTCCCGGATGCACCTACTGCAATCCGCAAGTCGCCTCCGTCGGCCTGACCGAAGCAAGGGCGAAGGAAGGTGGACGCGAAATCAGGGTCGGCCGATTCCCGTTTGTCGGTAACGGCAAGGCGATCGCGCTCGGCGAGGATCAGGGATTGGTCAAGGTGATCTTCGACAAAAAGACCGGCCAGCTGCTTGGCGCGCACATGATTGGAGCGGAGGTGACCGAACTGATCCAGGGCTACGTGGTGGCCATGAACCTTGAGACCACGGAAGAAGAACTCATGCACACCATCTTCCCGCACCCGACGCTGTCCGAAATGATGAAGGAGGCGGTGCTGGATGCCTATGGACGGGTGCTGAACATTTAGGCTGTTTCGGCGTTGTAAGGGTGGCTTTGCCGCAACGAATGTTGCTTGCACATCACACTATCGGAAGATTTAACCCTTTTTCGGGGTCCTTCGTGATCGCGCCGCTTTTTTGCCACACCCTCCATGAGATCATGCTTCCCAGGCTGAAGGCCACGGCGATCGCGAAGACCAAGGGAATTTTCTTCTTTCCCGGGCTCAGAAAGAGATGGCTGGGGAGAACAGGTTCGCGATGGACGCCAAGACCAACATCAAAAAGAGGCTGCCGAGCCGTCACGTGACGGAAGGCCCGGAGCGGGCGCCCCATCGCTCATACCTCTATGCCATGGGGCTGACGACGCAGCAGATCCATCAGCCCTTTGTCGGCGTGGCATCCTGCTGGAATGAAGCTGCGCCCTGCAACATCTCGCTGATGCGCCAAGCCCAGGCCGTCAAGAAGGGTGTCGCGGCTGCCGGAGGCACGCCGCGTGAATTCTGCACCATCACCGTGACCGACGGTATCGCGATGGGGCACGACGGTATGAAGTCCTCCCTGCCATCGCGTGAATGCATCGCCGATTCGGTCGAACTGACGGTGCGTGGCCATTGCTATGACGCCCTGGTTGGATTGGCGGGCTGCGACAAGTCCTTACCCGGCATGATGATGGCGATGGTGCGGCTCAACGTGCCATCGATTTTCATCTATGGCGGCTCGATCCTTCCCGGCAATTTCCGTGGTCAGCAGGTCACAGTGCAGGACATGTTTGAGGCCGTGGGCAAACACTCCGTGGGAGCGATGTCCGACGCAGATCTCGATGAGATCGAGCGCGTCGCGTGCCCTTCGGCTGGCGCTTGCGGTGCACAATTCACCGCTAACACCATGGCGACGGTGTCGGAGGCCATTGGGCTGGCACTGCCTTATTCGGCCGGCGCACCGGCGCCATACGAGATCCGCGATTCCTTCTGCATGGCGGCAGGCGAGAAGGTGATGGAATTGATCTCGCAGAACATCCGGCCCCGCGACATCGTCACGCGACGCGCGCTGGAAAATGCGGCGGCCGTCGTAGCGGCTTCCGGTGGGTCGACCAATGCTGCATTGCATCTGCCGGCCATCGCCCATGAATGCGGCATCAAGTTCGACCTCTTCGATGTCGCGGAAATCTTCAAAAAGACACCTTATGTCGCGGATTTGAAGCCGGGCGGTCGTTATGTCGCCAAAGACATGTTCGAAGCTGGTGGAATACCGCTTCTGATGAAGACGCTGCTCGACCACGGCCATTTGCACGGTGACTGTTTGACGGTCACGGGTCGGACGATTGCCGAGAATCTCAAAAGCGTGAAATGGAATCCGCACCAGGATGTGGTGCGCCCTGCCGACAAGCCGATCACGGTCACCGGAGGCGTCGTCGGCCTGAAGGGAAATCTCGCGCCAGAGGGTGCAATCGTGAAGGTCGCGGGCATGTCGAACCTGAGATTCAGCGGGCCCGCCCGCTGTTTCGACTGCGAAGAGGATGCCTTCGAGGCGGTCCAGAAGAGGACTTACCGGGAAGGCGAGGTCATCGTCATCCGATATGAAGGGCCACGCGGCGGT
>Ga0306920_100014879_pt1 | contig 10639 bp, 12 predicted proteins | sample flu12Cox44000170_FD_204666 | JGI IMG/M metagenome (GOLD analysis project Ga0306920, IMG submission 204666) | Lab enrichment of tropical soil microbial communities from Luquillo Experimental Forest, Puerto Rico - flux4day.12C.oxic.44.000.170 (v2)... | ecosystem: Environmental > Terrestrial >... | reverse complement strand
CGTCTTTTAACAGTGAATCTAATATGCTCACGGTTTGTATCTAACCGGCACATCAGCTGCATGCCGGACCAACGTCTTTCGTCCGCAAATATTAGAGTCGTTCGAGTTGTTGATCCGAGCAATTTGAGTAAACGGCCCTGTTGATCATGAAACTGGTTTTTCTGGGGACCCGGGGGTACATCTCAGCGCAAAGCCGCCGTCATAAACGGCACAGTTCGCTCCTGGTTTCCTACAAGCGCCAACGGGTCATGGTGGACTGCGGCGAGGATTGGACCGGCCATATCGCGAGCATCCATCCTGATGTGATCTTTATTACCCACGCACACCCTGATCACGCTGGAGGAATGCGCGACGGCACCGATTGTCCTGTCTATGCCACCGGTTCGGCATGGATGGTGATGGACAATTACGAGATCAGAGACCGGGGAAACGTGGAGATCAGAAATCCCATCGCAGTCGAGGATCTGGTCTTTGAGGCGTTTCCCGTTATCCATTCGCTCCGTGCGCCAGCCGTTGGCTATCGCATTGGCGATGGCCGGGTTGCCATCTTCTACGTTCCCGACGTGGTCGATGTCGAAGATCGGGCTCAAGCGCTTCAGGGGATAAGGATCTTCATCGGCGACGGCGCCTCTTTGACGAGGCCATTAGTGCGCAGACATGGCGACAAACTGTTCGGTCATACTACGGTGCGGGCGCAGCTCGGTTGGTGCCATGAGGCCGGCGTGAAGCGAGCTATCTTCACGCATTGCGGCTCGCAGATCGTGGGGCATGAGCAAGACAAACTCGAGCTCAAGTTGCGAGCAATGGGCCGCGAACAAAACGTAGGTGCGCGATTTGCCCACGACAGGCTTGAGATTGTGCTCCGCTGAATAAATGGCTCTCATTCAGACGTAACTTCCCTCCAAGGGATGACCCAAACACCTGGTCCGCTTGAATGGCGACCTTCTGAGCGCGCGCAGATATTCAGTCAGGTTTACTTCGGAACTAGTCCTCTCCAGAAGTGCCGAGAACCCAAGGCGTAGGTTACGAACTCTGGCTCGATCAAAGCCTTTAGCACGTCGCACCGGGCAACCACGCCAACGAGCTCGCCTTTGTCCACGATCGGGACCCGGATGATGTTCTGGTTGACCATTACCTTCAACAAATCGGTGACCGGAGTATCCAACTCAGCAGTGATTACGGGGTCGCGGGTCATTATCTCTTCCGCTGCGGTCTCGAGTAAGTCAGCGCCTTTCTCTGCCGCTTTCAGAAGGTCGTATTCTGTAACCATCCCGACCACGTGCCCATTCTCATCTGCGATAGGGATTCCGCTGTAGAGCCCGTTGAGCAGCTGGAGGGCCAAGTCTCTGGCTGAGGCTCTCCGGGTAGCCGTGACTACCGGCCGCGTCATAATGTCCCCGGCGCGCAAATCTTTCACGCTCATGCTCCTGAATTAAAGTTGCATTTAAGCGGAGCAAACGGCGAGCCATTCGGGCCTCGGGCCGGGCAGGAGCACGCCGCTAAGAGCGCTTGTACAGGAAGTCGCAGCTTCACGGCAAACGTGTCTAGATCAAACAACCCTGGTTCGGATGGACACAGATCGTTTAAACGACCTCGCGTGCCTTTTTTGACCGCTGGAAGGTTCGTTACGTTTCCTAGCGTGACGAGAACGTGCATGATGCAGAGGTTGTTGAAAATATCTCGCCGGGCTTCAGCAAGGAGACGGCGGTCCTTTCTCCGACCACATCGACACGAATCAATTTGTCCGGACTGTTGAGGTTGACCTTTCGATTAATCCCGGCAGCAAGGTGCTCGATGATCTGAATAGTGTGGTATTTCTGCCAACGCCGTTTTTCGACCTGCATTCCCCAAGTTTCGTTAACGCCGATTCCGACCGTGATGCTTTCATCGATCACTTTTTTCATTGAATCGAGCGAAGTTTCGCACCAAAAATCGACCGGAACCCATTTGATCGCGAATCGCAAGACGAAACCGCCCTTGAACAGCTCTTTGCATTTCTGAATCACCTCGCGATTGTTCAGCGAGGTATGCACGATGGCAATGCCCATTACCTTGCTTCGTTCGACCTCTGGCCCAGGATCACCCATCTTCCGCAAGACGTAGACAGCCTCTCGCCGCGCGCGCGAGAAATGGTTCCAATAATAGGAAAGTAAGAGATCCATCGATTTTCGTCCTCCAGGACAATGCCCACCTGCGGCGCTCCGGCCTTCATACGTTTGCATTTTCCATGTGACGACGCCGGTAGTGGTTCGGCTCATTCTTTGCGGCGCAAAACACAGTCCGCTACTAAACACGTGGGAATCACAATATGAAACGAGTGTTCGTCAAAGGCTGGAGTGGAATTTTGAGATTAGGCTGGCGCCGGGTCGGACGCGTGCTCACCCACCTCCTCAAGGTGAAATCGAGTTTCCCGGCAGCTAGGACTGAGCTTTCCCGCCTTGAGCATGAAGAAGATACGACGGTGCTGGGGTCTGATGTGCTACTGCCATTACAGTACTATGAAACTCTGCGCCGTAGCCACCAACTGGAAAGCTATAAGCTCTTGATGTTTGCGGTTCTCAAAGATGCTGTCGACAATTATATGAATTATCTGAACTCGCCCACCAAGAAAGGCCAAGCCCGCTTCCGTGAGGGAGAGCAATGGATTGACTGCGAGGACAAGGTGTGGCTGTTTTCGTTCGATAATGTCTGCGAGGCGCTCGGTATAGATCCTGACTATATGCGCCGCGGCCTGCATCAGTGGAAAGCTCGCAATGCAGCATCACCCGAACGAACCCGTGTATCGGGATCACCGTAGATGAATGACAGGCGCCAAAGGGGTGATCTTCAATCACAGCTCGATCCTAAGCGTCGCCTCATGAGGCTCGTATTTGTCGGCGATGTGATGCTTGGCAGACTGGTTAATGACCGTCTGCGACATGTACACGCGGACTACCCATGGGGTGACACGAAGGCGCTTTTCCACGATGGCGATTGGTGCGCTTGCAACCTAGAATGCGTGATATCCGATAAAGGCAGGCCATGGTCGCAACCTCCTAAGGCATTCCATTTTCGTTCTGACGCAAAGAACATAGCGGTGCTGACGGCAGCCGGGATTGACGCAGTTTCCATCGCCAACAATCATACGCTGGACTTCGAATATGACGCCATGCTGGATATGTTGAGACTCCTCGGGCGCGCGCAAATCCAACGTGCGGGCGCAGGAGCGGACCTCGCTAAGGCAACCAGACCCGCGATCTCCAAGATTAAAGGCACGTCTATCGGACTGATAGCGTTCACCGACAATGAGCCGGAATGGGAAGCAGGAGCGCAAAGACCCGGCCTCTTCTATGTGCCGATTGACGTGACCGACGAACGAGCCAAGCTGCTTTTCGCAACAGTGCACCAGACGTGCAAGCTGGCAGATCTGGTCATCGTCTCGGCACATTGGGGGCCGAATTGGGGCTACGAGCCGCTAGCCGAGCACGTGCACTTCGCTCACGCCTTGATCGATGCAGGCGCCGACATCATCTTCGGACATTCTGGCCACGTCTTTCAGGGCGTCGAGTTGTACAAGCGTCGTCCGATTATGTACTGCACCGGTAATTTCGTCGACGATTACGCAGTCGACGAAATTGATCGCAATGATGAATCCTTTGTCTTCGCGCTAGAAATGAATGGTGCCAGGCTGACCCGGATGACACTCCATCCGACCGTCATCGCAGATTGCCAAGCTCGCCTAGCGCAGGGCGACAGAGCAAGATCGATTGCACTCAAAATGACGCCGCTGTGCGAGCGGCTTGGAACCGCGGCGCGATGGCTCGAAGCGCAGACGGCCCTGGAGATCCTTGGCACGTAGGCTTTTGGTTCTCTTTGCTGGATGTGCTCGGAACGCCTTCATCTGCAGCTGCATTGCTGCAATTGAGGCTGAAAGCCTCGCCTCCTGCACGTCGCGGGATGTGCGGTTTGCGGCAACCTGTGCAGACGCTAACAACGAGGAGTGCGAACAAAGACGCATAGGCCATAGCGGGTAGTGGATTCATCCTGGCATACCTTGCAACATCGATGCGCTCGATAGATGGCACGGTTCCCAGTTTATCGACGAATCTCGTGAATGGCGGCTCACCCTCTATTCGAAGCAAAATCCTCTACTTGCTCTCATTCTCCTGAGTCAAACGAAACTCCGCGAGTGAACAACCTGTGCTGGCCGCGAGCTGATCGAGGATCTCGAGCATGTTCGACTAGAGTCGCAGCACAGTTTCGGACGAAGCCATCCCAGCTCATCATTCAGGCGGCTCGGCAGGCAGGGGATCGTCTTTCGGGAGATGGGCCTGCCGGCACGCTGCTGTGCATCTCATGTAGTCGGCAATACACTTGTCGGTGCAAGCCCGATATTCAAGGTCCGAGAGTGTCCAGACCAACCACGCCAGCGTGCACTGTTCTGAACAGACTGCCTGGCTTCGGGCGCAGGCACTCGCGCAAGGGGAACGGCCGGTATTGCGATTGCCCGGGCCAGCCCTGATAGGAGATACCAGCGTCAAGGGCTGATTTAGGAGTGCGGATGCCGTTAGGAGGAAGCTGACGACCAGACCCGCTCTCATTGTGTTTTCTTGGACCTTAGGCGATCGGGCAGCAGCAGCGGGGGTAAACCGTAACTCTGGTTGCGGCAAGGCGGGTTCTGACCGGCAATTCCTTGTGCTGAAGATTTTCGGCTCAGGATCCAACCTGCCCCGCCGCCGGAGCCGAAGCCTGCGCAGCCTCCAGCCACATCCTCTTGAGGTCTTTGGGAAGCTGGCTGAAAATATGCCAGGCCTCGCCTTCCTGCCCGGTGGGACTTTTGAGCGTCACCTGCAAGGCTCGGAAGACTGCTTTCACAGCGCGCGGAGCTTCGATTTCCGAAATCCCGGCGATTTCCGCCACCTTCCTTTCGAATTCAGTTTTATGGATGCGCTGGACTTCACGGCCGGGTGCCTCAAAGGAGGCCCAGAGACTGCGCAGTTTGCCGGGCATTTGTGCCTCAACGTCAGCGGCCTCTTTCGGGGTCAAGCGATCGTGCAGCTCGTGGAAGACCGCTGAGATAATCTTCTCGGCGACCTCATGATCGACCTTCAATCGCTCTGCAACAATATGGATGAACTGTTCTTCTTCCATGGCTCTTCGTCCTATCTGTAAGTGTGGCCCCGTTTAGGAGGTGTCTGCGGCATAAACTCCGCCTCTCCTGCGTCGGGCTCAAACGGAGTGGACACCAGAGCGTGCGCACGAGGCTCGGATACTGCTCCAAGAATCTCCGCAACTTCTGTGCTTCGTATCGCGCGGCCGGAGCCGATACGCCGTTCGCGCTCAGCCTCAAGCGCGATGTCGCTGAGTGAGATGACCCCGGTCAGTGTGCCCTCAGCGTCGCATACGGGGAGCCTGCGGACTTTGTTGTCGCGCATCAGTTTTTCTGCAGTGATCAGGCGTCGTCCGGTTCGCACGACACGACCGAAGCCCCCATCACGTCTTTCACTTGGATCAGGTGCAGGGAGCGCCCCTGCGTATATGCCCCCATGCAAATGTCGCGGTCGGTTATAATCCCAACCACAACGTTGTTAGTATCGACAACAGGAACGCATGCGCAGTCGCGCTCCCACATGTGCCGCGCCGCGATGTTAAGCGAATCGGTCGGAATGCAGGAGACAACATCACTCGCCATTAATTCTCTGACTTTCATGCTATCGAGGCTGAGCATTGATCATGCCGCCGCGCCGGAACGGCGTGGCGTTAGCCCTTGATAACCGCGAAGGGCTTCAAGCGGGCGACACGGCGCGTCACGCCGGCGGCCTCCATCACTCCCACGACTTCGGCTACGTCCTTGTATGCGGCGGGCATTTCTTCGGCGACGCCGCCGCGGGTTTGGGCGCGCACTGTGACGCCGAGCGCGCCCAACTCCGAATACAGATCACGTCCACGCGCTTCGCGTTTCGCCCTAGTGCGACTCATCACCCGGCCGGCGCCATGACACGATGAACCGAAGGTCTCACGCATCGCCGCCTCCTGGCCGATAAGAACGAACGAATATCTACCCATATCGCCTGGAATCAGCACTGGCTGACCGAGCGAACGCAGAGCATCGGGCAGTGCCGGATTTCCCGGGCCGAAAGCCCGAGTGGCTCCCTTGCGATGAATACAAAGGATACGCTTACGACCCTCGACGATGTGGTCTTCGAACTTGGCGACGTTATGGCAGACGTCATAGACAAGCGAAAACCCCAGGTCGCGCGAGCTCATTCCAAGCGCCGCGATCAACGCCTGTTGGGTGAGATGCATCATCACCTGGCGGTTACACCACGCGAAGTTGGCTGCAGCAGCCATCGCGCCGAGATATGCCTGACCTTCGTCCGATTGGATTGGCACCGCCGCCAACTGGCGGTCAGGAAGATGAATCTCATACTTCGCCATCGCCTTGCCTATCAGCTTCAGATAATCGTCGCAGGTCTGATGGCCTAAACCGCGTGAACCGGAATGAATCAGCACTGTCACCTGCCCGAGTTCGAGGCCAAGCGCTTGTGCGACGACGGTCTCGTAGATTTGATCGACCCTGCTAACTTCGAGGAAATGGTTGCCCGAGCCGAGGGTGCCTATTTGTTTGCGCCCGCGCTCGTAAGCAAACTGGCTTACTCGCTCAGGCTCCGCTCCCGCCAGGCAACCTCCCTCCTCCGTATGAGCCAAATCTTCTGGCTTGGCATATCCATGGCGGAGCGCCCAGCGCGCGCCTTCGCCAACCAACTGCCGGATCTCCTCAATCGAAAGTCCCGGAATCGCGCCATGAGAGCCAACGCCGGCCGGGATTGCATCGAAAAGCGCATCGGCTACCTGATCCACTTTCGGGATAACATCCTGGTACCGCAAATTGGTCCGGATCAGTCGGACCCCACAATTGATGTCGTAGCCGACGCCGCCAGGCGACACCACGCCGTACTGGGGATCGATTGCAGCTACGCCGCCAATCGGAAAGCCATAGCCCCAGTGGATGTCGGGCATAGCCAAGGAGTAGCCGATGATGCCTGGAAGACACGCGACATTAGCAACTTGCGTAAGGGCAGGGTCGTCGCGCAATTCTTCCATCATGTGGGCGCTGGCATAGACGCGGCCGGGAACCAGCATCGCGCCCTGTCGGGGAATCTCCCAAAGATAATCGTGAATTTTAATGAATTCCATAATTTTCACCTGCCAGCATTACATGTCCGACGAGATTAGCCGCGACCGATTCTGGCCGCGTTGGCTCTTTTCTACTTGCGAAGAAACAGGCGAATGGCTAGCCCAATGAGAAGAAGTGCAAACAGGCGACGCAGCACCACGCCCGAAAGTCTCGTCGCCACCAACGCACCAAAATATGCACCTCCTGCAAGTCCTAACGCTAAGAGTGCGGCATAACGGATCTCGAGCGAGCCGTTGCGCCAATAAACCCAGGCGCCGAAAATGCCGACCGGCGGGAGAAGCGCACCCAGCGATGTGCCAATAGCGGCTTTGGTTGGCATCCCAAGCAGGAAGACGAGCGCGGGCACAATAATCACTCCGCCGGCTATACCGAAAAAGCCGCCTAGAATTCCGGCTACCGAACCAATCAGCAACACCATCACCAGGTCATTCATCTAGACCTCCTTTTTGCTCGGCCCATAGCCATGACGCGTGGTGCGGCCAGTTCTTCGCGCATTATGTGCCAGTCTGATTGGTGCCTCAGACATCTGCCAGTCCAATCTTTGCGAATCAGATGCGCATTCGTTTTCCGTATGGCGTAACCAAAGGGACCAACGGTGGAGCGAATCGCGACAGTATTGTTTATGCCCTTTCCCCAGACTCGAAATAGGCATGACGGAATCCGCCCCGAGGCGGTCAGAAAAATGCATCAACTCGACCGCATGGCTGGCAACCAACCTAACGCCGTTGATTTGAGCTCGGAAGACCAGAAGATACGGGCCTTCGTGGGATTTCCAATGAGTACCGAAGTAGTTCAGGCAATCGCCGCTCTGATCAATGATATGAAGGCCCGCGTGCCCGGCAATGGTATCAGTTGGGTAGACCCGCACAACGTGCACTTGACCGTCCGTTTTTTGGGGGATGGGGTTGGTTTGCATATGATCACGCCACTCGTCGCAGTACTGACGACTATTGCCGCGGAGACTCAGCCGTTTGCGATTCAAGTGCAAGGCCTGGGCGTTTTTCCCAACTCGCAACGGCCGCGAACTGTCTGGGTGGGAATTGTAAGTGAGAAGTTGAAAGAACTAGCGGTCCGGGTTGATCGGGCAGCAGCGCAATGCGGCTTTTATTCCGAGGCGCGTCCGTTTATTCCACACATCACGGTCGCGAGATTGCGCAAGGTCAGGCACTGGAAGGTTATCCGCGAGGGACTCGGCGATGTCGCGAACTTGACCTTCGGCTCTTTTACGGTCGACCACATCAGTATTTATCGCAGTTTTAGGGAAGCTCAGGGTCGCATCTATGAGGAGATTGCCAGCTTCCCGCTGTCGAGTAGGTGAGTGTCTGCCGAGAGTCAGGCAAACCTCACTCCCTGTGACTCGGTCGCTATATCGGAGTAGTTGCGATCGCACGATGAGCTACCAAGCGAAAGTAACCTTGGGCTTTCGGCAAACAGGCTGCGTAGCGCTGCGGCGGACCATCGTCTCCATTGCGCTCCTGTCGAGCCTTGCCATGCTGAGCGGTTGCGCTGCAAATTTCAGCACGTTAGTCGCCAACCACCCGGAATGCGCCGTGGATGCAAGAATAGCACGATGGAAGGTTGAGCAATGCCTCGGCTATGGCAAGGTGCACCGCGATGCGTTCGATATGTGCTTAGCGAGACAGCAGGTGCCCCAGCGTAAGATTGAGATGCTCGACAATTGCGTAACCCTCTTGTCAGGCTAGAGCTCTCCTCTCGCTTGGGGGAGATTGCTGGGACGGAAGCAGGCTGCGAGGACTTTTTCAGCAGCCTGCCAATGACTTCGACTTTGCTGGGCCGGCAGGCGACAGCAGTTGGTTGTCAGGCGGCCGATTGCTGCAATCCCGCATGGCCGATCTTCTCCTCAGCTTCTGGGGAAAGCGTCAGGACTGCACAAGGAGCCGCCCTCACCAATTCTTCGGCCACGCTGCCCACAAATAGTCTCGACAGAGCTTTGCGCCCTTGAGTCTTGAGAACGATCAGATCGGCATTGACTGTGGTCGCTACGCGGATTACCGCCTTAGCTACTGCTCGTTCCGATGCACCAACAGTGTGTATCTCGTGCTGCACTCCGGTGAGTTGTTGGGCCGCAATCTCCTGAAGCCTGGCCCGCGCGTTCCGCTCTCCGACCGAATGTTCGTCCTCGACAATTTCGGGCTCTCCGATAGCGCGAAACCTTGGCACGACATAGAGCAAATGCAGGGTTGCGCGGTGCTCGGCCGCGAGCTGTTTGGCCACGCCAAGCGCGAATAGCGAAGGATCCTCAATGTCGATCGGGTTGAGAATTGAATGGTAAGGAATAGTCATTTTTTCCCTCCGGGGACTCTGTTTGATTGGGGCGGTCCCAGACTTCTGCCGGCTTTAATGCCTACAACTGTCGCATCCCAGCAGAGGCCAATGCATGTGAGATGCCATTTCCGGTCTGAGCGTTTCAGCGTCAAGCTCTCGGAGATGACTCGATTAGAAGCACAAGTGTGATTTTAGCTGTTTCCACAAGATTCAGCGGTCATCCGGGCGCGCAGACCCCTCGGCATTGATGGCCACTTGGGGCCACCAGAAAGGAACCTTTCTACGCGACTAAACTGCGCGGCCTGTTTTGAGTCCGCAGCTGGTTTTTGGCGCCAACCACAAAGCATAAACAGCAGCAACCAAAAACAATCGGTTGCGAAGCTAGAAAATACGAAAAATCCCAGCTAGTAATTGCAAAGACTAGCGCAGCGCCGATGCGTTTTGATGTCGCTTGTCCATGTGACGGATATCACGCCCCTTGACCAGGAATACGACCATCTCCGCAATGTTCGTCGCATGGTCGGCAATCCGCTCCAGGTATTTCGACACAAAAAGAATCGGCGTTGCCCGCGGAATCGCTTCCGGGTTCTGGGCCATAAAGCCAAGGAGTTGGCGGCAAATCTCATCATCCAGAGAATCCACCTCGTCATCCCGCGCGATGACTTGCTCTGCAAGCATGGCATCACCGCGCGTAAACGCGTCGAGGCTGTCCTGCACCATCGACTGTGCAACGGCTCCCATGCGAGGAACATCGATGTATGCGGAGGGTACGGGATGCTGATTAAATTCCAGAACTCGCTCACAGATGTTAACCGCATTGTCCCCGATTCGTTCGAGGTCCGTGGTGATTTTGAGTCCCGTAGTTATCAGCCGAAGATCGCCTGCTGCTGGCTGATAGAGGGCGAGCAACCGGATGCAACGTTCATCCGTATCAATATCCAACCGGTTCACCTCAACATCACGCGCGATAGTCTCGCGCGCTTTCGCGGAATCTGTGTTGACTAGCGCTTCAATCGCTCGTGCGATCTGCACCTGAACCAACGCGCCCATTTTGAGTAGCGCGTCGCGTAGTCCATTTAGCTCCGCTTCGAATTGTGGGTTGGTGTGGCGTTGATGATCTTCCATCGATCTATTGACCGCTACTTGCGCGCCAAGGCCCGTAGGCGTTCGTAGCGC
>Ga0306920_100014877_pt1 | contig 10641 bp, 11 predicted proteins | sample flu12Cox44000170_FD_204666 | JGI IMG/M metagenome (GOLD analysis project Ga0306920, IMG submission 204666) | Lab enrichment of tropical soil microbial communities from Luquillo Experimental Forest, Puerto Rico - flux4day.12C.oxic.44.000.170 (v2)... | ecosystem: Environmental > Terrestrial >... | reverse complement strand
TCACAGCTACCCCGGATTGAGCCTTGCAAAGTTTTCCTAAAGATATCGGATGGATAGAAGTCATCTGTGGGTCGATGTTCTCGGGAAAGACGGAGGAGCTGATCCGGCGCGTCAAGCGGGCGATCTACGGCAAGCAGAGGGTGCAGGTCTTCAAACCCAGGGTCGACGATCGCTACGACGAAGTTCAGGTGGTCAGCCATTCCCACCTCAGAGTCACTTCCACGCCGGTCGCGCGCGCAGAGGACATCTTCGCGGAGCTTCGCGATGACACGCAGGTCGTCGCGATCGACGAGGTCCAGTTCTTCGGAACCGACTTGGTGGCGGTCTGCGAGAAGCTGGCGAGCAAAGGATTGCGCGTCATCTGCGCCGGGTTGGATCAGGATTATTTGGGCAGGCCCTTTGAGCCGATTCCTCAGCTTCTTGCCGTGGCCGAGTATGTCAGCAAGGAGCTGGCCATCTGCGTCGTCTGCGGAAATCCCGCCAACCGCTCTCAGCGGATTACTCCGGGCCGCGAGCGGGTGCTGGTAGGCTCCGACGCAGAATATGAAGCTCGGTGCCGCAAGTGCTTCGTCGCCGCGCCGGTAGACGCTACGGTGCCGAGGACGCTCGACCTATTCGAGGACTGAGGAGCGCGCCGATGCGGGATTCTTTGTACGAGGACGTCCCATTCAGGCTCAGCGAAATACCGCACCGCTATGGGCCAAACGTGCACCTCTTGGCCGACCCGTTCTCGCTTTCAGAGTTGGCGACGCTGTGCGCGAAATCTACGCACCAGCCCCGGTTCAACCGCCTGATCGCCGCGCTCTACAGCAACTTGATGCGGGCGGTCATCAACGCCGAGTTCCCCCGAAAGATGGCGGCCATCCCCTCGCGGATGATCGACTCCAACCCGCACGCTCTCTATCAAGGAGAGGTCATCGATTCCGAGGTCCGGGCGGTGGTGGTCAACATCGCCCGCGCCGGGACGCTGCCCTCGCAGATCACTTATGATTTGCTCAACACCATCCTCTCGCCCTCTCTCGTCCGTCAGGATCACATCATCATGAGCCGGATGATCGACCCATCGAACAAGGTGGTCGGCTCGGCCATTGGGGGCGCGAAGATTGGCGGCGACGTCGACGATGCGATGGTGCTGTTTCCCGATCCAATGGGCGCCACCGGCGGGACGCTTTCCACCGCGATCGAGACGTATCGGCAAAAGGTGGCGGGCAAGCCGCGGAGGATCATCTGCGTGAACCTGATCGTGACCCCGGAATACGTGAAGACGATTACCAGCCGCCACCCGGAAGCTCGGGTCTACGCCCTGCGGCTGGACCGGGGCCTCTCGCCCGCCGAGGTTTTCGGAACGGAGGCCGGAGAGCTGTGGGACAAGGAGCGGGGGTTGGACGATCGCCAGTACATCATTCCGGGCGGCGGCGGTTTCGGTGAGCTGATGAACAACGCTTACGTTTAGCGATTCGCGGGAGCACCCGTGCCGCCGGTCGAGCCCTTCTATCGAGGCGAAGTCGCGATTCTGATCGACGAGAAGACGATTGCTGCTCGGATCGACGAGCTGGGACAGGAAATCACCCGAGACTACCGCGGCAAGGAGCTCACCGTGGTGAGCATCCTCAAGGGGTCGGTCTTCTTCGCCACCGACCTGGTGAGGCAGGTGGCCCTGCCCCTCACCATGGATTTTCTCGGTGTCTCCTCGTACGACGAGATGGAGACGACCGGAGAGGTGCGGATCACCTCCGACGTCACTCGGCCGATGGCGGGCAAAGATCTACTGATCGTCGAGGACATCATCGATACCGGGCTGACGATGAAGTTCATCACCGAGAACCTGCGGGCGCGCCACCCCGCGTCGATCAGAATCTGTGCCCTGCTGGAAAAACCGGCGCGGGCGATGACGAAAATCGCCATCGACTACCGCGGCTTCGTCATCGACGACGTTTTCGTGGTGGGCTACGGCCTGGACTATTGCGAGAAGTACCGCAACCTTCCGTTCATTGGATCGCTGCTGCGCGCGGCAGCGACCTGATCGGCCCGTCGGCTCAGCCAGCGTCCTTCGGCTTTACGTCCGAGACGGGAGGGGCGAGTGGAGGTTTCGCCTGCGGTGGCACGGTGGACGGAGGAGAAAAGGAAGGGTTGGTCGGCTCGGTGAAGGCGGGTGCACTCAGCCCGTGGGCGGCCCGGCGCAGCGCCTCCTCGAAAGCCTTCGCCGCGGGTTCGACCTCCATGATCATCTGGTTTGCGTTGTGCGCGTGCCGGTTCGACGTCGTTGCGGCGAGCTTGAGCTGACTAATCGCCTCGGCCACATCATTGCGCGCCTGGTCCAGCTTCGATCGCGCGAGGTAGTAGGCGACTTCAGAGTGCATCGCCTTGAGGCTCTGGCGCTGTTCTTCGGTGGCCCCGGTGAGCTTGTCCGCTCGGCGCAAGTAATAGAGCCCCTGCTCGAGCACGCTTGGGTCGTCGGACGTGATCCGCGCCCTCGCCAAGCTGCTGACCACCTCGAAGAGAGCTCGGTCGAGCTGGTCTCGCTCGGTGAATTCCTCATTCACCAGGTTGCCCGGGCTGGTGCCGTCAAGCGGGAGCGGGGCGTATGCTTCTCGCAGCGCCGGGTCGCCCGGGCGATAGACCTCGGAGCTGGTGGGCAACAGACGCCCCTTCATCACGACGAGATTTCCGTCCACCGCCTCGACCTTGTAGTTACGCGCGTTGAGTTGTGAGAGGAGGAAGACGACGGCGCCCCCGAGACCGAGGACCAGGAGGGTGATCACGAGTTTTTTGATCGAGCGCATCGAGTCTGGCGGAGTTTCTCGGCCCTGGGAGGACGACCTTCACCGTAATACATCTAACCGAGGGGATCATTGCACATGGGTTTTAAAAGCGGGGCTATACTGGATGGCGCTCGTCTCCCTGCATGAACTCCACGTTCCGGCGGCTGGGTCCCAGTGAACTACTGCCGCGCTACATCTTCGCCGAACCGCTATTCGCGGACCGCAGCGTGCTCGAGATCGGCGCGGTGGCATCAACCGGGGGTCGCTCGGCTCAATTCTTAAACGCACGCGGCGCCCGCTCGGTGCTCGCCTGCGATGCAGATCTCGGCGCGGTGAACGCCGCGCAGAAGGCCTTCGCCAGCCCAAACCTGGGCTACCGAGCGGAGGCGTTTGAAGATCTAGAAGCCGGCAGCTTTGACCTTGTGCTGATCGCCGATCTGGCGCAGTGCGTCCGCCGGCCGGAGCTGTTTGGCGAAGTTCGCCGGCTGCTCGCCGATCAAGGTTTTCTACTCGGCGGGCTGCGCAATCCGGCCGGGCTTTCGCTGTCGCAGCTGGCGGAGCCGGAAGGGTCCGCGGATTCGGTCACCCATGGGCAGCTGGTCGATGTCCTCGCGTCATGCTTTTCCCATCTTCACATCGCCACTCAGAGCCCGGTGCTCGCTTATCAGCTCGCCTTCGAGCAAGGCGAAGGGCTTCGGGTGGATGGCACGCTCGCCTCCACTGGCGAGGCCGCGTACTTCGTTTTTGTCGCCGGGCAGCAGCCCTGCCCCCTGTTCGAACCGACCTGGGTTCAACTTCCGCCCGAGCCCTTGGCGTACACCGGGGTCGGCGTAGCCGAGCTCGCCGGCGCAATTGCCCAGCTAGGCCTGCTAGAGCAGCGCGTGCTGGAGCAAACGGCGAACGCTTCCAAAGTGCGCGACGAGCTTGCCGCCGAACGAGAGCGCTTTATCGCCGAGGTGGAGCGCCTCGAGGGTGAGCGTGCCCGCCTTGGCGAGCGGCTCGAAGCTGCTGAAGCAGACCGCGAAGCGCTTCGGAGCGTGGCAAACGGGTCGAAGGACCGCGAGGTGGAGTTGGCCACCGCCGTAGCGGACCGGGAGAGCAAGTTGGAGATCCTCCACCGCAGACTTGCCGCCCAGGACGCTGAGCTGGCCTCCCTTCGCCGCTCGCTGCCCCGTTCCTCCTTGCAGGTGCAGCAGATTTTCGAGAGGGCGACGGCGGAGCTCACCGCCCTCAAAGCCGAGCTCTTTCGAAGGTCCGAGTCCAGGCCGGCGCTGACCGGCGAAAGTGATGTCAAAAAGGGCTGAGGCGATTGCGCGGCCGGGCGCCCTCTGCTGGGTTAGAGCAAGCCCCATGAAGCCCGGCGGCGATCGCGAGACGGCATTCAAGTACCACGGCCTGGGAAACGACTTCGTCCTCCTCGACCGGCGAGACAGCGGGCGCGATATCGAGCCGGCTACCGCGAGGCAACTTTGCGACCGCCGACGGGGCATCGGAGCGGATGGGGTTTTGGTCCTGCTTCCGTCGGCTTCCGCCGAAGCTCGATTGACGGTGCACAACGCAGACGGCAGCACGGCCGAGATGTGCGGCAACGGCATTCGCTGCGCCGCCAAGCATCTCGCCGACCGCTCGAGGGAAAAACCCGCTCGCCTTCGTCTGGAGACCGGCGCAGGCGCGGTGAGCTGCCAGCTCATCTACCGCGGCGGGTGGGTCGATGAGGTCCAGGTTTCAATGGGGCCAGCAAAGCTTGTGGCGCAAAACCTTCCATCGGCAAGCTCGGGCCGTCCTTTTGTCGACCAAGCTCTTCCCGGCTTTGCCGGCATTCGGGGGACGGCGATCAGCATGGGCAATCCCCACCTGGTGCTTTTCAATACGCCCCTGGAAGACGCCAACCGGTTCGGCCCGCAGCTGGAAGAGAGCTCGCTGTTCCCTGAACGGGCCAATGTGGGATTCGCACTTCTGCGCGATGACTCGATTCGCCTGCGCGTGTGGGAGCGGGGGGCCGGTCTCACCGATGCGTGCGGTACCGGGGCGTGCGCCGCCGTCGCTGCTGCGGTGGCCGAAAAACGTCTCGAGGCCGGCAGGTGGGTGCTCGTCGAGCTACCTGGCGGCGCCCTTCACGTGCGCTGTGAGCCGGACTTTTCGAACGTCGAGATGCGCGGCCCGGCATCCTTCGTTTTCGAAGCGTCCCTAACGCTGAGCGCCGGCGAGGCCGCCACGGCGGACTCCAACGCCGCACGCACCCCCGGAAGGTCCTGAAGTAGCTCGAATTCAGCGCCGCGGAGCACCGAGACGCGATAGCCCCGGGCGCGCTCCAGCCTGAGCTCAATCCGTCGCTCGCCGGGCTCTTCCTCGCTGCTTCTAAGCCCGACGCGGCGGCCTTCCTCCAGGCAGCAGAGCAGGTCGCGCTGCAGGCTCTTCAACCTCCGCGAGAGCTTCAGCGCCTGGCGCCCCTCAGGACTGTCGAACGCGTGGAAGTGCCGGTTGCGCGATAGCGGCTGCGACTCATCGCACAGTCTCGTTACCAGCCGGCGGATAAAGGCGTCCATCGCGTCGACCATAACATTGCCCGCGCGGCGCTTTCTTCTACGCCTTGGGCAGTCGGACCACGAATGTGGTGCCCCCTTGTGGCGAGCTGTGGCAGCTGATCGATCCTCCATGCGCCCGGAGGATCTGCTGCGAGACGGCGAGGCCCAGCCCGGTGCCACCTTCCTTGGTGGAGAAGAACGGCTCGAAGATGTGCTCCTGGACCTCGCTCGTCATCCCGCGCCCGCTGTCGCAAAAGGCCACTTCCGCGTGGCCGTTGGCGACGCGCGATTCGACGATCAGCTCGCCGCCGCCCGGCATTGCTTCGCGGCTGTTACGCAAAAGGTTCAGGAAGACTTGCCGCAGTTGACCCTCGTCGGCCAGGGCGCGCGGACCGGCGGGATCCAAGCGACGGATGACCTTCACCCTGGATCTTTCCAACTCCTCCCGCGAGAACTCCAGGACGCTGCCGACCACCTCGTTGAGATCCTCGGGAGCCATCGACGGTTTGGGCAGGCGCGCCATCCGCAAGTATCCCTCGGTAATCTCCGCCAGGCGATCCACTTCGTGGACGATGGCGGCGAGAATGTCTCGCGCCTCGCGTGCCTCGAGCGTGCTGCCCAATGCGTCTTTGCCGAGCGCTTCTTCGAGCAGCTCGACATTGAGCCCGATCGACGAAAGTGGATTGCGGACCTCGTGGGCGATCTGCGCGGAGATCCGACCTACCGCAGCGAGCTGCTCGGCGTGGAGCAGTGCCTCCTGCTTCTCTTTGAGCTGAACCTCGCGCTGCTTGAGCGACTTCGCCATCTTGTCGAACTCGCGCGCCAGCGTGGAGATCTCGTCATCCCCCCGCATACCCAACTGGGGCGTGTAGTCTCCGCGGCCGATCCGGGAGACCGCCTCGATCAGCGCCTTGACCGGCCGCAGCGTTCGAGTGGACCACGCGGTGGCGAGCAGGCCGAGGACGATCGCAAACACCGACCACCCGACGATCAGCAGCCCCGTTCGGCGTTCCCTTTCGGCCGCTTTGTGCACCCGCTCGCGAATCCGGGCTTCCACGGAAGCTTGCACGACTCGGATATCGTTGCCGATCGAGGTTTCCAGCCGTTTCATCTGCTCGAGCCGCTGATCGGCCAAAGCTCGATCGCCTCCCTGGAGGCCGGCGAATACCGCGGCGGCGGCTTCTTCATAAGAGGCATGCCGGCGGCGCAGCTCGGCGAGCTTTTGCCCGAGCTGTTGGATGAAGGGCGTTTCGGACGGGGGAGCCAGCTCGCCGATCGCGCCCGCGGTAGTCTGCGCGTCGGCCATCTCTTGCGATAGCTCGGTGGAGGAAATCCGCGGGAGGTAGATGAGCCGGCGCCGCGTTTCAGCGCTCGGCTCCTCCAGCAAACGCTCCGTCTGCCGCTCGAGGTTTTTGTGCAGCGTGTTGAGCGTCGTCATCTCCGAGGAGAGGCGTAAATATCCCTGGCTCACCAGCTGGATCTCGGCCTGGTTCTGGTGCATTTCGATCACGCTGAAGGTGGACACCAGCGCAAAGGTCACCAGGACCGCGGCGTAGCCGAGAAAAATCCGGGTCGGCAGCGACAACCGCATGCCCTAAAATATACCCCTTCTCCGCTCGGTCGGGGCGCGAGGGGGGAGCTTCGCCGCCCTCAAGAGGGGCTGCGGGCGGCCTCGTCTGAAGCCACGATGGCGGGGTCCGGCGCCTCTGTGGTAGCGGTCCGGCCCTCTTCCCCTTCCACCGGTGCCCTGGCCGCGGCGGCCTTCTCCGCTTCGGCAGCGACCTGCTCCTCCACCTTTCGATCTGAGGCGGCAATCTCCTCGGCGGTCAGCTCCACCCGTCCGGCGGCGATCCCGCTCTTTCGCTCCAGATCCGCCAGCGCCCGCCGGCGGAGATCCCCTTCCAGCAGCGTCCGATTGAGCCTCTTTTCCAGCGCTTTGAACTTGTCCTTGAGCAAGTCCAGCTCGCCCTTGGTCACCACGTAGATGCGATGCTGGGTTTCCGCGCGGGCGCGAAAGCGCTTCACCTCGCGCTCGAGATCGCCGGTGCGGGCGTGCTCTCTCGCGGCCTGCTGCTCCAGGCGCTGCATGCGCTCCCGGTCCGCCTCGGACAGCTCTCTGAACTTGCGGACCGGCTTTTCGGCCGGCGGAGGATTTGGCTCGGGGGGTGGAGCGGTCTCGGGGACCGGAGCCGCAGGGCGCCGTGAGCGGTGTGCGTCCAGCTCCGTCTTGAGCCGCTGAATGTCGACTTGCGCGGCCGACAGCTCGAGGCGGACCTTCTCGAGCTGCAGCGATGCGCTGCGCTCGATCTCCTCCCGCGCCCGGGCCAGGTGGCGGCTGTCTTTTTCCGATTCTTTCTGATCGAACAGCTTGCGCTTGGCCTGCTTGAGTTGCTCGCGCGCCTCGGCAAGCTGCCCCTTGTGTTCCTCTAGCTCTTTGCGGCGCTTCTCCAGCTCCGCCTGCGCAAGGGACTGCGCCTGTGCTTGAGCTTCAAGCTGTTTTTGTAGCTCCTGCCGAGGGGGCTGGCCGCGCTTCGACCCGAACAGCAGGATGCCCAGCGTCACCGCGAGCGCGACGGATACTAGAACGAGAACCACCGTGGTCACGACTAACCTCCAATAAGCCGTGGACCAGCCTACCGATCGCCCGCCGCGCGTCAATCCTCCCTTTGTGGAAGGGGACCGTTAGCGCGCCCGGGTAGCCTGCGTCATCGCCAGGAGCCGCCGGATTCGCTCCTCTATCGGCGGGTGGGTCGAGAACAAAGACATCACCCCGCCGCCTGAGAGCGGGTTGACGATGAACAGGTGCGCGGTGGCGGGGGCCCGATCGTAGGGCGCTGCCTCCACGCCGCGCTCGAGCTTGGATAAGGCGCTGGCGAGAGCCTCTGGATCTCCGGACAGCTCCGCGCCGATGGCGTCGGCGCCGTATTCGCGCGTGCGGCTTACCGCCAGTTGCAGCAAGGTCGCCATCGGGGCGACAATCAAAAGGCCAAGGCTCGCCAGCCCCGATCCACGGTTGTCCCCATTGTCGTCGCGCCCTCCGAAGATGGAGCCGCCAAACCAAAACAGCATCTGCACCGCGTAGGTGATCACGCCGGCGAGCGTCGCGGCGACGGTGCTGGTGAGCGTGTCCCGGTTGCGCACGTGGGACAGCTCGTGCGCCAAAACGCCGGTCAGCTCACGCCGATCACAAAGCTCGAGGATGCCGGAGGTGACGGCCACCGCTGCGTGCTGAGGGCTTCGACCGGTGGCAAAGGCGTTGGGGTTCGCGGTGGGGATGAGGTAAATGCGCGGCGTGGGCATTCCAACCCGGCGGCTCAGCGATTCCACGATGTCGAACAGCCACGGTAGCTGGGCGCGCTCTAGCGGCTGCGCGCCGTGGATCGCCAGTGCGATTCGGTCGCTGAACCAATAGGACGCGAAGTTCATCACCAGCACGAAGACACCGGCGATCGCCAGGCCGCTCGCGCCGCCGAGTCGCTGTCCCACCCAAAGAGCGAGCGCGGTGAGCACGGCGAGGAGGGCCGCAGTCTTGAAGTAGTTGCCGAATCGATGCCAGCCGCTCTCGCGTACCGCACCAGCCGAGTAGAGGGCGTGTGTCTGGTAGGGCATAAACCAACGATTAACGCGAAACAGCGGACACTGCCCCGGTGAAGCAGAATTGTTGAGTCCGCTAACGAGCGAAGACGCGACGCAAGAAGTTAGCGGGGTCGATTACCTTGCTTCGCTGCAGCACCCCTGCTAGGCATGCCTGCAATGCCAAGAAGCGTCTTTGGGGGTGCTTGCGAAGGCTAGCGCGCCAGGGCCTTCGGGAACTCAAAATGAGCGAGGAGACGACAGCGCGCCGCAAGGACTCTCATCTCGATCTGTGCGCCTCCGAGGATGTCGAACCCGCTCAGAACAGCACGCTCTTCGAATGCGTGCACTTGGTCCATTGTGCGATGCCGGAGCTTTCGGTCGATGAGCTCGACTTCACCGCACCGCTCTTTGACCGGACGCTGCGATACCCGCTGGTCATCACTGGGATGACCGGTGGTACTGAGCGTGCGGCGCGGGTCAACCGCGATCTGGCGACGCTGGCGGAGAAGTACGGGCTGGCCTTCGGCGTTGGGAGCCAGCGGGCGATGGCCGAGGACGCGCGTCGAGCCTCCACTTTCCAAGTCAGAGATGTTGCTCCCAGCGCAGTGGTGCTAGGCAACATCGGCTTGCGCCAGGCCGCGAGCCTGGGGGCGCGCGGCGTGCGGGAGCTCGGCAAAGCGATCGGCGCCGACGCGATGGCGCTGCACTTAAACGCCGGCCAGGAATTGACCCAACCGGAAGGCGACCGGGATTTCCGGGGCGGGTATGCCGTAGTGTCGGACCTGGTGCGGGTTTTGGAGGATCGGCTCCTAGTCAAGGAGACCGGCTGCGGGATCTCTCCGGAGGTGGCGCGGCGTTTGTTTGAGCTCGGCGTTCGACATCTGGACGTCTCCGGGCTCGGGGGTACGTCCTGGGTTCGAGTAGAGCAACTTCGAAACAGCGGTATCGCCGCGATCGTTGGCCAGGAATTTTCCGGGTGGGGCATTCCCACCGCAGCAGCTGTAGCGTCGGTTCGGCGCGCCGTAAGCAGCGAGGTCAGGTTGATTGCCTCCGGAGGAATTCGCGGCGGCCTCGAGCTGGCCAAAGCACTCGCGCTCGGAGCGGACGTGGGCGGCCTGGCACTTCCTCTCTTTCGGGCTCAGCAGGCGGGCGGCGTGGAAGCGGCCGAGGTTGCGCTCCGGCAGGTCCTGCAGGGCCTGGCCCAAGCCATGTTGCTGACGGGGAGCCGCAAGGTGTCTGACCTGCGCACTCGCCCCAAGGTAATCACAGGTCAGTTGAAGGATTGGATGGCAGCGCTTTAGAGCGGGCGCCGGGCTCGCGAGGAGATTGCATGTCCGAAAAGGTGACATCCCGTTTGGCCGGCTTTCACAAGCTCCCATTCGCGGAGCGGTTGAATCAGATCGGCCGGATGTTCCGGCTCAGTTCCGAGGAGCTGGAGATCGCCCGCGGGGAAGGCTCCCTCGCTCCGGAGATCGCCGATCGGATGATCGAGAACGCGATTGGCACCTTCAGCCTCCCGTTGGGGGTCGGCCTGAACCTGACGGTGAACGGTAGGGATTACATCGTCCCGATGGCAGTGGAGGAGCCCTCGGTCGTCGCCGCGGTTTCCTTTGCCGCGAAGATCGTCCGCGAAGCGGGGGGGTTCACCGCCGAAGCTGACGACTCGATGATGATTGGTCAGGTTCAGGTTACCCGCTACGGCGACCCGACGGTCGCCTCCCAGCGGCTGCTTGAGGCGAAGGACGAGATCCTCGCCCTGGCCAACAGTTTCCAGCCGC
>Ga0306920_100014876_pt1 | contig 10641 bp, 7 predicted proteins | sample flu12Cox44000170_FD_204666 | JGI IMG/M metagenome (GOLD analysis project Ga0306920, IMG submission 204666) | Lab enrichment of tropical soil microbial communities from Luquillo Experimental Forest, Puerto Rico - flux4day.12C.oxic.44.000.170 (v2)... | ecosystem: Environmental > Terrestrial >... | reverse complement strand
GGCCGGGCCAGCGCGACCGGGAAGCACTGGATCGTGACCGGGCCAGGCAGCCGCTGGCCGGGCCTCGCCGGATTGCCGTGCTCGGCTGCACCGGCGGCGCCGGGCAGTCCGTGACCGCCCTGATGACCGGGCACGTACTGGCCGACCTGCGCGAAGTTCCCGTCGCCGCGCTTGACCTCAATTCCGGCGATATCTCGCTCGCCGCTCGCGTGAGGCCCGCCACATCGGTGGCGGCCCTGCTCGCGGGCCAGGGACCGGACGCATGGCGCCGGGACGATCCCGAGTCCGGACCGGCCCGCCGCGGGTCCAGGGCGCGGCGGGGCCGCGGCGACTCCGGGTCCCGGCTCGACGTGATCGCCGTCGGCGCGCGTGGGACCGACGGTGTGCGCCCTCTCGGCGCCGATGACTATCAGCGGCTGGCCGACCTGCTGGCCGCGAGGTATCCGCTGACCATGATCGACCCGGCGCCGTCCGGGCTCACCCGGGTACTCTCGCTGGTGGATCAGCTCGTGCTGGTCGCCCCTGTCAGCCCGGAGGCGGCGACCGCGCTGGCCAACACCCAGCAGTGGCTGACTGCGCACGGGCACGACGAACTCGCTGCGCGCGCCGTCACCGTGATCAACGGGGTGAGCGGGCGGATCGGCGAGAATGTGCTGCTGGCCGAATCGGTGGCCAAGGGCCGGTGCCGGGCCATCGTCCGGGTGCCATGGGACGATCTCCTGTCCGCCTGGCCGGACACGCCAGCCGCACTGCAACCGCAGACCAGGCACGCCTACACCGCGCTGGCCGGCGTGCTGGTCGCGGGCCTGGCCCCCCGTCCCGCGGGCCCGCGAACCTCCGTTCCCGGAAGGAGCGCCGGTGAGCACCCGGACTAAGGGGCTTAGGGAATCCAGCCGGTCCAGGGCTTCGCGGGGCCGCGCCCGGCTGGGCATCAGGTACGTCGATGACCGCATCCTGCTCACCGACAACCACGCCTGGGCCTACTACCGGATACCTTCGGTCTCCTGGGAGTTCACCACCCCGGAGGAACGCGAGGCGCTGGCGACGAACATCACCGTCGCGCTGGCCGCGATCAGGATGGCCGACGCCGAGGTTCACCTGCGCATCGCGCACCGGTCGTACCCGGCGCACGCGTGGGCGACCGGGCTGGATGCGACGTCGGACGGGGGCCCGGGCTGGCGGGAGTACCTGGAACAGGCCTACGAGCACGTCTGGTCCAAGGATTTCTGGGCCAAGGAGATCTACCTCGGTGTCCGGCTCGGCCAGCGCGGCATGCGCGCGCAACTGTCCGGCGGGATGCTGTCCCAGTTCATCAGCGCGTACAACCGGGGTGAGCGGGGACTGGGGCTCATCGACGAGGCGGTCAGCGGGGCCGAGATCAGCAAGTGGACAGACTCGGCCGAACGGCTCGGCCGGGCGCTGAACGCCAGCGCGCTGGCGGCCCGGCACGCGAGCAGCGGGGAGATCGCCTGGCTCATCCGGCACACGCTGATAGCGACGGCAGGTGAGCCGGTACCGTCGGCGACCAGGCGCAGGAGGTGGGGGGCAGGGGAGATCGACACCCTCTTCGAGGGCCAGGTACACAACGGGCGGACCATGCTCGGCCTGGAGCATATGACTGGCGAGTCCTACGCCGCCTTCGTCTCGTTCGCTCGGTTCCCCGACGTGATGTCGTTCCCGGACGGCGAGCCGTGGCTGCACTACGCCGATTCGTTGCCGTTCCCGGTCGAGATCAGCTCCCGGATGAAGCTCATCCCGCCTGCCAAGGCGAGCAAGGATGTCAGCCGGCGTCTCGCCCACGCCCGTGACATGGACGCGCATATCCGTGAGGCCGGCGCGGAGGCGCCGATCGCGCTGGCCGAGCAGATCGCCGCCGCGCGGATGCTCGAGCACGGCATCACCAAGGAGCGCCTGCCGTTCGTCTACGGCTGGCACCGGCTCATCGTGACCGCTCCCACGCCGGAGCTGTGCGTCCGCCGGGTGGAGGCGGTCATCGAGCACTACCGCGACATCGGGATCGACGTGGTCAACTCGACCGGCGACCAGTTCTCGCTGCTGTGCGAATCGCTGCCCGGCGAGCGGATCCGGCTGAACTCCTACGTGCAGCGCCAGCCGCTGTACACGATCGCCGGCGGAATGCCGACCGCGACCGTTGAGCTCGGCGACCGGCCCGACGCGGGGGTTCAAGGGTCGGGCTGGATCGGGCCGTACATCGGCGAGACTCTCGGCCGGGCCCGGTCCATCGTGCATTTCGACCCTCTGCTCGCGGCGGCGCGTAACCGGCCGACCGCGATCGCCATCACCGGTGAGCCTGGCGGCGGCAAGACCACGCTGGCCATGCTGCTCATCTACCAGCTGGCCCTGCGCGGCGCGACCGTCGCGGTGATTGACCCGAAGGGCGACGCCGAATCGCTGGTGGAGTACCTGAAGCGGCAGGGCCGTAAGGCGCGGGTGCTGCCGCTCGGCGCGGCCGCCCCTGGCCTGCTCGACCCGTTCTCCTTCGGCGTCGACCTGGCCGAGAAGCGGACCATGGCCACCGAGACGCTGCGGCTGCTGCTGCCGAGGATGAGCGAGGAGCGCGAAAGCGCCATGATCCAGGCGGTCGGCGCGGTCGCCGGGACCGAACGGCCCAGCCTGGGCAAGGTCATCAGGCACCTGGAGCAGGCCGACGATCCGGCCTGGAAGAACACCGGCGCGGTCATGCGGTCGATCTCCGAGATGCGCCTGGCCCGGTTGTGCTTCGCTCCCTCGGTGGGCCAGCAGATCGACGCGGAGGGCTGGACCACGGTGTTCACGCTGGCCGGGCTGACGCTGCCGGACACCACGATCAGCCGGGACGACTACTCCTACGAACAGCGGCTGTCGGTCGCCCTGCTCTACCTGGTGTCTCAGTTCGCCCGCAAGCTGCTGAACGGCATTGACCGCACCGCGCCGAAGGCCATTTTCCTTGACGAGGCGTGGGCGATCACCTCCACCCCCGAGGGCGCCAAGCTGGTGCCCGAGGTGTCACGGATGGGCCGCTCCCGCAACACCGCGCTGATCCTGGTCTCGCAGAACGCCGGTGACCTGCTGAACGAGCAGGTGACCAACTGCCTGTCCAGTGTCTTCGCGTTCCGCTCGACCGAGCGCGGCGAGGTGGCGAACGTCATGTCGCTGCTCGGGGTCGCGCCGTCCGATGAGCACAAGGCCGTGCTTCGCGCGCTGGGCAACGGCGAGTGCATCTTCCGCGACCTGGATGACCGGGCCGGCCGCATCGGCATCGACCTGATCTCCGACGAGCTGCGCAACTGGATCGACACCAATCCGACCCGGGGTCGCGGGTCCAGGGGCAGCCAGCCCGGACCATCGAACCCGGGGGCCACCGGTTCCGCCGGCGCGGACGCGCCACCCCCGCACCCGGCCAGCACGGCGGCCGGCTCCTCGGCAGTCAGCACGCCGGCGGCCGAAGCGTCGCCGTGAACGCAGAAACCGGAGCTCCGCCGATGCTTGTCCCGCCCGCCCCGTTCCGGCGCCGCGCACACCAGCGCGACGCCGCCAGGACGCGAGGCCGCCGCGCCGCGCGCTGGGCCGTACGGGTGCTGCTGATCACCGGGGCGCTGCTCGCGGTCGGCAGCCCCGCGCTCGCCGCCACTCACCCCGGGGTCGTCCCCCCCGAGACTACGCAGGCGATACTCACTGCGGCGGTCACGCCGGCTGCGCCCGGGGGAGTCTGCCAGGTGCCGGGCATCGGTGACATCGGCGGGCTGGTCGGGCTGTGCGCGGCAGGCTCGAGCGGGATCATCGGCGACCTGAACAACATCTGCGAGCCCGCGCTGCCGCAGCCCGAGCAGGCTACCGGCGGCGTCGACGCGATGATCGAACCGCCCGCTGCAGCTTCGGGCGGGAAGACGCTGTACGACAACTACGGGATCGCCGGCCAGTTCTGGGCCGCCCATGGCCTGCAGTGCTCCGACATGACCTCGCTGATCGGCAACAACGTCGCCGGGATGGTCTTCGACGCGGCCAAGTCACTGGACCGGGTGACGATCACGGTCTACCAGTCCGCGGCGGGCAATAACATCCTGGACTGGCTGCGCAGCGCGGTGGACAAGCTGATCACCGCGCTCGGCAACGCGATCTACTTCCCGTACCTGGCGCCGGTGGTCATCCTCGGCGCGATGTGGCTGGCCTGGCAGGGCCTGATCCGCAAGCGCGCCACCCGGACCATCGAGGGCACGCTGTGGATGGTCGTGGCCGCCACCGCCGCCATCGCGCTGATCGGCCGGCCCGCCGACTTCACCGGGGTGGGGACGGTCGTGTCCGACGGCGTGACCGGCGTGCTCAACACCGCGTTCGCCAGGCTGCCGGCCCCGGCCAACAGCAACTGCCTGCCGGTCATCGCGGGGGACCCGCAGAGTGTCACCTCCAACTACGCCTTCACCTCGGGTAACGGCCTGGTCGACGAGAACGCGAACGAACTGTGGACGGTCCTGGTCTGCAAGCCGTGGCTGTACGGGGAACTCGGCACCACCGCGTACGCGCCGACCGGTAACGGGAATCAGACCCTGGTCAACACCTACGGCAGGCAGTTGCTGTGGGCCCAGGCGATCGCGGCCAACGAGACCCCGACTCCCGCGCTGATCCAGGCCAAGCAGGATACCTACACCGGCATCGCCAACTCCATCCAGCAGAACAACCCCGGCGTCTACCCGCTGTTCCAGGGCAACCAGTGGACTACCCGGCTGGAGATCGCCTTCGCCGCGATGTTCGCCGCGCTCGTGGCGGGCCTGCTCATCTTGCTGATCGCGCTGACCCTGATCGTGCTCAAGCTCGGCTTCCTGCTGCTGCTGGTGGCCGGGCCGTTCTTCCTGATCATCGGGACGCACCCGGGCTTCGGCCGGATCATCGCGATCCGCTGGTTCGAGATGCTGGTCGGCGTCCTGATGAAGCAGGTCGCGATCGCGATCGTGCTGAGCGTGCTGCTGTACTGCTACTCGCTCATCATGGGCACCTCTGACGCTGTGCTGCCGTGGGCACTGAAGATCCTGATGATCGCACTGGTCACCGTGGCCGTGTTCATCTACCGCAAGCCGTTCACCCATCTGTTCTCCGCCGTGGGCTACGGCACCCTCGGCTCGACCGAGCGGGCGGAGCACAACCTGCGCGAGGCGGGCTTCACCTTCCGCAGGTCGACGGTGGACGCCGCGACCGTGGCCATCCCCGGAGTGGCCGGCTACCGAGCCGCCCGGTGGGCGCGCCGCAACCCGGGTCAGGCCGCCGCGGTCGCGGCCGGGGTAACGGCCGGCGCTGGCGCCGGTGCGGCCGCGGCGGCCGCCGCGGCCGCTGACGCGTCGGCCGGGAACGGGACGGGCCAGGCTGCAACCGGCGACGCGTACGCGTCGCGGCTCAGGCCCGACCCTCCGCCCGCGGCCGACGGCGACAGCGAGGCGAGCTCGGGCTCCCGCAGGGTCGCCAGCCCAATCGGCCAGGCCCGTAACAAGACCCTGCCCGAGACCGACGGCGGCGGGCGCACGGCCCCGCCGCTGGACCTGCCGCCGAGGCCCGGCCCCGCTGCGCCGTCGAACGGATCGGCCAGCGCGGCCTCCGGCTGGTCTCGCGGGGCGGGACGTTCCGCGGCGACCGGGCCCACGGGCCCGGCGGGCTCGCAGGCCCCCGGACATGCGGCGGCGACCGGACCCGTCGGCCCCGCGGGCTCGCGGGCCCGCGCGACGGGGTCGGCCGGGGGTCCAGCCTGGCCGTCGACCGGGTGGTCCGGCGCGGCTACCCGGCAACGGTCGCCAGCGGGGCCGAGGCCGTCCGCGGCGGCCGCCGATCCGCCGCAGGGCGGCGGATCGGCCAACGGGCGCGGTCAGGATGAACCGCGAGCCATGCCGTTCTGGCTCCGGCCGATACGGCGGGACAAGTAGCGGGGCTCACGTGGATCTCACCCCTGGCCAGCGCAACGCGGTATTCGCCCTCGTCGTCATCGTGCTCGCCGCGCTCGGCTATTACCTCGTGGTTCCGGCGCTGACCCGCTCGCACGGGCACGGCCAGGCGGCCGCCTCGGCCACCGCGGCCGCCCCGGGGGCCGGCAGCGCGCCCGCCTCGGCGGACCCGGCCGTCACCGCCTCGCCCGCCGCACCAGGCGCGGTGAACATCTACTCCTGGCTGCCGTTCACTCAGCAGGACCTGGCCGCTGCGGCCTCGGTGACACTACGGTTCAGCGTCGACTACGACACCTTCACCTATGCCGAGGGCGCGCCGGGCTACGTCGGCCGGATGGCCGGCCTGATCACCGGCCAGCTCGCCAGCACGCTCCGCGCCGCTTACCAGATCCCGGGCGTGGCCAAGCTCAGGACCAGCCAGAAGCAGGTCTCCACCGGGACGGCGGTGATCGATTCGCTGCGCGCGTTCGGCCCGTCGAGCATGACGTTCATCGTCACCGCGGGCCAGCACCTGGTCAGCTCTCGCGGCACCATCAGCGGCAGTACGCAGTACGCCGTAACTGTCACCGGCACGGGTGGCAGCTGGCAAGTAGGCGATATCGAACTGGAATCCGCGGGCAACTCATGACTACCAGGCTCCTGTTTCGGTCCGAGACGAAGCAGGCCGCGGCCACGCAGCAGCGGGCGCCCACGATCGTCGTGATCGGCATCATCGGGCTGGCGGGCATCGTGCTGCTCGGCCTGCTGAGCGTCCCGATCCTGATCGGCACCAACATGTTCTTCGCGGCCGGCGCCGGCTGTTCGGGCCAGCAGGCCGGAACGGCCGGGCAGCCGCCCGCGGCGGCGAAGGCCAAGTCGATCCCTGCCAACTACCTGTACTGGTACAAGCGGGTCGGGCAGCAGTACGGGGTTCCGTGGACGATCCTGGCCGGGATCGGGACCGTGGAAAGCGACAACGGCCAGACCACGCTGCCGGGCGTGCACAGCGGGTCGAACGCGTTCGGCGCGGCCGGGCCGATGCAGATCGGCATTGGCGGCGCGGCCGGCAATGTCTGGGGCGGCCTGCCGGTGCACCCGGCGAGCCAGGTGGTCAACGGGGTCGCGACCGACGAGGACGGCGGACCGTACGCGAGCGTCTACGACCCCGCGGACGCGATCGCGGGCGCGGCGAAGTACCTGCTCCGGTCCCAGGTGCAGACCAACCCGGCAGCGGCCATCTTCGCCTACAACCACCTGCAGTCGTACGTGCAGAGCGTGCTCTACTATGCGGGCGCCTACGCGGGAGGCCGTTACTCGGTGGTATCCGCCACCATGCCCTCGGGCAGCTCGGCGGCCGGCTGCGCCGCCGCGGCCGGGGGCGTGCCCGCGATCAACGCGCCCGACCAGACCGTGGCTACGGCCATCGCCTACGCGGAGCAGCAGCTCGGCAAGCCGTACCTGTGGGGGGGCACCGGCCCGGACGAGTTCGACTGCTCCGGCCTGGTGATGATGGCCTACCGGACGGCCGGGATCGGCATCGCCCGGACCTCGGAGCAGCAGTGGGCGACCGAGCCGCGGGTCCAGACCTCCCAGGTACAGCCGGGTGACCTGGTGTTCTTCGCCGGCGCGGACGGCACACGCACGTCACCGGGTCACGTCGGCCTGGTGATCGGGAACGGGAAGATGATCGAGGCGTACGCGACCGGATTCCCGATCCGCGTGGCCACCTACACCAACCGGGACCCCGTGGGCTTCACCCGTCCCTGGCCAACTGTAGGTTCTCATTAGTCCTGCGCGCTGTAGCAGGCGGCGCCCAGTTCTTCGCCGGCTTTCGCGCCATGCGCGTCTGCTACGACCTGGGCGAGGTGCAGCGCGCCAGGGCCGTCTGGACGCGGCACTGGCGACCTACCGGCGAGCGCTGGAGGCGGTCGGCGAGAACAGCCAGGCAACCCACACGGGCCCTGGCGCACGTGGGCCTGGCCCAGGTCCTATACGAGCGGAACGAGCTGACCGCCGCCCTCGACCACGCCCCCCCGGGGTCACGCTGTCCCGCAGCGATGTCGCGCCAGGTGCCCAACGGGCCGCTCTGGTCTCGGAAACGTCAGGGGCCTGGCCGGGTGGTGGACTATCGCCGCCAGGTCAGCGGTTATGACCGCTATGAATCTGACTGCTTCTCTGCCTGCCGGCCGTCGCGAGCACGTCGAGGCGCGGCTTCATGGCAACCTGATGGCGTGGCTGACGACGGTCCGTCCGGACGGCCGACCCGACACCGTGCCTGTGTGGTTCTTGGTGCGTGACGACGACACGATCCTTATCTACAGCCGGCCGGGAAAGATCAAGCTGCGCAACATCCGCGAGAACCCCAATGTGGCGCTGGGTCTGGATGTGACCGACATCGGCAGGGACGTCATTCGCATCGAAGGCACAGCAGAGCGCGCTGACGACGTACTGCCCGCCGACCAGCAGCCGCAATACGCGGCCAAGTACGCCGAGCGCATCGGGGCGATGTTCGGCACGGCACAGCGGTTCGCCGAATTGTTCTCAGAGGCCCTGATCGTCGCGCCCAGCCGGCTGCATGCTTAACTTGCCGGGAACTGTGGATCTAACGGTGTTTCCGGCCCGATGACGCCGGGGTTGATGGCCTGGTGAGTGGGATCCGCCCATCGAGGCTGGCGCCCACTTCGGGCGGCGACGAGAATCCTGGCGCGCGGCGTCCCGAGACCGGTCACACCGGACTGAGCCGACGGTCAGAGTCGGCAAATTGCATCACGTTGAGAGATGGAGGAGCTCGGGGAGAACGCGCGCCGCCCGGAGTAGCGTCTGGGCCGTCCTGGGGTTGTGAACCTAGTGGTGTCCCGTGCGCCGCTGCTCATTCGTCGTGCAGATGAGAGCCCATTGCCCCGGAGGTTGCGATGCAGTACGCCCTGATGATCTACGCCGAGCCCGGCCGCGTCGAGGCGCTGTCGGATGCGGAACGTGAGGCGGCACGCGCCGAGTTCTTGGCGTTGGCCGATGACGCCCAGATCATTGCCGATGTGGAGTTGGCTCCCGCTGAGACGGCGACCTGCGTGCGCGTGGCCGGTGGCCGGACGCTGATGACCGACGGCCCGTTCGCCGACACCAAGGAGGTGCTCGGCGGCTTCGTCCTGGTCGAGGCGGGCAACCTGGACGAGGCGATCCTGGCGGCGCGCATCGCGTCCGCCCGCATCGGCGCCGTCGTGGAGGTCAGGCCGGTGAGCCGGCCCTGACCGCGCTGGAGGCGGTCTTCCGGGACGAGTGGGGCCGGGTGCTGGCCTCGCTGGTCGGGTTCCTGGGTGATTTCGACAAGGCCGAAGAAGCCGCGCAGGAGGCGTTCGCGATCGCGGCCGAGCGCTGGCCCGCGTCGGGCGTTCCGGCCAACCCGGGTGCGTGGCTGGTGACCACGGCCCGCAACCGGGCGATCGACCGGATCCGCCGGGAGCGCACCCTGGCCCAGAAGATCCACCTGCTGCCGGTACCGGAGGCCGTCATGGACGAGTTCGACGACACCGTGATCAAGGACGAGCGGCTCGAGCTGATCTTCACCTGCTGCCATCCGGCGCTGCCGCTGGACGGGCAGGTGGCGCTCACGCTGCGGGCCCTTGGTGGCCTGGAAACCGCCGAGATCGCCCGGGCGTTCCTGGTCTCCGAGGAGACCATGAAGCGCCGCCTATCCCGCGCCAAGGCCAAGATCAAGGCGACAGGGATCCCGTTCGCGGTTCCCGGCGCGCACTTGCTTCCAGACCGCCTCGATGCGGTGCTGGCCGTCATCTACCTGATCTACAACGAGGGTTACAGCGGCCGGGTCGACCTCGCCGCGGAAGCCATCCGGCTGGGGCGGGTGCTCGCCGCGCTCATGCCGGACGAGCCGGAGGCACACGGGCTGCTCGCGCTGATGATGATCCACCACGCCCGGCGGCGGGCCCGGTTCTCCGGCGAGGATCTCGTGCTACTCGACGATCAGGACCGGTCGCTGTGGGACCACGCGCAGATCGCGGCGGCACGGGCGGTGCTCGACCGGGCGATGGCGCTGGGCGGGCGCGGCGCCTACGTCATCCAGGCCATGATCGCGTCGCTGCAGACCGCCGAGCGGATCGACTGGCCGCAGGTCGCCGAGCTGTACCGGCGGCTGGCCGGACTCACCGGCTCGGCGGTGGTCGAGCTCAACCGCGCCGTGGCCCTGGCCCAGGCCGGCGACCCGGCCGCGGCGCTGCGCGTGGTCGATGGCCTCGACCTTGACGGCTACCTGTATTTCCACTCGACCCGCGGCGAGCTGTTGCGGCGTCTTGGCCGCGACGACGAGGCCCGGGCGGCGTACCGCCGGGCGCTCGGCCTGGCCACCTCCACCCCCGAGCGGCGGTTTTTGGCCCGGCGGCTCGAACAGCTCTAACCCGGGCTGTCCCCCGGGCAGGCACTCGTTCGTCGCCCAGGTATGAGCGACTCCCGGATCCCGACGATGGAGTACGCCACAATCCGACGAACGCGAAGAGGAGATTCATGTCTGCCATCGCCAGGTGGTGCTTCGGCCACCGGCTCGTGGTCATCGCGACCTGGGTGGTCGTGTTGATCGGCCTGGGTGCTCTTGCCCAGGCCGTCAAGAGCGACTACAACAACTCGTTCTCGCTGCCCGGCACGGGTTCCACCGTGGCCCAGCAGCTGCTGGCCAACGCCGTCCCGGCGCAGGCCGGCGACTCCGACAGGATCGTCTGGCAGGTTAGTA
>Ga0306920_100014871_pt1 | contig 10642 bp, 11 predicted proteins | sample flu12Cox44000170_FD_204666 | JGI IMG/M metagenome (GOLD analysis project Ga0306920, IMG submission 204666) | Lab enrichment of tropical soil microbial communities from Luquillo Experimental Forest, Puerto Rico - flux4day.12C.oxic.44.000.170 (v2)... | ecosystem: Environmental > Terrestrial >... | reverse complement strand
CCAACCTCGCGCTCTATACCAACTTCACCAACCTGCTCGATCTCGCGAGCGTCGCAGTGCCCGCCGGTTTCCGCAGTGATGGGCTACCCTTCGGCATCTCGCTGACCGGTCCGGCGTGGAGTGACGACACGCTCCTCGCGCTCGCCGGGAGCTTTCAGCCGCTCGCGGCGCGGACGTTCGGTGCGCTCGGGCCCACCGCGCCACCCGCCGGTGCGCGGCCGGATTATTAGAGAGAGCGCGGTTGACTCGAGCCTGCCGAACCTTGATGCTTACTGCGACTGTTTGATGCCAACAACCGCTGCACAGACGGCGGACGCTCGGGGGAGTCAGTGAGGAAACCGTCGGCCAGTGCCATAGCGCTCGCACTGATCCCGTTTGCGGCGATGTGCTTCTCGGTGTCGCTGTGGGATCGCGTCGAGCCGATGTTGTTCGGCTTGCCGTTCAATCTGTGCTGGCTGATCGGCTGGATCGTGCTGACGCCGCTGTGCATGGCGTGGGCCTACCGGATTGAAGCGGCCCGCAACGCCTCGGGCGGCGGCTCATGAGCCCCGCCGCAATTTGCCTCGTCACGATTCTCCTCATCGTTGGGGTGGGTGCGGCCGTCGGCTTTCTCGCTGGAGTTCGCCGCCGCATGGACCTCGAGCAATGGACGGTCGCCGGCCGTGGCTTCGGGGTGCTGCTCGTGTTCGTCCTGATGGCGGGCGAGGTCTATACGACGTTCTCCTTCCTGGGTCTGAGCAGCTGGACCTATTCCCGGGGCGGACCAACGCTCTACGCGCTCGCTTATCTCACCCTCGCCTACGTGGTGTCGTTCTTCATTCTGCCGGAAATCTGGGAGGTGGGGCGCCGGCATGGCATGCAGACCCAGTCCGACTTTTTCAGGGTGCGCTACGGCAACCGTTTTCTGACGGCTTTGGTGTGCATCGTCGGCATCGCCGCCTTGGTCGTGTATCTGCAGCTGCAGATCACCGGCATCGGCATCATCGTTTCGATCGCGAGCTTCGACGGCATCGGCCGGACGCCAGCGATGGCGATCGCGCTGATTCTGCTGGTGGGATTCGTGTTTGCCGGCGGGGTGCGCGCGGTCGCCTGGGTGAGTGTCATCAAGGATGCGCTGATGCTCATCGCGGCGCTCGCCATCGGCATCGGCATGCCGCTGCTGTACTTCGGCGGCGTCGGTCCGATGTTCGCCGCCCTGGCGGCCGCCCGGCCGGCCCATCTGACCATGCCCGGCGCTACACCGAACCTCGGGCACGCATGGTACGTCTCGACGGTGCTGCTGACCTCGCTCGGCTTCTACATGTGGCCGCACTTCTTTGGCGCCGCGTTCACCGCCCGCAGCGCCGACACGCTGCGTCGCAATGCCGTGGTGATGCCCTTGTACACACTCTCCCTGGCGTTCATCTTCTTCGCTGGCTTCACGGCGGTGCTGGTGGTTCCCGGTCTCTCCAACGGGGAGCTGGCGTTGCTGACCCTCGTGCGGCAGAGCTTTCCCCCATGGTTCCTCGGCGTGGTTGGCGGCGCGGGCGTCCTCACCGCCATGGTACCGGCCGCCATCTTCATCCTCACGGCGTCGACGCTCTTCGCCAAGAATCTTTATCGCCCGCTCGTCGCGCCCGTGATGAGCGATGATCAGGTCGCGAGACTTGCACGCGGCACCGTCGTCGTCCTGGGTTCCATCAGCCTGTGTCTCGCCGTTTTCACTTCGACGACCCTGGTGTACCTGCTGCTCATCGGTTACGCGGGCGTCTCCCAGTTCTTCCCCGGCGTGGTCCTCGGCCTTTATTGGCCACGCGTCACCACGCCGGCGGTTGTCACCGGCCTCGTGACGGGAGTGACGACGGCCGTTTTCCTCATGCTGACTCATCGCGACCCCTGGTTCGGCGTGAACGCGGGCTTCCTCGCACTGTGCTTGAACTTCCTGCTGGTCGTAGTAGTGAGTCTCCTTTCGCCGGTGCCGAACAGCACCGCCAACGCGTCATCTGACATATTTGAATTACGACCTTCAGTCGGGTAAGAGCTACCGACAAGCACCGGCGCGAGGCCTGCGTATGAATCTCCTGAAGCCGATCCTCGACGAGGCAGCCACGCTCGCCAGCCTGCGACGCGACATCCACGCCCATCCCGAGCTGGGTTATCAGGAGCAACGCACCGCCGCACTCATCGCCGACACGCTCACGCAGTGGGGCATTCCCGTGCATCGTGGCCTTGGCGGCACCGGGGTGGTGGGCGTCGTCCGCAACGGCAGCGCCACGCGCGCGGTGGGGCTGCGCGCCGACATCGACGCGTTGCCAGTGACCGAGCGCAACACCTTCGCGCACGCGAGCATGTACGCGGGCCGCATGCACGCCTGCGGTCACGACGGCCACACGGCGATGCTTCTCGCCGCGGCCCGTTATCTGGCAGCGCACCGCGATTTCGACGGCACGGTCTACCTCGTGTTCCAGCCGGCTGAGGAAGGTGGCGGCGGGGCGCGCGCGATGATCCGCGATGGGCTGTTCGAGCGCTTTCCGATGGATGCCATCTTCGGCATCCATAACTGGCCGGGCCTCCGAGTGGGTCAGTTTGCCGTCCGCGCGGGGCCGGTGTTCGCCTCGACCAGCGAGTTCAAGGTCACCATCCGCGGCCGCGGCGCGCACGCGGCCATGCCGCACGACAGCATCGATCCACTGCCGGTCGCCTGCCAGATCGTGCAGGCATTCCAAACCGTCATCTCACGCAACAAGCGCCCGCTCGATGCCGCTGTCATCTCGGCCACGATGATCCGCGCTGGCGAAGCGACCAACGTGATACCCGAGTCGTGTGAGCTGCGGGGCACGGTACGGACTTTCACCGTGGAGGTGCTCGACATGATCGAGCAGAGCATGCGGCGCATCGCCGAGGCCACGTGCCAGGCATTTGCCGCGGGCTGCGAGTTCACCTTCACGCGCAACTACCCGCCTACCGTCAATCACCCACGCGAGACGGGTTTCGTGGGCGAGCTGCTCGCCGAGCTGGTGGGTGCCGAGAACGTGAAGGAGTTCGAGCCGACGATGGGGGCGGAGGATTTCAGCTACTTCCTGCAGGAGAAACCCGGCTGCTATTTCGTGATCGGCAACGGCGATGGCGCTCATCGCACCGCCGGGCATGGGGAGGGGCCCTGCGTGCTGCACAACCCGAGCTACGACTTCAACGACGAGCTGATCCCCCTCGGAGGCTCGATGTGGGTGCGTCTCGCCGAGAAGTGGCTCAACGAACGCCGTGGAGAGCCGCAACGCTGACCGCGCGGGCGCGCGCGGAGATCCTGCGCACCTCATCGAGCAGTGCCTGCGGTGCGACCGGCCGGCCGAGGAATCGGCGCAGCAGCTCCGCGGTCTCCTGCTCTTCCCCGCTCTTGAGCAGCTGCGCGGAGATCCAGCCGTACCAGCGGGGATCGCCGGTGGCGAACGGCCCGAGCTGCTGTGCGATGCGCTGCCTGATGTCCGCGGTGATGACGGCGCCGAGACCGTAATTCACCATGTAGCCGGGCTTGTGCACGAGCTGCACCCGCACAGCCCACCACGCGAGCTCGGGGTGCGGCTTCACGTGCAGGTAGCGGCCGGTGATGTCGGTCCAGACGGCGTTGGGGTCGGCATCCGGATCGCGCAGCATGCGCAGATCGAACAAGGCCCAGGCCGCATCGAGCATCACGCCCGAGTAGAGCGCGCGCAGCGCGGCGGATGTGTCGACGCTGCGGCCCAGATACTTCTGCTGCCAGGCCGGCTCGTACACGCTCCAGGAAGGCACGTCGGCGAACGCCTCGTAGAAGATCGGATCGCCGAGGTCCATGAAGGCAGGACGCGTGTGCAGCGCCAGCATGTGCGCGGCATGGCCGGTCTCGTGTACGAGCTCGTTCAGCGGGCCGATGCCGCCCTGCGCATAAGTCGCCGATACGCGCACGAGCGTCGGCCGCCAGATGCCATCCACGAGACGGCCGCGGCGCACGTAGTCGGTGTAGGCGAGCGGCGCCTTGCCGGGCCGTGGTTCGAGATCGAAGATCACCGCGGACTTCGCCACATCGAGTCCGAGGTCGCGGTAGTAGCGCTCATTGAGCGGCAGCAGCGCCTCGCGGGGAATCGCCGCGGCGAGCGCCCGCTCGGCCGCACCGCTTGCGAAACGGTAATCCCAGGGCTCGAGCGGTCCGCCGCTCACCTGTCCCCACGCATCGAGCATCTGCTCGAGCCAGCGCTCGGTCTCGGCAGCCGACACACCGATGGTGCGGGCCGCAGTGTCGATCGGCGATCCGCGCTGGCGCGCCTCCGCTGCCGCCATGCGGATCATGCGACGGTAGGGGCTGCCCGGCCCGCCATCGCCGTTCACCGCCAGCCACAACGGCAGGAAGGTCCTGAACAGCGTCTCGCGCCGCTGCGGCTCCTCGATGCTCGTCAACAGCTCGAATGCCGCCACGCGGGTGACCGTCGCGTGCTCGAACCGCAGCTGGTTGCCGAGCTCGGCAAAGCAGGCATAGAGCGCTTCCTGCAACGCCTGCAAAGGCAGCGCTGGCCGCTGCGCGTCCCGGCAACGCCCGACGGGCGCCAGCGATTCCGGCGTGGTCGATGACTCCTCCACTGCGGTACGCATCACCTGCACGGCGCGTGCATCGCCGTCGGTCAGGCCGGACGCCGCAACCGCCCCGAGGCCTGCGAGGAGCCGCGCGCGACGGTCGACGTAGATCTCCTGCCAGGCCGCGCGGCTCCGGCCGGCATAACCTCCGGCATAGCGGCCAGGATCGGAGTCGATCAGGGAGACGGCGCCGTAAGCATCGTTGAAGTCGGCATAGGTCCGCTCGAGCTGCGGCACCGTCGCCGTGGTCGCCGTATCGGCGGTCGGCGCGCCGTGCGCAAGCGTTCCCTGCGCCGCGATCAATACGAGCGGCAACAGTCCCGTGGTTTGGTGTTTCATCGGTAAACTATCGAGCCAATCCACCCACCGGTGCACTCCGCGGCGAGGCGCACAGCCCATGGAAATGATCGAGATCACCGATGCGCGGGGCGCCATCGTGGCTGCACTCTGGCTCGAGCGCGCGGAGGCGGTCCACCGCGAGCTGCGCACCGCCCTGCCGGCAGACTATCGAACCAAGATGCAGCGGGTCTTCGCCGGTGGCGGCCGGATGGTCGTCGCCGCGGAGGGAAACGCGGTCTGCGGGCTCGCGGTTTGGCGGGTGCACGAGAACACGGCCACCGGAGTGCACCTGTACGTCGATGATCTCGTCACCGCTGAGGCGCGGCGTTCGCTCGGAGTGGGACACGCGCTCATGCAGTGGCTCGAGCAGCGCGCCCGGGACCTCTCGTGCGTGGCCCTGGTCCTCGACTCCGGGACGCAGCGCACGCGCGCCCACCGATTCTATTTCCGCGAAGGAATGACGGTGGTCTGCTTCAACTTCGAGAAGCAGCTCGCGCAGACCTGACACGGACGGCACTACTTCTGCGAAGGAACGAACTCCTCGAGCACGGCTTTGCGCATGAGATCCGGGGGCAGGAGCCCCTGGCTCAGGATGAAGTCGTGAAACTTCCTCGGCCGGAACTTCGCGCCGAGCGCTGCTTCGACCTCCTCGCGCAGTGACAGCAGCCGCGTGTAGCCATAAAAGTAGCTGTTGGCCTGACCGGGCGCACGATAGGTGAAGCGCTCGACCTCCTCCTTGGCGAAGGCGTGGCTCAGAACCACGTCCTTCTCGAGCACCTCGTAGGCACGTTCCGGAGTGACGGCACCGCTCTGCAGCTCCGGGTCGAGGAAGGCGCGTGCTGCGCGCAACAACCGCAGCTGCAGCGTCAGCAGCTGTCCCTCCGCCGGCTCATAAGGCTGCATGATGTACTCGGCGTACAGCCCCCACCCCTCGGCGTTGGTGGAGTTGAAAGCGTACAGCGCGCGCGCGAGGCTCACGCCGTGCTCGACCATCGAGTCGAACTGCAGCTCGTGCCCGGGCCGGGCCTCGTGTGCCGTCAGCGTCCAGGCGACGGCGTCGAAGGTGAAATCGTCGTACTCGTCGGCGGCGCCGCCGGTGGCCGACGGAATGTTGAGCGGCAGCACGAACTCCCCGCGCTGCCCGGTGTTGTGCAGAAGCGGCGGCGGCATCATGTGCGGCGCCGGTTGCTGCGCAGTCTCCGCGGCTGTCGCGAGGCGGATGATCGCCGGACGGTTCGGCAGGGTGACCAGATCGTTGGCCGTGATGATCCGTTCGATGGCGTGGAGCCGCTCGGTGAAGAAAGGCAGGATGGCCTCACCGGTGATCTGCTTTTTCTTCAGCTCGCTGATCACCGCGCGGTAGTCGGCGGAAGGATAGCCATTCGCCCTGGCGATCTGCGCCGCGAGGGGTGCCATCTGCGCCTGGTACTGACTGAAGGCCGCATGCGCCATGGCGGCGATCTGCGCCGGCGGAATATCGATGCCGTATTCCTCGAAAGCGAGCGCGTACTTCTCCGCCGCCAGCCGATAATCGCCCCGTGCCTTCGGCAGGATGGTCTCACGCACCCACGTATCGTAGTTCGTGAGCTGATCTTTCAATTTCGCGTAACCGGGCTGCCAGCCCTTCAACCCGTACTTGCCGAAGAGCGCCCCGATTCCTTCGACATAGTTCGAATTGCGTCCCAGCTCCGTCTCCACTTCGATCTTCGGCGGATAGGTGACGCCGGGCTTCGCGATCTGTTCCCGCGCCCGCTGCTTGAGCAGTTCGGTGAATGGCTGGTAGCCCGGCTCCAGGCCTGCGTAGCGGCGCAGCCGCGTGAGCGCGGCGGGCCGCCTCTCGGGTGCCACCTGGTCATCGAGCAGGCCACGCAACCCCTGGAATACCTCGGCGCTGGCGTTGAGAAACGGCACTTCATGCTGCAGCCGGTAGTCCTCCTGGCGAAACTGCAGGTCGTAGGCCTTGTGCAGGATCGCGAGATCCTCCTGCACCCGCTTGTCTGTCTCCCTGGGAGCCGCAGCATCGATCTTCGCCAGGGTTGCCTCGAGCTCGCGTCGCAGGGTGAGCTCATCCGCAAGCGTCGGCTGCGAGATGCGCTCATCGAAACGCGCCACGCCCTGCCGCGAGCCTCGCTCGGGGGCGTGCGCGAATTCCACCTCGAGCAGCATGTTGGTGTAGGTATTGCTGCGCTCGACCCACGCCTGCCCGGAGTGGTCTGCTTGCGGTGGTTGCTTGCCCTGCAGGGCAAATGACAGGGCGCACACGAGGGTTACGGCGGTCAACCGCTGCATGGTCACTCCTGCCGGGAAATCCGCGACGGTGCGGCATTATAGGCGAAGGCCGCCGCGCGGCAGCGCGCGTGACTGCCGGCTGCGACCGCCGCGCAGCCGGCAGCCGCCGCTCATTTCTTGGTCGGGTTCTGCGTGCTCGGCATCTGATCGACCGCGGCATTCGTCAACGGCGCGGCCCCTGCAGCCGCTGCGCTGGCAGATGTGGCCGCCGCACGCGAACTCGTGGCAGCTGCTCCGCTGCCCGGACGCGCCGGTGGCGATGCGGCAGGTGTGGCGTTGCGCGCGGGTGCCGATGGCTGCCGGGAGCCAGATCGCGCATTGCCGGCCTGGCCGGCCGCGGCGTTCGGATCCATCTCCACGCGCCCATTGAAGGTCGCACCTTCCATGATGCCGACGCGCGGCGCGAAGATGTTGCCGCGGACCTGCGCGGTCGCACGCACGATCACCGCCTCGGTGCAGTGCAGATCGCCTTCCACCAGGCCCTCGACCGTGAGGTGGCTCGCGTAGACATCGCCGAGCACCGAGCCGTCAGTTCCGATGATGAGATTGCGCGCGTGGCGGATCGACCCCTCGACCCGCCCCTGCAGGATCACGTCCTCTTCGGCGGTGAGCTCGCCGCGAAACAGCAGGGTCTTGCCCAGTACCGGGATCCGGGGCGCCTCGACTTCCTCTGCCGCCGGCGTCGGCCGAGTCGGAGTGTACTGTGCACCGAAGCCGCCTGGGCTGCTCGGGGTACGCTCCGGAAAACTGCTGCGTTCAGTGCTCGAATTTGTGAAAACCATTGATCACTCCCTACCTGCTACCGCCAGAAGCTTTCTGCGCGCGCTCACCCGCGGCCGCGCTCACCGACTCGACGCCCGCCACCTTCTTCTCCATGTCGATGCCCCCGTTGAAGTGCGCACCCTCCACGATGCTCACGTTCGGCGCCGTGATGTTGCCGCGCAGACGCGCGGTCTCCTTGACCATGACCGACTTCTCGGCCTGGAGATCCCCCGTCAGGGTTCCTTCGACCACGATCATCTGGGCCCGCACGTTCGCGGTGACCGTGCCTTCTGGACACACCGTCACGCGCTGCGAGTGGGTGATCGAGCCTTCGATGCGACCCTTGATCAGCAGCTCTTCATCGGCATGCAGTTCGCCCTTGAAGTGCAGCGTGGGTCCGAGCACCGACACGCGCTCGGTCGCGTTGTCATACGGATTGGACATAGTGGGCACTCCTCCCGGTAAGTGAGAGCCTGCCGCAGACCCGGTTGCAAGCGTGTGACCGTGGTTGCAGACAGCGCTTGCGAGCCTACCTGCCTGCCGCGAACTTGATGCGGACCGGCGTCACGCATTTGCCGCAGGTTCAGGACAACGTTCATCGAGTCGGAGCCTCATCCACGCCCGTCATCTGACATATCGCGACGTTCAGCAGCGGCAGCTGTCGCTCGAGGCAGACTCGGATGTGTTTGCGTTCGGCACGCTGCGCGTCCTGCGCTTCGACCCACGCGTGCACGACCATCACCGGCAGGCGTCCTTCTTGGCTGTAGAGGTCCCTGATCCAGTGATAGAGCGGGCGAAGTCGCGGTGCCGTGATCCACCAGGGGGTCTCATCGGGCAGCCACAGTCGCGCGGTGCGCAGGTGCTGCATCAGACGGCGGGGCGGCTGCGCCGTCTGCCCGATGTAGCGGCTGACACGCGCCTCACGCGGGTCAGCGAGCGAATAAATCGCCGCACCGGCGGGCGTCACGCCGGACTCGTCGTACAGCAGCTGGTGCAGCCGGCGACGCAGCTCGCGTTGCAGGGCCAGCGCCGCGGGAGAGGACCCGAGCGGCGACTCGCTGCGGCGTGAGGCCATCGCGCCGCCTCAGCGGCTGCGCAGGTGCGCGTTGCGCGTCCGGAACGTGATCGAATAGCGCAGCTCCCGGGTCGGTGACACCGCGTGCTGCCACTGCCAGCGCGCCGGGCCGCGCAACAGGTAGGCCGAGCGCGGCTCGAGATCGATCTTCCAGGTGGCGCGCTGTCCGGACGCCGGCGGCCAGGGACGGAAGCGAAGTCGTGCGTGGCCAAGGAGGGAGACGCCCATCACGTCTTCGAACTGGGGCACGTCCCGATGCCAGCCGAGCGGCGTCGACGGACGATACTCGGCGATCATCGCGTGCTGGATGCGCTGCTCCGGGATTCCGGCCCAGTCGGCCAGTCGCGCCCGCAAGGGCAGCAGGAACTCCGCAATGGGTGGCCCCTGCGTGAGCTCCTGGTGGGTGAAGTCATAGCGGCCGCCGAAGCTCACGATCCGGCGCCGCGCACGCCATTCCTTGTACTGCGCTTCCTCGAAGGGCAACGTGCCGATGACCTCGAGCAGCTGCTCTTCGTCCGCAACGCTCAGGAACTGCGGAGCGTAGGTGAACCCGGACGGTCCGGCGGGAGATGCCGCGAAGAGTTGCGCTTGTATCACCCGGAAAGTATGCCCGCGCTCGGGCGTTGCGCGCGCTCCATCAACGGCATTCGATGCACCAGCCCCCCGTGCCGACCAGGTGCGCAGCGTCGGCGGCACTGGATAAGCGGCTGCCGACTCGGTCGGGCTCGCGGTTGCGCATGGAACGGGAGCGCGTTACCCCTGACGGGCACATGGGACCAGAGTCCCATGTACGGCGACCCCTTAAGTGGCTAGAAGGGGGTCATCCGTGCCGCCGCCATCGCGGAGAAGCTGCCATGTCGAACTCACCAAAGCCCTTGCACACTCCCGTCGCACTGCTGCTCAGTGCGCTCGTCGGCTCTGCCGCGCATTCCCAGCAGCCCGCTCCCGCGCCACCGCCGCCGGCTGCAGCCGCGCCGGCGCCCGCCCCAGCCGGCCACAGTTCGCTGTCATCCAGTCTCGGCCTTTTCGTGTTTCCGGCGAAGAATCAGACAACGACTCAACAATCCACCGACGAAGGCGCCTGCTTTGACTGGGCGAAATCGCAGACCGGCATCGACCCAATGAACATCAAGCCACCGGAAACTTCTCCGCCGCCGCAACAGGATGCCTCCAACGCAGGCAACGGATCGCGTGCGAGAGGCGCCGCTCGCGGAGCGGCCGGGGGGGCCATCATCGGGGCGATCGCGGGCGATGCCGGCACGGGCGCGGCCGCAGGCGCCGCGGCGGGTGTAATTTCGGGCGGCGCCGCGAAGCGCAATGCCAAGAGACAAGCCGAGGCGCAACAGCAGCAGCAGCAGGCCGCGGCCGAACAGCAGGCGCAGGCCTACGTCGCCCACCAGAAGGCGACCTACAACAAGGCCTTCTCCGCGTGCATGGAGGGCAAGGGCTACACGGTCAAGTAGGCTCGGCGCTCAGCCTTCCGGTGCCAGCGGCGTCCAGCTCGAGTCAGGATTGAACTGAGTGATCGCCGCAGCAGCCTGCGCGGTGTCTGCGCCGAGATCGCGCTGCCACACGACGCCGTCCTGATTGGCCATG
>Ga0306920_100014870_pt1 | contig 10643 bp, 7 predicted proteins | sample flu12Cox44000170_FD_204666 | JGI IMG/M metagenome (GOLD analysis project Ga0306920, IMG submission 204666) | Lab enrichment of tropical soil microbial communities from Luquillo Experimental Forest, Puerto Rico - flux4day.12C.oxic.44.000.170 (v2)... | ecosystem: Environmental > Terrestrial >... | reverse complement strand
AATACCGATGGGCGGAGGGCCGATACGATCGACTGCCGCGGATGGCGGCCGATCTAGTGCGCCGACGGGTGACAGTGATCGTCGCGATCAGCACGCCCGCAGCCCTCGCTGCCAAAGCTGCGACCACCGTCATTCCGATTGTGTTCCAAACGGGTGGTGACCCGATCAAGCTTGGGCTCGTGAATAGCCTTAATCGGCCGAGCGGCAACATCACCGGGGCGACCCAATTGAACGAGGAGGTAGCACCGAAGCGGCTGGAACTGCTGCACGAGCTTCTCCCCACCGCGAGCGTCATTGCGCTCCTCGTCAACCCGACCAATCCCGCCCTTGCCGAGACAACTACAAGAACCCTGCGGGCTGCGGCTCAAACCCTCGGGCTGGAACTGCATGTCTTTAATGCGAGCACAGAGCGCGACTTCGACACCGCATTTGCAAGCCTGATCCAATTGCGGGCCGGCGGGCTCGTGATCGGTCCCGATCCATTCTTTACTAGCCGAAGCAAACTACTCGCCACACAGGCATTGCAGCACTCGGTGCCGGTAGTCTTTGAATATCGGGAGTTTGTCGCGGCGGGCGGCCTTATGAGCTATGGAGGCGGCTCCTCCGACACTTACCGTCTGGCCGGCGTCTACGCAGCCCGTATTCTCAAAGGCGAAAAGCCTAGCGAGTTGCCGGTTCAGCAGGGCACGCAAGTCGAACTGTTCCTAAACCTCAAGACCGCAAAGGCGCTTGGCCTGACCTTTCCAATCACCCTGCTCGGCCGCGCCGACGAGGTGATCGAGTAGGCGCGCATTTTCGCAAGTCATTTGCTGCATCTGCTCACGACCGCTTTTGGCACTTCTCTCCCATAGCCTGTGCCACGGTTGTTGCGCCCGACGATATGGAATAAGCGTTCGTGTTCGCGGAACGGGCGGTACGGAATATTTGGCCTGAGTCGGGCGGATCACTCCCCCTTAATGCCCGCAAACTTGATCAGCTTGGCCCACTTTTCTGTTTCCTCGGCGATGAGCCTGCCGAAGTCGGCGGGTGAGCCCTCAAAAGCATTGGCACCCAGGTTGGCAAGCCGCGCCTTAATCGTGGGATCGACGAGGCCGACATTGATCTCCTTGTTGAGCTTATCAACAATGTCGGCGGGCGTGCTTTTCGGCGCGCCGACGCCGGTCCAGTAGGTCGCCTCAAGGCCCGGCACGAAGTCACCCACGGTCGGGGTCTGCGGCAGCGCCTCCGACCGCGTCGCGCTCGTAACTGCCAGCGCGCGGAGTTTGCCGGCCCTGACGTATTCGATCGATGAGGACATGGTGGGGAACATGACCTGTACCTGTCCGCTGAGCAGATCAACAAGCGCGGGTCCCGCGCCACGATAAGGCACGTGAACCAAACTGACGCCAGTCATCATCTTGAACAACTCTCCAGAGACATGAGCCGGCGTTCCGTTGCCGGCCGATGCCATGCTGATCTTGCCCGAATTGGCCTTAGCGTATGCGATGAACTCGGGAACTGTCTTGGTTGGGACGAATGGATTGACCACCATGACGTGAGGCTCGCTGCTGATGCCTGCCACCGGCGCGATGTCGCGAATGAAATTGAAATTGAGCTTGTCGTAGAGCGCCGCGTTCGTCGCGTTGGGAGTACTGCACAGGAGGAGCGTGTACCCGTCAGCGGGCGCACGCACGGCCGCCTCGGTGCCGATATTGGTGCCTGCGCCGGGCCTGCTTTCGATGACGAACGGTTGGCCAAGCCGCTCTGAGAGCCATTGACCGATCAAGCGTGCCATGATGTCGTTCGCGCCGCCTGGGGCAGCGCCGACAATGATGCGCACCGGCCGTGCCGGATAGGCTTGCGCCCCCGCGAACCGCGACAGCAAAGGTAGCGCCGCGGCACCGGCGGCCAAATGCAGAAAGTTTCGACGGCGGGGAAGTTTCATTCCAGTCCCTCCGCGACATGCAATCCGATGGGGACAGGTACGAATAGACTAGTCCCTTTTGCGGAAGTGGCAATGTGGCCTGTTGGCGCGTTGCGGCCCAGGGTCAGCACAGCGGTATGTCCGTAGCTGGCGGAAGCTGACATAAGCCCGTCGGACGGCAATTCGGGTTGTGACCCACAAGAGACATCGGCCGGGTCGAAATCTCGCAGCGCAGCAGTCTCCCGCGATGTGGAGGTGTGCTATCCCTTTCGGCGGAAGCGCAGGAGGCTCTGGCAATGAAACGCCGCGAGTTCATCACGCTCCTCGGCGGTGCGGCCGCCTGGCCGCTCGCGGCACGCGCGCAGCAACCCGAGCGTGCGCGGCGGATCGGCGTACTGACGCCGTTCGCAGCCGACGACCCGGAGGCAAAGGCTCGTGTCGAAGCCTTCGTTCAGGCGCTGCAGCAATTGGGCTGGAGTGTGGGTCGCAATGTGCAGATCGACATTCGCTGGGGTGCCGGCGATGCCGAGCGCACGCGCCATTACGCGGCAGAACTGGTGGCGCTCGCACCGGATGCCATTTTGGCCGCAGGCGGCGCGACTGTCGGCCCATTGCTCCAGGCAACACGAAGCGTGCCGATCGTGTTCACGCTGACGCCCGATCCGGTCGGTGCCGGCTTCGTTGACAGCTTGTCGCACCCGGGCGGCAACGCCACCGGCTTTACCAATTTTGAATATGGCATCGGTGTGAAATGGCTCGAGTTGCTGAAAGAGGTTGCTCCGCGCGTTACGCGCGCGGCAGTTCTTCGCGATCCCGCCATACCAGCCGGCATTGGCGAGTTCGGCGCAATCCAAGCCGTCGCACCATCGCTCGGTATCGAGGTTCGCCCGATCGACATGCGCGAAGCCGGCGAGATCGAACGCGCCGTGACAGCATTCGCGCGCTCCTCGAATGGCGGGTTGATTGTCACGTCAAACGCGTGGGGAATAGTTCATCGCGATCTGATCATCGCGTTGGCCTCCCGGTACCGATTCCCCGTCGTCTATCCATTCCGCGTCTTCATCAGCGCCGGTGGCTTGGTCTCCTATGGGCCTGATACGATTGACCCGCACCGGCGCGCAGCTGACTACGTCGATCGTATTCTCAGAGGCGAAAAGCCAGCCGACCTTCCGGTGCAGGCGCCCACCAAGTTCGAACTAGCAATCAACCTCAAGACCGCGAAGGCACTAGGCGTGGACGTGCCGCCGACCCTGCTCGCCCGCGCCACCGAGGTGATCGAGTAACCGTCCAATCGTACACGACATTTGCTGCACCTGCTCACGACTGCTGTTGGCACACAGCGGCGGTAGACCAAGGGGGCGTTATGCCCGCAGCTGGCCAGAGCTGACATGAGCCCGTCGGACGTCAATTCGGGTTGTGACCCCCAGCAGACATTGACCGGCCAATTTTGCTGTGCTGCACAACGCCGCATTCCCATAACGATGTGCTAGGGTGCGATCCTCGGACTGAGGGGAGCCCATGAGGCGCCGCGAGTTCATCACCCTCATCGGCAGCGTGGCGACCGGCTGGCTGCTCGCGGCGCGCGCGCAACAGCCGGACCGTGTGCGGCGCGTCGGCGTGCTCATGAACCTGGCTGTGGGCGATCCGGAAGGAGAGGCCCGCATCGCGGCGTTTGTGCAGGCGCTGCAGCGATTAGGCTGGTCAGACGGGCGCAACCTTCGGATCGACCACCGCTGGGCAGCTGGCGACGCTGGTCGGTTTAAGGGATACGCCGAGGAACTGCTGGCGCTCGCGCCCGACGTCATTTTGGCTGCGGCCACCCCAAGCGTCCAAGCCCTACAACGGGCGACCCGCACAGTGCCTATAGTGTTCGCGAATGTCGCCGACCCGGTCGGCGCGGGTTTCGTCGACAGCCTGGCGCGGCCGGGCGGCAACGCCACCGGTTTTACTCCGTTCGAATACGGCCTAAGCGGGAAGTGGCTTGAACTGCTCAAAGAGATCGCACCGCGAGTGACGCGAGTGGCGGTGCTTCGGGATCTTACCATAGGGCTTGGTCAGTTGGGCGCCATCCAATCTGTGGCGCCATCGCTCGGAGTGGAGCTAACGCCGATCGGCGTGGATGACGTCGGCCAAATGGAGCGAACCGTCGCGGCATTCGCGCGCTCCCCGAATGGAGGCCTGATCGTGACAGCGAGCACGTCGGCCATCATTCATCGCGAGCTGATCACCACGCTGGCGGCCCGGAACAAGTTGCCCGCTGTCTACTACGAACGCTATTTCGTTGCCGCCGGCGGCCTGATGTCCTACGGGCCGGATTTCCTGGACCAGTACCGAAGCGCGGCCAGCTACGTCGATCGCATCCTCAGAGGCGAGAAGCCGGCTGATTTGCCCGTGCAGGCGCCCACGAAGTACGTGCTGATGATCAACCTAAATGCTGCCAAGGCGCTCGGTCTCGATGTTCCGCCTATGCTGCTCGCCCGCGCCGACAAAGTGATCGAATAGCGCGACTGTTTTGCTGCGGTTGCTCACAGCCGGTAATGGCACTACCCAGTCATAAGCCTTTGTGGCCTTATGTCCGCAGCTGGCCAGAGCCGACATAAGCAAGAAAGCGGCGGATTCTCCTTATGACCCAGGCTGTGTGCTATCTGGTTGCAGAAGCGCCTGCATACACCCATGGTGAAATCGATTATTGGTGACTGGATGCAGTTCGATCAAGCACGCGCTGGCGGTTCATCACGCCCCGCCTAGCCCCCCTCGAGGCTGTCCATTTTGGTCATCCCACCCGCTGACTAGTCGCCGTCAATTCGATATCGTCCAAATGCGGCGCTGGCGGTCACGGAATGCAAATCGATCAACTGAAAAGGCGCGAGTTCATCACGCTTGTCGGCGGCGCGGTGGTTGCATGGCCTCTCGTGGCGCGCGCGCAGCAAGCATCGAATCGGCCGATCATCGGGTTCCTGAACAGCGGATTGCCCGGAGGTTATGCGCCCTTCGCGGCTGCGTTTCGCCAGGGGCTGGCCGAAGCCGGTTTTGTTGAAGGCCAAAACGTAGTGATCGAGTATCGCTGGGCGGAGGGACAATATGACCGACTGCAGATGATGGCGGCCGATCTGATTCAGCGTCAGGTAACTGTGATCGCCGCAACCAGCACTCCTGCGGCGCTGGCGGCCAAGGCGGCGACCTCAGTGATTCCCATTGTATTTACGGTCGCTCTCGACCCGGTCGCTGCTAGCTTGGTCGTCAGTCTCAACCGGCCCGGCGGCAACGCTACCGGCGTGAGCAACTACCTCTCTGACCTTGGGGCAAAGCGACTCGAACTGCTGCATGAGGTGGTTCCAAAAACCACCGTGATCGGCATGCTCGTGAATCCGAATTATCCAGACGCCGAGGTTCAGCGGAAAGACGCAGCGGAAGCAGCGCATAAACTTGGACTAGAACTCCATGTAGTGAACGTCAGTACCGAAGGCGATTTTAACAGCGCCTTTGCTAATCTGGTTCAGTCGACGGCCGGTGCCTTACTTGTCGGTACGGATACGTTTTTCCTCAGCCGGCGCGATCAACTTGTCCTACTAGCTGCACGCCATGCAATTCCTGCGATGTATTTCCTGCGCGAGTTTGCCTTGTCCGGCGGCCTCATGAGCTATGCATCCAACCTTCATGACGGGTATCGCCAAGCCGGCATTTACACCGGCCGGATTCTCAACGGCGCTAAGCCAGCGGATTTACCCGTAGTGCAGCCGACTATTTGAACGGGACCCGAAGTCTCCGTCAGGGCAAACGGGGGGCAGTGCTCGAAGTATCAAACTTTCGACCGACATTTTTTTGGTCCGGTCATCACTTTGCGTCCGACCGCATGCACGCATTCGGTGGGCGTGCACCGCTGCGTGTTTACGTCTGGTCATCTGGGGCTCTCAAAACAGTACAGGAGTAAGCTATGAGAGAAGTCAAAGTCGCTTCGGTGGCGCTCGGGCTCACTATAGGAGCTCTCGCGGCGATACCTGCTAGCGCATTTACGCGTGAAGCACCCACGACCATAGCCGCTCTGCCAGAACGAGTCGAAGGGATCGCTGTCGGTCCCACCGCCCTAGTGGGGCTCGCAAACTCAATTTTTGCTGTAAGCACCAGCGGCGCCAATCTTTTCATAATCTCGCAGTTCGCCCCGTGCAATACGTGCGTCACAACGCTGCCAATCATAGGCGCAGTAACCCCGCAAACGAACCTGCTCGGGTTGGCGTTCACGCGGGAGGCGACCCCCAGATTGGTGGTTGATGACCGTGGGAATGGCCAGGTCTTGGTCTTGACGACCCCGACCAGCGGCGATTCGACTGCGTTCGTTGCCATGACCCTCCCGCAGGCCTTTCGGGCCACCTCCTACCTCAACGCGATCACATTCGACTCTAACGGCAACATCTACGTGACCGATTCTATGAACGGAATAATCTGGACGGCGAAGTTGTCTGCTACGAATGGGATATCTGTCCAGGCGACCATCTGGATCGGAGGCACAGTTACGGATCCCCAGGGTCTGCTTTCACCCCCCACGGCGTTTGGTAGGCTCAATCCGTTTTGCTGCGGGGCGAACGGCATCGCGTTTAGCAACGGTGAGACCAGAATGTTCGTCGCCAACACCGGATTTCGCAATATCATCCAGATCCCGGTGACCGCTAACAGTACCCCTGGCGCGCCGGGTATCCCTGGCGTGCCGTTCATCCTCGTCACCGGGATTAACGGCCCGGACGGAATCGCAGTTCAGAAAACAGGCACTGGCGCAGACTACATCTGGGTCGCCGCCAATCAGTCGGACGAGATCGTCGTCATCGACGGCGTCAGCGGCACCGCGACCCCCGGGAGGGTGATCACCAAGACGGGCGACTTCAACGGTCTCGTCACGCCTCACCCGGACATGACTTGCCCGCCGAATTGTACGCCGAATGGGCTCCTGTTCCCGGCAAGTTTGGCTTTCAGCAACGACGGGGGGACGCTGTATGTGTCAAACCCCGCGTTCACGCAACAGGCCGCGGCGTGTCCAGGGCCTCCGAACTGTAATATGCCAGAGCCGGCTGTGCCGCCCTCAATCGATTCCGCCTGGACACTGAATGTCACGGCTTACAACGTCGTCAAGTTTGAGAGGATCACCGGGATCACCCGCCCCGCGTTCCCATAATGAGGCCAGAAAAGGGCGCGGCGACACTTATGGCCCCCGATCCCTATGGTGGTCGGGGGCGGACTCATGACAACGAGCGTCTTCTATTTTTGCTTCGTAATGCTGCGATTGCTCACAGCCGCTTGTGGCACTACCCGGACCCGAGCCGATCCAGTGGCGCGTCCGCTATCGGCGAGAGCTGACATAAGGGCCCCAGACGGCGACTTCCGGAGGTGACCCGATTCGGACATCAGCGACCCAGTTTTGCTGTCCTGCACAACGAACCTGGCTATGTGCTAGACTAACGCCGTCTCCACCGGGAGGGCTACGTGAGACGGCACGGCACAGTAGGCCAGAAACCTGCGAAGAAGCGGCAGCAACGCAAGCCGAGGGGACCGAGGCGCAGCAACGCGGCAAGGGCCGCGCGTCCAGCCAGTTCAACCCTTAGTGATCTGCAAGAACAAGTCAGCGCTCTTACCCGCGAACTAGCGGAAGCGCGAAAGCAGCTTGTTAACGCACTTGAGCAGCAGACAGCGACCTCAGAGGTACTGCGCCTTATCAGTTCGTCGCCCGGCGAGTTAAACCCAGTATTTCAGACCATCCTCGCCGATGCGTTGCAGCTCTGTGAAGCAAAATTTGGATTCATCTTTCGCTACGACGATCAGACCTACAAGCTGATGGCTCATCATGGCGCGGTACCCGAATATGTCGAGATGGTACGCTTGGCGTTACATCCAGGACCTGAAACTGTGACTGGTCGCATTGCCAGGACCAAGCAGACGGTTCACGTCGCCGACGTAGCGGCGTCGCGAGGCTATGCCGAACGCGTTCCGCTTATCGTGTTCGCCGTTGAGACCGGCGGGGTACGGACGATTCTTGGTGTACCGATGCTCAAGGACAACGAACTGGTCGGCGCTATTCTCATTTATCGCCAGGAGGTGCGTCCATTCACTGACAAGCAGATCGAACTGGTGCAGAATTTCGCCGCGCAGGCCGTAATCGCCATTGAGAATACACGCCTGCTCAATGAGCTGCGCGAATCACTGCAGCAGCAAACCGCCACCTCCGACGTGCTCAAGGTGATCAGCCGCTCGACCTTCGATCTGCAGACGGTGCTCGCTACGTTGGTGGAGTCGGCTGTTAGATTGTGCGAGGCGGATGGCGGACATATCGTCCGTCCGAACGAAGCGGGTTTCTTCCAGTCGGTCGCCAACTACGGCATGCCGCCGGAGGTCATGGCGGAGCTTAAGCGCATCCCATTCAAGGCCGGGCGCGACAGCGTCATGGGCCGAGCCCTGCTTGAACGCAGGGTCGTGCAGATTGTCGATGCCCAAACCGATCCGGACTATAAGCTCGCCACCGCGCAGAAAGTCGGCGGCTACCGCTCCGTGCTCGGCGTACCGCTGATGCGCGAGGGAGCCCCGATCGGGGGGATCGCTCTCGCGCGCTATGCCGTGAAGCCGTTCACCGAGAAGCAGATCGAGCTGGTGACCACCTTTGCCGACCAGGCGGTGATCGCCATCGAGAACGTGCGCCTGTTCGATGAAATCCAAGACAAGAGCCGCCAGCTTGCGGAGGCGAGCCAGCACAAATCGCAGTTCCTCGCCAACATGAGCCACGAACTGCGCACGCCGCTCAATGCCATTATCGGCGTCAGCGAGATGCTGCGCGAGGATGCTGAGGCATTGAAGCAGGATACCGAGCCGCTTGACCGCGTCCTTGGCGCAGGTCGGCATCTCCTTGCATTGATAAATGACATCCTCGACCTGTCGAAGATCGAGGCCGGGCGAATGGAGCTGCAGCTCGAAACGTTCCCGCTCGCGCCGCTGATCGCCGACGTGGTCAAGACCATCGAGCCGCTGGCGGCGAAGAATGCCAATCAGGTCGGTGTCAAATGCGATGGCGCGATCGGGACCTTGCATGCCGATCAGATGCGGTTGCGGCAGGCGCTGCTCAATCTCATGAGCAACGCCAACAAATTTACCGAGCGCGGCAGCATCGCAATCGATGCGCGGCAAGGCCGGGAAGACGGCCGCGATTGGATCACGCTAGCGGTCGCAGATACCGGCATCGGCATGACGCCGGAGCAGAAGGGCAAGCTGTTCCAGGAATTTTCTCAAGCTGAAGCAACGACGACTCGGAAATACGGCGGCACCGGCCTTGGTCTCGCGATCAGCAAACGCTTCTGCCAAATGATGGGCGGCGACATCGCGGTCGAGAGTGAGGTAGGCCGCGGCTCGACCTTCACGATCCGGCTACCGAAGATCGTGGACGCTCCCAAGGAGGCGGCGCCGATCAAGGCTGATAAACTAGTCGGATAGGGCTGCCCTTTTGCTGCACCTGCTCAGGTCTGGAATTGGCACAAACCGGCGGTAAGCATTTCCACCGCTATGTCCGCCGCTGGCCAGAGCTGACATAAGCCCGCCGGACGGCAATTCGCGTTAGACCCCGAGCTGACATAGGCCAGAGCAAAATTCCGCACTGCAGCGAGCCCCTGACCTGATCCTCGCCAATCCGGTATGCTGTTGTCCTGGCCAGGGGCAGCGGATGCAATTCGATCAACTGAAGCGCCGCGAGGTCATCACGCTGCTTGGCGGCGCGGCGGCATGGCCGCTCGCGGCGCGTGCGCAGCAGCCGGCGCTGCCTATCATTGGCTTCGTGGATGGTGGGTCCTTCTATGCTCCCTGGAGCAATACGTTCCGTAAGGGCTTAAATGAAGTCGGCTACTTCGAGGACCAAAACGTGACGGTGGAGTCCCACTGGTTGGATGGCCAGTACGATCGCCTGCCACCGCTCATGGCGGACCTCGTCCGCCGTCGCGTGGCCGTTATCTCCACAGGTGGCGCGCCTGCCGCGCTTGCAGCCAAAGCCGCGACGACCACTATTCCCATCGTCTTCGGCGTCGGTATTGATCCGGTCGAGCTTGGCTTGGTTGCCAGCCTTGCCCGGCCGGGCGGCAATGCAACCGGCATCAACTTTTTTGTGGCTGAAGTCGTGGCCAAGCGGCTCGGGCTCTTGCATGACCTGGTGCCCAAGGCACTTCGCATTGCCGTGCTGGTTAATCCGGCCAATGTCACGAGTGCCGAGACGACCTCACGAGAGATACCGGAAGCGGCGCGCGCAATCGGATTACAAGTTCAGGTGCTCAATGCAAGCACCGGCCGCGAGATCGAGGAGGCCTTCGCCACCCTCGCGCGCGACCGGGCCGACGCTCTCTTTGTCGCGCCGGATTTGTTCTTCCAAAGCCGGCGCGTCCAATTTGCGACGCTCGCGGCGCGTTATACGATTCCTGCGGCCTATAGCATTCGCGAGTTCGTCGAAGCCGGCGGGCTGATGAGCTACGGGACCGATCGCGCAGACATGTATCGTCAGGTCGGCGTGTACTGCGGGCAAATCCTCAAGGGCGTAAAGCCAGTCGAACTGCCCGTCGTCCAGTTGAGCAAATTCGAGTTCGTCATCAATCTGCAAACGGCGAGAGCCATCGGCATCGAGGTGCCCAACTCGATCCAATTGCTCGCCGACGAGGTGATCGAGTAGCGCGTTAGTATGCTGCACCTGCTCACGTCCGGTTATGGCACAACCCGGAAATGCCTGAGA
>Ga0306920_100014869_pt1 | contig 10643 bp, 6 predicted proteins | sample flu12Cox44000170_FD_204666 | JGI IMG/M metagenome (GOLD analysis project Ga0306920, IMG submission 204666) | Lab enrichment of tropical soil microbial communities from Luquillo Experimental Forest, Puerto Rico - flux4day.12C.oxic.44.000.170 (v2)... | ecosystem: Environmental > Terrestrial >... | reverse complement strand
TGGCCATCGCCGACCGGCTGAATGACGTCTCGATCAAGACATCGGTGAACTACTACCTCGGCTGGAGCGCGCTAACGAGGGGAGACTACCACCAAAGCGCGGAGATTTTCAGGAGCTCAGCGGACACGCTGCACGGCGACCATCGTTACGAGTGGCTGAGCGGCCCCGGCCTGGCATCGGTCGTCTCGCGAGCGTGGTCTGCCTGGAGCCTCGCCGAGATGGGCGAATTCGCGGAAGCGATGGCATGCGGCGAGGAGGCTCTCCGGATCGCCCGCGAGGCGGATCATCCCGCCAGTCTCGTCTACGCCGACCGGAGTTTGGGCTTCGTCTTCCTCCGTCAGGGCGCCATTCCCCAGGCTATTCCGCCGCTTGAGCGCGCCGTCGAACTGTGCCGGGTAGCCGAGGTATGGATCCTTTTTGACATCACCGCCGCGCTTCTTGGGTACGCGTATGCGCTGTCGGGGCGCCTCTTGGAGGGCGTGACCCTCATGGAGGAAGCGCTCGCGGACCCCGAGGCGACGGGCACCACCCACCGTCCGCTGCTCCTGGCGTATCTTGGCGAGGTGTATCTCCTGGCCGGCCGCCGGGATGATGCGGTGGCGGTCGCCAGGCGCGCCCTTGACCTCGCGCACCGCCAGAAAGAGCGGGGCAACGAGGCCTGGGTCCTACGCCTCCTCGGTGACATCGCCGCGCGCGCCGAGCCTCCCGACCCAGAGTCAGCCGAACGGCATTACAACCGGGCCCTCGCCAGGGCCAATGAGCTCGGCATGCGCCCGCTGGCCGCTCACTGTCATCGTGGCCTGGGCATGTTATTCCGCGGCACCGGCGATCACATCAATGCTCAAGAGCACCTCGCGACCGCTATGATGCTCTACCGCGAGATGGACATGGGCTACTGGCTGGACAAGGCTGAGTCGGAACTCGGTCTCTCCCAAAGGAAGTCACGCTAAACCGGACTGCCGGCCCCGCCGTCTTAGGTCTCTCGTCAGCGCGCGAGCGTTATTGGAGCACAGGGGCTCGGTCCGCTAATCCCGCGAGAGGAGCGTCCAGCCGCGGCCGTCAGGCGTCCATTTCTCCAGGGGCCGGCCCAGGTAGTCCTTGCCTTCGACCTGATAGCCGGCGGCCTGGAGCCGCTTGAGGGCCTCCGTGTAGTACCGGTAGTCGAGCTGCCAGACTCCGCGTAGGGGATTCCGGTAGGCTCCAAGCCCGCCGAGAAGCTTGCGAATGTTTTGGTCCTCGCTCGGATCGCATCGCAACTCAACACTCTGCGTAATCGTTCCGAATGCCTGGACCTTGGGGTTTTGCAGAGCCCCCACCGGCTGGCCGCCGGGGTTATCCGACGTCGCCAACGATCGTTGGCCGGAGGCTTGCGCAGGGGCAGGACGGGTCGCGGCGGCTGGTGCTCCGGGAGCGGGCGCGGCCGGCGTGGGTCGAGCAGCGCCTCCCGCGGGTGCCGGGGCCCCCGCGGCAGCTCGCTGCGCCTTGAGGGCCTCGGCTTTGGCCTTCGCCGCCGCGATCTTCTCCTCGCGGCTCATTTCGCCGGTGGGCGCCTGCGGTGTCACGTCTTTTGGTGCTTCGGGCTTTTCCTCAACCATCATCATCCTCACCGTGCAACCGCCACCCACCGTCGGTACTGGCGACGTGCCGGCCTGCGAGCATTCTACAGAACGGTGATCGGGACCTCAAGCGCGTAGCGTACACCGCAGCGCTCTCGCTCAGCCGGGCCGTGTGGCGGCTTGCGGGCCTCGGATTCCGGCCCTTCCCAAACCCGGCTCACGCATGGGGTGCCGGTGACCTGAGAATCCGACCCCAAAGCCCGCACGACTTCGCGCAATCCGATGAAGCGCAACTTTGTGATCTGTCCTTAAGTTGCGTCCGGTGTGAATCAAATTACAAGATTTCTGTGAAGCCGGTTACCTCTAATTCTTCCACTCTGGTCCATGATGTGGGAAGGGTGAGCGCGCGGCGATCTTCTCGATCTGGGTCGAAAGTTGCTCTTGAGGCGAACTCGAAAGAGACTCATTTTAAGAGGCCGCGGGACGTCGCGCACATCCGAATGAAGAAACAGGGCTCCTGGAGGACCGTGCGGCATGCGTTCCGCTCTTGAGAAGCGAGAACCCGAGACATCATCGCACGGAGGCGCGGGCGCGACGCGGTGCGCGAACTGCGGCTTTCCGAACCCCTGGAGGTTCAGGTTCTGCGGGCAGTGTGGCGCACTGCTTGGGCGGCCCGCCGATCACAGCGCCTCCCCGCCGGGTGAGCGCCGCCAGCTTACGGTGATGTACTGCGACCTGGTCGGGTCCACCGCACTTTCCGCGCGCCTCGATCCGGAGGAGTTACGGCAGGTGATTCGAGCCTATCAAGAATTCTGCACCGGCGTGATCGATCGTTTCGGAGGGCACGTCTCGCAATATCAAGGGGATGGGCTCCTCGTCTACTTTGGCTTTCCGCAAGCCCATGAAGACGACGCCCATCGGGCGGTGCGCACGGGCCTGGAGATCGTGCAGGGGGTAAGATCTCTAGGCTCGCGTGTTCAGCGCGGCGGCAGCGAACCGCTCGCTGTGCGCGTGGGAATTCACACCGGGATCGTGGTGGTCGATGAAATCGGGGTCGGCGCCAAGGTTGCCCGTTTGGCCCTGGGGGAGGCGCCAAACGTCGCGGCCCGGCTGCAGGCGCTCGGCGAGCCGGACACCGTTGCGATCACCGCGGCGACTGCGCAGCTGCTGCGCGGAGCGTTCGAGTGCCGCGATCTCGGTCTTCACTCGCTTAAAGGGATTCCGACCCCGATCCGGGTCTTCCGCGTCATTGAGGAACGCAACATTCATGGTCCCTTCGATGCGGCGTCCACCATGCACCTCACCGCGCTCGTAGGACGAGATCAGGAGGTGGACGTCCTGCGGCAATATTGGGCGCAGGCTAGAGACCGGCGGGGGCATGCTGTTGTCCTGACCGGGGAGCCCGGAATCGGCAAGACGCGCCTGACGCAGATGATAAAGGAGCATGTCGCGGGGGGCGGCGGCATCTGCCTGGAGTGTCACTGTTCGCCCTTCCACCAGAACAGCGCCCTCTATCCAGTGGTGGACTTGGTGGAACGAGTACTGGGATTCGAACGCGATGACGATTCCCAGGCGAAGCTTGCTAAGCTGGAGTCAGCCTTAGCAAGCTACCCCGTATCCCTTCCGGACATCGTCCCGCCATTCGCCTCCCTCCTGTCGCTCCAGCCATCGCAGCATTATCCTTCGCCAGCGCTCGGCCCCGCGGCGCTGAAGCAAAAGACCATGGATGCGGTCCTGGGTCTGCTGCGGGCCATGACGGCCGCGGGTGCAATCTTGGTGATCTTTGAGAATTTGCAGTGGGTCGATCCTTCCACCCTGGAAATTCTCACCCTGCTCGTGGATCGAATTCCAATGACTCCTATCCTTGCCGTGTTCACCTGTCGTCCGGAGTTCCGTCCGCCGTGGGGTTCTTCCCCGCACCTTACACAGATCGCCCTCAGCCGGCTCTCCCGCGGGGAGACGGAAATCTTAATCGAGCGCGTGGCGGGTGGCAAAGCCCTGCCGCCCGAGGTGCTCGATCAGGTAGCGACCAAGACCGATGGCATCCCGCTCTTCGCGGAAGAGTTGACCAAGATGGTGTTGGAGTCGAGCCTTCTACGTGAGCGGGAGAGCCGATACGAGCTCCCCAGACCGCTCCCCCCTCTCGCAATTCCGACCACGTTGCACGACTCCCTCATGGCCCGCCTTGACCGCCTGCCTGCGGGACGAGCGGTGACGCAGCTGGCCGCAACCTTGGGACGGACGTTCTCATACGAGCTCCTGCGTTCGGTCTCGCCGCTCGACCCAGGCGCACTGCAGGAGGACCTGGAGGTGCTGGTGGAAGCAGGGCTTCTCTATCGGAACGGCCTGCCTCCTCGTGCCACCTACACCTTCAAGCATGCCCTCATCCAAGACGCCGCATATCAATCCCTCCTGCGCAGCACCCGGCAGACGTACCATCACCAGATCGCAGGCGCGCTGGCGGAACACTTTCCCGAGGTGGCCGAGACGCAACCGGAGCTCCTCGCCCACCACCTCACGGCCGCGGGCCTGAACGCGCAGGCCGTTGGGTTCTGGACGCGAGCGGGCGAGCGAGCCCTGCGGCGCTTCGCAAATGTCGAAGCGATCGCACACCTTTCCAGAGGACTGGATCTGCTCGATACGTTGCCGGAAAGCCCTGGTCTAGCTCAACAGGAGCTCGGGCTGCAGATCAGCCTGGCCGTCCCGCTGATCGCGACTCGGGGCTACGCCGCAGCAGCAGTGGAGAAAACCTGTCTCAGGGCACGGGAACTGTGCCAGCAGCTCGGACAGATCCCACAGCTCTTTCCCGTGCTCTGGGCGTTGTGGCAGTTTCATGTCGTTCGGGCAGAGTTCCTAGCGGCGCACGAACTCGGCGAACAGCTCCTGAGCCTGGCCGGGAGCGATCCGATCTTCCAGTTACTGGCTCATGAGGCGCTCGGGGTGACATTGTTCTTCATGGGAGAGCTGGCCCCGGCGCGCGGGCACTTGGAGCGGACCATGGCCTTGTATAATTCCGTGGAGCACCGCTCCCTGGCGTACTCCTATACACAGGATCCCGATGTCGCCGCCCGGTCGTATGTCGGCATTGTCCTGTGGGCTCTGGGCGACCCCGACCAGGCCTTGAAGCGGAGCCGCGAGGCGTTGGAACGCGCCCGCGAGCTCGCACATCCATTTAGTCAGGTCTTTGCTTTGAACCTTTGGAATTGGCTGCTCGTGCTCCAGCGAGAGGGCCGGCCGGCCGGAACGCCAATCGATGCCGCCATGAGGCTGTCCGGTGAGCAACGATTCGCATTGGGCCTGGCGATGGCCACCGTTCTGCACGGATGGACCCTCGTCCAGGATGGACGGGAAACGGACGGCACGGCCGAACTCCGCCGCGGACTGGCGGACTGGCGCGCCACGGGCGCAAAGCTCTTAGAGCCGTTCTATCTTGCGATGCTGGGCGAAGCCGCGGGCAGAGCCGGCTATGTCGACGAGGGACTCACCTTCGTCAACGAGGCGCAGACGCTGGCCAACAGCACCGGAGAGCGCTGGTACGAGGCAGAGCTGCACCGGCTTCGGGGAGAGCTGCTGCGCCAGCAGGCGGTCCCTGATGAGCGCGGGGCAGAGGCCGCGTTTCGCTGCGCCCTCCACGTCGCCCGGCGGCAAGGGGCAAGGACCCTAGCGCTGCGTGCCGCAATGAGCTTAGGCGGTCTGCTGCACAAGCGAGACGGAGAAGACGCCGCGGGGCGGCTGCTAATCGCGACACACGGATCGTTCACGGAAGGGTTCGACGTGACAGATCTGCGAGAGGCCCGGCGGGGGCTTGACCGGCTGTGCCCGCCAGACGCCATGTTGAACCCCGGCGGCATTCGCGCGCTGATCGGAGGGAGGGGTTCGCCATGAGAAAGAAGGTCGTCATCCTCGGCGGCGGCGTGGGGGGGCTGAGCGCTGCGCACGAGCTCGCCGAGCGCGGATTTGATGTCTGCGTGTATGAACGCAGAGGTATCCCTGGCGGGAAGGCCCGAAGCGTTCCCGTCCCTCAGACGGGGACAGAGAAAACGAAGCCGCTTCCAGGGGAACACGGTTTCAGGTTCTTTCCCGGCTTCTACCGGCACGTCACGGACACGATGCAACGCATCCCGTACCGGCGCAACAGGCGCGGAGTCTACGACAATCTGGTCGAGACCACGCGAACCCTCGTCCTTCGGTCACATCATGCCCCACTGCTCACCGTTTCCAGATTTCCCCGATCGCTGGAGGATTTGAAAGTCCTCCTCGTCGGCCTCGTGCAATTCGTGACCGAACTGGGACTCGAGAAGGCCGACCTCGATTTCTTCGCCACCCGCCTCTGGCAGATCGTGACCAGCTGCGGAGATCGCCGGCAGGACGAGTACGAGAAGATCGGCTGGTGGGAGTACATCGGAGCCGAGCAGCGCTCTCCGGCCTATCAGCAGTATCTAGCCTCGGGCCTGAGCCGTTCGCTGGTTGCCGCCCAGCCCAAATACGCGAACACAAAGACGGACGGGAACATTCTGCTCCAGCTCATGTTCAATATCCTTGAACCAGGCGTGGGCAGCGACAGGGTGCTCAACGGACCTACGAACGAGGTTTGGATCGATCCCTGGCTGGAATACCTGCGCTCCCTTCATGTTGCGTACCATCCGAAAGCCAACGTCCTGGGCATCAACTGTGTCGATCGAAAGATCACGGGGGTGAGGATTGAGGAGGGCGGGCGCGAATGCGAGGTCACGGGGGACTATTACCTGGCAGCGCTTCCCGTGGAGGTGATGGCGGCGCTCCTGGAACGGGCTCGGGCCATCCTGGCCGCCGACCCGACGCTCACCGGCATACGAGCGCTGAGCAGGGATACGGCCTGGATGAATGGGATCCAATTCTACCTGAGGGAAGACGTGCCGCTGGCGCACGGGCACGAGCTGTGCATAGATTCTCCTTGGGCGCTGAGCTGCCTGTCACAACAGCAGTTCTGGCCGGATTTCGATCTCCGTAAGCGCGGAGACGGCACGATCGGGGGGATCATTTCCGTCGATATCTCGGACTGGAAGACCAAAGGGATCGTCTATCAAAAGCCCGCAATCGATTGCAGCAGGGAAGAGATCCGGGACGAAGTGTGGGCGCAACTGAAGTGCAGTCTGAACGTCAACGGGGCGAACCCGTTGCAGGATGCCAACCTGCGCACATGGTTCCTGGACAACGACATTCTGGCGAGGGAGTATGTCCAGGAGTATCGTCCGGGCAAATACGTTAACCTGGAACCCCTTCTGGTGAATAAGATCAATACGTGGCACCTGCGTCCCGATGCCTACACGAGGATCCCCAACCTCTTTCTGGCGGCGGACTATGTTCGCACGAACACCGACCTGGCGACCATGGAGGGGGCGAATGAGGCGGCGCGGCGCGCCGTGAATGCGATCGTCGACGTCTCCGGGAGCACTGCGGGTTCTTGTCAAATATGGGAACTGCACGAACCGCCGGCGCTTGCCCTGTGGCGCTGGCATGACCAGAAACGCTACGAGAAAGGGCTGCCGTGGAGAGGTCAGCTTCCCTTTTGGTTCGATCTCCTCCAGAGGGTATTCGGTCAAATGGGCCGTATCTCGAGTCGCTTGGCATCCGTACGGTGAAGGCGGGCCCGTGAAGGAGCGGAGAATCGCCTGTCGAACGCACCCTGCACCAGAGATGACCGCAGGCGTTGAGCTGAGGGCCCACGCAACTGCGGCTGCGGAGGGGATGCGAATGATGGGCCGTGTCGGGAAGGGTACCGCTGCTTTGGCCGGCGCTTTGATCGTGTTTCTGCTGCTCATTGGACAGACCTTCGGCGCGGCCAAGGTGGGGCTCACGGTGCTTCGGGTGGGAGCGGACCCTGACTTTCGGCCGGTCTCGTACAGCGACGCGTCGGGAAAGATGGTGGGATCTGATGTCGATTTCGCCACGGAACTCGCCGCGCGCCTCGGAGTGCCGCTGCATTACGAGGGCGTTGCCTGGGACGGAATCATCCCGGCGCTATTGGCGCACAAGATCGACGCCATCACCAACATGGTCATCACCGACAAACGAAAGGAAGTCGTCGCATTCTCCATTCCTTACAATGTGCAGTTCATCACCACGGTGGTCCGCGCGGACCGTCCGGACTTCAACCCCGGAAAGGACGATCTGGCAAAGCTGCGGGTGGGCGTGATGGTGAGCACTTCGGCGGCGCAAGCGCTGGAAGGCATCCCGGGAGTGAAGCCGACCTCGTACAACACGGTCGCCGACGAGTACAACGACTTGATGCTGGGCCGCATCGACGTTGTTGCTATCGAGAGCGCGAACGCCGGCTACACGACCAAATCCATTTATCCCGGCAAGCTCCGCGTGACGAATCAGGATCTCACCAACGCGCCGAGCTACGCGGGCGTCGCGCTCCGGAAGGAAGACACCGCGCTGCTTCAGGCCGTGAATGAGGCGATCAAGGCGATGCTCGCGGATGGATCGCTGGCCCGCATTACCAAGAAGTGGTACGGCGACGCCAGACTCATCCCGAATCAGTAGGGGAGATAGTGTCTCTCCGGCCGCGGGGCCGGGAGAAGCGATCCAGCGAGGAGGCCCTCCCGGCTCATACCACCAGGAGATGGAGCCACACGGCGACCGGTTCAGGGTATTGCGGCTCATCGGCGTCGGCAAGCGCTTTCGGGACGTCCCGGCGTTATCAAACGTCAACCTCGCCGTCAGCAGGGGAGAGACGGTAGCCGTCGTCGGCCCGAGCGGTTCCGGCAAGACCACCCTGCTGCGCTGCATCAACTTCCTCATCCCGTACGACACGGGCCGTATTTTCATTGGCGATCAGCTGGTGGGCTACCGGGAAAATCGGAGCGGTCTCGTCCGAGACACGGAGCGGAACATCAATCGGATCCGAAAGCGGATCGGCATGGTGTTCCAACGATTCAATCTCTTCCCCCACCGCACGGTACTCGGCAACCTAGTCGAAGGGCCGTTGTACGTGCTCAAGGTCGGGCGGGAGGAGGCTCAGCGACGGGCCAGAGCCGCCCTGGACGTGGTCGGCCTCACGGACAAGGTTGGGGCATATCCCGACCAATTGTCCGGCGGCCAACAGCAGCGCGTCGCCATCGCCCGCGCGCTCTGCATGGAACCCGAGATCATGCTCTTCGACGAGGTGACGTCGGCGCTGGACCCAGAGTTGGTCGGCGAAGTGCTGGGCGTGATGCGGCGGCTGGCCCACCAAGGCATGACCATGGTGGTTGTGACGCACGAGATGGGATTCGCCCGCGATGTGGCCAACAGGGTCGTATTCATGGAGTCGGGAACGATCATCGCGGACCAGCCCGCACGAGAATTCTTCGGTAATCCGGCCACGACGCGGATTGAAGCTTTCCTCAGCCGACTCTCTCTGCCGCGGAACTGAGAGCAGAAGAAGCGTCTCGATGCTCGAGTTTGCCAGGGCCTACCTTCCCCTGTACGCCGAGGGCGCCGTGGTGGGGGTCGGCCTCGCGGCGCTCTCCATGGTCTTGTCGATCGGCCTTGGGCTCCTCGCCGCGTTGGGCCGCACGTCGGGCGCGCTGCTGGTTCGATCGATCGTGAGCGCATACGTCGCGCTCTTCCGCGGGGTGCCGCCCCTCGTGCTCCTGTACCTCGTGTACTTCGGCCTGCCCAGCTGGGCCCAACAACTCGGCATCCGCCCGCTCGTGGCGTTTCTAGCCCCGCTCAACAACCGTATCCTGGCCGCGGTGGTCGCCTTTGGGTTCAACAGCGGCGCCTATTCCACCGAGATCATTCGTTCCGCCATCGCCGCCATTCCGCCGGAGCAAATGGAAGCGGCGCAGTCCCTCGGCATGTCGTACTGGCTGGCCATGCGCCGGATCATTATCCCTCAGTCGGCGCGCGTGGCCTTTCCTCCCTTGGGCAACGAGTTCATCGCCGTCATCAAGGGCACGTCGCTGGCCTCGGTCATCGGCGTCACTGAGCTCATGCGCCATGCGCAACTCGTGGCCGCCGCGACCTTTCAGAACCTGGCCGCATACACGCTGGCGGCGGTTTTTTATGTAGTCCTGGTGATCATCCTGCAATCCGGCGTCTCCTTGGTCGAGCGCCGGTTTGCCTTGACGCACAAATGACGGCGAACGTCCGATGCGGGAGGGTGGCAGGGCTCGGTCGTCGAGCTCAACCGCGAACGGTGGGAGGTGGCGCGTCGTGAGTCAGGTCGTCGTTGGTACCGCCCGGGCCCGTCCCGGCGAGATCGCCCGCGGGGCCATCCCGGTGGGCCGGGGTTTCGATGGGCCGATCGAAATCCCCGCGATCGTGGCCCGGGGCGTCGAAGACGGCCCCGTGCTCTGGATCGATGGTGCCACGCACGGCGACGAGCCGGAAGGGTCTATCGCCTGTTGGAACTTGGCCAAGGAAGTCAGCGCGAATCAACTGCGCGGCGCCTTGGTGCTGGTACCGATCCTCAACCTGGCGGCATCCACCCATGGTTCCCGCGGCAACCCGCTGGACCGCGTGCACTATGATCTGAACCGAATCTACCCGGGCCGGCCCAACGGGCGGGGGACAGAGCGGCTGGCGCACGCCTACTACCAGGAGTTCATCTCGAAGGCGGATATCGTGGTCAGCCTGCACTCCGGCGGCTCCACGGGATACATGTCCCGGGTCATCTACCACAACCAGATCCCGACGTCCGTCGAGCTGGCCAAGGCGTTCGGTCCGGGTTGGGACCTGGTGGTGGAGCCCGCGTACTCGGTTGACAGACATCCTGCCACCGGAACGATCGAAGCCGTCTGCGGGGCCAAGGGCAAGCCTGCCCTCGTGGTCGAACTGGGAGGCCTCTCCGATGGTCTGCCGGCCGGGCTGCTGCAAAACTCGCGCGCGCTCGCGGATGGCTGCCTCAACCTGATGCGCCACCTGAAGATGCTGCCCGGTCAGGCCGAGCGCGCCGCTCGATGGAAGCTTGCCCGGGAATGGATTGTCCAAGCCAACAGCGGAGGGTTCTGGCTGCCGGACCCCACGTTCGAATTCCGCAAACGGGTGCCGGAAGGGGCGGTCCTCGCCCGCATCGTCGATGCATACGGGGACACATTGGAGGAGATCAAAGCTCCC
>Ga0306920_100014868_pt1 | contig 10643 bp, 13 predicted proteins | sample flu12Cox44000170_FD_204666 | JGI IMG/M metagenome (GOLD analysis project Ga0306920, IMG submission 204666) | Lab enrichment of tropical soil microbial communities from Luquillo Experimental Forest, Puerto Rico - flux4day.12C.oxic.44.000.170 (v2)... | ecosystem: Environmental > Terrestrial >... | reverse complement strand
AGCCGATTCTCGGCGTTTTGGCCCCCCGCAGCCCTCGCCGATCAATCACTTGCTCTGCGAAAATCGCAGAACGCAGGGTCGAATCGGCGAAGTCGGGCTAACCGTAAGCGGTGTTGTTCCGCTCGGCGCCTCATCGAGATGAGCAGCCTTGATGGCCGCCGTAGGCTTTGCATGATACATATCCCGAAAGGACCAAATGGAGGCCCAAAATGGACCGCCTGAAAGGGAAAGTTATACTCATCAGTGGAGGAGCACGCGGGCAGGGCGCAGCCGAGGCGCGCTTGTTCGTCGCAGAAGGAGCCCGGGTTGTCGTTGGCGATGTGCTCGAGGCGGAGGGCCGCCAATTGGCATCCGAACTTGGCTCCTCCGCAACTTTTGTTCGGCAGGATGTGACGCAAGAAAAGGATTGGGTAACGGCGATAAATGCCGCCGAGAAAATAGGCGGACTGCATGGTCTGGTTAATAACGCCGGCATTTACCAGCCTCGTACATTGATGGAAACCGACACCGAGCTATTTGAGCGTCATACGCGCGTCAACCAGCTCGGCTGCTTCCTCGGTATGAAGACCGTGGTGCCATTGATGGAGCAGTCGGGTGGCGGCTCAATCGTCAATATATCATCCGTTGCCGGACTCCGCGGATCCCCGGGCGCCATCGCCTACAGCGCCACCAAATGGGCGTTAAGGGGGATGACAAAGGCGGCAGCAATCGATCTGGCGCCGCGCAAAATCCGAGTGAACTCGGTGCACCCTGGTCCGATCGACACCGAGATGCTAAAGGTCCGTACTCCCGAACAGAACCAGCAGCGGCTGCAGTTGGTCCCAATGAAACGCATGGGGACAGCCGAGGAAGTCGCGTCTCTTGTGTTGTTCCTACTGTCCGATGACAGCGGTTACATCACCGGCGCTGAAGTCGCAATCGACGGAGGTGCGATACTGTAGCGGCACGGCCACGGACATTTCACATAGGGTGCCTTTGGTTCCGATTATCCGCTTTCTTGGGATCGAGCGCTGGTCCTCGCCCTCATAGAGGCGGCAAGGGCGGCGGCCGACCTGGATCGAGCTGCATGTCGAAGACGGTGAGAAGTGCTGCCGTCCCAGCATAATTACCCATCAGCGCGACGAGATCGACCAAATCCAGTTCGGGAACGCGTCCTCCCAGTCCCGCCTCGTATCGCAGATAGGGATTGAGCGGCCTGGTATGTCGCAAAAGCTCGGGACTGTGGAGCAGGATGCCGCCAGGGCCTCTCAGCCCCTTATTGTCCCACCGTTGGGTCCACGAGGCTATGATAGGTACGCTGCCCTGCATCACCCAGATCCTCGCGCCTCGGCAGCGGTAGCCTGCAACCGGACTTTGGATCCACATCATCGGGATCCATGGCTTACCGTCGATCTAACGCCGAGTTGCAGCCAGCGAAAAGGCAAGTGGCAGCCACGGCCTATCGGGCCAGCGGTACAATCCGGAGTCGTCCTCGATCAGAGCTGCGAACATCCGCCAGGTGACTGCATCGTGCTCGTGCAGCCAGTCGAGCGTGAGGCCGGACGCGATAAGACTGGTTACGAGGTCGCCAATCGGGTGGATCCAGTTATAGATCCTGGTGTTGGCGAGCAGCGCTTCAGGATCGATGTAATCGCTCGGATCCTCGGTCACGACGGGCTCTCGCGAGAAGTAAGGCGCAAAGAGGCCTGGCATTCCATCGGGGGAACGCGTGGCATCGTCAAACACATAGGCTATGGGGTGGCCGTCAGCCAGGTAGAGCAATCCACCTCGGCGAAGCATTGCAGCGACGATCTCGGTCCATCGCTTGATGTCGGGCAGCCAGGTGATGGCGCCCCAGGTAACGAAAACGATGTCGAAACTGTGCGGAGCAGGGATCGCTTGGAGAGTGTCGTAGACGTCTGCCTGCACAAAGCGCGCGCGATCTGCGAGGCCGAGTTCAGCTGCCAGGACACGTGCCGCCTTGATTGCAGGGACGGAGAAGTCTAAGCCCACCACCTCGGCACCGCGCTGGGCCAGCGTCAGGCTATCGGCGCCGAAATGGCATTGCAGATGAAGGATGCGCTTGCCGGCAACCGAGGGAAGCTCTGCCTCCTCAATCGCATGCAGTCGGCCGTGCCCGGCCCTTAAATCGGAGAGGTCATAACCGCGGGGGCCCAGATGGATGCCGACCCGCTCGTCCCAGCTCAAACGGTTGGCTCGGCGCCACTCGGGCTCGGACATGATCTTCCTCCTCACACTGGCGGCCGCGTTAAATTTCAGTAAACCTTCTCATCAATGCCTCGCACAAGGTTTCGACGCGGTTCGTCCGCAAATTCGCCATAACGAATGCTCAGGATCGTGTGATTCCAGGCAGGGAGAGCGCGATGGTTAAATGGTGGCACGCGGCGGCTGTTTTCGCCGTGGTCGGGCCGGCCAATGCCGCAGATCTGTCGCTCCAGCGGATCATGCTGTCGAGCGGCGGCGTCGGCTACTTCGAATATGAGGCCACGGTCGACGGCAACGCGACGCTGAACCTCGACGTGCCCCTCGACCAGGTCGACGACATCCTCAAGAGCCTCGTCGTCTATGACGATAGCGGCACCGCCGGCGAGATCACTCTTCCCGGCCGCGAGCCCCTGAACCGGAGCTTTGTCGATCTTCCTTTCGACCGCGCAGCGCTTGATTCGGCGCCGGCACTCCTCAACGCGTTGCAGGGTGCCGAGGTACGGGTAACAGGAACAAAACCGATGAGCGGGCGCTTGTTGCGTGTCGTCGAGGAAACCTCGCGGGGTGCCGACGGTCTTGCGATCTCGCGCAACCGAGTGACCCTGGTGACCGATGCTGGGATCGAGCAAGTCATCTTGGAGGATGCCGGCAGCATCGCGTTTGCCGATCCCGAACTGCAGAAAAAGGTCGCCACAGCACTTTCGCGGCTCGCCTTTCACCGCTCGGATGGCCGACGGCAACTGACCATCGAGAGCCATGGATCCGGCAAACGGGAGATCCGCGTCGGCTACGTCGTCGGTGTACCGCTGTGGAAGGCCTCTTATCGGTTGAGCCTGTCGGCCGATCCGCATGCCGACCATGCACGCCTGCAAGGCTGGGCGATTCTCGAGAATTTCAGCGGTCAAGACTGGCACGATGTGAGCTTGACCTTGCTGTCGGGCAACCCCGTCACTTTTCGCCAGGCGCTGTTTGAGAGCTACTACGTCAAGCGACCAAGCGTGCCGGTCGAAGTGGCAGGCCGCGTTCTGCCGAGACCGGATACGGGCAGCATCGCGGCTGAGCTCGCAGCTCGAGACGCGGCGGCACCTGCCCGGCAGCAGAAGACCGCGGCAATTGCGGGTTCTGCGGCAGAAGCTATGGCCGCCCCGTCTCCGGCTCCGCGCGCCCCGGCGCAGATCGAAGCCGCTCAGGCGGCGGAAAACGTCACTCAGACCGTCTTCACCCTCCCTTACAAGGTCTCCGTCACTGCAGGGCAAAGCCTCGTGCTGCCGATCCTCGATCGCGCGCTACCCGCGGAACGCGTCGACCTCTACCAGTCTTCGGCCGATCAGCGTCATCCGCTCGCAGCGATCGCTCTTGCCAATGACGGCGAAACGGGACTGCCGCCCGGCGTGCTGACGCTGTATGGGCAGACCGTTGCGGGCGAGGCGACCTATCTCGGTGACGCGCGGCTCGCCGCCTTCCCGCCCCGCGAAAAGCGCATGCTCAGCTTTGCCGTCGACACCAAGGTGACCGTCGACCGCAGTAATGATGAGCAGAGTGCGATCGTCAAAGCGGCCATCGCGCAAGGGGTGATGCGCTTGACCAGGCTCGCTCGCCAGATCACGACCTATCGCCTGAAGGCGGCGAGCGACGGGGAACACCGCCTGCTGGTCGAGCATCCGCGGCTTGCCGGCTGGAGCCTCGCTGCTCCCGATCCGACGCATGTCGAGCTCAGCGCCGACGCCTACCGTATCCCGGTGACGCTCACTGGAGACAAACAGAGCGTCATCGCGGTGACTCTGGAGCGCCCGCTGGACGAGACGATCCGGCTCCTCGACCTCGCTGACGACCGCCTCGGCGTGCTCATTGCGTCAAACGAGATCGAACCTGCAGTCAAGAAGGCTCTTGGAGAGCTCGCTTTCCGGCGGCAGGCGCTCGCGCGGCAGAACACTGAGCTCGACAAGCTGAAAGAGCAGCGTCGCCAGCTCGTCGAGGACGAAAAGCGGCTGCGCGACAATCTCTCGGCGGTCGGACACGATACGACGCTATACAACCAGACCCTCGACAAGCTTGGTGAAACCGAAGCGACAATCGGCACTCTGTCCACTGCCATCGGAAAGGGCACCGCTGAGATCGAGACGGCCAGGGAGCAGTTAAAGGACTTCGTCTCCGCCCTCGCCCTGTGAAGGGGAAGCGTGTGATGAGCGTGCTGCGAACGATGTCGTGTCCAATATTGCGACAGCTGCCCAGCAGCGATCGCCTGATCATCTGAGGTCCGCCCTGGTCAAAGCGTCTCTTAGGAACGGGGTCCTGCATCTCGAGCTCGTCGGCTGGAGCACGTGGCTGGCGCTTTCGCGTGGCCTCGACATTCCCCTGTCTTGCGTCAAGAGCGCCGCACCGGGTCCGCCAGGCCTGCCCAAGTTCCGCTGGACGGACTTGCGCCTAGGCGGCACCCATGTGCCCAGTACGCTCGCGACGGGGCGGTTCTGGATGGGCTCTCCTCATCGCTGGGTATTCCTGGACCTCCGGCAGTCTTCGAAAGAAATCCTGGTACTGCAGCTGGAAGACTATCGGTACGATGTCGTTATGGTCGAGGTCGACGATGTCACTGCGGTGCTCAAAATGATCGGCGGAGGTTAGACGGCGATCTGGCGATGGATGATCCCAGGGCTGGAGGGCCCCTGAGCTGATCGGCACGGGAAGAACGAAACGCGCTTGCTGGTGGATCTGGTGGATGAAGTGGACCGGTTTCCCGGCGTCTCTAAAGAGATGTCACGGATGGAGAATCTCTGACAGTTCCTACGTATAGACCAAAAACCCATCCAGTAGATACACTAGATCCACCAGTTTGGCCGCGGGAGGGGATGGACAGCGTGCGATAAAGGAAGCGCTGTGGTCCAAATAAGGAGAGTGCGATGGTCCACATCCGCAAAATCGTCACGACGCGCGGGATATCCTCTCGGAGATCATCGACAGACCGTCCGGCGCAAGGGTTGATGATCACCGCCATGGCAACGGCACGCACGATCCGATTGGCGTTCGAAGCAGGAGCGATGCTCGGCGAGCGGCTCATGCCGGAGTTCGTCAAGCTGCTCGGCGGGCCGGCCGTCTCCTATGGCAAGGGGGCGCTCGTTGGCGTCGACGGCGAGATGGAGCATCGCGGGGCCTGCGTTCACCCGATGCTCGGCAAGCCGATGCGGGCGGCGATCGGTGGCGGCAAGGCGGTCATCTCCTCGAACGTGAAGGTCGCTGCGGCCGGCGCAAGTCTCGATGTGCCGCTCGGCCACAAGGACGACTCCTGGTCATTCCCCCATTTCGACACGATAACGGCGTCGGTGGCCGATGCTCCGCGCACGAACGCGATCCTGGTAGTGATGGCCATCGCTGACGGCCGACGGCTTCAGAATCGATGCGGTACTGAGCCGATCCGCTAACGCCAGCACAGACCGGTCGGTTCGCCGATCGATGTCTTCGCAGCTTAAATCGTGTGGCGCGGCCCGTCAGGAAGGAACGATCGGATTGGTGTCCGCGTAGGCCGCCCAATTTCCAATTAGCTCGTCGACCACCTTACGACCGACAAAATAGGCGGATTCGAACGCCGGAAGATAGCCGGGCGGCTGGGTCAGCGACATCGCCGTTAGGCTCTCGGCGGCACTCATCCCAGACGGCTGCATCGTGTAGTTGCTGCCAGTGCGCAGCACCAAAATTCGGCTCAGGTCGACGCGGCCGGCGCGCGCTAGGAAGGACAGCGCCTGCAAGGTCCCGGTCTCTTCCATCGCCGTCATCACGAAACGACCACGGCCGCCAGTCCAATAGGTGAGCCAATCAATGGCGCGGCGGTTCAACAGAGCACCGTGCCAGAAGGTCGAGCCGCTGACCTCGTCACCGCGCAACACAACGGGCGCCGTCTGCGTCGCCGGGAATTCGGTGTAGTGCGACCGGGCCTGCTGCAACGCCGGCGGCTAATTGAGACGCATATCAGCAGTCAGCCAGTAGGCCCAAGCCACCAGCCCTGGATCGAGGCGATAGACCCAACGCCCACCATCGGCCTCGACCGGCCGCTCGTAGGGCCGGGTCTTGCCGAGCGGCAAATAACCGGTCGACCACTCGGCGGGGATCTCACGCGCGTCGATCTCAAAGGCCAGATCAGCATCGACCACCCATTCCACCCAAGCGGCCGAGCCGATCGAGGCCTCGAGCGGGTTGACCCCGGCGATGCCCGCAACCAGCCAATAGGCCCGAGTGAGGTCGAAGCGCGGATCCATGCCTAGCGCCATGATGGAGGCGGCCGCCCGTGCTGTGCCGACGCCGCTGACGATACCGATCACGCTCTTCTCGGAATTGTAGCGCAGGTCACGAAAGCCATAGGGAAACGGGATCTGCTCGCTGAGCGGCAGGCCCTCGACCCAGAGCCGAAACTCGCCAAAATGGTCGCCCGTTTCCAGCGCACTCTCGTACATCGTGACGACGACGACGCGTATCGGCAGTGCTCGCGGCACAACCCTCTCCGGCCGGCAAAAGATCGTAAGCGACGCTCTGTGTATTAACGGATGTGGGCGCACTAATCGAGCGCGTTACGAGTCCTCGAGGGTGAGTGAGGAGGCGCCGTGGGCCGCGGCGGGTCGTCGAACGGGGGCGTATCGGGCATAGAAGGCCGGTGTCGCCAAGAGGTGTTAAGCATAGAGGAGGCGGGCATGACCGACGTCGAGGCGGTGGTTCAGCGCTATTACGGAGATCGGCCGGTAATGCAGCGGATCGAAGATGCGCTCCGTGGCGCTGGAGTTGATCCCGAGAGGCCCAGCCATCGCGATCTGTGGCCGTTTCGACCAGTTGCACAGCCGGGGTATCATGGCAACACGCGAGCATGCGGAACGTGCGCACATACAGACCGGCATGTACGTGCTCGAAATCGGTTGTGGGCTCGGTGGCGCGTCCCGCGGTCTATCGCCTGCCGGAGTAGATCGAGCGCGCTCGTGTATCCACGGCTCTCCGCGGAAAACACTTGCTGCAGTGCGCGCAGGTAAAGATCGTAGGCGGTGAGATCGGCGGTCGGTCGGCCTGTGGCTCGGCGAATTTCGGCGGCCTGTAAGATCGGCTCGATGACCCCAGCGACAGTCGCAGCGACCTGGTCCTGCAGATCGAACACCAGAGTTCGCTCTGACTCGCTGCTGGAGGGGAGAGTCTCGAGCGAACCAGTCTCTGAAAATGGGTTTCTCGGGGCCCGGGGATTAAAGCCTGATTCCGAGAGGTTTGTGGATGGTACCGGAAGTGTAAGGGCACCATGTCGGGCCCGAATCAGCCGGTATTTTGGTTTGTGTCCCTCGGCCGACTTCTCCGGCGATATCTCATTAAGCTATTGAAACCACCTACGTTTCTGAGGTCGGCGGGTTTAGCCGCGGGTCAATTTCCCGTCTATAAAACAGCCGCGTCGACCATACGATGGGCTGATCCAGCTAAAAACCCCATTTTGCTCAGCCACTTAGAGAGCCGTGGCAGGATACCAATTTACCGCGCCCCCTTAGCAGCTATCAGCGTCATTTGCCGGTAACCTATTCGGTTGTGGGACGAGAGCGACACCTCGAGGAAGCGCGGCACCGAGGTGCCGAAAGGAACCTTTGGAGGGGTTGGGCCATGGTCGGCTCGACGCACGAAAACCTGCACGCCGCGCCGCTGGACATCTTCCGGCAGACGCGACAATGCAAACAACCATTGACAATGCAGCTCTTGATTGCTATAAGGGCACTATCCTGACTTGCACATTTGTTGACGATGAGGTGACGGATATAAGCCGATTTTCGGCAGTGTCAAGTCTTCGGAGAGTACTTCGCATCCCAATGCGAACGCAATGTGTTGCTGACTCCGCACCACAGCCGAACGGTAGAATCATTCAGTCCGAAGGTATATCGCATAATCCGGCGGCAGCCGTCTCCACGCGCATTCGCGTGGCACCAGCGGCGAACGTCGGAGCGTCGATCTCAACGGCTTGATCGACGAAGCTCTAAACCTCGCCTATCACGGTGGCCGCGCCCAGGATGCGAGCTTCAACATTACACTGGAGCGAGATTTTGCCCAAGCAATCGCCCCAATCGAACTTGTGCCCAGGACATCACGCGGGTCTGTCTGAACCTTTTCGGCAACGGCTTCTATGCGGCCACCAAGCGCCAGAAGGAGGGTAGCGACCCGAATTTCAAGCCGACGCTGAAGGTGACGACACGGGATCTTGGCAATGCCGTCGAGGTGCAGGTACGGGATAATGGCGTTGGCATTGCGCCCGACATCAGAGACAAGCTCTTTCAGCCATTCTTCACGACGAAGCCGACTGGTGAAGGCACCGGGCTTGGCCTCTCGATCAGCTACGACATCGTGACGCAACAGCCTATGGCGACGATGAACGAAGACGCCGCGCCCGCGAACTCGGCGCATTCCAGTTCCTCCCGAAACCTCGATTTCGATCAGTTGAAGGCGCAGCTACGTCAACTGCCCATTGCGACAAATTGAGTGCCCCGCCACATCGGCAGCGAGGATAGCGGCCAGACGGCGAGTCTGGCTTATTGCGCCTCGCCTGCCGCTAAGCGCAGGCCCGACAGGAAAAGCTCGCGGTGCTCTGGGTTTCGCCAGTGCTTGGCATCCGGCATCACGACCGGTGTAACGGTGCGAAGCCGCTTGATGGTCTCTCTCGCCTCGTCCAGCCGCCTCATATGTGCATAGCAAGCCGCTAGAAACCGGTAAGTAGGTGCCCAGCCGGGATGCTCCTGGAGGGACCGCAGCAGCATCGCAACGGCGTCCTCAAATCGTTGAGCCAAGAAGTAGCCCACACCGATCCCCATGAAGATCTGGCCCCTGACAGCGTGCGGGTTGAGGCGCAAAGAGGTCTCAAAATGACTGATTGCAAGTTCAGGTTGGCCGGTCCCCCACAGCCTGAGCCAGCCGTTCCAATACCAGCCTAGAGCAAAGCTCGGGTTAAGCGCCAGTGCACGGTCGATCAATTCGATTGCGGCGTCGATATTCTCGCCAAAGTAAGCAAGTACGTACGCGGACCAAGCCAGGACACCTGGGTCGTCACCTGCGACCTGAAGTGCCCGTCGCGCCAGATTGACTCCCTCGCCCTGATCCCGGTCAAGATCGGTGCTCCAGCCACTCACGTGCAGTTGCAGGTGGCAAAGCGCTGCGCTTGCGAGAGCAGCGGCATAATGGGGATCGCGTTCGATTGCACGCCCAAGTAGATCGAGGGAAGCGACGATCCGCTCCCGCTCCGGTGGCAATCGGAGGGCGATGGCACGTAGGTACAGGTCGTAGGCGGTCAGATCATTGGTCGGACGATCCGAGGATCGACGGATCTCGGCAGCTTGCAATGTCGGCTCAATGATACCCGCGACGGCGATCGCTACTTTGTCCTGAAGCTCGAATATATCTTCCAACGAGCCATCGAACCGGTCGGCCCAGAGATGTGCACCAGTGACAGCATCGATCAATTGCCCGGTTATGCGAACCCTTTGGCCTGCCTTGCGGACTGAACCTTCGAGGACATACCGGACGCCGAGTTCGCGTCCGACCTGCTTCACATCAATGGCTTGGCCTTTGTAGACGAAGCTGGAATTTCGGGCGATCACGAACAGCCAGCGGACGCGGGAGAGCGCAGTGATAATTTCTTCGACCATGCCATCGGCGAAATACCCCTGTTCCGGGTCGCCGCTCATATTCTGGAACGGCAGCACTGCGATTGAGGGCTTATCGGGCAGCGCCAGCGGCGGGTCTTGCTGCGGCTCGCCCGCTGCCGTCTCGGAGCGATTGGACTTTTCGCCAATTAGGATGCGGTGGACGCGTATTGGTCGGGTGATGTTCTTGACCTGCTGCTCACCCATATCTTCAAACGAGAAGGCGAGCTTGTCCCGCACTTGGTCCCGTACCACCCGGCTGACGCAGATCCCGCCCGGCTCGGCAAGGGCTTCTAGACGGGCCGCGACATTGACACCATCGCCGTAGATATCGCGTCCGTCCTTGATGATGTCCCCGACGTTGATCCCCATGCGGAGCTCGATGCGACGATCAGGCGGTACATCGGTGTTTCGCTCCGCCATTTCGCGCTGTACTTCAACCGCGCATCGCACCGCATCGACAACGCTGGCAAATTCGAGGAGCAGGCCGTCGCCTGTAGTTTTGACGATGCGACCACGGTGCTCCTTGATCTTGGGATCGGCCAATTCGCGTCTTATCGCCTTAAGCGCCGCGAGCGTGCCTTCCTCATCCTCACCCATCAGCCGCGAGTAGCCCGCCACATCGGCGGCGAGGATCGCCGCGAGACGGCGGGTCTGGCTCATGTCGTCTCACCTGCCGCCAAGCGCAGGCCAGACAGATAAAGCTCGCGGTGCCCGGCGTTTCGGAGATAGCTGGCATCGGGTATTACGGCGAGGGTGATCGCCCTCAGCCGGGCGAAACTCTCTTGGGCATCGTCAAGT
>Ga0306920_100014867_pt1 | contig 10643 bp, 8 predicted proteins | sample flu12Cox44000170_FD_204666 | JGI IMG/M metagenome (GOLD analysis project Ga0306920, IMG submission 204666) | Lab enrichment of tropical soil microbial communities from Luquillo Experimental Forest, Puerto Rico - flux4day.12C.oxic.44.000.170 (v2)... | ecosystem: Environmental > Terrestrial >... | reverse complement strand
GACCCGGCCACCGGCCGCCCAGTCGGCGCGCCCCTCCACGCCAGCGCCCTGAACAGCGTGTTCGGGGTGGCGTTCAGCCCGGACGGCAAGCTCCTGGCCAGCGTCGGTGGCGACGGCACCGTGCGCCTGTGGCACGTGTCGCTATTCACGCATGCCTATGCGGCGCTTTGCGCCGACGTGGGACCACCGACACCGCAAGAATGGAATCAGTACGCCTCCGGCGAACAGCAGCCGAAGGTCTGCGGCTGAACGCCGAGCCGCATGTCATCGATGGGCCTGCGGGCTCGCGCTCCATACGGCCTGCCCCAGGTAGCACTCGTGGCGCGACATAATCCTTATGACACCGCGGTCCACACGCCGCTACGGTCGCGCCCAGGCCGGCCCGATCGCGTCCGTGAACTACCTGGCCGATGCCCTGGTCAACAACCTTCATGCTGGCATCATGGGCCCGGGTCGCGTTCTGGCTAATCTGCATGCCGCGGTATCCCGCCCAGCCCCTGCCCCGCGGTTCGGTGCCCCAATGTGCGGGCTGCCATGGGCATCGATAGCCAGCTTTCCTGGTTCCGGAGGCGGAGTAGCCGGTGATCCTGCTTGCCTGCATTCGCGCCGGGTGCCCCGGCGGCGGTCCTGGCCAGCCCTTAACGGCCGGGTGCACGCTTCGGCGGCGTGCGCATGGGCTCGGCAGCCCGGCCGGAGGCAAGGAAGCCGGCACCCGGCTTGGCGGGCGCGTCTGTCTGGACGAGTGCTTCTACCTGCACCGGCAGGGGCCCGCCGGGGTTTCCTCCCAGATCATGTCCACCGCAGTGCAGGGCCGGAGTTCGGGTCCGATCCAGCCAGCCGCGGGTATCTCCGCCCCATCAACTGAGACCATTGGTGGCCCAAAACTGAGACCACCGCGGTGCGCGCCGCTACCGAGCAGGCACGGGGGCTCGCGTCATCGCAGGTCAGTGGCGGTGGAGGTGGGATTTGAACCCACGGAAGACTTGCGCCTTCACACGCTTTCGAGTACTGCGTATCACCGTTCACCGGCGTCCGCCATCGTCCGTGGCCTGCGCGAACACGATCAGGGCGGCCACCGGTGAACGGTGGCGGACTGGAGTGAATGAGACCAAAACTGAGCCCAGGGCCTGGTGCCGGGGCCGCTCCCGACCGGCCCGCACACTTGCCAGCGCCCAAGACTGCCGACCCGGCTTGTCGCCCAGATGGCTGTCAGCTAGCTCTGCTCCGGGCAAGGGCTCTGGGAATCCACCGGATCGGTGGCTCGATGATGCGTGGGCCTGCCGGTGACCCTGTCGCCCTTGGCGCAGCGCTTGGATGTGGTGGTTTAGCCGGTCACGCTGACTTCGTGCCAGAGCCCACCGTTGAGGTTGAGGTTGTTGCCGTGGGCTTGGCCGGGGGCGCTGTCGCCGATGTAGGTGTAGAGGGGGTACCCGTGGTAGGTGGCCTGGAGTTGGCCGCCTGAGCGTGTGATGGTGCCGAGCGTGCCGGTGACGCCTGGGTTAGCGGCTGGCTTGCCGGTGACTGGTGGCCAGTAAGCCGCGCAGGATCCGTAGCAGGCCGACGTGGCGGGGGTGTCGGGTGCGAACCAGTACAGGGTGAGTCCCTTGGCATTGGTCAGCACGGTCGCCCCGCCGATCGTCGTCGTCTTCAGCACCACCGCGCCTTTGCTGGCGGCCGCCGGGGCCGGGCCCGCCTGCACGGCGGCGGTCCCCAGCAATGCCAAGGCCAGCGCCGACACCCCCGCGGCCGCCGCCACGGTGGCGGGCGCGCTGGGCTGCAGCCTGGCCAGCGGCCCCCGCGGCCGTGCAGGGCCGCCCGGCTGGGGCCGGGCCACTGGCACGGCGGCGGCCACGCCCAGGACGGCGAGGGCGGCGATCTCGATCATCCCGGCGGTGATCCCGGCGGTGGTGGGCACCTCGGTGAACCCGAACAGGCCGGCCCATACCGACAGCAGGTAGCCGCCCAAGGTTGCCGCGGCGAACCCGGCCCCTGCGGCGGCCACGATCCTGCGGCCCGAGGCGAGCACCGCGACGGCGAGGCCGAAGCCCGCGATCACCTGCAGCAGGAACAGCCACCCGATTGTTGGGATCGTCTGGTAGCCGGTCAGGTACAGGTCAAGGTGGGTGGCCGCGGTGGCGGCCAGAAGCCCGGCCCCGGCTATGCGCAGGGCGAGCCGCCACGACTGGCTCAGCGCTGGGGAGGGACTGGTGGTGGCTAGCCCGATCGCCCTGTCACCGGCCGCTCCACTCGTGTGCCGGGGGCTGCGCGCGGGCTGCCGACCCGTGCCGGTGCGTGCGCGGTCAGTAGCCATAGCCGCCTCCCCCGGAGGTGGAGGCGGGCGCGGGCGCCCCGGAGGCGGTCACCTCGTGCCAGACCCCGCCGGAGACGTTGAGCCCGTTGCCGTTGGCCTGGCCGGGGGCGGTGTCGGCGGCGTAACTGTAGAGAGGATGCCCGTTGTAGGTGGCCTGGGTCGCGCCGTCGGCGCGGGTGATGGTGGCGAGGCTGCCGGTGACGCCGGGCCCGGCAGTGACCGGGCCGTGCACCGGCGGCCAGAGCTGGGCGCAGGTGCCGTTGCAGTTGGAGGTGGTCATGGTGTCCGGGGCGAACCAGTAGAGGGTCAAGCCCTTGGCATTGGTCAGCGCGGTCGCGCCCTTGATCGTCGCGGTCTTGACCGCGCTGCTGGACGCGGCAGACGCGGCCTGCTTGGCCGCCGTGTGGTAACCGGCTGCGGCGGCGCTGCAGCCGGTGGCCAGCACCGCAAGCAGCGCGAACCCGGCGGCCGGCCGGGCGAGGGTGAATGACATGGGATGTCCTTTCGGTTTGTGGACGCCGCAGCGCCGGCTTTCGTGCTCCTACATGCCGCACGGGCGGCATGTCTGGCGCGGTTCGGCGGAATCGCTGCAGGTTTTCTGAACGTTTGCTGAGGGCCGGTGGGCGCGGGGAGGCCGGGGTGTCGTGGCCTCCCCGCTGGTGGTGCCGGGGTGCCAGGTCACAGGGAGAACAGGTCGACCTGGCCGTGGAAGGTGTTGTGGCCGGGTGCGCCGACCAGTGCGGTGGTGCCGGTGATGGCGAGGCCGTGGCCGAGGCGGTCGTTGGGCGTGCCGCCGGCGGCGGTGAGCTTGGCCTTCTGGGCCCAGGTGGTGCCGGTGCGGACGAACTCGTAGGCGGCGCCGGTGAAGTTGTTGTCCAGTTCCTCGCCGACCACCGCGGTGTTGCCGGAGATGGCCAGGGCGTTCAGGGCCAGGCTGTCGCCTTGCTGGCCGTCGGCGGCGGTGAGGGTCGCCTGGTGGGCCCAGCCGGTGGCGGTGCGGGTGAACACGTAGGCGGCGCCGGTGAACCCGGCTGCCCCGGGCGCGCCGATGAGCGCGGTGGTGCCGGACAGGGCGACCGTGCGGCCGAACAGGTCGCTGCCCTGGGGGTGCGGGGCGCGCAGGATGGCCTGCTGGGGGAGGCCGGTGGCGGTCTGGGTGAAGACGTAGGCGGCGCCCGGGGTGTTGGCCTGGGAGGGGGCGCCGATGACCGCGGTGTGCCCGGCGAAGGCGATGGACCAGCCGAACTGGTCGCCTTCCTGGCTGGTGGAGCCGGTGAACTGGGCCCGCTGGGTCCAGGTGGTGGCGGTGCGGGTGAACTCGAAGACCGCGCCGCGGGATAGGCTGTCGCCGGGGATGCCGATCAGCGCGGTCGGCCCGGACAGGCCGACGGAGAAGCCGAAGAAGTCGCTGCTGGAGCTGTCGGTGGTGCGGGTCAGCAGTGCCTGCTGGGTCCAGGTGGTGCCGGTGCGGGTGAACACGTAGGCGCCGCCGTTGCCGTGGAAGCTGCGCACCCCGTCGGGGCCCCGGTTCGGCGCCCCGACCACGGCGGTGTTGCCGTCGAGGGCGACGGAGAACCCGAAGTTGTCCAGGGCCACGCCGTCGGCGGCGACCAGCCGGGCCTGCTGGGTCCAGCCCCGGGCGCCGTGGACGAACACATACGCCGCCCCGGTGTGGTGGTGCGCGGTGGTCCCGCCCACCAGCGCGGTGTTGCCGGAGATGGCGATGGACACGCCGAAGAAATCTGCCTGACCGTCCCCAGGCAGCAAGCTGGTTTGGCTGGCGGAGGCGGCCGGGGCGGTGGCCGGCCGGGCGAGCGTGGCGCGCACCGCAGCCCGCAGCCCGGCCGGCGCCAGCGCCAAGGTCATCGGAACGCCAGCCGCAGGCCGGTGGTGGCCCGCCTGCCGCGCCGGCGCGGCGGGATGGCTGAGCTGGGCGGCGCTGGCCGGGGCGGCGGCCACGGCGGCCAGCAGCACCCCGGCAACCGGGAGGAGGCCAAGCCAGCCCAGCCGAGTGCCGCGCCAGGCCCGCACGCCTGTGGTGGTGGTAGTCATGTTCTGATCCCTTCTGGTTACCTGGCCGCCAGGCCAGGCCATGGGTGATAGAGCCCCCGTTCGGGGCAGGATGAGCCCAGTGCCCTGAGCTGGTTCCGTCCGCCCGTGCGGGCGACGGCCTCAGGGCTGGGGCGGTGGGGCCAGGATGGTGATGCCGTGCCGGGCGGCTGCCTGGACCAGCGCGGCCACGTCGGGCGGCCCGGCGGGTTCTAGAGGCAGGGTGAGCGCCTGGGCGGGCTCGCCGACCTCGGCGGCGAACCGCTCGAAACCGGCGGGGGTGTGCAGGGTGAGGAACCGTGCCGTGGCCGAGATAACGACGTAGGAGTGGCGGAGCCGCCGGGGCAGCACCGCCGCGGTGCCCGGGCCGGCAGTATGTTCTTCCTCGCCGGCCAGGACCCGCAGTTCGCCGTCGAGCACGAGGAAGGTCTCGTCATCCCGGTCGTGGACGTGGACCGGGCTGGCGTGGCCGCGCCGGGCGAGGGTGTCGGCCAGGGCAAAGGCTCCGCCGGTCTGCTCGCCGCTGATGCGCAGGCGAGACAGGGCACCCAGGAACCAGGTGGCCGCCTGCGTGTCCGGGGTGGAGATCACGCTGCGGGCCACAGGGGCGATGAAGTCGGTCATGGCTGGCTCCTTCCAGCTGGCCGCCGGGCCGGTACCCCCGGCTGCCGCGCTCGGTATCAGCCAACCGCCGAGGACCGATAATGTCCAAGGCCAATCCAGCCTCGATTGATAACCTGACCGCATGGATGTTGATGCCCGGCTGTGGCGGTCGTTCACCACCGTGGCCGAAGAACTCCACTACGGCCGGGCCGCGGACCGCCTGCACATCACCCAGCCCGCCCTGTCGCGGCAGATCCGCGACCTGGAACGAGCGCTCGGGGTCACCCTGTTCGACCGGACCAGCCGCCGGGTCGCCCTCAGCCAGGCCGGCCGGGCAGTACTCAGCCAGGCACGGCGGGCCCTCACCGAATCCGACCGGGCGATCAGGCTGGCCCGGCTCGCCGCCCACGGCGACTGGGGAGAACTCACCATCGCCGCGCTGCCCTCCGTCGCACTGGCCCAGCTGCCCACCATCATCCGCGCCTACCGGGACACCCACCCCTCGATCGACGTCACCATCAGCGAGAACTTCGACGACGAGCAGCTCGCCGCCCTGGCCGCCGGGCGCGTCGATGCCGGGTTCCTGCGCGCGGCCGCCGCGCCGCCAGGAATACTGCTGGAGACGCTGCTCACCGAGCAGGTGGTGGCCGCCCTGCCCGCCGACCACCGTCTCGCCCGCTATGACCGCATCGCCCTGTCCGAACTGGCCGGTGAGCCCTTCGTGTTTTTTCCCCGCCACCGTTCCGTGCTCGCCTACGACCAGTTCATCGTCTCCTGCCGCGCGGCTGGTTTCAGCCCGGCCATCGTCCAGGAAGCAGGCGGCATCTCCACGCTGGGGCTGGTCGCAGCAGGCCTGGGGGTGACCGTGGTGGCCGCCTCATACCAGGCGCTCTCCCTAACCGGTGTCCGGCTTGTCCCCGTCGTGGGGCACCAGCTCACCCTCCAGGTCGCTTGGGCAGCAGACAACACCAACACCGCCCTGCCCGGATTCCTGGAGACCGCCCGCCAGATCGCGGCCCAGACCACCCCGCAACCCGAAACCCTGCCACTGGCCGGGCCCTGATCCCCGGGCACCCAGGGCCGCCACGCCACCGGCGCCCCACGCCGACCGCCATCGCCTGCCCGCTACCGCCGATACGGCAACCAGGACGCGCCCATATCCGCCGCGGCAAACAGATCCCCCAAATGCGCACGCTCGCAACCTGCCTGAACTGAACCCCGCGCCCACGCAGCACGGCAGGGTTGGCGCGCGCTCCCCAGAACCTTTCGACCACTCAGTGTGATGCGCTTTGTAAGTTGGCGGGCATCCAGCCGGTGGGAGGACGGTCCCGCAGCTCTGAACGGCACGGTGCACGCTTCGAGGACGTGCGCATGGGCCCGGCGGCCCGGCCGGAGATAGGGAAAGTCGGCGCCGGCTCGGCGGGCGCGTCTGCCTGGAGGAGGGCTTCTACCTGCACCGACAGGGACCTGCCGGGGGCTCGTCCCAGATCATGTGCGCCGCAGTGCAGGGCCGGAGTCCGGGTCCGATCAGCCATCCAAGGGCTTCTCGGCCCTGTCAACTGAGACCATTTGTGGCCCAAAACTGAGACCACCGCGGTGCCCGCCGCCACGGAGCAGGGGCTGGGGACTCGCATCCTTGCAGGTCAGTGGCGGTGGAGGTGGGATTTGAACCCACGGAAGACTTGCGCCTTCACACGCTTTCGAGTACTGCGCACCACCGTTCACCACCGTCCGCCAGCGTTCATGACCAGCGCGGACAAGCGGCCGCAGACGCCCGTGAACTGTCGTGAACGGGGGTGAATGAGACCAAAACTGAGACCACGGCTGGCACGCGCGGGCGCCCGCCCGGGACGGCGCCCAGTGAGCGTCGAGGGTGGCGCTGATGCCCACGCCGTCAAATCCTGTGGGCTTGCGAGCCATGTCCGTGTGTTCATCGCTTGAGCCCCACTTGGGCGGCTCAGGGGCGCAGCAGGGCCTTGATCGCGCGGCGCTCGTCCATGGCCTGGTAGCCCTCGGCGGCTTGGTCGAGGGGCAGCTCAAGGTCGAAGACCTGGCCGGGGTCGATTTCACGGTTCCAGATCAGGCCGGTCAGCTTGGGCAGGAACCGGCGCACCGGCGCGGGGCCGCCGAGCAGGTGTACCTCGGCGTAGAACAGCTCCTGGCCGGGCAGCTCGACACCGTGAGCGACGCCGACGTAGCCGACGTGCCCGCCGGGGCGGGTGGAGCGGATGGCCTGCATCATCGACTCCTGGGTGCCGACGGCCTCGATGACCGAGTGCGCGCCGAGCCCGCTGGTGAGCTTCTTCACCTTCGCCACGCCCGCGTCGCCGCGTTCGGTGACGATGTCGGTCGCGCCGAACTCGTGAGCGAGCTTTTGGCGGGGCTCGTGCCGGCTCATCGCGATAATCCGTTCGGCGCCCAGCTGCCTGGCCGCGAGCACGGCGAGCAGGCCGACAGCGCCGTCACCGACGACCGCGACCGTCTTGCCGGGTCCGGCCTCGGCGGCGACGGCGCCGAACCAGCCGGTGCCGAGCACATCAGAGGCCGCCAGCAGGCTCGGGATCAGGTCCTCCTCCGGCGGGCCCGGGGTCGCGACCAAGGTGCCGTCCGCCAGCGGCACCCGCAGGTACCGGGCCTGAGCGCCGCCCGCCCCGACGTACTCCACGTGCACGCAGCGGCTCTGGTAGCCGGCCTGGCAGATTGGGCACGTGTTGTCTGAGGCCATGAATGAGCCGACCACGAAATCGCCGGCCTTGACGGTCTGCACGTCGCTGCCGGTCTCCTCGACGACGCCGACGTATTCGTGGCCCATCGGCACCGGGCCCTCGATGGGTGCGATGCCGCGGTAGGGCCATAGGTCCGACCCGCACACGCAGGCGGCGGAGATCCGGATGATCGCATCGGTTGGCGCCTGGATCGCCGGCTCCGCGCGCTCCTCGACCCGGATGTCGCGAGGAGCGTAGAGCATGGTTCCACGCATGAGTGGTTAACTTCCTTCCGTCTGAGGTGTCAGGTGGTGCCGGCCGGGGCCTTGAGTGTCGGGTCCAGCCCCGGGATCCTGGTCCTGCCCGGGGCGCCGGTGCCGCACTGGCACGGCTTGGGTGACTCGCCGCGGAAGACCCGCTTGGCCACGGCCATCGCTGACATGGCCTTCGGCCAGCCGGCGTAGAAGGCCAGGTGGGTGATCGCCTCGATGAGTTCTGGCTCGCTGGCGCCGTTCTGTTTGGCCAGGCCGAGGTGGTAGACGAGCTGGCCGGTGTTCCCGCTGGTGGTCAGCGCGGCGACGGTGACCAGGCTGCGCTCTTTGGGTGATAGCTCTGTGCGGGTCCATACCTGCCCGAACAGCACGTCATCGGTGAAATCGGCCAGCGCGGGCGCGAAATCCCCGAACTGCCTCCGCGCACCGGACGGTTCGGCGTCTTGTGTCATCTGCTTAGTCCTTTCTTCTGTCGTCGGTAGCGTCGGGGGTGAGCCGCACGCTGGCGGCCGCGGCGGCCAGCGCCACCACGGCGGCGATCAGCAGGCTGGCGCGGACGCCGTGCAGGAAGCCCGCGTGGTTGGCCAGCAGGCCGCCGAAGACGGCGACGGCCAGTGCGCCGCCGATCTGCCGGCTGGTGTTGAACACGCCGCTGGCCGTCCCGGCCCGGTGTGGCGGGACGCTGTTGAGCAGGACCGCGGTCACCGGGGGCATCACCGTGGGGCCCGCCAAGCCGACGAGGGCCATCAGCGCGGCCAGCGCCCAGACCGGGGCCGAGGGTGGGACGGCAGCGAGGATCACCAGGCCGGCCGTCATCACGACCAAGCCGGCGGTGATGAGCACCCGAGCCCCGAGCCTTTCTGCTATGCGGGCGCTGAACGGCGTCAGCGCCGCGCCGATCAGCATCATCGGCAAGAACGCCACCCCGGTACCGAACGGGGACAGGCCCCGTAGTTGCTGCAGGTACAGGCTCATCACGAACGGCAGGCCGTAGTAGCCGACGATGAACGCGAACCCGACCACGACCGGGACTGCGACGGTGCGGGACCGGAACAGGTCCAGCGGCGCCATCGGGTGCGCGCCGCGGGCTTGCGCCGCCACGAAGCCAGCCAGGGCCACGGCCGCTATGGCGAAGGCGGCCACCACCCGGGGTGCGGCAAAGCCGGCGGCGCCGGCCTCGATCGCCCCGTAGGTCAGCCCGCCCATCGCGATCACCGCGGTGATCTGCCCGGCCCAGTCAAACGGGGCAGCCCGGTGCGGGGACGGCAGGACCCGGGCCAGCAGCACCAGCGTGACCGCGCCGGCTGGCACGTTGATGAAGAAGATCAGCCGCCAGCTCACCAGGGTCAGCACCCCGCCCAGCAGCGGGCCGGAGGACGAGGCCACCGCGCCGCCCATCGCCCACACCGCCACCGCGCGGGCCCGCCGGGCCGGGTCCGGGTGCGCCTGGCTGATCAGCGCCATCGACGAGGGCATCATCACCGCCGCGCCCGCACTCTGGGCGAACCGCGCGGCGACCAGCGCGCTAATGGCAGGCGCCAGCCCGCACGCGGCCGAGGCCAGGACGAATACTGCCAGCCCGGCGCCGAACGCGCGCCGCGCCCCGAACCGGTCCGACACCGACCCCGCGGACAGCAGCAGGGCAGCGAACATCAGCGTGTACCCGTCGACGACCCATTGCAGCCCGGTGATCCCGCCGCCCAGGCCGGCCCGGATCGACGGCAACGCCACGTTGACCACCACCGCATCCAGGGTGATCATGAAGAAGCCGAGCACGGCGGCGGCCAGCGTAAAGCCGGGACTGGCAGCGCCCCGTATGCCGGGGACGGCGCGGGACGGGCTGGTAGCCAAAAGGGTCGACACCACAAGCTCTTTCCTGATGTTTCCGCACGGGCCTGGTGCGGGAGGCCGCTGCCTCATCGCGGCGACGCATTCAGGCAACCACCCGTCTGCGGCGCCAGGGAGAGCCTGCTGTGAGGGGTACTGCCAGGGACTCCCTGCCGGGACGCGCCCTGCCTAATCTGGCTACCGTGGCCAGCATGAAGGACGTCCGCGGCGAGATCCGCGAGTTCCTGACCACCCGGCGCGCCAAGCTCACCCCCGAGCAGGCCGGGCTGCCCCGCTATGGGGGGCGGCGGCGGGTGACCGGGCTGCGCCGGGACGAGGTAGCCCAGCTGGCGGGCATCTCGATCGAGTACTACACCCGCCTGGAACGGGGCAACATCCGCGGCGCCTCCGACGAGGTACTCGACGGTATCGCCCGCGCCCTGCAGCTGAACGAGGTCGAGCGCGCGCATCTCACCGACCTGGTGCGGCTGGCCAGCGCCTCCCCGGCCGCGCGGTACCAGCCTGCCCGGCAGCAGGTCCGGCCGAGCGTGCAGCGGCTGCTGGACTCGATGACGCACACCGCGGCGTTCCTGCGGAACGGGCGGCTGGACATCCTGGCCGCCAACTCGCTGGGCCGCGCGCTGTACTCGCCCGTGTTCGGCTCGCCGGTATCCGGTAACCCGCGGCGGCCCGCCAACATCGCCCGGTTCATCTTCCTCGACGAGCGGTCCGCGCAGTTCTACCGCGACTGGGACGGCATCGCCCGCCAGGCCGTGGGCAGCCTGCACGCCGAGGCCGGGCGCGCCCCGCATGACCGGGCGCTGGCCGGCCTGGTCGGCGAGCTGTCCGTCCGCAGCCAGCAGTTCCGGGAACTGT
>Ga0306920_100014863_pt1 | contig 10643 bp, 8 predicted proteins | sample flu12Cox44000170_FD_204666 | JGI IMG/M metagenome (GOLD analysis project Ga0306920, IMG submission 204666) | Lab enrichment of tropical soil microbial communities from Luquillo Experimental Forest, Puerto Rico - flux4day.12C.oxic.44.000.170 (v2)... | ecosystem: Environmental > Terrestrial >... | reverse complement strand
CGCTTGCAGCTCGCTCCCGCGCGCTTGCGCCAGCTCGACCTGACGCTGCAACACCAGAAACGTCGTCGATGTCCCGTTGTGGAATCGCCGCAGCTCACTGGCATAGACAGACTCGGCGGTTTCGCGCGCCTGCCGAGCGGAAACGAGTCTCGAAAACGCCGACTGATAGGTCTGCAAAGCATCGCGGGCCTCGGTTTCAATACGTTGGTCGAGCCCTTGCATTTGGAGTACGGCCTGATCTTCTTCCTGATTCGCGATCCGTTTGAGACCGCGAGCCGTGTTATTTTCAAGCGGAACGTTGAAAATGAGGGCGATGTTGAACGCCGGATACGCCCACGTCCACAGATTGTGAAAGGCCTTCGTCTCGTTGCCTTGGGATTGCGGCGGAGGGGTTGGGCATCCGCCCGTCGGCAGATTGCAGGCTACGCTTTCAAAGTTCGGCACCGGCGCCAGCAGGCCGGCAAAACCGTTGCTCATGTACTGCACAACGAGGTCTGCCTGCGGAAGCGCCTGGTTTTTCGCATAGGCCCGGTCGATGTCGGCTTGCCTTCGGACATCTTGGACCTGCCGCACCTCGGGCCGATGTTGCTCTGCCTCGGCAACGATCGTCGCGAGCTCGTTTGCAGTTGGGAGCTCCTGCACCGGTGACGAGGGCACCAAGTTTGCCCGCCAGATCGGATCGTCCGGATCGGTGACGATTAGGCTCTTGAGTTGCGTTTGCAAGTGCGCCACGTTCTGCAGTGCCGAGTAAACCTGCGCTTGGAAGTTGGCGACTTGCACCTCGGATTCGACCGCAATGATCGGCGGTGCGGCACCGTGCGTCGCGAGCCGGACCGTCATTCGCTGCTGTTCCGCCGCTTCGTTTAGCGCTTCTTCTTGGATTGCGACGTTTCGCCAGGCGGCAACCAAGTCCCAATACGCATCCTCGACCTGTGCGAGCGTGTTTGAAGCGTCGACAAGCGCTTGAGCCTCGCTGGAATCCGCGTCGATGACCGCCAGTTTCAACGCCCGCTTGATCGAGTTCATTCCAAAGTTCTTTAGCAACGGTTGCGTCAGCGAGACGTTCAGCGAAGCCAGATAATACGGATTGTACGTATTGACGATGATGTTGTTGTAGGTTCGCGTTTGCGTGATGCCCGCCGAGTACTGCATGCCGTTGACGGTCTGGCCGGTAACGCCGGATTCAAACGAATACTGATGCTGGATGATGTAGCCTGGACCGGTCGTATAGAACGGAACCGGAGTTCCGGTGACGCCCGGCGCCGGGGTGATGAGATATTTGCCTTGCACGCCCGGACCTGCGAAGAACAGATTCTCCGGCGGTAAGACCGAAAAGTTCGATGAGGGTTCGACGTGGAGCTGCACGTCGTAGTTGGCTTTCGCCTGCACGACGCGATAGTGCGCGACCCTCACGTTCGAAGCGGAGACGGCGAGATTCGGATTCTTGAGCAGAGCCATCCCGACCGCGTCTTGAAGCGAGATACCGACGAACGGGCTCTCCGTGACGCCGACGATTCCGGGGCTGCTCGGCTCGGCTGCTGGCGCATGGTAACCCGGCGCCACGCTCGGCACGCTTGGGAAGTGAGGCGACGGAATCTCAGTCGGCAGCACGGTGCGTCGCGGGAGCCCGCTATCCAGCTGGGCCGACGTGCGCTGCACCGGCAGCGCTGCGAGCAGGATTGCGCCGGCGGCGACGAGAGCGGGTAACGCCCGGCCTTTGACGTTGCGCATACTTAGTGGGCTAGCGTCCGCGTTCCAAGCGCTTGCACATCGACGCCGTTGCGGCTCAGGATCGTTCCGTCGACGCGCTCCAGCTCGACGATCGATTCATCGAGCTGCGTCTGCGCGCGCAGTTCCAGTCCGCGAGCTCCCGAAAGCTGCACTTGGCGCTGCAGCACGAGGAACGTGGTCGATTCGCCCTGGTGAAATTTGCGGACTTCGCTGGCATAAACGGCTTCAGCGGCTTCGCGGGATTTGCGCGCTGCGTTGAGCGCAGACAACGCGGTCTTATATGCCTGAAGCGCATCGCGAGCTTCTGCGCCGATCCGCTCTTGCACGCTGCGCATTAAGATCTTTGCCTGCGTGAGCTCCTCGCTCGCGACGCCGCGCATACCACGGGCAAGGTTGCCTTGAATCGGATAACTGACGACGAGCGCAACGTTGAACGCTGGAAAGTATCCTGCCCACATATTGTGGTACGCGAAGGGCATGGAGCCTTGAGTATTCGGAGGCGGTGTAGGGCAGCGATTAGTGAGCGCGCCGCTGGTGATGCTGCTACATTGGCTGATCAGAAAACCCGGAACCGGCGCGAGGATTCCCGCGAAGCCGTTGCTTAGATACTGAACCTGAAAGTCGGCCTGAGGCAGCGATTGATTTGCAGCAAAGGCGCGGTCGACATCGGCTGACAGCCGCTTGTCCTCGGCTTGACGCACCTCCGGACGATTGAGCTGCGCCTCGGAGACGATCTGCGTCAAATCCCCGCTCTCCGGGAGCTGTTGAACCGAAGTTGAGGGGACGAGATTCGCCGTCCAAATCGGATCGGCAGGATCGGCAACTACCAGACTCTTCAGCTGAATCTGGAGCTGCGAGACCGTTTGAAGCGCCGAATAAACATTATTCTGGAAATTCGATACCTGTGTTTGCGATTCGACCGCATCAACCGGCGCAGCCGCGCCGCGCCGCGCCAGACGCACGTTGCTCTGCTGCTGCAGGATCGCTTGCTTCAGCGACTCCTCTTGAATGGCCACGTTGCGCCAAGCGGCAACGAGATTCCAATAGGCGCTCTCAACTTGTGAGATCGTGTTCGAGGCGTCGATGAGCGCCTGCGCGGTGCGGGAGTCAGCGCTGACGAACGCCAGTTTCAGCTGCCGTTTGTTCGCGTTCATGCCGGCATTCTTCAGCAGCGGCTGCGTCAGGGCTAAATTCAGCGTTGCAAGATAGTAGGGATTGTACGCGTTGAAAACGGTGTTGTTGTAGGTTCGGCTCTGCGCAATGCCGGCTTGGTACGTCATTCCGTTTTCGGTTTGCCCACCAACACCGTATTGAAAGGCAGATTGATGTTGGATGATGTTGCCGGGCCCGGTCGTGAAAACCGGGCCGGGCGTATACCTGCCTAACTCTCCCGGGCCCGCTTGAAACGCGTTCTGTGGTGGTTGAACTGAAAAGTCCGACGAGGGCTTGAGCTGGAGCTGCACGTCGTACGCGCCCTTGTCGGCAACGATGGTGTAGCGAGCGATTCTAATGTCGGAGGCCGATACGGCCAGGTTCGGATTCTTGACCAACGCCATTGCGATCGCATCTTGCAGCGAGATGTCCACAAAAGGCTGCTGCGTTACGCCGATAATCTGTGCCGCGCTCGGCGCCACTTGAGGCGCACGGTAACCCGGCGCGACGCTTGGAACGATTGGGAAATGCGGCGACGGCATCTCGGTCGGAAGCGTCGCGCGCCGCGGAAGCGATTCGTCGAGCTGGGCTGACGTCCGCTGCACGGGCAGCGCTGCCAGCACGACGGCGGCTGCCGCTACGGCCGCTGGGAGGGCGCGTCCTTTCACCGTATGACGATGCCTAACGCGCGAGAGCCTGGCTCCCGAGAGTTTGCACGTTGACGCCGTTGCCTGTTAGTATCGTGCCGTCAACGCGCTCCAGCTCAACGATTGACCGATTGAGCTCCGTCTGCGCCTGCAGCTCGCTTCCGCGCGCCTGCGCGACCTGTATTTGACGCTGAAGAACCAAAAACGTCGTGGATTTGCCATTGTGGAACTTGCGGAGCTCGCTGGCATAGACCGACTCGGCAGCCTCGCGAGCATGACGCGCCGCATCGAGCTTAGATAGCGCCGACTGATAGCTCTGGAGCGCGTTGCGGGCTTCGGCACCGATCCGCTCGTACACGCCCTGCATCAATATCTTTGCTTGCGTCGTCTCCTCGCTCGCGAGTCCGCGAAGACCGCGCGCGACGTGACCTTGTAGCGGATAGCCAACGATCATCGCGATGTTGAACGTCGGGAAGTAGCCTGCCCACATATTATGGTAAGCGAATGCCATCGTGCCTTGTGTATTTGGCGGCGGCGTCGGACACGCCGTTAGACCAAGGCCTCCATTGGACGGAGCGCCGGTGCAGTAGTTTGTTATAAACCTCGGAACCGGCGTGAGGAGCCCGGCAAAGCCATTGCTCTGGTATTGCGCCTGGATATCGGCTTGCGGCAACGACTGATTCTTCGCAAACGCCGCGTCGATGTCGGCGGCGAGACGTTTGTCCAGCGCCTGCCGTACTTCAGGCCGGTTCTGTCGCGCTACCTCGACGATCGTTGACAGCTCGGCTGCTTTCGGAAGCTCTTGCACGGATGTGGAAGGCACGAGATTCGCGGCCCAGACCGGGTCGCGGGTATCGGCGGCAACGAGACTCTTGAGCTGGTTTTGCAGCCGCGAAACCGTTTCCAGCGCCAGGAAGACTTGATTTTGAAAGTTAGAGACCTGTGTTTGTGACTCGACCGCATCGATCGGCGCAGCCTCGCCGCGCCGTGCCAAGCGCACGTTGCTCTGCTGCTGCGCGATGGCTTGCGACAACGCTTCTTCCTGGATCGCGACGTTGCGCCAGGCAGCGACGAGAGCCCAATACGTAGTCTCGACTTGCGAGATCGTGTTCGATGCGTCCACGAGCGTTTGCGCGTTGCTCGCATCGGAATTGACGACCGCCAGCTTCAATTGGCGCTTGGTGGCATTCATGCCCGAGTTTTTTAGCAGCGGCTGTGCGACTTGCAGGTTCAGCGAGGCGAGATATTGCGGGTTATATGCGTTGAACAGCGTGTTGTTGTAGGTCCGCTGTTGTTGGATGCCGGCTTGGTAGGTCGTGCCGTTCTCGGTCTGTCCGCTCGCCCCGAATTGAAAGCCGGATTGATGCTGGACGATATTGCCTGGTCCACTCGTGAACGTGGGAGCCGATGGAGGACCGTACTGCCCCTGTTCTCCGGGACCGGCTGCTAAGAAGTTCTGCGGCGGATTGACCGAGTAGCTCGATGACGGCTCCAGATGGAGCGCAACGTCGTACGCACCTTTGATCTGGACGACGTTATACCGCGCAATCTTGACGTTCGCTGCGGAGACGGCTAGCTGCGGATTGCGCAGCAGCGCCATCGCTATCGCATCTTGGAGTGCTATGCCTACGAACGGCTGCGCAGTGACGCCGATGATCGCCGGTGCGCTCGGAGTGACTTGCGGCGCGGCATAACCGGGTGCGACGCTCGGCACCACGGGGAGGATCAACGTCGGAATCGCAGTCGGAAGCGTAGCGCGATTGGGAAGCGCGGCGTCTGGTTGTGCCGAAATTCGCGCCACTGGAAGAACCGCCGCCGCTATGGCTGCTGCCGCCACGAGCGCCGAGAGCGAGCGAGTCTTGGTCACTACTCCGCCAGCACCGTGCCGATACGTGGCCTTCGCAGTAAGAGCACCAAAGGTGCGAGACCGAGCGTGATCACCGCCACCCAGCGCGACGTGTCGGCATACGATTGCACCGCCGATTGCGCCGACACCAAAATCCTCAGGCGTTCCATCGTCACACGGTTCTGTTGGCCGCCCTGCCCGAGCACGAATTGTGACGTCGGCAGACTCGCCAGCGTTTGCGTGCCGGCCAGCTCGGTCTGATGGATGGTAAAGCCCCGCACTAAAAGCGTGATCAAGACCGCCGCAGCGACGCTCCCGCCGATCTGGCGCGACAGATTGAAGAACGCCGCGGTCGCAGGAACTTCTTTATCGGGCACGCTTCCGATGACGGCAACCGAGAGCGGCACGAAGATCTGCGCGAGGCCGACACCGCTGAGGAGCAGCGGAAGCACCAAACTGTGGAAATCCGATACCGGCGTCGTGATGCTCCCGAGCCACCAGTTCGATATCGACAGCAAGATGAAGCCGATCGCTGCCTGGAGGCGCGCATCGACGAGCCCGCGTTGCGTCAAGATCGCCGTCAGCGGCGTGAAGCACAAGACCGCGAATGCGCGGATCATAACGGTCGTTCCCGAGAGCGTTGCCGTAAAGCCAAGCGAGTTAATCAGATACTGCGGCAAGATGATGATCGATCCATACAGGCTCACGCCCAGGATCGCGCCGAGTACGCTCCCGGCCGCGACTTGTCGCAGCCGCAAGACCCGCAGGTCGACGACGGGATTGACCGAGCGCAGCGTCCACCAGACGAACGCCACAAGACCGGCGATCGAGGTGAACGTGAACCAGCGAATTCGCATGTCGTCGTACCAATCGTACTGCTGACCGTTTTCGAGTACGAACTGCATCGAACCTAAGCCGATGCACAACAGGATCAAGCCGATCCAATCCAGCGGGCGGTATCGCCCTTCTTGCGGATTGCGCAAGAAATTCCAGATGAGCGTCGCCGCGATGATGCCGATGGGAAGATTCACGAAGAAAATCCAGTGCCAATTCCAGTTGTCGGTAATCCAGCCGCCGATCACCGGACCTAGCGCGGGGCCGACGATTACGCCCATCGCAAAGACGCCCTGCGCCTTCCCTTGCTCTTTGATGCCGTAGGTGTCGCGTAGGATCGCTTGCGAGGTAGCGATCAGTCCGCCGCCACCCAAACCTTGTATCAGCCTCCAGAAAACAAGCTGTCCCAAGCTGTTGGAAAGACCGCAGAACAGCGACGCAATCGTAAAGATCACGATCGAGGTGAAGAAGTACTGTCGCCGCCCGAACCGCGCCGCGAACCAGGGATTGAGCGGAATGACGACGACGTTCGCGATCAGATACGCGGTGACGACCCACGCACCGAGGTCGACGCCGACGCCAAAGTTGCCTTGAATATTCGGCAGGGAGACGTTGACGATCGTTACGTCGATGATCTCGAGCAATGTCGCGGTAATCACCGCTATGCTGATGATGGCCCTGCGCCAGCCGTGCTCGACGACCGGGCTCTCGAACGTACCGCCGAACATATTTCGCTCTAGTGAGTGTTACTTCACGCTGACGTAGGTCTCGACGCTCATTCCAGGCCGCAGCGGCAGATCGGCGCGCTGGCCGTCGACCTCGATGCGTACCGGGATGCGCTGCGTCACTTTGACGAAGTTGCCGCTCGCGTTTTGCGCGGGCACAAGCGCATACGTGTTCTCGGACGCCGGATTTATCGAGGCGACGTGTCCGTGGAACGTCACGCCCCTATACGCGTCGAGGCGAATATCTACATGCTGCCCGACGCGCATCCGCCCCATTTGCGTCTCTTTGTAGTTGGCCGTGATGTAGACGTTGTGTGGGACGATTGTCAGTAAGGTCATTCCCGCGCCGATGGTCTGCCCAACCTCGGCACTCTTCTGCCCGATGTAGCCGTCCGTCGACGCGTAGATCCGCGTATAGTTGAGATTTTGCCTTGCGAGGAAGAGCTGCGCTTTGGCTGCTTCAACTTGGCTGGGATCGGCAGCCTGCGCGAGCTTGCCTTGCGCGGTCGTCAGTCCGCCCGAAGCCGCCGTTACACCGGCGCCGGCGGCTGAAACTCGGTCCTCCGAGGCGATGACGTTCGCCTCCGCCACGTTGACCTGATCCTGCGCGGCGCGCAGCTGCGCCGCCGCGCCCGCAGCCTGAGCGCGGGCGGCGTCGAGTTGTTGCGACGCGACGTCGCCGGTGCTCACGAGCGAACTGGCACGCGAGAGGTCCGCCGAGGCTTTATCATAGGCTTGTTGCGCGGCCGGTACTTGCGCTTGCGCAGCGCGCAGTTGCGCCGACGCTTGCGAAACTCCGGCTTGGGCGAGCGGAACCTGCGCCTGAGCATTGGCGATCTGGCCGCCCGCTTGTGAAACGCCGCCCTGTCCTTGTTCCGTTGTCGCGCGCTGGTTGGCTACCGCGAGATCGTATTGCGCCTGAGCTTGCCGAAGCTTCGCCAGCTCGTCCTTATTGTCGAGCACGATGAGCGGCTGTCCTCGGCGCACCGGCTGATTCGTGTCGACCAGAATCTGATTGATGCGCTCCGGAATTTTGCTCGTCACCGCAACCTCGTCGGCCGCGACGTGCGCGTCGTCCGTCCCCTCATGCGAGAGCAAGTAATTCAGCCACGGCACGCCCCAGACGAACGCAAGCACGATTACGATCGCTGCCGCAACCAAGAAGATAACTCGACGGCGCGGGCGGCGACGCGATTCGTCGAGCTCGGCCGCGCGAGTCTCCCCCGGCGCGACGGCGCCGGCACCGTTACCTTGGCGTTCTCTGACCGTCTTTTGCTGATCGGTTTCGCGCGTGTCCATTAGCGTTTTCTTACCCCATTGAGAAATACGTCGATATAAAACCGGAGCGCTGCATCCGGCTCGCCGTGATGCAGCAGCGAATCGGGAAACTTTTTCCGCCCTAGCGCGTGCATGAAGACCAAGCCTAGGAAGACCATCGCCAGCTTCTGAGCGTCCCCACGCAGCTCGCCGGCATTGACGCGGCGCTGCATAAACTCGGTCAAAATGGCAAGGATCGCGATCTGCGGTCGCCATGCCGTGTCGGCAAAAATGTCCTTTTCGTACTCTTGCTCGACCAGCGACCAGCGAATCATGTCCTGTAGCGATTCGAAACGCGCAAACATCATGCGCGCAAGGACGAGCAGATCCTCGGCGATGTCGCCGGGCAGCTGCGCAGCGACGTCAGCGAGTTCCAAATACCCACAAAAGCGCTGCGCGCAGCTCACCAGCAGCGCTTCTTTCGTGCCGAAATGCCGGAAGAGCGTCGCCTCGTTGACGCCGGCGACCTCCGCGATCTCGCGCGTCGTCGCGCCGCGTTTGCCTTTACGCCCGATCACCTCGCGCGCCGCAATGAGTATGCGCTCGCGCGTCTCTTCGGGTGACGCGGGCCTTCCAACGTCGGCAAGCTTCCGAGTCTCGATCAACGTACGGCTCCCATCGTGCCAATCGGCACGTTCGTTTGGTACGTCCCATAGGACGCGTCGGCGACGGCATGGACGTGCGGTATGTTGACTACCGCGTGCTGCTGCGAAAGCACGGAATATTTGCCTTCGATGCGATACTGCTGCGACATTGTGATCTTTCCGCCGTTCGTGTAGTACCATTCCATTTGCACCAGTGAATAGTCAGCCGGGTCAACGTAGGCAAGCGTGTGATCGAGAATATCGCTGTGAATCTTCTTGGTGAGGCGCAAGACAATCGTTTGACGGCCGTTTAGCCAACTCGTACCCGCAAGGCTGATGTTCTGATCCTTCTGCCAGGCGGTCGGATTGCCGATGTCGTCAAAGAGGCGCTGGAAGCCTCGTGCGTAGCCGGGCATGCGATCGAAGACGACCACGGCGTCGGGGCGCTTGTAGTACGAGGTGCCGTCGAGTTTCGGCGCCAGAAACGGGAAGTTGAGCATTCGAACGTCGACGTGAAAACGCGCGCGATACGACTGCAACGACGGGTTGCGCGCCGTCATCTTTGCAATGATCGTCCATGGGTTGTTCGGCGCGGGAAGCGACGTATCGATGGGCCCATCGACACCAAGTGTCGCGGCGGCGAGCACCAGTGGGAGTAACGCGGCGCGCACGACTATGCCGCCTCTACCTGCACTACCGGGAAAACCCGGTCGAGCGCGGTCACCGAGAGCGTGCGCAGCAGATCTCGGCGGCTGGTTCGTAGCGCGAGTCCGCCGCCCGCGGAACGTGCGCGTCGGAGCAGCGAGATCAGACCGCGCAGTGCTTGCGTGTCGAGTGTTTCAATGTTGTCGAGATCCAGAACGACCCGGGTCGCCCCGGCCTCCAACGCTGCAAGCACCTCAGCCTCAAGGGCTGGGTACTGTTGCAGGCGGTACTCGACGACGGTTTCCATGCTTTGGGCTGGCCTCCGTGAAGCAAGAGATCTGCAAGTGGGTACTTGCATGCAGAGCCTACCACTCTAACTCTCTGAATGCAAGTGCTTGCACGCACTTGCCTGCCAGCCCGGGGAAGCCCTCGCTAATAGCTCGTCGCGGCGGCCTTTCTGCGTTTGGCGGCCGGGCGGAACCCCTGAGCTTTCGCTTGCGACGGACAGAGGTATTCGCCGCGGGAAGTGTTGCCGTAGGCCGGATCACCCGGTTCGTGATAGCGCCGCGTATTCAGATTCACCCAGACGGGCGCAACGGCACCGCAGTTTGGCTTCGTCGCCGCGCCCATTGCACCACGCGCCGCATTGCCCATTGCGCCTGCGGCTGAGCCGGCTGCATTTCCCGCTGCGTTGGCGGCATTGCCCGCTGCGTTTTGAGCGGCATTGCCGGCTGCGTTCGCGGCGTTGCCTGCCGCGTTGGCGGCATTGCCCGCTGCATTGGCGGCATTTCCTGCGGCATTGCCCGCTGCGTTGGCGGCGTTCTGGGCGGCGTTGCTGGCCGTTTTGCCGCTGCAGGCTACAAGCATGGAGAGTGTGATCCCAAAGAACGTTAGGAGTGCGAGTGCTCGCATGTCGTAAGACCTCCGAATCTCCGTCCACTCTCGTTTTGCCTACCGACGAGAGTAGGCTACGGAACGACGCGCTTCGCGATACGTTGGGTCTGGTCCCGTGCGCGGCGCGCCGCCGGTGACCGCTCTCCGACGTATACGCGACGTCCTCCAACGAACGTGGCTTGGACCCACGCGTCGGCGCCTCGATAGACGAGCGCGTTCAGCGCCGGCGACCACGGGTCGATTCGGGACGCGTCGAGCACGACGTAAT
>Ga0306920_100014862_pt1 | contig 10644 bp, 6 predicted proteins | sample flu12Cox44000170_FD_204666 | JGI IMG/M metagenome (GOLD analysis project Ga0306920, IMG submission 204666) | Lab enrichment of tropical soil microbial communities from Luquillo Experimental Forest, Puerto Rico - flux4day.12C.oxic.44.000.170 (v2)... | ecosystem: Environmental > Terrestrial >... | reverse complement strand
GGGTACCGAAGGATCGACCAGCTCCCCGGTCGCAACACACCTCGAACCGACATTCTAATATCCGTGAGAGATGTTTTCTCACAATTGTGGGGTGACTCGCCTTCAGCACTGACTACGAGTACCGGAACGATGTGCGGGTGATGCAATTGAGCCGCTGCTTGGATCTCGTGCCGAAAACGCTGCAATCGTAGCATTCGACCAATCGCGCCCGTGGGCAGGACCTTGACCGCTACACGCTGCTGGCGTGAAAGTTGTTCGGCCTCGTACACCACCCCCATCCCACCGCGGCCCACCTCGCGCAATAGCCAAAAGTCTCCGAGGCGGCGCGGCAGTTGGTCGAGTGCGGATTCGGCGCGAAGAATGCTCGCCAACTGCCCGACGTGCATTTCCAGCTCGCTGGCCAAGCTTGGATAACGGTTGGCCAGCAGTGCTAAATCCGGCTGGCGCTTTTATTTTGGACATGCGTTCCGAGCGCGGTCAAGCGTTTTCACGAGGGACGGATTGACTAAGGCGTGGTCGCTTCTGGCCGCCAAAGATTGAACAGGACTCGTGTCGCACGCCTACAACCCGCACGCATTCAACACATCAAGGCCATCTTAAAGCGCCCTTGCGACACGTGCTGCCAGTCCCTATATAATGTGGCGAGAATGGGATTCCCCGATAGCTCAATGGTAGTAGCGGCCGGCTGTTAACCGGCAGGTTGTAGGTTCGAGTCCTACTCGGGGAGCTGATCGATCCGGGAGCGAAATCCCGCGACACATGGGTTAACTGCCAAGGCCGAGAGCAATTGCTCCCGGCCATGTTCGTTTGGGCCTGTTTTCCGTGGGCGCTTGCGATCTCCTTCCGGCGGCGAAACCATCTGATTCTGGTGATACTATTCTGCGGACGGCTGCAATCATCACGTTTACTTGGCATCTACCGTTCACCGTGTGTCGGCGTGGCCAATGAGGAGTTGACGTTGACCACAGAGTCACTAGCAAGATTGCAGGAAGGTGGGATTCCTTCCTACAAATTTGTCAGGTCATTTTGGTTTAGTGCTTTTTGTTAGCCTTGAATTGCACGAACGCAGACGGCTGGCCAAACCGACGAAGGAGGGGCCCGCCTACATGTCCGCCAAGGCGGATACCGCTCGATTAGCCGCGCGGTTCCGCGATCGGCCAGACGAGTCGCCCATTCGCAGTAGGACATTGCAATAAACATCGCGGCGGTAACCGTGCTCGTCCGCCCGACAACAGCGCATCTCAGTCACGGTGAGGAGGCGATCAATGTCAACACCTTTGTCGAATCTGTTTCTCGCCCGACATGGCGACACGGCGTGGACGGACTCGCGCCAGCACACGGGCCGAACCGACATACCGCTCAATGCGCACGGGGAGATGCACGCGCGTCAGATGGGCGAGCGGCTGCGGGGATTCAACTTTGTCCGCGTTTTCACAAGTCCCTTGCAGCGCGCTGCCAAGACGTGTGAGCTTGCCGGTTTTGGGGCCGTCGCCGAGGTCGATCCCGACCTGACCGAGTGGGACTATGGCCGCTACGAGGGCAAACTCACCAAAGAGATCGTGGCGGAGAAGCCCGGCTGGGAACTGTATCGAGACGGCTGCCCGGGCGGCGAATGTTCCGAAGACGTTGCCAGGCGAGCCGACCGCTTCATCGAACGCGTGCACAGCATCGGCGGCGATGTGCTCGCGTTTTCCAGCGGCCACATCATCCGCATGATCGCGGCACGCTGGAATAAGTTAACCCCCGCATCGGGACGGGCGTTCTTCTGCCGACCCGCTAGCGTCGGTGTGCTCGGTTTCGAGCACGACTCCCGCGACGAGCCGGTCATCCGGCTGTGGAACTATATCAGTGAACCGCGGGAATGAAGCGCCAGGCAGACACTGCGAAGTAACCGTCGCGTGAACATCAAGTAGAAATGACCATGACGATCCAATACGAAAAGCCGCTGTACACGTTGTCCTTTTACCACCGAGCAAACGACCTGGGCGTACAAATTCTCAGAGAGCGAGGTGAACGATGAGCACAGCCGAGCAAATGCAGAAGATGAAGAACGAACCTGGCTTCGTCGCGGCGCTGGATCAGAGCGGTGGCAGCACACCGCATGCGCTGGCGATTTACGGAATCAAAGAAGGCGCCTGGAAAAACGACGATGAGATGTTTGCGCTCGTGCATCAAATGCGCTCGCGCGTTATCACCAGTCCCAGCTTCACAGGGAAGCGGATTCTTGCGGCCATCCTGTTCGAAGGCACCATGGACAGGGAGATCGAAGGGCAGCCGTCCGCGGACTACCTCTGGAACGTAAAACGCGTCGTGCCGTTCCTGAAAGTGGACAAGGGACTCCAACCTGAAAAGGATGGCGTTCAGCTGCTGAAACCCATGCCCGAGCTCGGGGCGCTTCTCGGCAAAGCCAAAACGAAACACATCTTCGGCACCAAGATGCGCTCGGTGATCAAGCAGGCGAATCCGGCCGGCATCAAGAACGTCGTGCAACAACAGTTTGAAGTCGCCGGCAAGATCATCGATGCAGGCTTCGTGCCCATCGTCGAGCCTGAGGTTGACATTCGCTGCCCGGACAAAGCCAAGGCTGAAGCATTGCTCAAGCCGGACATCCTCGAGAAGTTGAGCGGACTGCCTGCCGGTCAGCAAGTGATGCTCAAGCTTACCCTGCCCGAGCAAGACAACTTCTATGCCGACTTCGTCCGCCATCCCAAGGTCGTGCGAGTGGTCGCGCTATCGGGCGGCTACACGCAGAAAGAAGCCAACGCCAAGTTGCGCAATAATCACGGCGTCGTGGCCAGCTTCTCGCGAGCTCTTGTCGAAGGATTGTCCATCAAGCAAAACGATTCCGAATTCAATGCCATGCTGGATGCCTCCATTCATGACATTTACGAGGCGTCGATTACCTGACCCGAAGGATCGGCAATCGGCCCGGCTTCAGCCATCGCCCGGAATTGAGGCGCCTAATGGCAATCTCCCCACTCGCCGGCAAACCCGCGCCGAAAGACCTGCTGGTTGATCTGGCAAACCTCGAGCGGGCCTACCACGACCGCCGGCCGGATGTGAGCGACCCCAACCAGCTGGTGGCCTTCGGCACGAGCGGACACCGCGGGTCTTCCCTCAATGGCACGTTCACCGAGGCTCACATCCTGGCCATTACCCAGGCCATCTGCGACTACCGGCGCGGCCAGGGCACCGACGGCCCCCTGTACATGGGCAAGGACACGCACGCGTTGTCCGCCCCAGCGCAGCGCACAGCGCTGGAGGTCCTGGCGGCCAATGGAGTGGAGACGATCATCCAGCGCGACGACGAGGTGACGCCGACGCCAGTCATCTCGCGCGCCATCCTTACTTACAATCGCGATCGCAAGGAGCACCTCGCCGACGGCATCGTCATCACGCCGTCGCACAATCCCCCGGAGGACGGCGGCTTCAAGTACAACCCGACCAACGGCGGGCCGGCGGACACCGACGTGACGAAATGGGTTCAGGACCGGGCCAACGAACTGCTCCGCGCCGGATCGGCGAGCCGGGATGCGTCGGCATCCGGAATCCGCCGCATCCCGTTCGCCAGTGCCATCAAGGCAGCGACCACGCACCAGGAAGACTACGTGCGGCCTTATGTCGAAGACCTGCGGAACGTCATCGACATGGAGGCCATCCGCGGCAGCCGCTTGAAGCTGGGCGTCGATCCGCTCGGCGGCGCGGCGGTGCACTACTGGGGACCGATCAAAGAGATCTACGGCCTGAGCATCGAAGTGGTGAACCCGAAGGTCGATCCGACTTTTTCGTTCATGACGGTCGATCACGACGGCAAGATTCGCATGGATTGCTCCAGTCCCTACGCGATGGCCCGCCTCGTCGGCCTCAAGGACCAGTTCCGGGTGGCCTTCGCCAACGACCCCGACTCGGACAGGCACGGCATCGTCACGCCCACGGCAGGTTTGATGAATCCCAACCACTTCTTGGCTGTGGCCATTCGCTACCTGCTCACACACCGTCCCCGTTGGCCCACCTCGGCCGCGGTTGGCAAGACCCTGGTCAGCAGCAGCATGATCGACCGCGTGGTGGAAAAGCTCGGCCGGCGGTTGAACGAGGTGCCAGTTGGCTTCAAGTGGTTCGCGCCGGGCCTATTCGACGGCTCGTGCTGCTTTGGCGGTGAGGAGAGCGCCGGGGCGAGCTTCCTGCGGTTGGACGGCACTGTGTGGACGACCGACAAGGACGGGCCGATCATGGACCTCCTGGCCGCGGAAATCACCGCCCGCACCGGCAAGGATCCCGGCGAGCACTACCGGGAGTTGACCGCGGAGTTCGGCGCCCCGTCCTACACGCGCATCGACGCCGCGGCGACTCTCCAACAGAAGGCACGGCTCGGCAAGTTGACGCCGGAAGCGGTCAAGGAGTCGAAGCTAGCCGGGGAGCCGATCACGGCCAAGTTGACTCGCGCCCCAGGCAACGGAGCGCCGATCGGGGGTTTGAAGGTCGTATCGGCCAGTGGCTGGTTTGCCGCCCGCCCCTCCGGCACGGAAAACGTCTACAAAATCTACGCAGAGAGCTTCAAGGACCAGACCCACCTGAACAGCATTGTCCAGGAAGCCCGGCGGATCGTGAATGACGCCCTGGGCGGTTGATAGGTGGCCGCCCTTGGCGCACGCCGAGCCGGGCCCGCAAATGGACGAAACACTTAAGACTCGCTGGCATATTTTGCCGATCGCCGGCTGGCTGCCACACTACGAGTCAAAGTGGTTGCGGTGGGACCTCATCGCCGGGGCAACGCTTGCGGCTTATGCCGTGCCCCAGTCCCTGGCCTATGCGGGGTTAGCTGGGCTGCCGCCGCAGATGGGGCTCTATTGCTACTTGCTCGCCGGGCTAGGGTACGCGGTGTTCGGATCGTCGCGCCATCTGGCCATCGGCCCGACGTCCGCCATCGCACTGCTCGTTGGAGTAACCCTGAGCGGCCTCGCTGCGGGAGATGTCGCGCGGCAGGCTGCCCTCGCATCGTTGACCGCGCTGATCGTGGCGGGCGTTTTTGTCCTGGCCTGGCTGCTGCGACTGAGCGTGCTGGTGAGCTTCATCTCCGAGAGCATCCTGACCGGCTTCAAGGCCGGGGCCGCACTGGTCATTGCCACCACGCAGCTTCCCAAACTCTTTGGCGTGAAGGGGGGCGAAGGCGACTTCTTTGAACGAATCGCGCAGCTCCTGCCACTGCTGCCGGAGACGCATCTGCTCACGCTCGTCATCGGTGTGTTGGCAATCGTGGCACTGTTGCTGGGCGAAAGGTTGCTGCCGGGCCGGCCCGTTGCACTGGGCGTTGTGCTGCTCGCGATCCTCGTGGCTTGGTTGGGACAGGTCGAGCAACACGGTGTGAAGGTTGTGGGGCAGTTGCCCGCGGGATTACCCCACTTCGAGGTTGCTGGCGTGAGTCTCGGCGCGGTCGGAAGAGCGGAACTCCGACAACTGACGACCCTGGCGTTCGCTTGCTTCTTGCTGGCTTATATCGAGAGCGTGTCGGCAGCGCGGACATTTGCCCTGAAGCACCACTATCCCGTGGACCCGCGGCAGGAGTTGCTGGGGTTGGGGGCGGCCAATTGCCTGGTCGGCCTTTTTCAGGGCTTTCCCGTCGCGGGCGGGTTGTCGCAGAGCGCGGTCAACGAGAAGGCCGGAGCACGCACACCCTTGTCGCTCGCTTTTGCCTCGGTCGTGATCGCGCTGGTGCTTTTGTTCTTCACTGGCGTGTTCCAAAGTCTGCCACAAGCCGTTCTGGCCGCGATCGTTCTCATTGCCGTGAAAGGCCTCATCGACCTGAAGGAGATGCGCTATTTGTGGCATGCCAGTCGCCTCGATTTTGGCGCGGCCCTGGTAGCGCTGGTCGGCGTGCTGGCCATGGGAATCCTCGACGGCGTGATCATCGCCGTCCTCGCTTCGCTGGCGATGGTCCTGGCAAGAGTCGCCCGGCCTCACGTCGCCTTTCTGGGTCGGATTCCGGGAACGGACCGATTCTCCGACTTAGAGCGGCATCCGGAGAACGAGGCCGTCCCAGGAGTGCTGGCGTTCCGCGTCGAGGCGTCACTCGTTTACTTCAATGTGGATCATGTTCTGGAGATGGTGGTTCAGCGCGTCCGGAGCGACCCGGAACTGCGCCGCGTCGTGTACGACCTCTCCAACACCCCTTATGTGGATGTGGCAGGAGCGCGCATGTTGAGGCGACTGCACGATGAACTCGCCGACAAGAAAATCGACTTGAGGGTTGTGGGGGCGCACAGCGAAGTCCGCGACCGCTTGCGCTTCGAGAAGCTGCAAGACTGGGTTGGCCCGATCAATCGACACGTCTCGCTGGGCGAAGCTGTGGGAATCGACACATCGACTGGTGAGGCGCCGATCATGTAGCAAGGCTTTGAGTAGTCTGCGTCGATTCGTCACCCTTGAGAAGTTGACGTTGAACCTCACAGTCGCTAGCAAGATTGCAGGAAGAATGGATTCCTCTCTTCAGATTTTTCTAAGCGACATTTTGGTTCAGTGCTTTTTATCAGCCTTTAATTGCGCGAACGTAGCCGGCGGCCCAAACCGATGAGTGGGAGTCCGGCCTACACGTCCTCGAAGGAACCATTAGGTAACGCGGTAGCCGGCAGTTCGGTTGCGCGGTTCCGCGCACGGCCCGACGAGTCGCCTAATCCTCGCAGGAGGCTGCAGACTTCATTGCCGGGTGCGCAGCGCTCATTCGCGCCGACAACGGCGAAAAACCAGGTGAAGACCAGGAAAGCTCGGTTCATCAGTTATGGGCCGAATACTGGAATGGCTTGTTGCTGGAATGATGCTAGCGAGTGCCGCTGTGATAACGCTCTGGACGGTTGGTGCGATCTATTTCGATGTGAGTCGCGGGGCCAAATGGGGCCGGTGGCTCGCACTCGGTTGGGCCGTTATTGTCATTTCGCTGTTCGTAATCTGGCAGCCGATCTGGCAGCCGTTCGTCGTTCTGCTCGGCGTCACCGCGATTTTCCTTGGCTGGTGGTTCAGGCAGAAACCGAGCCACAACCGCGACTGGGAGCCGAGTGCGGCCATGCTGCCGCGCGCTGTGCGCCAAGGGGATGCAGTCACGATAGAAAACGTCCGCAACTTCGAGTATCGATCGCTGCACGACTTCACCCCGCGATACGAAACCCGAACCTATCATCTCGCGAATTTGCGAGGCGTGGATGTTATCTTTTTCGTCTGGGAAATCTCGTGGATGGGCCACCCCGCGATGGTCTTCGATTTCGGACCCGACGGCCGCATTTGCATGTCGATCGAGGTGCGATTCCGAAAGGGGCAGCGTTATTCGATCATCCACGGCCTCTACCGGCAGCAGGAATTGATCTTCCTGGCCGCGGATGAGCGCGACGTCATTCTTCGCCGCACGAAGTACAGCCAAAATCAGCAGGCACATCTGTACCGCCTATCCGCCGGAGGCGAGGAGTTGCGGGCAGTGTTCCTCGATTACGTCGACGCGATCAACAGCCTGTACCAGAGACCTCGCTGGTACCACGTCGTCTTCACGAATTGCACGACGGCGTTTTACCGGCTTCCGAGCACCCGGTACCGCTTTGACTGGCGCGTGATCGCGAACGGCCGGCTGGACCGGGCCCTATACAAGGACGGCCGGCTGGATCGCACGCTGCCGTTCGCTGAACTTCGCCGATGCGCTTACCTCAACGACGTTGCGAACGCCGCTCCCGAGGAAGGATTCGGGGATCACATCCGTCGCGAACTTGAAAGGCGCCGCCATGAGCGATGACGTCATCCCGCTGTTGAAGGTGCACGAGTACTTCGAAGGCATGTCCGACGAAGCCCTTCAAGAAGTCGCGCGGGAAGCGCGCGTCGTCCACCATGCGGCCGGCAGTGTTGTCCATGAGGCGAATGTGGTGCTGACCACGGTCGGGTTCGTCCTCCGCGGGCGGCTCAAGGCCGTTCGAATCGACAGCCGCGGCGCCGAGTCGTTGTTCCGGATGATCGAGCGCGGCGAGCAGTTCGGGATGATGGTCGGGGCCCTCGCGGAACCGGTGCCGATCCGCGTCGTCGCGCTGGAATCGACAACGGTCCTCAGCCTGGATTTCGAGCAAGCGATCGAGTTGACGACTCGATTTCCCGAACTTCGGCGCATGTGGCTCACGACCTTCGCGGGAAGCCTCCGCAAGCACTTTTTCGGCACGCCATCTCACCGAGCGCCGATGATGCTCGCTCTGATCCACCATTCGCCCGCCACCTACCAAACGGCGCGACGGCTCGCCGGCCGACTGTCCGAAATGGGTGAAAAACTTGCCGTCTTCGGCGACGTGGACGAGTGGCAGCGCTTGCCGAACGTCCGGTTCCGGCGCCTGCACGTTGACGGGCGAATGCTGGAGCTCGAAGAGATTCGCCGGCAGGCCTCCGAATGGCAGGACGCCACGCGCATCATCTTCGACCTGAATGCGGACCTTGGGCCGGAACTGGCGAAACGCTTGCTGGAGACCGCCGACCGTACCATCTACTTCGCGCCGGCAGCCGCGACCGATGGCGCGATCAGGTGGCTGCAGTCGCTCGAGGTGAACGAGCGCGGCTGGCGCGACAAGATCAACGTCGCCTGGCTGCTGGAGGAAGGCAAGCCGATTATTCCGGCCGCGCCAAAGCTCGGTGAAGTCGCATGTCGCGATTTCAAGATCGCCGGAGCGCCGCTTGGGCTGCCCTGGGGCCGGTCCACCGCCGCGGGCCTGGAACGGCTGGTTCACGACTTGCGCGGGATTCGCATTGGCGTGGCCCTCAGTGGTGGCGCCGCCCGCGGCATGGCGCATCTTGGCGTGCTCAAGGCCCTCGAGCAGAACGGTGTCCTCCCAGACATGATTGCCGGCACCAGCGCGGGCGCCATGACCGGCATCGGCTACGCATCCGGCATCGACCCCGACTACGGCGCCGAGCGATTCGCCGCCGATCTCCGGCCGTCCTGGGTCTTCCGCCATATGCCGAATGGCAACGAATGGTACCTCGTATACAAGTACCGGACGGGACAATTCGACCCGATGCTCCGCAAGTACCTCCACGACTGGAAGCTCGAACAGCTTTCGGTCCCGTGCCTGGCCATAACCGTTGACCTGGTTGGCGGCAGTGCCGTGGTCCGCGAGAGCGGCGATGCTGTACACGCGATTTGCGAGAGCATCAACGTTCCCGCGCTTTCCGTCCCGATCTGCCGCAACGGGCAGGCGCTGATCGATGGCGGACTGGTCAACAACATTCCCGCGGACGTCCTCGTGTCAAAAGGTTGCAACTTTGTGATTGCCGCGAGCGTGACCGGCAAGATCGAGAAGAAGTTCGCCAACATGACGGCCGATGGTCCGATGCAGCGCCGCTCGAAGCCCACCGTCATTCGAACGCTTCTGCGCAGCTTTTTGGTCCAACACCACAACTTGAACACCGCCGGCGAGCGTGCGGCGGACATTGTGATCGAGCCGGACCTGACGGCGTTCGACCTCTCGGAGTTCGTGCGGACCAAGGAGCTCGCCGTGGTCGGCGAAGCCGCCGCCCTTGAACGAGTCCCGAAGATCCGGCAATTGTTAAACAGGCTCGATCCGCAACTCTTCAAGCGACCCGATGATGTGCCCCAGCATGCAGGAGTGACGAGCTAAGGCTGAAAGAAATGGAACAGCAGGCAAACAAGGTTGTTCGAAGGGATCTCGATCAAGCGAATGACCGATTGATTCCAACACTCATCCCATTGGTGAAGCCATGGTCGAGCAGACGGCTTCCATCACCCTAACGCCGAATCGGCGAAGGGCTCAGGCGATCCGGATTACGGGACTATTTGTTTTTCTGTTGGCTGCATTGATCGCGGCTGCGCCGTGGATCATCGCGCAGACCGGACTGGCGGGCCCAAGCATCGCTGTCAGCGACAGTGCCTTCTTCGGCTGGTTTACGATTCTATTCGTTCTCGCCTTCCTGCTCGCGGCGCTTATCGCGGCAGCGCCCTGGATCGTTGCCCATACCGGACTTCGAAATTCGGTTATCGACTCAATTCTGGCAAGTCCAAGCCTAACGGCTTCCAGCGATAGTGCCTCATTCGGCTGGTTATCGCCTCAATCCATATTTGGCCTGCACTTAAGCAGCGCTAACAACGAAATCGATGTTCGCGTGGCAGAAATTACCGTGGAGCGGTCACCCTGGCAGCTTCGGTCGTCAGCACCCGACCTGGGCACGATCAAGGTCGAAAACCCGCATCTTCTGTTGGAATTGCCACTCGACCTCCAGTTCCGCGGACGACATCATCGGCGTGAGACGACCTTCGCGGTGATGGTCAAGGAAGCTGTCCTGACTATGCGCCTGGCGGGACAAGACGAGCCGGTCATCGACGTCGATGACATCAACATGACTTTTCGGGTCGAGAAAGCGGAGGGGAGCCGCGTAATTACTATCGACCCTGCTGTCATCTTCGATCGGCGGAAACTGTCGCCCAAGTTAGCCAACAGGCTACTTCACCTGATCCAACCCACGATCAGCGACATAACGCAAATAACCGGAGCGGTTTCTCTTTCCCTGGATAAACTGCGCATTCCACTTTGGGACCTCCAGGACCAAGCGGTAAAGCGCCTCGAGATGGAAGGCAGATTGGTGCTCCACGAAGTGTCCACGGAGGCAAAAAGCCCG
>Ga0306920_100014861_pt1 | contig 10644 bp, 1 predicted proteins | sample flu12Cox44000170_FD_204666 | JGI IMG/M metagenome (GOLD analysis project Ga0306920, IMG submission 204666) | Lab enrichment of tropical soil microbial communities from Luquillo Experimental Forest, Puerto Rico - flux4day.12C.oxic.44.000.170 (v2)... | ecosystem: Environmental > Terrestrial >... | reverse complement strand
TGCGAGGCCGAAGTTGAAGCCCGCCTCGGGGCGCGCCTTGAGATTGCCGTCGTTGCGGCGCCCGACCTCTGCGTTGTTTCAGGACCGCCGGACGCGATCGCCGCCTTTCGGACGCAGGCCGAGCGCCACGGCATCGAGTGCCGCCCGGTCGGCACTTCGGTAGCATCCCATTCCGCGCGGATGGACCCGATCATTGACCCCTTCCGACGCCGCGTCGAACGGATCGAGCTGAACTCTCCTTCCATACCTTGGGTCTCGACGGTCACCGGCACCTGGATGGCGCGGCATGACGCGACGGACCCCGCATATTGGGCGCGTCACCTGCGCGCCACTGTGCGCTTCGCCGCCGGTATCGAAACGCTGCTGCGGGCATACCCCGGGGCCTGCTTTCTCGAGATCGGTCCCGGACACTCTCTGGCTTCGCCAATCTTGCGCCATTCGCAGCGCGCCGGGCAGCCGGTTGTGACCTCGGTGCGGAGCGCCGACGAGCCGGGTGACGACGAAGCGTTTCTGCTCGCTGCCGCAGGGCGGTTATGGGCGGCCGGCGCGCGGTTCGCTCCGGCGGCGATCTATGCCGGCGAAGAGCGGCGGCGGGTGGCGCTGCCAACCTATCCGTTTGAGCGTAAGCGCTGCTGGATTGACCCGCCGCCCACCGCGCCAACGGGCCTGCCCCAGCCGAGCGCTGCCAAACGGGCCAATATCGACGAATGGCTTTATCTGGTGTCGTGGCGGCGGATGCTGCCGCCGCGCCCCAGATTGGCGGCGGAGCGCGAGTTCGTCTTCCTCCCTGACCGAGGGACGCTTGCGCGGCGGCTGGCGGCTCGGCTGGTCCGGGACCGGCATCGCGTCACAGTGCTGGAGGGCAGCGCGGCGCCTTTGCCTGATGTGGCAGAAATCGTCGATTTCCGCGCCTGCGACCCGCTGGGCGATAATTCTGCCGAGGCCGAGCGGTTACTGTTCGAGCTGGCGCAGCTTGGCCGGACTCTGGGTGCTAGGGACGCGCGAGCGCGGCTCACTGTGTTGTCGATCGGCGTGCATGACGTCATTGGCAGTGAGCCTCTGGAGCCGCTGAAATCGGTGATCCTCGGCCCCGTGCAGGTTATCGCGCAGGAATACCCGGAGCTGCGCTGCCGGTCCATCGATTTCGCCGATCAGGAAGGAGCGACGGAAGAGGAACGGCTGCTGGAACAACTGGCGCTTGAACTCGCCGGCGAGAACGATGACGCGTTTATCGCATGGCGCGGCCCACACCGCTGGGGCCAGGAATTCGTTCCGATCGGTGAGAGCCAGCCTGGGCCGCCAAGGTTGCAGCAGGGTGGGGCGTACCTTATTGCCGGCGGCACCGGCGAGGTCGGCCGCACAATCGCGCAGTACCTCGCCGTGAACTTCCAGACGCGGATTGTCCTGACGAGCCGCTTTGGCAGCTTTGACGCCACACTGCTTCGGCGGCTCGAAGCAGCTGGTTCGGAGGTCCTCGTCCGCCGCGCTGATCTAGCGGACGAGGAGGCGATGCGCCGGGTGTGCCTCGAGATGACGGAGCGCTTCGGGCGGATCGACGGCGTCATCCATGCCGCCGGTGTGACCGACGCCGACATCGTGTTTCGCGGCATCGGCGAGACGACGCCGGAGCAGATCGCCGCCCTGTTCCGTCCCAAGCTGGCCGGTACGCTGGTTCTCGAGCGCGTGTTGCGGGGCCATCCGGTCGATTTCTGCTTGCTGATCTCGTCGAACGCCTCAACGCTGGGCGGACTAGGGCTGTGCGCCTACTCGGCGGCGAGCCATTTCCTCGACATTTTCGCCGCCGCCTGCCGCCGACGCGGCCTGCCCTGGATTGCGTCCAATTGGGACGGCTGGCCTAGCGCCAAGACCGATCTGCCCTCCCACTCGCACATCGAGCGATACACGATGACCGCGGCGGAAGCGGAGGCCGCCGTGGACCGCGTGCTCGCTGCGGATGTCGCTCGAATCGTCGTGTCGTCCGGCGATCTGCACGCGCGTCTGTCCGGCGTGCGGCGCGCGCTGACGGGCGTGCCGGATGAGTTCGAACGCCCCGCCGCCGATGAGGCGCAATCGGCAACCGGCGCCGACGGCTTCGACGCGCCGCGCAGTGAGGCCGAACTCGCGGTCGCGGCCCAGTTTGAGGAATTACTGGGCATCCGGCCGATTGCGCGACATCACGATTTTTTCCAGCTGGGTGGCGATTCGCTGGTCGGCAGCCGACTGATCGCGCGGCTGGCGCGGCAGTTCCGCATCCATCTGTCGGTCCGTGCGCTGTTCGCCGACCCCTCGGTCGCCGGACTGGCGGCAGAGATCGAGCGGCAGTGTGTGTTTTCACTGGCGCCAGCGGCGCCACTGGCCGTGGACGAGGAGGAAGGAGTTCTGTGACCGGAGTCGCCGAGCTGATATCGGAGCTGCGCAAGGCGGGGGTCCGGCTGTGGCTTGCGGAGGGGCTTGTCCGCTATCGCGCGCCGGCCGGCAACATAACCGACGACCTGCTGGCGGCGCTGCGCCGGCACGAAGCGGCGCTGCGCGATTGGCTCGATCCGTTCGGCAGCGAAACGATGCCACATATCCCAGACGCGCCGTCTTACGAAACCTCGTACGCGCAGCGTCGCCTTTGGCTGCTGCATCAGCTGGCGCCGCTATCGGCCGCGTATAATGTACCGCTGCATCAGCTGTTGAAGGGGCCGCTCGACCGCGCCGCGCTGGAGCGGGCGATCGACCTGGTCGTCGCGCGCCACGAAGCACTGCGGACCAGGTTTTCCCTTCTGGACGGCGAGCTGCGGCAGATTGTGGTGCCCGCCAGGCATTGCGACGTCGATTATCGCGAGCTGTCCGATTGCCCTGACCCGATGGCCGAGGCGCGCCGGATCGGCCACGAATTTGCGCGGTTGCCGTTCGATCTGGCAGCCGGCCCGCTGTGCCGGGTCGGGCTGCTCCGCCTCGCGCCGCAGCGCCATGTGCTGCTGCTTACGGTCCATCACATCGTCGCCGACGGGATCAGCCTCGCCATCATCGCCGCCGATCTCGCCCGCTGCTATGAGGCGGTGCGCGACGGGAAGCCGAACCCGCTGTCATCGCTGCGGCTGCAATACCGCGATTTTGCTGCTTGGCAGAACCGCCAGCTGTTCGGCACAGTCGGTCTTGCCGACCGCGATTATTGGCGCGGCAAAATCGGCGGTCCGCTTGCCTCATTGGATCTGGTCGAGGATCTTCGCCGTCCGCCGGTCCGCGCCTTCCGCGGCCACGAGGTCGTGATTTCGATTTCGCCCGAGCGCACGGCCGCGCTGCGCGATCTGGCGCAGCGGCAAGGCGCCAGCTTGTTTATGGCCCTGGTCGCGGTGCTGAAGGTCCTGCTGCACCGCTGCACGGGCAAACAAGACACCATCATCGGTACGCTCGTCGCCGGCCGTACCCATGCCGACCTCGAAGACCAGGTCGGATTCTTTCTGAACACGCTGGCACTGCGCGACACGGTCGAGCCGGCGATGAGCTTCGCAGCGCTGCTCTCGCGCGTGCGCACCACCGCGATCGAAGCCTACGAACATCAAACCTACCCATTCGAGCGGCTGGTCGAAGAGCTGAATGTGCCGCGCGACCCAAGCCGATCACCGGTCTTCGACGTTATGGCGATTTTGCAGAATCCGATTGCCGACATGCCGCCCTTCGGCGGACTCACGGCGCAAGGGTTCTTCGATCACACGCATACGGCAAAATTCGACCTGTCCTTCAATTTCAAGGAGCATCAAGGCGGTCTGCTGCTCGGTATCGAATACGATATCGATCTATTCGTCGAAGCGCGCGTCCGCTGCATGGCGGAGCAGTTCCTGGCACTGCTGGACAGCGCCGTCGCCGACCCGGCTTGTGCGGTCTCCCGCTTGCCGCTGCTGTCGAGCGAAGAGCGCCGTCGCGTCGTCATCAAATTCAATCGAACGGATCGGGATTATCCTCTCGGCGCGACGGTCGCCGCGCTGTTCGAAGAGCAGGCGCAACGGATGCCGCAGGCCGCGGCCGTTCGGCAACTCGACAAAACTCTGCGCTATGCCGAGCTCAATGCGCTCGCCAACCGCATCGCCTCGTGGCTGTGCGACAAATCGGGCTTCAGCGCGGGCGATCGCGCGCTAATTGAGCTGCCGTGCGGGGCGGCGATGCTCGCCAGCCTGCTCGCGGTCCTCAAGCTGCGTGGCTCCGCGATCCTTCTCGAACCGGGCCTGCCGGCGGCGCGGCGCGCTCAGATTGCCGCTGAAAGCAGCGGTCGGACGCTGATCTGCTCGACCTCGCTGAATCACCTGAAATTTGCCGGCGCGGTCTTGGAGGTCGATGAGAGCATCACCGCGGTCCGTATGCTGGCGGCCGACCCGCCATCCTCGAGTCCGGGCGAGCCGAACGACATTGCGCTAATTTTCTTCACCTCGGGATCGACCGGGCGACCCAAGGGCGTGCCGATCTCCAACCGCGCGATCCTCAACCTGCTGTATTGGTTCCGCGAGCACTTCGTGGTCGGCGCCGACGATGTATTGCCGCAGAAGACACCGGTCACCTTTGTCGATGCGATCGTCGAGTTGCTGCTGCCGATCACGCTGGCGGGCGGCTGCGTCGAGTTCCCGCCGGAGGACAAGACGAAGCGTGATCCGGACGCATTGGCGAGCTGGCTCACCGCGATCCGGCCGACAGTCCTGCAATTTGTACCAGCGGTGTTCGACCAGTTCGCTGCCGAAACCGAGCTGAATGCGCTCATCTCGCTGCGGGCTCTGATCCTTTCGGGCGCCATTGCTTCTCGGCCGGTGCCGGGACCTTTCCGCACCTACAACCTGTACGGTTGTTCGGAATGCACCGCCCTCTCGACGCATTACGAGATGACTGCCGCGCCACCGCTGGCCCGCATCCCGATCGGCAGGCCGCTGGCCAATACGCAGATCTACATCCTCGATCCGGAAGGCCAGCCCTGTCCACGCTTCGTGCCAGGCGAAATTTGTATCGGCGGCGCCATGGTCGGGCCGGGCTATCTGGGCGATCCACTGCTGTCAGCGGAGCGCTTCGTCGCAAGCCCGCTGGGTGACGGGGAACGCCTGTTCCGCACCGGCGACTGGGGGCGCTGGCTGGCCGACGGAACGATCGATTTCCTCGGGCGCATAGACCAGCAGGTGAAGATCCGCGGCATGCGGATCGAATCCGCCGAGGTCGAGCGGGCGTTGGCTGAGCACCCCGGGATTCGCGAGGCCGCCGTGGTCAGCCGCGACGGCACCGATGGCGAGCCAGAGCTTGTCGCTTATGTTGTTGCACCTGCCGAAGCCGTTATGGACAGCGTTGCACTGCGCCGGCATTTGGCTGAATTTCTGCCTGACCCGATGGTCCCGCGCCGTTTCGTGGCGCTTGACGCGCTGCCGCGCACGCCCTCCGGCAAGATCGACCGCAACGCCCTGCCGGTCCCGATGCCGATGACCTCGCGTCTCCCTGGTACGACGCCGCGCGACGAGCTGGAACAGGCGATCACCGACATCTGGCGCGACGTGCTCGGTGTGCCCGCAGTCGGCATCGATGACGATTTCCTGGAGCTTGGCGGCCACAGCCTGACCGCCGCCCGCATCGTCTCGCGACTTCACCGCGACCTGGGGGCGAAGGCGAGCATCGTCGATTTGTTTCGCAGCATGACAGTGGCCGGGCTGACCGCTTTGGTCAGAACGCGGTCAGACCCCCCCGATAGGATCCGGCCGATTGATCCGGTTTGGGAAATTGCGCCGCTAACCGCCGAGGAGCTGAAGATGCTGGAGCAGGACAGTGCCTAGCGTCTCTCTCGATCCGCATCAGACGCTGCCATGAGCAACAATATCGGCTTGATCAAGGCGCTGAAGCGCAGCGCTCGGCAGGGCGATCGGCGCGCGCTCCGGGAGCTGCGCGAGCGCGGCTTCTTCGGCAACGCTGCTACCGCGGCCCGCCGTACCTATCCGCCATCGCATGCGCAGCGCCGGATGTGGATCCTCGACCAGATTCCCGGCGCGTCCTCAGCCTTTGCTTTGTTGCGAGCTGCGACGATCGACGGATCGCTCGACGGGGCCGCACTCATTCGCGCATTCGCGGGTCTAATTGAGCGGCATGAATCGTTACGCACCACTTTCGAGAACATCGAGGGCGAGCCGCGCCAGATCGTGCACGCGGCGATGCCCTTCGACATCGAGATGCACGACGCCCGCGGCGAGGCGGAGCCGCTGGAACGCGCTCGCCTTCTTGCTCGGGCGATGTCGACGAGCCCTTTCGACCTTGCGACCGGCCCTTTGCTGAGGGTTAAGCTCATCCGTACGAGCGAGGCGCAACACGTCCTCATCCTCGCTTTGCACCACATTGTCGGGGACGCCGGGTCGCTCGACGTGATCGCCCGCGAACTCGGGGTGCTGTACCGTACCGCGCGCGGAGGCAGCGCGCCCGCAATGCCGCCGCTGGCAATCCAGTATAAGGATTTCGCGGCGTGGCAGAATGAGCGGCTGCAATCGGCCGATGCCGCCGCGCATCTGGCCTACTGGCGACAAAGGCTCGCGCCGCCCTTGCCGGTCCTCGATCTGCCCCTTGACCGACCGCGCCTCGGCGGCCCGGCTTGGCAGGGACGCACGATTACGGTGGATTTCGGGCCAGCAATGCGCGACGGGCTGGCGCAGCTTGGCCTATCATGCCGCGTCACGCTGTTCGCCACGGTACTGGCGCTCGTCAAAGTGCTGCTGATGCGGACCAGCGGCCAACACGAGCTCATTGTCGGGGTGCCGGTAGAGGGACGCGGACACCCCGATCTCGAAAACCAAGTCGGCATGTATGCCAATGCGGTGGCGCTGCGCGGCCGCGTCCCGCCCGACCTGCCGTTTTCGGCCTTTCTGCAAAAGGTCAAGCGCCGTTGGGACGAGGCCGCCGAGCACCAGGAAACGCCGTTCGACAAAATCGTCGCTGAACTCGGGCTCGACCGCGACCCGTCGCGCTCGCCGGTTTTCGACGTGCTGGTCGGGTTTATCGCCGGCGATCGCGAGCGCCTGGAGCTCGATGGCCTCGCCCTCGGTGATTTCGCCCTCTGCAGCGAGCTCGCGCCGCATGATCTGACGCTTTATTTCGCCGACAACGGACGCACGCTGGTGTTGGCGGCGAACTATCGCAGCGACTTGCTTGAGGAGGCCACCATCAGGCGCATGATCGAGCGGCTGCGCCGTCTGGCGGCAAGCGCGATGGCCGATCGAGCGCAGCCGCTGGGCAAACTCGACGCCGGCCCGGAGGATCGCGCCCCCAACTTGCCGTGCCGGCATGAGGAGATTGCGGCACGGCTGATCGACGCGGCCGGCCTTGTCGACGCCGTGGTCCTGCCCTATCAGCCCGATGGTGCATCAGCGGCGCTGATGGCGTTTTGCGTGCCCGGAGATGCCAGACCCATTGACCGGTTGGCGCAGAGCGTGCGCGCAGCGGCCCCGACTCTGAGCGGCTCGCTGCCTGTCATGGCGATTTCCGCGATGCCACTGCTGCCGTCGGGCCAGCCGCACCGCCGCGCGCTCGAACGCTGCGCCGGCTCGGCCGGAGGTGATACTTTCGACACCGGCCCGCGGCTGCTGCATCTGTGGGATCTCGTCCCGAGCGCCGCGGTTCCCTCCACCTCTTCCGATAGCGCAGACCGCGCGCGAAGCGCGGCGGCGCCGGCGCTGGCCGAAAAGCACCCGGGGCTCGCCGATGGTGGCATAGCCGTACACGAACCGGAAGCCCCGGTGTCGGTTCCGGGCATTCTGCTCGCCGCGGCTAAGCGGAGCACGGACACCCACATCATCTTTGTCGGCGATGACGGCCGTGAATTGCGGCTCAGCTACGCGGGGTTGTTAGAACGCGCCAGCCGGGTGCTTGGCGGGCTGCGGCGGCACGGCTATGGACCGGGCGGACGCGCGGTTCTGCTGTTGCGTGAGAATTGCGACATCCTGACCGGGTTTTGGGCCTGCGCGCTCGGCGGCCTTATGCCGGTCATCGCGCCGATCCCGCCGGATTTTGCGGGGCCGCACCGCACGGTCGATCAGCTTGCGCATCTCTGGGAACTGCTCGAACGCCCGCTGTTACTGACCGATGGGGGCTTGAGCGAACCGCTGCGGTCGCTGCGCCGGGCCTTCGACATCGATACGGCCAATGTGCTCGCCATCGAGGATCTCGCCGAGGCCGAACCCGCCGTTGCGTTCCACGACCCTGATCCGGCCGATACCGCCTTTTTCACGCTGACCTCGGGGTCTACCGGCGTCCCGAAATGCGTAATGCTGTCGCATGCCGCCATCCTGGCGCGGGCGCGCGGCATGAACCGGCTGTGCGGCCACAGCATCGACGACGTCATACTGAACTGGCTGCCCTTTGAGCACATAGGCAGTCTGTCAGACTGGCACATCCGCTGCGTCGATCTTCCCTGCTCTTTGGTCTACGCGAACAAGGAGGCCGCGCTCGGCGACCCGCTTAACTGGCTGCGCTTGCTGGCGCGGTATCGCGTCACGCACTCCTGGGCGCCGAACTTCGCCTATGCGCTAGTCGATGAGGCGCTGCGCGCCTCCGATCACGCGCTTGAGCAAATTCATATCGACCTGTCCTGCGTCAAGGGCCTGCTGACGGCCGGCGAAAACGTGGCGCGGGCACCGCTGGCGGCGTTTCTCGAGCGGCTTGCGCCTTATGGTCTGACGCCCGCGGCTATTCGCGCTGCGTTCGGCATGGCGGAGATGGGGTCCGGCGTTACCTATGCGCTCGGCACGCCCGAGGCTCCGCTACGCTTTCATCGGCTCGACCGGGCATCGTTCGACGGCGGGCTGCGAGCTGTGGCGGAGGGCGCCGCAGCGGTGGACATTGCTGATCTCGGTCCGCCAATCCCGGGCGTCCGGCTGCGCATCATTGATGATGTCGGCAATCCGCTGCCGGAGCGCCGAATCGGCCGGTTGCAGGTGAGCGGTGCTGCTCTCGCGGCCGGCTATTACCGTGATCCCGAGGCCACTGCTGCTGCTTTCGGAGCGGAGGGATGGTTCACGACCGGCGATCTCGGCTTTCTGGCCGATGGCCGGCTGGCGTTGACCGGCAGAGCCAGCGAAAACATTGTGATCAGTGGCGCCAATTACTCCTGCGCTGAAATCGAAACCGTCGCTGAGAGCGTCGGCGGCATCGAGGTGTCGTTTACCGCGGCGGCCGCGGTTCGCCATCCGCGCGACGGCGAGGAACGGCTCGCCGTGTTCTTCGCGGCAGCGGAGGACGAGGACAACCATCTGCGGGCGGTGCTGCCGGAAATTCGCAATGCGGTTGCCAGCCGCATCGGGATTCTGCCCGATTATCTGGTGCCGGTCAGTAAAGAGGACGTACCGAAGACGGCGATTGGCAAGATCCAGCGCACCCGTTTGGTGCGCGGTTTCGCGGACGGCGAATACGATGGCGCCGTGCGCCGAGCCGACCTGCTCGGCGCCGGGGGGCGCACGATACCGGATTGGTTTGCGTGCAAGCGCTGGCGGCGTTGCGAGGCACGGCCGCTCGCGCCGCTCGCCGGCAACGCGGTGATCCTGGCGGACCGGCTCGGCGTCGCCGCCGCGCTCGTTAGGCTGCTTGCGGCGGAGGACGTATCGACAAGGCTGGTCGCCGACCCTGACGAGCTGTCATCCGGGGTTCCCGCCCGGCTCGTGGTCGACCTGCGAGGATTGGACGGCGCATATGCCGATTGCCCGCCCGAGGGCAGTGGGCTGGGGGGATTGCTGGCGCTGACCCGCCGGCTCGTGCAACGCGGCGAGTCCGGTCGCGAGGCCCCGACCCGGCTGTTGCTCGCCACTCGCGGCAGTCTGGTGGTCGGAAATGCCGATCCGCTGATCGGCGATCGCCCGGCCTGGCCAGGGCTCATCGCCAGCCTCACCGAGGAAACACCGTCGCTTTTGGCGCACCTCGTCGATGTCGCGCCGGATGATCCCGACGCGATCGCCGAGCGCTGCCTTGCGGAATTGGCCCGTCGCGGCGGCGCCGCGATCTCGGCCTGGCGAGGCGGCATTCGCTACGAACCGGCCCTGACGCGCATCGATCTAGTTGACGAGCCGGCTGACGCAACCCCCTTCGCCCTGGGTCGGGCGTACCTGCTGGCCGGCGGCAGCGGCGGCGTTGGGAGGCATATCGCGGCAACGCTCGCCAAGACGCATGGCGCCAAGCTGCTGGTGATCAGCCGCGCGCCTGTCGAGCAGACGGCTGGAGCACTGCGCCCCGTGGGCGGCCCCGGCCAAATCATGTCCTGCCGGGCCGATGTCGCGGATCTATCTGCGTTGCACCGCGCGGTTGACGAAGCGGAGTTCGCATTCGGCACCCCGCTTGCCGGCATCGTCCACCTCGCGGGCGTGGCGGCAGATCGGGCGATTCTCGACGAAACGCCCGACGACATCGCCGACGTGCTGCGGCCGAAAGCGGAAGGCAGCTGGGCGCTCGCGCGGATGGCGGAGCAACGCTGCCCGCCAGGCGGGGCGTTCATCGGCTTCTCGTCGGTTAGCGGATTTCTTGGCGGTGCGCGCGCCGCCGCCTATGCCGCGGCGAATTCGTACCTTGACGCGACCGGCGATCAGCTGCGCGCACGCGGCCGCCTGCGCTGCTGGAACCTCGCCTGGAGCATGTGGGACGAGACCGGCATGAGCCGAGGCTTTG
>Ga0306920_100014860_pt1 | contig 10645 bp, 11 predicted proteins | sample flu12Cox44000170_FD_204666 | JGI IMG/M metagenome (GOLD analysis project Ga0306920, IMG submission 204666) | Lab enrichment of tropical soil microbial communities from Luquillo Experimental Forest, Puerto Rico - flux4day.12C.oxic.44.000.170 (v2)... | ecosystem: Environmental > Terrestrial >... | reverse complement strand
CGGCGGCGACAGGCTCGCTGAACCCGAAGACCGCTTCGGCCGCCGTCCATGGCGTCAAGCGGTCGATCTGCACCCGAATGATGCCCTCGATGAATTCCGACGCGCGTGCCGGCAGTTCGAGCGGCCGCACCAAAAACCGCTTCGGCCCCAATACAAGCTCAACCTGGCTGCCCTTGACCAAGGATGCAAGATCGCCGCCTGAAAACCGCCCGTTGGCGAATGTGATCTGCCCGGCCGTGGTAGCTTTGCCATCGCCCTGCAGTGTGAACGTGTCGACGTTGCCGTTCTGCTCGACCAGGCGTACGACGCGCGGCGATACGAAACGGCCAGCAGTTGCGATGATGCGCGCCGCGACCGCGTCAGTCCACCGCGTCAGAACTTCGCCACAGGTCTGCCAAAAGTTCATCGCCGACCGAAGTCCATGGGTTGATCCGCAGTCCCGTCAAGTGTGTTATGCCAGGATAGTACACGATACGGAGCGACGCCATCATTAGGGAGTAGAATCACGGCTTCCGCCGCGCTGCGGCGCCCATTATTGAATTCGACCAGCACACCGACTCGGAAGACTTTGTTGATGGAGGGCGTCGCGGGCGCGGCGGCGCCCTGCCCGGTTGCATCAGGACTCACTCCACCGCCGAAGCTGCTGGGCGAGCGCGCCGCCGGAGTACTCTGCAGAGCGCCCGGAGACATTCCGCGCAGTGCCGCGACGACCTGCGGCGCTGCGTCCCTGACGTCAACCTGGGCCTGACCACTGTACACGGTCACGTAGGGCAGAATGTGTTCGATTAAGCTACGCGGAATGCCGTAGACCAACCATAACTCACTGACATGGACAAACGGCGCGTGGCGCGGCAGGTAACTCAATCCGGCGCTGCTATAAAGCGAGTCCTCCGGATCAGTGTCGACAGCGACAACGCCGCCGCTCTGCGCGTTAATATTAGTGCGCCAAGCGATGATGCGGTCGGCATAACCGCCGGCATCGAGCGGCGAAACTCCGAGGCCAACGAAAAGCCCACCCAGAAGCTCCTTCGATGCTTTGTTGAGGTCGATGCGCGCGGCTTCAGTCTGAAAGGCGATCACAAGCCGAGCCGCGCCGACGCGCGTCGTGAACTCGCCCGCCGTCGGCCGCGTATTCGCTTGCGCGCTGAGGAGCCGATAGGCGGCAAGCTCCACACCGGCGGAAACTAAGGGATCAGCGATGATAGCGTCGCTGCTTGCCGAGACGGCGGCCATCGAATTCATCACGTAAAGGCCGCAGATCGAAGCCAGCGCTGCCAGCGCCGCCAGGATCCACAACACCGCGACCACGATGAAACCGTCGCGTCCCGAGCTCAATCGATTAAGTGCGAAGACAGGGATCATCATGCCTACCTCCGCTCAACCTGTTCAACGGCGGGCGACGTCTGATTGCTGTCGGTTGACCCTTGCGCAATTTGTGCAAAGCATTGTTCAATGCTTTGCTTCGATACACACTCCGCCGGCGTATCGATGTGCAGTAGCGCTGCCGTGGAGACCCTGAGCGTTTGCTGCGTGCCGCTATCGCGCACGGTGATGCGAACTCTCGTCGGCAATTGGGCAGCCGCGTGCCACGCCGCTTGCCAGATACCCTGGGCGCCCGCATAGGCGAACGTCACGCGGTAAGGCGGGCGGATCACCACCACCGGATCGACGAATTGCACCGGAGTGCCCGGAACCATGGGCGCAAACATAGCCCGATCGCGAACCAGCGCCAGTCCGTTGCGGTCGCCGACCTCGTGGAAACGAACGATTTCGAGGCCGGGATGCGTATTCGGCCCGATTGCAGTGCGGACGAAAGTGACGCTAAGTTCATCGCCGTCGAAATATGGCCTTTTCACTAACCTGTCGGAGGGAACAAATTCCGCCACTGACAAGTCTTGAATGACGCGATTGAGACCGAAGGCAAAGCGCTCGTCTCGATCGACGCGCAGGATGCCATACTTCCAATTCGGCAGCCATTGCGCGGTGACCGGGGCAATTGCGACAAGGATGAATAGCATCAACAGCGTCGCTACCAGCATCTCGATCAGGGTAAACCCTGCCTCACTGCTGTGCGGATCGGGCAGCCTTTGCATGTTGCTCATCCGGCGGTCCTTGGCACCAGCCGAACCGTGTCGAGCCGAAGCGGCGGGCCTTCGGTTGTCTGCACCCGCACGGTGATCGCGAGCGGAATCCAATTCAGCGATTTGGGTGCGGCCGCCGCAGGAACAGCCAGCGCAGAATTGGCCAACGTAGGACTCGGCGGCGCAGCGTTCGGCGTCGGCACGACCAGTGGAACGACGTCGATCCGCCAGCGGAAATCGCCCGAGCCGCCGGACTGGCTGCCGACTTGCAGTGCACTGCGGTCTGGCAAAGCTGCCAACAGATTTTGCGCGGTTTCGAGAAGGGGCACCCGGCGGTCGACCGCTCGGATGGCTCTGACCGTGCTGCCGACCAGCGCGCCGATTGCCGCCAACGCAACTGCAAGTATGCTGATGGCGACCAGAACTTCGATCAAGGTGAAGCCCGCGTTCGCCCCCGGACAATGCCGGGCGCCGCGTATCGGTGTCCGCGCGTCGTCACATCGGCTGATGCGGAATGACATCGACGCCCCCGGTGAGCCAGTTGACGCGAACCTCATAACCAAAACCGGAACGGGTAAGCGCGATCACGCCGCCGCATGACATACCCGACGGAAAAAAATCCACCGTCATCCCCGTGGTCCGATCGTAGCAGCGCGTCGCGAGCATGGCGTCGAGCCGGACGTCGGCTGGCACGCGCACGATCCGGCCGTCCCCGCCGGAGCGGATGGTGCGCGCTTGTGCGTCGATCAGGGTTTCGACGCGCACCCGCCGGCGCAGCGCCGCGACGCGGTCGGCTTTGAGCAGGGTAGCGACGGCGACCGCGTAGCCTTCAAGCCCGGCGCGACTCGTCGCCCGCGGAATTGCAGGAAGTATCACGGCAGCGAGGAGCCCAAGGATCGCGAGAACGCAGACGATTTCGAGCAGGATGTAGCCGTCCTGCCGCCTCACGACGTTAGCGCAACGCACTCGACTGGCTGCCGGCCTCCATGCTGGAAATGTCTGCTGCGGTTCCAGTACCACCCTCCTGACCATCAGATCCGTACGATAGGATCTCATAGGGTGCGCGTTCGACCGGCGACCGATAGACATAGGCGTGTCCCCAAGGATCCGACGGCACCACCCCGCCTTTTAGATATGGTCCGTTCCATTCTACGGCATTGCCCGGCCGCCGCACCAGCGCAGCGAGTCCGTCGTTCGACGCCGGATAGCGGCCCATGTCGAGATAATAGAGGTCGAGCGCGCTACCGAAACTCTGGATCTGGATCTTGGCCGCCTTGACCTTCGACTCGCCCAAATACGTTAGCACCCGCGGTCCGACGATCGCCATGATCAGACCGATGATGGTAATGACGACGAGTATTTCTACGAGCGTGAAGCCGGCCTCCCCGCGCCTGCGCGGTACGCCTACTTGACGCCTTTTTCCGGCGCTTGTCATATGCCTGCCACTCCCGTTGCCAAAGTTTGACCACTCTACCCGATGAGTTGGCTCACCGATATGAGCGCTGTCATCACGGAGACGATCAAGCCACCGACTACTACACTGATGGCCATAATAGCAGCCGGGCCGGCAATTCCAACCAACCGGTCCAAGGCGCGCTGCAGCTTGGATTCGTAGAACTCAGCCACACGGCCGGCTAGAACAGGCAGCTGTCCGGTCTCGTCACCGAGCCGCAACATGCGCACCGCCATCGCCGGCAAAACGTCGGCCTCCGCGAGCGCCTCGGACAACTTCGTGCCGTGACGCACCCGCTCCACCATCTGTTTCCAGATATCGGCCGGACCCGTAGTAGCCATAATGTCGACGAGAATCCGCAGCGCCGTTGCGAGATGCACACCGCTACTGAGGAGAACGCCCAAATTCCGGCAGAACAAGGGCGCCCGGTAATACGGCATGATCCGACGCACCAGCGGCAGGCGAGTGATGGCGGCAACGAGCGCGGCGCGAACGGCGGGCTGCCGCAGCGACAACCACGCGATTGTCAGAATAAGAGCGAGGCCGAGCGCGATCGCGCTGACGTGGGCGTTTAAAAACGCTGAAAGCGACAGAAATGTTGCGAGCGTCGGATCGATCTTGGCGCCGAGATCGTGCAAGACTGAGGCGAATTGCGGCAGCACGAAAGTCAAAAAGAACATCAACACGCATCCGGCTGCGAAGAAAATGAAGGCAGGATAGCGGATCGCTTCGATGAGCTTGCGCCGCACCGCCTCGGCGCGCGCCCGCTCGCTCGCTAATACTTCGAGTACCTGGTCGAGCGAGCCAGACGCCTCGCCGACCCGGATCAGAGCCACGTACATTGGCGTGAACAACATCGGATAACGCGCCAAGGCGTCCGCGAAGGTCTCTCCGGCAAGCACTTGTGAGCGGACCTCGGCGACGACGAGGCGTAGCCGACCGATGTCGCGATCGGTGGCGAGCAGTTCGAGGCCGTCATTGATGCGCGCTCCGGCACGCAGCAGCAGGCCGAGATCGCGGGTGAAGACCGTCACATCTTCAGGTCGAGGCCGCCCGAATACTGCGAAGCTACCCTGCGCTGTCGCGCCTTCGGTCGCGAGACTCTCGATCAGAACTAGGCCGAGCGCCTCGATGCGACTGGTCACCTCGGCAGCCGATTGGCCGGCGATCGCGCCGGATACCACTTCGCCGGTGCCGTTCATGGCACGATAGTGATAGTTCGGCATTCCTTCACCGCAAGGTCGTGACGCGCAGCGTCTCTGGAACGGTCGTAATGCCCGCACGGCATTTGATGACCGCATCGTCCAGCATGGTGGTCATGCCGGCCTTGATGGCGGCGCGATCAAGCGTGGTCGCATCGGAATGAGATCCGATAAGATCGCGAACCTCATTGATAATCTCTAAAAGTTCGAATACGCCGGCGCGGCCGCGATAGCCCGAGCCGCCGCAACGTTCGCACCCGGTCGCCTCGTGGACGACGTTGCCCGCCGCGAGGCCAACCATGCCATAGCGCAGATCGCGAGCGATATCCTCTACGGTCAGCGTCCGTGGCGTCTTGCAGCGGTCACACAATATGCGCACGAGTCGCTGCGCGATCACGGCCCGCAATGTGGACTTCAGCAAATATCCTTCGACACCCATGTCCAGCAGGCGCGGCACGGCGGCGGCTGCAGTCTCAGTATGCAACGTCGTCAGTACCAAATGTCCCGTCAGCGCTGCGTGAATCGCGATATGCGCCGTTTCTTTGTCGCGGATTTCGCCGACCATAATGACGTCGGGATCCTGGCGAACGAAGGCGCGCATCGCGGTTGCAAAGTTGAGTCCAATTGAAGGCTTGATCTGCGATTGATTGACGCCAGGAATTTCATATTCGACCGGATCTTCGATCGTCAGAATTTTTCGCGTTGTCTCGTTGAGAATCGAGAGCATCGTGGCGAGGGTGGTTGTCTTGCCGCTGCCGGTGGGACCGGTGATGACGATCATGCCGTGCGGCAGAGCGAGCAAATTGCGCAAGGCGGCCTCGTCGCGCGGCGACAGGCCGAGTTTGGCCAATTCGAGCACGCCTCGGTCGCGCGGTAACAAGCGCACCACGGCGCTCTCGCCGTGCTGCGTCGGCATGGTGGCTACGCGTACATCGATCTCGGTGCGGCCAACGCGCAGCCGCGCCGCGCCGTCCTGCGGCAAACGCCGTTCCGCGATGTTGAGACCGGAAAGAATTTTGATGCGCGAAACGAGCGCTTGCGGCATAACGCCGGCCGGTGCCGAAACCGAGCGCAACAGACCGTCGACGCGCATGCGCACAGTAAGCCCGGCGCGGAATGGCTCGACGTGGATGTCGCTGGCGCGCAGCTCGACAGCTCGCTCGAGTAGATCGTTGAAAGCGTGTACGACCGGCGCGCCGCTGGCCAAGTCGCGAAGACTATCGATGTCGTCATCGCTGTGAAGACGTTCGCCGGCCGCGACAACGGACTCGTCAACACTATCATCCAGACGCTCCAGCACCGTCGCGATATCCTCAAACGAGGCTATTACGGCGTTGACGCGATCGCCGAACACGATCTCGGCAGCGCGTATCGCGGCAGTGTCCAGCGGATCGGCAACGGCGAGGTTAAGGTTGCCATCGGCGGATCGGAACGGCAGCACCATGGACTCGCGCAAGAAGCGCCGGGAGAATCTTTCGACCTGGGGGTCGCTTGCTAGGAGTTCCGGCAAGCTGATGCGTTGGAGGCCCCAGAACCGCGCTACCTCATCGGCGAAGTCACCGGCGGGCAGATTGGTCGATTCCCATACCTCGCGCAGAGCTCTGACGGCTGACGCGCCGGCCATTTGGCTAAGCGGCGTGCGACCGCGGGCAGGCAAAGAGTACTTTTCGAGTAGGTAGGTCCCAAATTTCTCTGGTGACGCGTCTTGCATCGACCATCACTCTACGCCGCGAGGATCGAGGAACCGCTTGCTATACTTGGAAAGGCTTGACTCCATTACATAATTAACAAGCACTTGAGCGGATGTCAAAAATCCGTGCTAGATTGGGATCATGTTGCGTGGGCGGTACCGGGGGCAACGCCTCTGTGCAGAGGAAGATGCACGAAATGAGGGGTGCGGGGGCTCTGGGACGTGTTGGTCCGTGCGTACGGCGGTGGCTGGCGGCCAGCGCAGTCGGCATTGGGCTTGTTGGCTGTAGCCTACACAATCCTTCTGAGGAGGCCAAACCGCTCGATCCCCGGGGTCAGTCGGTAACGGACCAGGTCCGCGCCATCGATCTGTCGCCGAAAGGGCCGTTGCCAGTGCAGGACGGCGTGGTGGCGGGAGCACACGGCTCAAGCGGTGCCATCTATCTTGGCGATACGACCTCGACTCCGATCAAAACCACGGCGGATGTCGGCGGCGCCGGTAATGACCAGGGCTATGATCTCAATTTCGAAAATGCGCCAGTCGCTACCGTCGCCAAGGTAATTCTCGGCGACATTCTCGGTGCGGGCTACGCCATCGATCCCCGTGTCCAAGGCACCGTCACGTTGTCTTCTGGCCGTCCGATCGGCAAAGCCGATGCGCTTTTCGTGCTCGAGGGCGCGTTACGCATGTCCAACGTCGCGCTGATCCACGACCGAGAGGGCTACCGCCTGGTGCCGGCGGCCGATGCCACTAGCAGTGGTTTCGTCGACACCGCCGGCGCTACGCAGCCCGGCTACGGTCTAAGTGCGGTGCCGCTGCATTACGTCTCGGCGCAGGCCATCCTAAAGTTGCTTGACGGCTTCGGCGTTAAGCCCAACGCGGTGCGAGTCGACAATGCCCGCAACATTGTGCTCGTTCAAGGTAGCGGTGTCGACCGCCGCGCGGCGGTCGACACGATCCTCAGCTTCGATGCAGATTGGATGCGCGGCGAGTCAGTCGGCGTTTTTCCAATTCAGAACAGCGCGCCTGACGCGATCATTCCTGAACTCGAAAAGGCCATGGACGCTGGCGACGGTGGACTGGCGCAGCATGTCGTCAAATTCCAGGCAGTGCCGCGGCTGAACGCGGTCCTCGTTGTTAGCCGCAAAGCTGAATATCTGCGCAGCGCCGCGGCCTTGATCAGGCGTCTCGATGATGCGTCAACCTTCGGCATCAACCTGCGTGTCTATCGGCTGCGCTACGGCAACGCCAGGCAGGTCGCCGCGGTCCTGAGCGATATCTTGATCGGTCACCCGAGCGGCGGCCTCGATACGGAGCAAAACCAGATTGCGCCGGGCGCCGGCACCTCAGTCACCACCTCTGGCGGACCGTTGGCGGCTCTGAGCGCGCTGCCACAGACCACCACGGCTGTGGCGCAGATCGGCGGTGCCACCGGTGGGGCGGTCGCGGCCGCACAACCGGGCCTCGCGGGCGGGGCGATCCAAGGAGCCGGCCAGGCCGGTGCGCCCGGCCAGAGTGGTGCGACTGGCCAAGGTGGTGCTTTCGGCGGCGCCGCCAATGCGCCGACCCTCGCAAACATCCGCATCACGGCTGATACTGTCAACAATTCAGTCCTGGTCTACGCCAATCAGGAAGCGCAGCGCGTCGTCGAGCAGACGATACGCCAGATCGATCGGCCGCTCCTGCAGGTCGCCATCGATGCCACTATTGCCGAAGTGACGCTCAACGATGTGTTGAACTACGGAGTTCAGTATTTTCTGCAAACGAATGCCCTCGGCTTTCCCCTCGGCATCCTGTCGAGCACTGCTCCGCCTGGGCTGACCGCAATTGGCGCCGCGCCGCTGGCTCCAACGACGCCCGGGTTCAATCTGGTGCTCGGTCCGCCCGGCGCGCCAAACATCATTATCAATGCATTACATAATGTCACTGATGTGCGCGTGCTGTCGAACCCGTCGCTGGTGGTGCTCGACAATCAGCCCGCGACATTGCAGGTCGGCGCGCAGGTCCCGATCTCCACCGGCAGTGCTACCGTGCTGACCGCCAACAACACTATCGTCAACACCATCTCCTACCAGAACACCGGTGTAATCCTGCAAGTGGTGCCGCGCATCAGCGCCAACGGCAATGTCGTGCTCAACGTCAGCCAGGTAGTCAGCAACGTCCAGCCCGGCACCGCCACTACCAACTTAACTCCGACTTTTAACAACCGCGCGGTAAAAAGCTCAATTTCGGTCGCCAGCGGACAGACCGTCCTACTCGCCGGGCTGATCAGCGACGAGACCGACCGCACCCGGCAAGGGATCCCGGTGCTCGATAAGCTCCCTGTTATTGGCGATCTGTTCTCCCAGCAGAACGGCACCAAAATTCGGACCGAGCTAATCATCTTCATCCGTCCCACCGTGATCCGAGACCCGGTCGATGCGCATTTTGTGGCGGAAGAGCTGCGTTCCAAGCTTAACGGCGAACAGGTCGGTGGGAACTTTCCAGGTCTTCACAATGTGCCCGTTCTTCATCCTTGACGCCAGCCTCCTGTGACACTGACGCGCCGAATGCTCGGCGTTGCGCTTGTTCCTATCCTGATTGGGGTCGTTGGAATTGCGGTCAGCCTCATGACAAGCACGGATCTGCGCGGCGCATTCGGCGCGGCGCTCGCCGTGTTGATGTTGGCGATCGCCGTCAGCGATTTGCGACGTTTCATCGTTCCCGACTTGCTTACAGCGACGGCATTCGTGCTGGGCTTGATTTATGCCGCCCGTTTCGACGTCGGGCCAATATCCGAAATTCTGTTTGAGTGTCTGTTACGCGCGACCGCAACGGCGCTGCCCTTCCTCGCGCTGATGCTGCTGTACGAATGGTGGCGCGGCCAGCCCGGGCTCGGCCTCGGCGACGTGAAGCTCGCAGCCGTAGCCGGCGTGTGGCTCGACTGGTTCACGATCGTTGCCGTCATTGAGGTTGCCGCGCTCATCGCGCTCGGTGCGTTCGGCATATCGCGATACGTACTTCGGCGGCCGGTTGGGGCGACGACACCGCTACCCTTTGGCCTATTCCTCGCGCCGGCGATTTGGGTGGGCTGGATCGGCCAGACTTTGTTGCTCTCGCCGTTGGCGGCGCGCAGCTAACTACTGCTCCGGATGGCTCATCCACGCCAGCGCGCGCATCCGCGCTTGCGCCAGTTCACCGCGTGTCATTTTTGTCCGTACCGCATCGCGTATGCGCTCGGCATCGTCGGCCGCACCCTTGGGCGATCGAGCCGTAGCGAGGATCAGCCATTTCTCCGCTTCCACGACGTCCTCAGGAACCCCGAAGCCCTTGTCGTATAGCAAGCCCAGCTCGTATTGGGCCGATGGATTCCCTTGCTCTGCGGCCCGTCGATACCAAATTGCGGCCTGGGTGTAATTCTGCGGCACGCCGCGTCCTATCGCATAGAGATGGCCCATAATAGCCTGCGCCTGAGGATTTCCCCGTTGCGCAATCGGCGCCAGTATGCGGACTGCTGCGGCATAGTCTTGGCGCGCCATTGCAGCCACTCCGCTTTGCAACGTCGATCCGGCTTCGGCTCGGTCGAGCCCGGCAATACTCGCCGCTGCAGCGAGCAAAAGGGCCATCGACAATCGGCGAACCGGAAAACAAATCAATGAGGTAAGAAATTGGCCTGGCAGCATCACAGTCCCCCGTTGAGTTGCGCAAGCCCCGATGGACCTAGCCCACGGCAGTATCGCTTACAATTGAGCCCGGATTCAAGCCGCATGCCGAATTAAGGAAACTTGCCTGAGCTTGCTAAAAGTACACGGTATTGTTGTCATCTCCATAACCTCGGGGCGAGCACAACATCTTCGATTCGGGCGGCCTGTGACGAACGATGACGTACAGAAATCTTTCGCACAAATAGGTAGCGCTGGCGGCCCCCGAATCTGGCTGAACTGGAAGGTGGCTAAACGCAATGAGAGCAGAAGGAAGCCGCCATGACCGAGACTACACCGGGGAGGTCAAGCTGCTGAACGCGATGTCCGCTTTCCCCCAAAAGCGGACATTCGTCGTGGCGGGGCCATTTACGTTTTATGGCGGAGATTTTTTCGCTGCAGAACGCAGCGAATGGGATCTCGAAACGCTCGAGGAGCAGCGCTGGGATGCGGAGCGGGCTGTGCGACGCTTTGAGGAAGCCAATCGGATAATGGTCACCTCATAGTCACAACTGCTGCTTTCGCTGCTGCTCGCTAAC
>Ga0306920_100014859_pt1 | contig 10645 bp, 12 predicted proteins | sample flu12Cox44000170_FD_204666 | JGI IMG/M metagenome (GOLD analysis project Ga0306920, IMG submission 204666) | Lab enrichment of tropical soil microbial communities from Luquillo Experimental Forest, Puerto Rico - flux4day.12C.oxic.44.000.170 (v2)... | ecosystem: Environmental > Terrestrial >... | reverse complement strand
TTTGAATCTCCAGCGTCCGCCGATGATTCGGCCCTCGATCTCTCCCCGCCACACGTATTCCCTCACCGTGCGTGTGCTGAGGCGCAATACCTCAGCCGCTTCGCGCAATGTGAGCAAGTGATCTCCGATCGGTTCGGCCATGTCTTCCACTTTTCTTCGCACGCTCATGGCAACTCCCAGCTTGCCGGCTCGACGTCTGCTGGCCGGAAGAAACTCGACCGACTCAGTTCCGAATCGAGCAGTACGGTCACGCGGTCAGCAAACACCTGCAGCAACGTGCCCGGGCCCGCTGGCGTCCTGATCTTTCTGCCGAGAAACGGAAATAGCCTCGCGTGCGGCTGGCCGAACCGCCGCTCCGCGGCGAGCGACTCCGGTGGCCAGGCGTTCCCTCCCGCGGAAAGAAACGCTGGCTGCGAAACAACCTGCGGCGAGACTGGGGGGACGGGGGCCTGCCATACCCCTCGTTCCAGCTCCTCAATGAGGCTATCGAGGGCACTTTTCATAAAAAATGCCCCGTGGACAGTAAAACCCGCATAAACATTGAGGTTTTCTGCCTATCTGTCCACGCCTGGTCGGTTTTTTCATGAAATATACCCCGTGGACAGGTGGACAGTAAAACCCGCATAAACATTGAGTTTTTGTGTCCACGCGTCCACGCCCTATATTTCAATCCAGGGACTCCGTCGAGACCCAGACGCTTCCGTGCCCCGCGTGCTTTATGAACAGTTCGCCAGCACGAACCAAAGAATCAAATGCCCGGTTAAAGGCTTCCGCGTCAGGGTAGTGTCGCCAGAGTCGCCTGTAAATTTCGCGCTTCGTCATCATCTTGTTCGGTGCCGCGCCCACCAGTGCCAGAATGCGCCTTTCCAGTTCCTTCCGGGGATTGATTCCCACGTTCTGGAGCGAAAGCAATTCTTTCGCGCAAACTTCACCGTATCGCCCCACCAGGATAGCGGCAGTGAGTTGGTCGAATGTGATCTCCGGCAGCGTCCCCTCCAGCGCAGAATAGGTCATTGCCAGTTTCAGTGCATAGGGCGGGATGCGTTTCACCGCCGCGAGGAGAAGCGGATCACGCCGGGAGTCTTCCGCATCCCATGCACGATAGAATTCCTCCCACAGCGCAGTGGCCTTCGCGTCCAAGCGCGCCTCGCGAGGCTTAACAGACGCGAGGGTGTCAACCGCGTGTGAGATTGCGGCCAGCCTTGCAGGTTCGGGCAGGGGCATTGCGGGTTTGCGCGCTCCAGCAAGGAAGAATAGCCGGTTGCCGTAGCCTCCCAGAAAATCGTTCGCACGGAAGTCTTGCCAGAACCATTCAGGGGTTGCGCAGGTAAGGAAGTTCGGTGTCGGTTGCTCCAACGTCACTGGTTTTTTCCGGAATTTCTTTTCGTACCGCGGAGGACAATCAAAGCATTCCGTTAGAAACGGAATCAGCGTCGCGCCCTCCCAGCGCCCGGGCCGCAGAATTTGCGAAAACTCCTCTGCGTAGAGCAAGAAGCCGCGCCCAGGCTCCACGGTGGAAAACTCATCCGCCAAACCTTCTCCAGAACCGCCGCCGCGCACGATCTTGAACGCGCTTCCTATGTCCGCCGCCATCCGTGTCGCCGTGGTTTTCTTGTCGCCTGTCGGACCGAAGCAAACCAAATACACGTTAGGGTAGAGTGGCATTCCGTACGAGAAGTGGACGCACCGGCCGAGAGCCACGGCCGAGCGGGCCCAGAGCGCAGCGAAGTGGAATGCATCGCTCGCCTCGGTGGCGCGCTCCATCGCCTTTCGGTAGTCGGCGAAAATGCCACGCCAAGCCGCTTCGGGAAACGGTGGCAACCCCGTTTGCGTGCCAATTGGCTGCTCGGTTGGTATCTCCGGCTGACTCTCCGGACCCTGATTGACTTTTGCGCTGCCGTCTGGCGCATTCTCTTCGACTCGCTCGACGGCACACTTCTTCAAATAGCCCACGATCTCTTCCCGCTCGCGGCTACGCAGCATGGCTCCTCCACGCTTCGAAGACTTCGACAGGTGTCGAGTCCACCTCGAGCCAGATGCTTGCCTTCGTGAACATCAGCCAGTCAAATGCCGCCGACAGTTGCGCCACGGCTTCGTAAAACTGAGCTAGCTGGTTCCAGGCTTCGGGACAATCGGGAGATTCTCGAAGCACCTCCTGCGCGGCGAGTCCGGCCTTCGAGAGTGCGCGATAACGGTCGGAAACCTCACGAATCAAAGCGCCTCGCCAAGCCTCGAAACGTTTGATCTCGGCTTCCACATGTGCCCGGCGCTGTGCTTCTTCACGGAATGCCGAAACCACTTGGTTGTCTCCTCGAAGCACCCCGAGGTCACGGGCCAGAGTGAAGGTGTTCGCTCGCCACTTGCACCGATGACAGAACGCCACTTCATTTGTGAAGCTCACCGTGCCCCGCGAGTGCCCTTCGCAGTGGGCACAATCAGCCCGCGTCCAACCCCGAAGCCTGAAGCCCGCTCGCTCCAGCAATGAGCGCAAGTTGAACTCAACCGCCTTCATCGCCGCTCTTCCCTCGCAGGGACCGTGTTGCGCTCGATGAATTGCGCGATCGCATCGACAGGGATGCGCACGCTCCGCCCGCAATTCACGCGGGGGAGTTTCCTTCTCAGCAGCCAGGCGCGGATCGTTGCCGGTTTGACTGCGAGTAATTCACTCGCTTCGCGGATCGAGACCAATTTCATCATGCGATTCACCTCCGAAAGGAATGCTGCGTTATCAAGACTGAGAAAGTCAGGGGTAAATTGGTGGTATTTCGGTGGTATCTCGACGGGACTACTCTTCCAGATTGTTAGCAGTGATCGACCTATGCAGATTTCTCGTAAAAGCCTGAGCGTATTCTCTCAACGTTTTCGGGTTCGGTTTGTGCTTTCCGTGGACATGATCGAGGACCAACTTCTTGTCTATGCCGGTCTCATCCGCGAGGTTATCGAAGCTCCATCCACATTCCCTCCTGAGCTTGTCGATGTTCCGTCCGATACGCTGGGCCGCGGAGCGTCGCATCGATTCCTGCTCAGATACACGCTTCATCGGCCTCGGGTCGGCCTGGGTCCATCGCAGGTCCGTCTGGTTTTCCTCTGCCTTGAGACGGCCCGGTTCGATTGCAATGCGTGGCTGAATGGGGGCATTTCGATGCTCAAGCTCCCTCGCCTCGATCTCGTACCGGGTTTTCACCCGTGCCTTCAGCTTGTTCAGCTCCATCACGAGATGATGCTGCGCGGGATGCAGGTTTACGGCGTCATGCCTTCGCAATCCCGCAAGTGAAAGGCTTGACATGACCGTGCCCCTTCGCGACTCGATTATTGTTATGGCTTCCGGCAGCAGTACGTCGCGCACAAATTCAGGCGTAATCGCTTCGCACTGGATCTCCCACACTCCGCGCGCGACTCGGTCAACCCCTCCTACCCACTCATTCAACAGCGCAAGCTGACCATCCACGATATTCAGCAGAAGCGAGCCGCCTGTTTCCCGAGACGCCACACTCGCCTTTCGGTCTGAAGCCACACTTTTCGCCTGCATCTGGTCCGACAGCTCCTTCAGCTTGTCGGTGAATAACTGGCGGTCAAACCTCTGGCTGGCTCTGCCCACAGCCACCTCCGTAGTGGCTCCGGAATGCGGGTGAGCGGCAGGCACGCCCGGAAAGCGTGCTTTTCGGCTCGTCAGCCTATCCGCAGGCGGATTCTATCATTTCCTATTGACCATCTAAACCGAAACGTTCAGGATATAACTATGGCAAGGAACAAAGCAAGCGAAGCGGCAAGCCTGCTGGGGAAGCGCAGTTACGCGGCGCGTCTCGAACGACTGGGTATCGAGCGCATCCGCGAGATTGCGCGGGAGAACGGGAAGGCTGGCGGGAGACCGCCGAAGAAGAGAGGCAAGAAATGAGCGTCTACAAACGCGGGGATGTGTGGTGGTACAAATTCCGCTTCGCTGGGCAGGCGATCCGCGAATCTTCGAAGACCGCCAGCAAAACGGTAGCGAAAGAGGCGGAGCGTGCCCGTCGTCGCGAACTGGAGGAAAGCTACAACCGGATCATCAAACGGCGAACGCTGCCGCCTACTTTCGAGCGTGCTGGCTCAACGTGGCTGGAAGCGGAGAAACCCCACTTGGCGGAGCGCACCTACGAAATCTACGAAGTCGCCTTGCGCTGTCACCTGAAACCGGAGCTCGGCAAATTGCTCCTTTGCGACATCGACGCCGCCCGGATTGCACGGTACCAGGCGCGGCGCAAGAGCGAGAATGCATCGGCGCGGACGCTTAACAAGGAGCTGCAGGTGCTCCGGCAGATTCTGAAACGGCACAAGTTGTGGGCCAACGTTCAGGGTGACGTGAAGTTTGAGCGGGAGGATGACAACATCGGCAAGGCCCTGGAACACGAGGAGGAGAAGAAGCTGCTGGCTGCCTGTGCCTCGAATCTGCTTCTGAATGCGATCGTGGTCCTCGCTCTGAACACCACCATGCGGAAGAAAGAGATTCGCACGCTACGTTGGAGTCAGATCGACTTCGAGAAGCGTCAGCTTACCGTTGGACGATCCAAGACACGGGGTAGCAGCGGACGGGTCATTCCGTTGAATCAGCCGGCCTTCGACGCCCTCATCAAGTGGGCCGGACGCCTGGTCGAGTCGGATGCTGAGGATTACGTCTTCCCGGCTTGCGAAAACGCCTGTATCGAGCGCGAGCATCCCTACAAGGTAAAGATTGACGCTTCCAGGCCTATCAAGTCGTGGCGCACCGCCTGGCGGTCAGCCTTGAAGCGTGCGGGCCTAAAGGTACGGTTTCATGACCTGCGGCATAGCTGCATCACCAAGATTGCTGAAGGCCAGGCCAGTGAGCAAACCCTGATGTCCATCGCTGGCCACCTCAGCCGGAAGATGCTGGAGCATTACAGCCACATTCGTATGCAGGCAAAGCGGACGGCCCTCGACGCCATCGCAAGGCCCGTTTCTGAAGCCGATGGGGCACAAAAGTGGGCACAATTTTCCGCACCTCAAAAACCGACCGTCGCTAACTGATTGAAAGAATTGGTGGGCCTGGGTGGACTTGAACCACCGACCTCGCCCTTATCAGGGGTAGGATCTGACAACGACTGATCATTCGCCTCATTCTGGCTTGAGGAGACTAGCGAACCGGGCAGCGACGGAGGGCCAGGCAAAGTGAGCCTGAAAGGTGGCTCGACTTCGAACAGCAAGATCGTTACGATAATCGGCATCGGAAAGCACACGAACTAATGCGGTTTGCAATTGATGGGGTTGGTCAGGCGCAACAAGGACGACACCGGCATCAGTGATCGGCGGAGCGGTTTCGGACCCTGAATACGCGATCACAGGAAGTCCGCACCCAATTCCCGCAATTGCGCTGCTACGACGCGATGAAATACCTCCGCGAACAAATAGGAGGACGTCACACGCTGAAAGCTTCTGAACAACTCGCTCAGGTGCGACGACACCGTCTATCGACAAGTGAACCGGCAGATCCTGTAAGCCGGACCTGAGTCTTGCTTCGCGCAACTCGGCGTGCCGGCCGAAGACTGACAGATTGAGTCTGCCGAGCGTTTGCGATGCATAACGCACTGCGGCAAGAATCACCTCAGTTTCGTTGGCTCCTTGTTGGCCACCTGTTATGCTGAACACACCAATGGTTGGGGTGGTGGCGTCTTCGCGGAGGCCTGGCGAGAATGAGAACGGGACAGGCAAGTTTGGCCCAACGGGTATGAATGCAATATGCGTAGGAACAGCTCCCAGCCAAGAGATCCTTTCAAGTGGCACGGTGAATACTGCTAGGTCGGCCATTGAAAGGGCGCCTCTCATGGTTCGAACTTGAATGGAGCGGCGGAGCGAATCAACTGTCCGGGAGCCCGGATAAGGTTCCACATCGTGGAATACGATCGCCACGCGAGCGCCCGCGGATTTAAGGATTTTCAAGACATGCAGGACTCTCCAAGGAACTCCGCGCGAAGACCAACCCAAAGCCGTGTACTGGATAAGCACAAAATTACCGTTCCACCGTCCCGCTTGTAGCCTCAGGTCATGAAGTGCCTTTAGCCAGCCGCAAGTCTCCCAGGAAACGCGAGTGATCTCGAGGTGGATATCATAAACCTTAAGAGCGCTCCCGAGGTAACGAGAATACTCTTCTAACGCATCTGTCGGCTCGTCTTTGCGACCGAGCAACGCGATACAGTTAGTGCTCACTGGTGCGAACTCCCAGAGCAACATTCAGCTGCTTGCTTCTAGAATGGTCAACTTTAGCCAAAAGACCGACCGTGACAGATGGTATCATCGATGTGATTCGATCGAATTCCGAGTGTGAGGTACGCTCGCTAGCGTTCTGGATACGAGATTAGTAGAATTATCCGCAGCACTTAGTTGTGCCTTTTCTCAACTACGCACCGTTCAAGGATATCGGTCGAACGTGGCTTTGCCAACTCGATCTGGAACTTTTGATGCTCCCATTTCCATTCCAACTTCTTGCCGCGGTGACTTTTCTGAGCTTTCGCGCCGACCGGGACTTTGTCAGTGATCCTCGGCATCGGCTCCTGACTACCTTTCTCCGTCGTCTGCAAATGTTTCCGAAAATCGTCGGGATCGCTCTAGCTGGAGCGGCTCGAAGGCTGGACTAAATTGCGCCTCGCGGTTGTTTCTCCATTCTTGGATCGCCAGCACGGGACTGAACTCTGCATCATCGAACAGATCGAGCGCTTAGCCCGAAAGGATCACTGGAACATCGAGCTATATTCGCAAAAGGTCTTACAGCTTAAGGGAGTTCGTTCTGCGTCCGCCGTTTCCCAGAACGAATCCAATGTCATCCGCTGGCACCAAGTTTCAGACATTCCCGGGCCTCACCTACTCAAATACCTCTGGTGGTTCTTTGCCAATTACTGGCAGCGGTGGTGGGATCGGCACTCCGGCCGAGTTCGGCCCGATCTCGTTTATTCACCGGGAATCAATTGTCCGGATGCCGATGTGATTGTGGTTCACATCGTCTTTCATGAGTTCTATGAACGGGTTCGGTCTGAGCTAGCTCTTGGCCGGCTTCCTCTTCGGATCTGGCCGCGGGTGATTCACCGCAAGCTGTACTACAAACTCGCCACTTTTCTCGAGCGAAAAATCTACCGCGACCAAGATGTACACCTTGTGGCTGTCTCCCCGCTTGTTGCGGCACAACTTAAATCGTACTTTCAACGAGAAGACGTTGACGTTATTCGTAATGCTGTAGATACCCTTCGGTTTACTCCTGAAGTCCGAGTTGCTAGAAGAAATGCATCCAGACAGTTCTTGTCGTACGCGGAAGACGATTTAGTGTTGCTGCTGATCGGAAATGATTGGAAAAAAAAAGGGCTCGATACCCTGCTCAAAGCACTTGCTCTGCTTTCAGATCTTCCTTTGCGCCTGCTCGTTGCCGGCAGCGATGATCCGAGTTTCTATCGCCCCTTGCTCGACCGCCTCAACCTGCAGGATCGGGTCCGCTTTGAAAAGCCGTCATCGGACGTCCTTTCCTTTTACGCTGCAGCCGACCTTTATATTGGCCCCTCGCTCGAGGATGCGTTCAATCTGCCTATTCTGGAGGCCATGGCCTGCGGCCTCCCGGTTATCGCCAGTGCCAATGCCGGTGCCAGCGAATTTATCCGCGACGGGGAAACCGGTTTGATCCTCCGCGATCCCCAAGACCATTTAGAACTCGCCTCCCTCATTCGGCGGATTCAAGCCGAGAATGGGCTGCGCCTTTCAATGGGAGCTGCTGCTTCTGACTATGTAATGATGAACTGCAGCTGGGATGACAACGCGGAAAGGACCCGACAACTTTTGGAGAGTACCCTGACTAGCTCAAAAAGTTAAACAAGATAATCATTCAAGACGGCAAGACAATATCGGGCCATTTCGCACCGGCAGTGACAGCATTATACGGCGCCAGCTGGGAAGGAGCCCAATCCCACGAGTATGGTCCCAGCGTTCTAGGCACGATTTATCGGGGTGCATTTACGTGAGAACAGGATATCTTGGATGAGCTGGGGCGGACCATCAGTAAGGTCATAAACCAGAGTGGAAACCTATGGGACCTAATCTGCTCAAGTCTGTGATAAGGGTTACGGTGCCAAGACCCCTCAGGAACTGGTTGCGATCCCCGTCCAAGTCAACGGAGTGGCTCTGGGACGCGAGTAGATTCTATCTAGGAGCCAAGCAAAGGTTGCACCTTGCTCAAAACTGTACACTTGTATGTCATCCTCATGCCTATCGCGTCGCCTTTCGGTCGCAAGTTGCGGATCCGGAGCAAAGAGAAGAATTTCAGAACTTTGTATTTCAGTGCAGCCGCAGTATGTTCCTCTTGGATATTGGCGCACACTTCGGTGTATTCAGCCTTGCCGCCGCCCATTTTGGCGGCAAGGCTATTGCCATTGACCCTTCCCCCATTGCCACACGAATGATTGCAATACAGTCTGGACTAAACGGGTATTCGGATAGTATTCGAATTATTCAAGCAGCGGTTACGGATCAGGCTGGTACCGTGGACATGCTTAGCTCAGGAGTCTTTTCGGACGGTTTTTTCAAAATTGCCCAAGGAAGAGCTAAGAGCGAGTTGACGGCAGCGCATGCCATAACGATTGATCAGTTAGTTAGTAAATACGGTCCGCCAACGCACATCAAAATTGACGTGGAGGGTCAGGAAGGGGCGGTACTTCGCGGCGGGCGAATGGCGCTAAGTCAGTATTCGCCGATTCTGTTCCTTGAAGTACACAATGCAATGATCGCGTCCGAAGGCGGCGATCCCAATCTCGCTTTGGATGAGCTTGTCCAACTAAAATATGAGTTTTTAGCCTTAAATGGAAACCCACTGGAAAGGGACTTCATTCTAAAGAAACCTCTAATACGAATAGTCGCGATGAAAGCTCAAGCAAGGGCCACTGCAACTCGGTAGTATTCAGTTTTAGTCTGGCGTTCAAGCTAATTTTGCTAGCCCTTAACTTTGCGCCGCGCCAACAACTCGTCGATAAAGCTGTACGTGCGCTTCTATCATATGTATCCGTGAATACCTTTCGGAGATGCGTCCTCGAGCACGGCTACTAATCAAAGACGCAAGCGACGAATCATCAAGAAGACGCACTATCTGTTGGGCAAGGTCCCTGGCATCTCCCACGCGAAACGTAAGACCAGCATCTCCCAAGACTTCGACGAAAGACCCGAGATTAGACGCAAGAACCGGGAGACCTCGAGACATGTTTTCAGCAAGGACCAAACCAAAAACTTCGCCTCCGAGCGATGGCACCACTACAATGCTGGCTTCGGCAAATGATGATTCGAGGTCGCCTGTATCAATCCTTCCCGCAAAGTGCACGCACGAAGAGAGGTGCAGTTTCTCGGCAAGCTCCTGATTGGCGGCGCGCTCAGGACCGTCGCCGATCACTAGGATCTCGAATGCCCGATTCTTTGAGCGAAGAATGGTCGCCGCCTCCAATAACACGGGCAAGCCCTTCGTAGTTACCAGTCGCCCCTGAAAGATGATACGAGGAGGCCCGGACAAATGCGGGGACTCGGAGTGGTGGGGCTCTATTTCGACGCCGTGCGAAATTGGTACGGCGTTCGGAAGCTGCACCAGCCCTCCGAGCCATTCCGTGGGCATAATGTTTGCGGTAACACGCGAGCAAAGGAAGCGGCGAACGAAGGTGAATGACCAAAGCTTCCAAGAGGCCAACCAGTTGGAGTTCGAGCGACAGTGCAAACATTCGAGGTGATGTCCAGCCATGAAATGACCTGGACAAGGGGTGCCACTCGGCTCCATAACAAGCTGACCTGTAGGACAGATCGATTGAAAACCATGGTGTTCTACAACGACAGGTCTGCGGAACAGCAACCCGAGCAAAAGAGGATTCAGGGACGGGCCAGCAATGTGAATTATGTCAGAGGATCGGATCATCTTCAGCAACTGAGCAAGGCTGGGCTGCCTGACAATGCGAAATGGAAGTACATGATCATTGAAGCCTTTTCCTGGTGTCTGAGTTACAAGTGTGAGGTCAAATTCATTCACACCTTCTGGCGTACGTAACTCTGTTAGACCTTGGGCGAGCGAGAGAACGATACTCTCGACACCACCGATGCTCGGGGCAAAAAAATGAGAGTAAAGAAGAAGATTCATGTTGTAGTGCTTCAGAAAAATCAAACCCCGCGAAGAACCACTACTCGAGAGCACGGACGTGACCAACGGAATTATAAAATACATTATTTCATGACACACCATACGAGAAGTTGCTACAGGTCTTCAGGGAATCCGTCTTGTCGTCTTTAGCGAACTGCAAAATCCGTGTATGCTTTTTCGCGAGCGTATACCCGATGAAATTGAGTGTGCCGTTCTCCTCGTTTAGAGTTCCTTCGGCGGGAGCGGGTTGTGCCTGATCCTCGTTTCCGAGTCTTGATTCTTTGTTCGCACCCGGTCCAGTACATGTCTCCTGTTTTGCGTCACATGGCACAACATCCTCAGCTAGAACTGCAGGTCGGTTATTGCTCGTTGCGGGGCGCGGAAGCTACCTATGACACGGAGTTCACAGCAACCGTCAAGTGGGACGTTCCGCTTCTCGAGGGCTATGAATGGACTGAGATCCCGAATCAAGGGTCAGGGTCGGAGTCTTTTTTCGGTCTATGTAATTTT
>Ga0306920_100014858_pt1 | contig 10645 bp, 9 predicted proteins | sample flu12Cox44000170_FD_204666 | JGI IMG/M metagenome (GOLD analysis project Ga0306920, IMG submission 204666) | Lab enrichment of tropical soil microbial communities from Luquillo Experimental Forest, Puerto Rico - flux4day.12C.oxic.44.000.170 (v2)... | ecosystem: Environmental > Terrestrial >... | reverse complement strand
CCATGGGTTATCTCCTTAGATTGAAACTAGGTTAGATGCGACAATATTCACAAGAATATGGATAAAGCCGCGTGCAGGGATGAACAGGCTCGATAACCCATCATACTCCCCTATCTTGTAGTCTCCTGGGTTCGCCAGTGTGTAATTAAGGAACGGAACAGCGTTCACATCACACTTCCCGGCAAATGTACCTGCTTGAATTGCAGCCGTAAGATCTGGCCCATCAAACTGAGTCATTTCAATCTTACCAAGCACCATCCCAAAGGTTTGGGCATCCTGCATTGTTCCGAATAAAACAGTTTCCAGGAAATTAATCCCATCTTGGTTATAGTAGAGAGGTGCCAAAGGATTATTGGAACCATTGATAATAGCGTTGCTGAGATCCAAGTTTACTTGGATTTGAACCCAATCAATAGTATACCACCAGTTGAAATAGTCATGTCCATCCAGTGTTACACCCTCATAAATCATAGTAAATGCGATACCACCTTCCGCCCCGGTTGTAACATAGTTTGTATTCGCTGTCTTAAAACTCACCAGTAATGGGCCGTTACCTTTTTGTGGATACTGTGTAACTCCATAGAGATACTTGAATGCCATTGGCGCGACACGGTTTGTATTTGAAGCACGATAGACAAGTGCATTATAGAATGCTGCTGCCAATGAAAATTCACCGTTTGGGTTGGTGATATTATTTTGTGTTGGGTCTGTAAGTGCAGGAGCCTCGACCATTTGGACCACATCTTTATAAGTAGATCCAAGGTTACTCATTGTTGACGGAGTAACAGTCAGCCAGAAATACTCCATAGCTTCTGGGTTTTGATACTGCTTGAGTAAGTTCGTAAAGGCTGTAGGAGCAGCACTAGAACCCAAAGTAAGAGGATCACTACCAAAATGACGTGGCATCAAGAAACCATAAATAGTCAGCGGATTATTGGTCAACCAAGTTTGAAATGCCGTAGTTTCATTAGCTGGAGTATTCTGGTATCCAATTTCAAGAATCCAGACACCAACTTCATTACCCTGACCAAAATAGGTAGAAGCCATTTGTGATAGTTCATTACATTTTTGGGGAAGGTATGTTCCTAGAGTAGTCACAGATCCAGGATTACTAGTTAGAGGATATGTAAATGCATTAGATGCTGTGACAGTAACTGTATAGAGACCATTATATGCAGCAGGAACAAACCCCGATATATAGAACAGAATGTTATCACCAATTGCCCCATGCAGAAGCGGTAGCGTTGTGGTGATAGTGACAGCGCCACCCGCCCATGTTGCAGAAGTAATGGCCCTAGGAGCTTGCAGCCATTGTGTCAAATCTGACATCTGCGTTAATAGTTCTGTATCTCCCGGCACCATCGAAGTTGCACCGAAAGATACGAAAGCACCACTACGCTGATAGGTATTTGGGGTCGGAGCCTCAATGATTGAAACGTTAACCGTAACAATCGCATTGGGATCCGTGCTGAATTGGGTTTGGATTGTCATGGTTCACGTTCCCTTCTAAGAATTACCGACGACGCCCACGCTGAGGAGGAGTGCGGTCTGACCCATCATCATCTTCTTCTTCCTCATCTGGCTCCTCGACCTTAGCCTTCGGCTTTTCAGCCTCTTCCTGAATCTTATCCTGAATTTTGTCTATAATCAATTGCCTCATCAGGCCAGTTTCAGGATCATAGCTTTGGATCGTACCAGCCGCATAGACAAACTTATTCGGGACACGCGGGGCGGTAGCTGTTGTCGAAACAGTGACCCCCGGAGGCTTTTGCACCGGGGCATCATTGGGGTAAGTCGCTCGCCAATCAGGCAATACGTTGGTCTGTGGCATTATTATCTCCTACTAGATTAACCACTGTGGAATCCATTGAACCTTGGCATGTAAGATAAATTGCCTAGTTTCGTCTCTGACAACTTTCTGTCGGTAATTAATATCAAATTCTATTATCTTACGTTGAGCTATCACCTTAAATTCAGGTTGTGTCAATTTTTCATCTCTAATAGCCGGAGTGTGAGATAGTCCAAGCTTCATCCAATCTAACGAATACTGTTCAACAAAAGCTAGAAAATTACTAGCTGTCAAGTTATCACAACCATATAAGTGAATACGCACCAACTCACTACATAATTGATCTTGCTGCATAGTCGGACCAAAAGCAGAACCCATTTCTAAGCTCTCAGTTTTCTCAATATGAACAGAACCAAACGGAGGGGGCAGATTATCATCAACCAAATAAGAAGGATATAAAGGAATTGGACAAGTAAAACCGGGGTACGGAGGAATATAATTCGGCATATTAAGCCAAATGGGGAGTGAGTTCGAAACCACAAGTGTAGGACTAAACTGAGTAACATCTTCTATGATTTGGGTTACGTGTCTACTTTTAAGTGCAGTTCCCGCATAATGATATAAATCAGCTTGTTCGTACAAACGACCTCGACTACTAAAAGCAAATATCAGGTTTGTTCCGCCATCTGGTGATGTATAGTGGCAAATATAAAGATAATCTGGTCCTATTTGATTAAACGGTTGCACTTCAGTTAATGAGGTAAAGATAACTGTATTAGAATCTACAGTTGCATCCTCATCCTGGTCAACTCTAGAGCTATAATGTAAAGAACCCTCAACCTCAACATCAGTCGGAAGCGTAACACTAGGAACAGATTTCTGCAAAATAACTGAAAACTTATGATGGTCAGATGGTGAATTAACCCATGCCCCATTCGTACAATTTGGTGGAATAGAAATATTTGCTCCAGACATAACCTCTCTAGTTGTCGTTGTTTCATGACTATAAGCAGGACCTGTAAAATCTACGTATAAAGGTTCTGCTGTCGCTAAACCCTGATCTGTAGCACTAAGAGGATTAAAGATAGTCCCACCAACAATAGTAAGAGCCCCAATACCACCGGGAGAAACTTGAATAGCTGCTCCACCGTCGGTAGTTTGGGATGCCAAGCCAGGATTGAGCTGAATTCCCGGAGTCGTAACATTGTTTGCGCTCGATGGAATTCGTATCCAATAGTTCATACCATCTAACGGAAACACATATCGCTTATACAATGAAAAATTAAGCGTTTGATCGGCAGATAGGGTTCGTACACCATCTGCAAGCGCTGCACCAAGAGGAGGCTTACCTGAGTTCAGTGCTTCTGAGATTGAAGGCATTTATGCAGCCACTTCCAATTTTTCAACCAGCCGCTAACCATGCGTCATAGGTCGTGCGGATGATGGTGGCGTGAGTTGGTAATCAACCATCAGAACCTCGCATCGGCCATAGCGTGGCCCCAGATGAAATTGGTGGCGGCAACAGAGACGTTGCTGACAGCGTAGTTTACCCCAAAATCGCTCGCCGCAGCGCTGGTAGTGGCAGCCACATCAACAGCGCCGTTCTGATCTCGGATTTTAGTGCTTGCGCCTGTGTAGGGTGAGTAGACTTGAGTGGTCGGGGACGTACGCTTCCTAACCTTGAAGTGCCAGAACGGAAGGGTGTGGAAATTACCCGTCGCCTGCACGAAGTTTACAAGTGGGCATCCTCCGGCATAGTTGCTGTAGACGTTGCCGGGTGGGTCCGCATACGGATATGTCTTCTCATAGTAGCGCTGACACAACATTAGCTCCTGATCGAACGGTCGCATAATGAATGGCGCACGGGTCGAAGAGGGAAGCTCGATGCCAGGGAGGACGATCAGGCCGGTGATTTGGAATACGTCGGTGGTGGCTGCTGCACCGTTGATGGTTCCTGTGACCCCAAACAGGTTGGAAGCCGCCCATGTGTTGGCGGTACCGAGCCCGCTGCTGCCAGACATAACTGTGATGATCAGATCAAGGCCACCCGTGTTGTCCTTGACCCACGTGCCGGTAACATCTCCTGATATGGTGACCGTCTTAAATTCCCAGGTATCGGCAACGTTCTGCGTAAAAGAGAACGGATAAGATCTATTGCCGCCGCTGTTACGAATGCTGCCCGAGTACGTGCCAGTCCTGTGGATTTTCGTCCAAAACACGATCGATACCGACTGCGCGGCAGCAGCGCCAAAGGCCAGACGTGCTACACGGTACCCCTCAATGCGTTGATACAACAACAAAGCATCACCCGACGCGGGCGACGCGTTGGCGGTTGATACCGTCACTTTGATAGAGTTTATCAACCCCGACGGGGCATCTGCGACCTGTGCGGCCGAGATAACCTGCACGCCAACAGTGTACAGTTGCCACCCATCAATCACATAGCTGCCGCTAGTTGCAATTGCCGATGTGCCGCGCTCTTGGCTGATATCACACGAGCCATTGATCTGCATCCCGTTGTAGCTCAAGGCATCAAACGGAGCCGCGTAGACGTTGGTGCGGCCTTGTACTTGCTGGGCCGAACTCAAGGACTGAGCCGCATCATAACGCACCGCCTCGCTATTCACAAAAGCGGTGGTAGCTAGCTGCGTCGTGTTCGTACCAGCCGTTGCCGTTGGAGCTGCTGGAGTTCCGGTAAAGGTTGGTGAAGCAAGAGGCGCAAATGATGTAGCCACGAATGCAGTCGTAGCCATCTTAGTTGTATTATCACCAGCAGTAGGTGTCGTTCCAGTAACTGTGCCATTGGGGAAATTGATATTAGAAATGGTGTAACCAGAACCACGAGTAACAATCATCCAAGTAGTACTGGCACTATAGGCATCATTAACAGCTCGGAAATTAAGAGTTGTGCTTGAAGTCTGATCAAAAATATCCCATATTTTTTGATCAGTACCGCCAGTAGCATCATTAAAAGATATTGTAGGATTAGTAGCAGCAAGTTGCACATTACCAGATGTCTTTAACGCACCTGACCATAATGGTGATGTGATACTAGTCGGAAAGTTACCTGCTCCAGCATCACTAATACTTAGAAGTGAACCACTATAAGCACTATTCAGAATTTGGAAGTCACCTAAATTATCAACACGAACAGATTTATTCCGAACAGTGCTTCCAGCATTATTATTTACAAATTGAATTTGGGCTCCCTGAGATGTGTCAGACGTATAATTACTAATCAACTGAAGACTGTTTGCACCAGTCGTTGTGCCACTCGTAATAATCTCACTAGCAGAACCACTAGGAGAACCAACATTCACCACACCAGTAAAACTAGGTGAGGCGAGAGGCGCACGAGAGGTATCGGTAGGGTGAACATGATCTTGGCGAGCATATAGAAGTGATGTACCAACAGCAACCGTACCATCCATTACCGGATTGGCTGTTCCAGCTTGTCCAACAACATAAGCAGTCGTCGCTAATTGAGTCGTATTGGTGTTAGCAGCTGCTGTTGGAGCAGCCGGAACTCCAGTAAATGTGGGAGAGGCGAGTGGAGCATATGTTCCACTAACAAAAGTTTGAGTCGCAAGAGTATCTGTTGCAGCCGGGAGTGTTAATACTCCAGAAGCACCGGGAATAATTTCTTGACCAGAATTAAAATGTAAACGACCATTAGAAACAAAACGACCCCATGGTCCTAGGGTACCGGCAGTCATAACCAAGACTTCTAAATCACCAGCCTCTGATCCTGCAGTACCATTTGTTCCATAACCTTTAATCGCTCCATAGGTTTTCTGTGCAGAAGAAGCATTTAAGCCCTGAAGATTTAATTGACCACCGACACCTGTAGTTACCGCAGTAGTATCAGAAATATTTTCAGTGGCACCAGCATTCGTTAATGTGATAGTACCAGTGAATGATGGTGAAGCTAATGGTGCGAACGATGCAGCTACGAAAGCAGTTGTCGCCAATTGAGTAGTATTTGTTCCCGCAGTTGCTGTTGGAGCAGCCGGAGTTCCAGTGAATGTTGGTGAAGCAAGAGGCGCACGTGACGTATCTGTCGGATGTATGTGATCACCTCTTGCATAAGTTGTGAGGATGCCAACCGTAGCAGTACCATCCATAGCAGGAGTAGTACTCGACGGAGCAGGAACAGCAGCATTGGTGATCGCAGTTCCAACAAAGGCAGTAGTAGCAAGTTGAGTAGTGTTCGTACCAGACGTCGCCGTAGGTGCAGCCGGAACTCCTGTAAATGTGGGCGAGGCAAGAGGTGCATAGGATGTGGCTACGAAAGCTGTGGTCGCAAGCTGTGTCGTGTTTGTGCCAGCAGTCGCAGTGGGAGCTGCTGGAGTTCCGGTAAAGGTCGGAGAAGCAAGAGGAGCGCGTGAGGTATCAGTTGGATGTACGTGGTCTCCTCTAGCATAAGTTAGAAGAATGCCGATCGCCGCAGTACCATCCATTGCTGGAGTAGTACTAGATGGAGCAGGGACTGCGGCATTCGTAATCGCAGTTCCTACAAAAGCCGTGGTCGCAATCTGCGTCGTTGCTGTACCAGCAGTCGCAGTCGGAGCCGCTGGAACTCCAGTAAACGTAGGCGAAGCAAGAGGTGCATAGTTTTGATTCGTAGCTGCTGTAACGAGTCCTTTTCCATTGACTGTGATCCCCTGAAAAGTGCCTACATTAGAATTAACAGTAGCAAGAGTAGTGCTGATAGCAGTTGTACCAGAACCAGAAATATCACCAGATAGAGTAATGGTCTGGTTTCCGGTAAGATATCCTTGTGCTTTAACATAAGCTGTCGTCGCTATCTTAGTAGAATTGTCAGTCGTAACCGGAGTTGTAGATGTTGGAGCATTTAATAATTGAGCACCTGTAGAGGAAAAAGTAGCTTGATTAACACCACCTATGACAAATTGCATATTGCGTGAAACACCAGTCCCATTGTACATTGTTCCAATAACTAGAACATTAGAAGTCACTTGCCAGCCAAAAGTGCCCCATTCATAAACGATACTAGTTGGTTGATAAACATGTACTTCTGCGCCAATAGTATTCGTTCCAGAAACATAAAGTTCACAGGGACCATCATTCCCAATTCCAATAGCATCAGATACACCACCAAAATTAAAGGAAGTATTTGCTGGGACTGTCCAATTTGAACCAGAAAAAGTAACACCATAATCTAAAGAATTTGTTCCGGCAATCTTAACAGTTGCAGTTGAACCTTGAAAATCTAATTCTGAAGCAATCTTTAGAATATGCGCAGTGTTATCCCAGAAATAATTAGCATTATTTTGAGCCAATACACCCGCTGTACCAGCAAATAGAGCACTTCCAACAGTAGCACCAGTGATAGTGCCACCAATTGCCATTCCACCACCACCTCCACCAGCATGAGCATCAACATATTCTTTATTAGCAGCATCTAGATTATTAGCAGGATCAGGAACATTTATGATGGGGAAATTATTAGAATTTTTAGTTGCATACGATTTGTTTGGAACAACAGTCAAAGTATTCAATGTTGCATTATATATGAATCCAACACCATCAATATTTCGAGTAACAACAGTTCCATCAGCCCACGGACCAGTCGGAGTATAATCCGTCCAAGCTGCTCTTTGTTCAGGAACCATGTTTCTAGATAGATACATTTACCAGTTCGTCCCTATTTGTGACCAAACACCAGGATCCATATACATAAATACTTGACCCTGACTATTAGCCCATAACCACCCATTCTGTGGGCTACCGGGTGGAATATCTCCATACCATATTCCACCATTATTCACCGCTGCACCGGGTACAAGAGGGGGGACATAAACCGGTATGGAGGGCTGCTCAGGGGGTAGAGCAGCCGGAGCAGCGGAAGGTAGGTTCTTAGTATAATAATCCTGCGGTAGCTGATCTGGGTATGGTAAGATAAAATCAGCCATTATCGTACCCGCCTTGCGAAGATAGCACCAGCCGCAGTTAGAGTACTAGTGAATGTTGCTTGTGCGACAAGGTATATAGAAGTATTCGCACTAATGTTAACACGACACATACCAGTCTGCATAGTCGCAGGTTTAGCATTGGTAAAGTTGAGATTATATTGTGCCATTGACCCTGTTCCAGCAGCCATTTGAGCTGCCGTCGGTAAGGTAGCAGAAGTTGGAGAAACTGCTGCTGCTACCACTGTCAAAGCATTAGCAGGTGTGAATGTGATATATCCCCAAACATCATAATCACCAGGAGTTAACGACAATGTCACAATATTGACAGTTGTTCCACTTGTTAAGGCCGTTCCCGCTGTGTTAGAAGATGATATAAATTCTCCAACATTTCCAGCAGTCGCATTATCTGCAGCAACAGTTCCCTTTACATTAAACTTAGAAGAATCGTTTGGATGGACATGGTCACCACGCGCCCATACATTCGTAGTCCCAACTGCTGCCGTCCCATCCATCAACGGTACAGCAGCAGAAGCAACTGGAGCTAATGGAACAAAAATTAAACTATCTGAACCAAGAGTTGCAGCATTATTAGAATCTTTAGACACAACAGAAGGGCCTGCCGGACCAACTGCACCTTGTGGTCCTTGTGATCCGGTAGTACCTTGAGGACCTGTAAGACCAGTAGGACCTTGAGGACCTGTAGGACCAGGAATACCCTGAGGGCCTGTAGGACCAGCAACTCCTTGCGGGCCTTGAGATCCTGTGCCAGCAGGACCTTGTGGTCCTATAGCACCCTGTGCTCCTGCTTGTCCTTGAGGGCCTTGTGGCCCCATTGGACCATCCATACCCATAGGACCTGCAACACCTGTAAGACCTTGTAATCCCTGTGGGCCTTGTGCTCCATCAGGTCCTGGTAGACCTTCAAGACCCTGTATTCCTTGCGGACCTGCTACTCCATCATTACCTACTGGACCTTGTAGACCCTGAGGCCCTTGTATACCTTGAGGTCCTTGTGGCCCTACAATCTTACCAACATTATTCCACTGAGTACCATCCCAAACCCAGCCATCACCAGTATCAGCAGTGATATACATGTCATTGATAAAATTACCCGTAGCTGGAAGACTTGTTGATGTATCAACCGTTCCCTTCAAATTTAGTGAGGGACCAACTGGACCAATAGAACCTTGTGGACCTTGTGCACCATCATTACCGGGTGGACCTTGAGGTCCTACTGGGCCTTGTGGCCCAGTAGGACCTTGAGTCTGTGGACCAGCTGGACCTGTCATTCCTCTAGGACCTTGTGGCCCTGTCGAACCTTGTGGTCCTATTGGACCTGGGTCACCAGTAACTCCTGGCATTCCTTGTGGCCCTTGAGGACCTGCTGCTCCATCACCACCCATAAGACCTTGCGGACCTACTGGGCCTACTGGACCTGGATCACCTTGTGGACCCTGTGGCCCTTGTCCAGTAAGAATCTGCCATTGTCGATTTACACGTACATATTGATTATTGTCATTTGGTGCTTCAGGAAATATCTGAGGCATAGGACCTACAACAACAGGATTATAAACAGGAGTTAACAATGGCGAAACAACAGGACTGCCACTTCTGGAAGCAGTTAATCCCTGAACTATCGATCTATTGAAAACCGCTGCCATGACTGAATAGCCTATTTCGGCATTGAACAGGATCCAGGAGAGGACGGTTTCGATGATCCAGGCATCGGCTTCCCAGGGGATTTCGGGCCACCCGGTTTATTGATAGGAGAACATACTTCAGTTCCACCTTTTTCACCCATGAGTACCCACTCCCTCCATTCATTCATGTCGGTTTCAACTAAAGGCCAGTCAATTGCACCTGTGACTTTAATCATTTGAGTTTCGGGAATTCACCCATCCCGCCCACACCGGCAAGACTCAGTAAGAACCCGATAACAATTAGAACTACGATAACAAGAACAACAGCACGAATAACACGAGGTATTGGATCAGGAAGTGGAAATACACCAAGAAGATAGTCAATTAGCCAATAGATTAGGCCAAGGACTATTAGATAAATAACCAGTGTAATAATAGAGGCTATCATTCTTCATCCTCCTCTATCCATGCCCTGAAAGTACTTCGGTACAAACCTGTATCAATGAAACTAGGTCGCGGTTTAGGATTATTCTTAGAATAAGGATGTGGTAATAGATGTGAAACACCTCGTGCTGCTGCTGCCGTCTTTATGCCATGTTCTTCTTTATCCAAATAATTTCTAAAACCTGTTTCTAATAACCCTGTATATTCATCACCCAATAGCTTTTTAGGAGGTTTTTGCATTGAGAGAACTTCTTCTATAGAATCGCTGTAAACATCCTCTAATTTTTCAATAACCATTTCTTCAATAGCTTCCCAATATATCTCAACCACCTTATATTTTTCCTCTAATTCTTGTGCAACATCAGCAGTATTTTTGCCTGCTCCATAACCTGGATGAATACGAGTACCTTTCCCCAATACCTTCCTAGTACGGGAAGATTTCATTGTATAAGGAATGGCTTCGAACCCAAGGTTTATCTTCAAAATGTGATACCCCAAATAGCACCCCACTGACCTGCGAACATAAGATACCTACGACCCCATGGCGTCTTAGCCAGTTGTAGATCCATAAGTGTCATACCCTTAATTTGATCAGGAATAAACGTAGATTCTGATGTACCTTGATCAGTAGCACTTGTAATAATACCAAAATTCATAGAATTAAGTCCTAATTTATTCCTCAGATCTGTCCAATATGTACTCGTACCATTAGGATCATCCCATGCTATTTCTACCAAAATATCAGTAGCAAGATTGTACACAGCAAAGGCATATATAGAAGGAGATGTGGATTGACTTGGTACGGTTTCAAGACCCCAATAGGCAAGGTTAATAGC
>Ga0306920_100014854_pt1 | contig 10645 bp, 4 predicted proteins | sample flu12Cox44000170_FD_204666 | JGI IMG/M metagenome (GOLD analysis project Ga0306920, IMG submission 204666) | Lab enrichment of tropical soil microbial communities from Luquillo Experimental Forest, Puerto Rico - flux4day.12C.oxic.44.000.170 (v2)... | ecosystem: Environmental > Terrestrial >... | reverse complement strand
TTTGCTGCTGGCGAATCTGCTGCAGTTGTTCGTACTGTTGCGCGTTCAAGATGGTCTTCACCTGGGGATCGCTTTGCTCATGGATGGCCTTGATCTGCTGCACCTTCTGCCTCGGCCCCAGCGATGAATTGTTCTTGATCGCCTCGATTTTGGGGGCGTCAGCCTCGAGAATGGGCATCAGCTGCTTCTCTTGCTGGGGCGTGAGGTTCAGTTGTTTGGCGAGCGCCGCCATCTTCTGCGCCTTGCCGGCAGCGGCAGCCTGAGCGCGCGCCTTCGGCGCAATCGCGAACAAAACAGCAAACACGAGCGCGACAACGGCAAATCGTCCGACGTATTTTTTCATGATTGTCTCCCGATTCACAGCACCAGGATGCTCATTTGGGCACCCTGGGTGGTTATTACTGTACACCCGATCGCGCCCGCTCCTGGGTGTCTTCTAATCCTCATCGTCCCGCCCGGCTTCAGACGCCTGTGTTTGCGAGCAGCGATGTGCGCCGCTACTGGTTGTTTACGAGCCCTTTGAATATTGAGGAGAGTTCGAACATTGCCGACGACATCCGCTGCGCGGTCGACTTCGCAAAACGGCCAGGATGGCCAGCACCAGGCGCGCCAGAAAATGGTTCGCAAGCAGCGCCCGATGACCGGTGCAGCCGCGAAGAAGAGTCAGAATTACCCGCGTGAGACTAGTCTCCGATCCTCCCCCGCAGTACTACGATGGAGGCCGCCGGAAGTTCAAAGGCTGTGTCCGGATTGGCCTTTATGCTTGAACGAATGATTGGCCCATCCGGATCTGCAACTTTCTTCAGTGCTTGCCACCGATATTGAGCACGTCCAAAAACAGCTTCGGCGACCTCGCCGATGAAAGAAGTGCTGGCCGCTTCGGAATTGTGGAACCTCACTCGCACTGTGTGGGGATGTTCCTGATCCTTGTTAATAATGAGCAGTGCCCAGGTGCCGTCCGGGCGCTGCAGCGGATACGCAGTTACCAGGGAATGCCCCGCACCGTCCTGAATATCGCTAACTGCCGAGAAGGCTCGATGCACTTCACCACCTGGCTTAATCCAATCAAGGTTGATCAGTTGGCTGGCAAAGAACTGGCTAAGTGGTTGAGTGATCTGCCGATCAGGACCGGTCGCGAACATGCCAAAGGTCCCTTCGGAGTTGTTGCACCCGGGATGCACGCCCAGAGGGATGTAATGGAAGTAGTAGATGGCGTCGCCACCGGCAGCGAGGAAAGATCCCACGTAGTCCGCCAGCCAGAGAGCGCCAAAAATGCCAACCGAACTCTGGGAGCTTTGCCATGAGATGTTCGACTCGGTTATGAACATCGGGACATCGGGTGGCACTCCATCATCCCGCCACACCTGCAGGATGTTTGAAACCAGCGCCGGTTCATCATATAGGCTGCTCCACTGATACTGGCAGGGCCAAAACGGGTAGTGCTCGAAGGAAAAGAATGCAAGATCGGAAATGCGCCCGTGGGATTTCAGGTAGTCGATGAACCTCCCTGTCCACGAAGTCCGTCCATCAGCATCGGCCCAGGTATCAATGTCCTTGTTTTGTCCGGTGAAGATAGGGCCACCCAGTTTCAGCGCCGGATCCACCCTGTGCAACGCCTCTGCAAACTGCACGTAGAGCGCCGCGTAGTCCTCCGGCACCATGTAGTGACCGTCGGGCTCCTCACCCATCTCCACATACGAGATTGGATATTTGCGGTTCTCCAGGTACTTGATCTCGGCCGCGGCGTCCTCCGGCGTGTTGTAGATCATGGCGATCGGGATCATTGCCGGCAGTCCCCGTGTATAACCGCTTGTATAGAACAGATCAAAACCAACTTGCGCGCGTCCACTGCGATCGAGATCACCGGGCTCGTGCCAAGGATCAACCGACGAGCAATAAGTTGGGGTCTGGCCCTGATCCGCCGTATGCATGATCAGATCGTGGAATTCGTTCTTCGGTCCCGTTGTACCCAGATACAGTTCACGGATAGCAAAACCGAGGCAGTTCCTGCGATCGGCTGAACCGTGAGTGTCACAAGTATTCGACGAAGCGGTCATCCATATTCGAATCCAGCGTGCCGCGAGCGGAGATGACGCGATTCTAATCGTGGCGGTGCCACCTGTTCCAGCCTCGACCGCTCCCAAGGGAAATGTCTGCCACGTTCCCTTGTTTGGGAACTTGATCGGATCGTCTCCCGTGAAGAACTGCACGGAGTAATGCGTGGCATATGGTTCGCCCCAAACGATGCGGATCGTGTCAACCGGCAATGGGTTCGATAGATCCAGAAATACCCATTGTGGGTGCCGGGCGTCGTCCTCTCCTGTAAATGGCTTCGTTAGATATGGATTGCTTTTCCAGTAGGAGTTCTCATCGCCGTCGGTAAGGCGCGAATATCCGATGGTTTCAGTTCCGTCGTCGCGGGTTACACCCCGGTGCGGAAGCGGATATCCGTAGCTATAGCGGATCGTCTCCGTCGGGTTCGAATCGCCGACAAAATAGCCCTTTCCGCTCGGATCGCTCCAGGTTCCATGCGGATTCCAGTGCCAGGCCTCGGTGTAGAGCTCTGTGTTCTGGCGATAGCTCACCGGACCCCATCCGGCTTCGAGAACCTTATCTACAGTGGCTTTATTAAAGTTGGCATCGATGACCGCTTGCGGGATGCGGTCAATGCCGGCACCCAGAGTCTGGTTCGGAATAAACGATTTCCTCACGTGACCCGCTGCTGCATCAACATCAATCGCCTGGGCGTGACCAAAGACGGAGATTACGATGCATTCTGCAAGCAAGAGAAGCGCGATTCCCGTACCTCGACGTACAGTCGAAATCATCCTAGGCAGGTTTCCTTTCCAAGTTTGCACGGCGGGCGCCTGTACAGTTTTGGAGCCCCAACAACCTCGAATTCGCAATGCTCATTCAAAAAACTAGCTTGAGAGCCATTTGCATAATGCGCGGGTCCCTCGCACTGTTAACGATGCCAAACGTGCTTGAATTCCAAAGCCCATTCGGGTTGTTGAATTGGGCGTGATTGAACACGTTGTATGCTTCTGCGCGGAACACGAGTGCAACCGACTCGGTTAGCTTAGTGTCCTTCTGCAGCGCTATGTTCCAGTTATTGATTCCCGGCCCATGGAAGAACCGACGCTTACAATTGCCTATCTGCCCCAGCGGCTCCTGGGTGAACAGCGAGGTATTGAAGTAGGGAATGGGGTTCCCACTCGCATCAAGCCTTCTCGGGTTGGTGTTCAGCAGGATGGGACCTGCCGAACACTCCGGTAGATCGACGGTAGCGAACTGAACCCCAAGAAGCGACTGGTCGTCGTTCTCGCTGAGCGTAACCGGCTGGCCGGTAGCAAAGGTTGTAATCCCTGACAGCGACCAGCCGCCCACCACCCAGCGCGCCCAGGAATTCGGCGCCACCAGACGGTCGAACGGAAGCGTGACCGTGTAACTGCCAACGAAGTTCTGAGTCAGGTCGAACGCGCATAGAGCTCGGCTTAATGCCGGATTGAAAGGGTCAGTCGTGTCCTGCAATCCCGAGGCGTTGTCGAAGCACTTGCTGTAGGTGTAGCCCAGGAGGAACGAAGCATATTTTCCAGAGTAACGCACGCTGGTTTGCAAGGAGTTGTAGTTTGAGTTCGCCTCCGTTTTCGTATACGGGTTACTTCCAAAGTTGGGTCCGAGGATTGTTCGTGTCCCGTTGATCGTTTGTCCTGACGCAGTAGTAAAGGTCGTGCCTTCCAGGTTCGGACCACACGTCGGGGTTCCGGGAGCAACTGCCGCAGGATTGTTAAGGGACAGACATAATGGGGCATTCCCGGGATTCGCCTCGACCGATGTCAACAACCTGTGCCCCTGGGTGCCTACGTACCCAACCGTTAACACAGTGCTTTTGCCGAACTGGCGCTGGATTGACAGCTCGTAGTGCTCCGTATAAGGCATCCGGTTCCTGTAATAAAAGGCAAAGCCAAAGGAGATAGGCTCCACGGCGGCCCAGTTGAAGGTCGTATTGGGGTTCTTCACGGAAACATTTGTCGACGGGAAATCAAATGGGAACCGTTGTCCTTCGTTAAAACCGGTCGCGCGGTCAATGTAGGGAGTCTCAAAAATTGGCGGGTTCGGACTTCCGTAGAACAAGCCGTAGGGAGGATCGCCGACCTCGAGGAACTGGGTCGAATCTTCAAAGGAAGTGTAGTAAATACCGAAACCGGCGCGGATGCTGGAATTCCCTGGGCCGCCGGTCAGCTTCGAAAACCATCCACTGGTCGCCCCTGGCGAATACGCAAGCCCCAGTCTGGGAGAAAAACCGTCATACTGTGTCGGCGCCAATGTACGCGGTATCCCGGGATCGCCGGGTACGACCCAACCTGTTGGTGCACCAGGAAATACTTGTGACTGCAGGCCCGGAACAATAGTTTCGATCTTATTCTGCGTGTCATACCAGGGCTGGCTGAACTCCCATCGCAGTCCATAGTTGAATGTCAGATTCGAAAGCACCTTCCAGCTGTCCTGGAAGTACAGCCCCAAATATTTGCTGCGTGAGTCCAGTATTTGCTGACTTGCCTGAACAAACGACGATGGCGCTCCGATCAGGAAGTCGGCGAAATCGACCCCGGTCTCGGTTCCATTGAATGTGAATTGTCCATTCTCCTGCGTGTAGTTCCTCTCGTTGATCTGGTCATAATGGAACTGCCCCCCAAACTTCAGGCTGTGCACCCCCATCGCCTTGGAGAAGTTGTCCTGCCACTGGAAGGTGTTGTTGTATTGGCCGGTGGTGGTGGTTGGAACTCCGATGATGAAGTTGTTGAAGACCACTTGCGGCACTCCTTCCAGTGCAGGATTGACAGGGGCGATACCACCGGGAGCGGTGAAAGGCGTTGTGAATCCGAGCGAATTGAGCGTGACGCCCAGTCCGCCGCTCGGCTTTCCGTAAACATTGGCCGATCGCAGATAGCTGAAACGGAACTCATTCACCGCTGTATTGCCGAACGTCTTTATATCGCTCAGCATCGCCAACTGCGCGCGTCCGGGCGTGACTCCACTGAAGCCTGGAACCGTGGCTCCTCCGCCGTTCGTAATTCCCCCCGCTGGACCACCCGGATACGGGCTATCCAGGTAGTAATCGTCCAGGAAGTAATAGCCGGAGATCAATCCCCAACGTGTGTTCTGATCGATACGAATGCTGCCTTTATCGTCGCGGAGCCGCTGGGCAAAGGCCGACGTCGCGAAATTGAGGGTAGCGTTGTTGGTATTGGGAGATGGTATAAAGGGCAACAGTCCGACTGCCGCGGGCGACCATGCCCGCTGCGGAATCGACGCGTTTGGAAAAACACACACGGTTGGATCTATGCATCCCGATGTGTAATATGGCTCGCCGGCCGAAACCGGATATCCGAGTCGCTGTGACAATACATTTGCCCAATATGGGCCGGTCACAGAACCGGTTAGCGAAGCCACTTGGTCAGATAGATCGCCCGTACGATCTGCCAGAGAGGGAACTGTCGCCGTAGCTGTCGGCGCCTGCACCAGCCGCGTGCCCTGATAATCGACAAAAAAGAAAGTCTTGTTCTTCTTGATCGGCCCTCCCAAGGTTCCCCCAAAGGTGTTTTGCTGGAAGACACCACGGGTGGGCGAGAAATAGTTCCGCGCATTCAGATCGGTATTGCGCAGGAATTCGAATGCCGAACCGTGGAACTGGTTTGTACCTGATTTTGTAGCGACGTTTACCTGCCCGCCGCTGTAGTTTCCGTATTCCGCATCAAAGTTGCTGGTGATAATCCTGAACTCAGCAATCGAATCGAGATTAGGAATAATGGCCGTCCCGTTGTTCCGTCCTTCTTCCACATTGGCGCCATTCACCATAAAGCCGTTGGAAGCTTCCCGTCCGCCGTTTACCGATTGGTTTCCGGCATTCAAGTTGCCGGAAACCGGCCGGTCGCCATACGTCCCGGCGGCATCGTTGTAGGGCGAAACTCCAGGCTGAAGCGCAAGCAGATCGGTAAAAGCTCGAGTGACCAGGGGCACCGAGGTAATTTTGTTTCCTTCGATCAGTTCACCCATCTGGGTGTTCTCGGTTTCGACGTGCACTGCGTCGCTTGCAACGGTGACCTCTTCGGTCGTCTGGCCTAGGGACAACCTGGCGTCCACCCGTATCACCGAGTTGACGTCAATCACTACCCCGTTGCGCAGGAACTTCTTGAACCCACTGTGAGTGATTTCGACATTGTAGGTGCCCACCGGCAAGGCCGGAAGGCTGTACACGCCGACGCTGTCTGTCTTGGTCGTCGCTGTCACACCGGTTTCTGTATGGGTCGCGGTAACGCCAACACCGGGCATTACGGCGCCACTTGGGTCGGTTACAACCCCAGTGATGGTCCCTGTGACGCTCGCGCACAGCATGGTTGTGTGAAACGTCACGGCCACGAGCAGGAGACAGAACAATATCCAAAGACGAAACATGACTCACCCTCCGGGACGCGAAGCAGATGACGCGTATTCATTTCGCCCCGACACTTTGTTAGGGTTCATAACAAAGTTGCCTCGAACTTGTCTACGAAAAAATCAAGATGTTGAAACATTCCGAGTGACTTAGTGGGGGGTTGTAAGTCTGCGTAGGAGGCGAGAGGGCTGGTTGGTTTGGGCGTTAACTAGCCAAAGCCATTCTCGAAAGGAGACTTACACCCAAGGCGCTGCACCCATCAGCTTCAATTCTTGTACTTTCTCAGCGATGAAAGAGGGTTAGGGGCGATCTCCACGGGAGAACCCGACAGGCCGGGAAAAACCTGCCATGCTGAGCTCGATCGGTTGGGGGTCAAAGCCAACCCCCGAACCTCTAACGCGTCCGTCCATCGCCCCTGCCGCTCGAGCCGAGCCTGCTACTTCTGTCGCCGTTGGCACTCCTGCATTTCGCTGCCAGCAGCAACAGCAGCTGGAACCAAGTTGCTGGCATTCCGCGCTTCTGCCGTTGAAAACAAGTAGTTTGCTGTGAACGATACCGTGTTGACCTCAGCTCGGGCAGCGGTCCCAATTAGATGGAGAGGATCGAAGACTCTACCCGGTCCAGTGCGAGACGGACGGCGCCGTAAAGTTGCGCGTCTTCTCCGAGGAGGCTGATGGCAAGACTTGGCCGCGCCACTTCGTTACGATCGAGAAGTTTGCGAGTAGCGCGCAGCAGAGGTTCGCTGGTGCCGATAGCGCCGCCAAGAACGATAAGAGAGGTATTCAGCATAACCGAGATATTTGAAAGGGCATGCGCGAGAACCTGGGCCGTGGCCTGCAACAATTCCCGGGCCCGCATGTCACCTTGCTCAGCAAGGTCGAAAATTTGTGTGGCCTTTAGCTGCGAGTTCGCGCTGCCCCTTGATGCACGCTTCCGGCACATCTGACGCCACGCATTTTCGATTCCATCACCCCCAATTACGCTTTCAAAAGCACCTGGCTTGTTAATCGCCATGGGACATACCGGGCCTCCTGGCAATAGAAGGTAGCCCACCTCCCCCGCTGCCCACTCAGATCCGTGATAAAGGCGGTCCCCGATGTAGATTCCGGCGCCGATCCCCGTCCCGATCGCGAGGAAGACGAAGTCTGAGACTCCTCTTGCCGAACCTGCCCAGCTTTCACCCAGCGCGGCCGTATTCACGTCGTTTTCAACTACCGCAGGTATTCCGAGCTTCGACTCCAGCAAATCTCGCAGTGGGACCGACTGCCACTCCTGGAGGTGCGGCGCGGAGATCACGATGCCCGCGCGTACATCCGTGATGCCGGGCGCCCCCAAACCCACGCCAAGTAACTTTCTTTCGGGAATTCCACCCTGTTGGATCAGCAGTTGCAGGCCGGAATGAATGAGGTCGACAATCTTTCTTGGAGTTCGGTTTCCACGAGTGCTCACCGTCCAACGGCTAAGAAGCTTTCCCTCCAGATCCGAGACTGCGAGCCGAATATTGCTTCCCCCGAGATCAATTCCTGCAACGTAGCCGTAGGTCGAATTGAAACAGAGCATATCGGGGCGTCTCCCGCCGCTCGATGTACCCAATCCAAGTTCCTTGACCAAACCTCCCCGCTGAAGATACGCGATAGTACTGGACACTGTGGGTGCACTTAGCCCCGACATCCGCACCAAGTCCGCTCTGGAGCAAGGGCTGTGACTACGCAACAACGTGAGCACCTGACGAGCGTTTAATCGCTTGAGCAGTCCGGGGCGAGACGGTGTGATATGGTCCATAATTTGTGCTCGCCCCTGGTGAATAAATTTTGATTTTCTTGATGCCATGGGCATTACCGCCGCATCCGCGACCCGAAGACTAAGTTAATGTTATTTATAAAGCCGGGTCAAGGGCAGGTGTTGAGAGTTAGCGAACTGACAATGGACAGCTCACGGGGACTTCAGGAACTGGTGTTCTTAACGGTCTTCGCGGTTTCACTCCGGAATGGGAGCTTCCTGCCGACGGCGTGCCACGGGGATTATTGAAGAGCGGATCGGCGAGCCCATGATCTCTTGGTGCAAGCGAGGGTCATATCCGGCCGTCGAAAGTAAACATGCTGGGCACGTGTTCGCGCTATGCGACAAAACCAGATTGTGGGTTCGACCGTCGTGCTGAAGAGCTGCGCAACCGTCCGCCGGCGGGCCGTTGCGAAGGCCGCAAGCCCGGCGAGCGACGGATCCTCGAGCGCATGCGCGATCTGCGTTCCCCATTGCAGGCCTTGCCTTTCGAATCGCCGATTATTACCGGCCAAGCTCACTGGACTACTTCCTAACGCTGTCGCGGGAATGGTCTATTCTCTTGCAATTTTATTCTTCAGGAGAGAGGGCTCGGCTTCATGACCGGCATGGGAACGGGGTTCGATTGTACTGGGGGGCCTGATGACCAGCTTCAAAGCCGCCGTACCCGTCCTTCATCGGTGGCTCGCGTATTGCGAACCAGTAAAAGCACAAGGACCATCCCGAAAAACGGAACCAATCCCGCGGCTATCACGATAGGGTCGAAGACGTGAGTCATCATGGACTGCCGTGCATCGGAGAAATGACCGATTAGTTCAAATGCGACGATTGTACCGAGGCCTGCGCCCGTACCGCTCAAGCCGCTAACCGATGCCACTGAGTCCATATGGTAAAGGTCCGAAGGCAGCACGTTCGCAATGGTGCTGAACGATGCATAGGAGAATGTAGCCAACCCGAACAGCAGAGCAATGAGGGCTAGGTTTGTAGTTAGGACGGTGGGTATGAGTAATGTGACCCCGATCGCGCCGAATACCACCAGTGCCTTGCGAGCTGCGCCCAGCGACCAACCTCGCCTTATCAGTAACCCTGACACGCCGCCGGCGAAGAAATTTCCCAGATCGGCTGCAATGAAAGGAATCCATACGGCGATCAACCCACTCCTGAGTTCAATGCCCTTCCCGACCAGGTATATCGGAAACCAGTCGGTCACAAAGAACCATATCGGATCGGTAAAGGTCTTAGCGGCAATTGTTCCCCAAGTTTGCGGCAGCTTTAGCAAATCCAGCCAGGTCATCCCTGTGGAGCTTGCGAGTTGGTCGTCAAGCTCCGACCTGTCGGCACGAATCATTTCCAGTTCGGACGGGCTAACGCTTGGGTGGGTTTCTGGTGGATAGTACAGCCACCTCCATGCGATTAGCCATAGAAACCCGAGCAGCCCGGGAATCATGAACGCTGGTCGCCATCCCCAGCGAAAGTAAATAGGCAAGATGATGAATGGCGCAAGAGCGCCTCCAATCGACGAACCACTGTCGAAGAAGGCTGTAGCCAGTCCGCGTTCACTTTTCGGAAACCACTCTGCAACCGCCCGCGTAGCGCCTGGCCAGTTGGCAGATTCTCCGGCGCCCAGCAGGAATCGGAATCCCATGAAGCCAAGGAGACCATTGGCCAAAGCCGTTGCCATTGATATGAGCGAGTACCAGGCCACGGTGAGGCTCAACCCACGCCGCGTCCCAATGCTGTCGATCACCCTTCCAAACACACTCTGTCCAATTGAGTAGGCGATTCGGAATGCAATTACGATGTTCGCATAATCACTGTTGCTCCAACGGTATTCACCTTTCAGATAAGGGGCAACGAGTGAGAGCGTTTGACGGTCGATGTAGTTAATCACGGTTGACGCAAACAAGATCCCGCCGATCCACCAGCGCAACGCGGGAATGGTGCGGGGGCGGTCCCGCCGGTCGGGGGGATTACTTGCGGCGTCGAATGTCGGCAAAAGTGCACTTTCCTTGCTGGTTGGCAGCGGAGTCTGAGGATGCCCTGTGAATCTGCAGAAAATACGATTGATGGCACCCTACGGAGATCTGGCCGCGACGCCAAGCACAAGTTTTGCGGGCAGGTTTTCTCATGAATCGTGCGAGTGGCGAAGTTAGCCGGTTACGGTTTGCGATTCGTTCAGTTGATCTTGCATGGTCGTACTCAATAACGACGCAGAATCCTTGTCTAGATACAGAGTGGCGTTGGCGTGCGTGCGGAGCATAGAAGCCGGCGCCAACGGACTGATCTCACCTTCAAAACACTTCTTGACCGCTTGCGCTTTGCGAGCATCGGGCACCACCGCCAGGATCTCCTTGCTCTTGAGAATCTGACGTACCGACATGGAAATTGCCTGCTTTGGTACTTCTGACAAATCCGCAAACCATGCTTCGC
>Ga0306920_100014853_pt1 | contig 10646 bp, 12 predicted proteins | sample flu12Cox44000170_FD_204666 | JGI IMG/M metagenome (GOLD analysis project Ga0306920, IMG submission 204666) | Lab enrichment of tropical soil microbial communities from Luquillo Experimental Forest, Puerto Rico - flux4day.12C.oxic.44.000.170 (v2)... | ecosystem: Environmental > Terrestrial >... | reverse complement strand
GGATCTGCTCTTCTTTCTGCATATGCGCGTACATTTCCTGCCCCAGCCCCAAGAATTCCCTTTCGATGGCAGCGAGCTCCGGGTGATTTTCTCCATGCCTTGCCTTCACCTTTGCAAGAAGCGCGGTTACACGCGGAACCGCCCCGCGGACGTACTTGTGGTGTTTTTCAACGATGTGCTTGGTCAAATCTGCCAGAGGCGCCCGAGCCCAGTTGGCATCTTGCGGACCCACTTGTTGGCGGTTCTCCTGAAGCCGCCGCAAAATCTCTTCGGCCGATACCCCCGTGTGCATGCAAGCCTCGGTTAGTGACTTCGCACCGCCGCAGCAGTAATCCACCCCGCCCTCCTCCAGAACTTTTTTCGCGCCCGGGTTTGCCGCCGCAATGTCTCCTACTCTTGTTGTGGTCGTGAAATTCATGGCTGCCTCCCGCCTACTCCCTAGTCTCCAGGGAGCGCGTCACGCCGGCAGTGACTAAAGTCACTCCATGAGAAACGCTCTTTTTGTTGAGAACAATTCGAAGAAACTACTCTGGCGCGGTTAGTTCGCGCTTCAGTCCCCCGATATCCTTAACCACCAGCTTCCGGCCTTCCACTTCGAGGTATCCTTCGGCTTGCAGCCGGCTCAAATTTCGCGACACCAATTCCCGCACGGTGCCAAGCTCCGCAGCGAAGTCCTGGTGACTCTTCTTCAACTCGAGATGGATTCCATCTTTCGCGCGGGTGCCTTCGGCCTCCGCAAGCTGCAAAAGCAAAGCAATCAAGCGCTGCCTCACGGTGGTAAACGACAGCTCCTCAATGATTCCCACCAGCCGCCGGAGTCGTCCCCCGACCACGGCAATCACTTTCAGCGCAACATCGGGATGCTCGCGGCAAAAATTCTGAAAATCCTTCCGCGAAATGAATAGCAGCTCCGCATCTTCGGAAGCCGCAGCCGCCGCCGGATAATTCCCGCCGTCAAATACCGGAAGCTCGGCAAACGAGCTCCCCGGTCCTTCGAGCGCCAGCACCTGTTCTCGGCCCGAGGCCGACAGTTTGAAAATACGCATCTTGCCCGAGGCAACCAGGAACAAACCAGTGCAGGGATCTCCTTCACTGAACAGCAACTCACCTCGCTCGAGGCGCCTCCGGCTCGTTCTCGCCGCCAGGGCCTGCACTTCCTCTTGGGTAAGACTCGCGAAGAGAGGAGTCTTGCGCAGCACCGCCTGAATGTTGTCGATCATCCTTGCGAACCTGCCGGTGTTCCCAAAGTCTTACCGATTGTAGGGGAAAAAACGCTCGAGCGTGCGAAGGAATCGAGAACCTTCGATCAGCTCCGGCACGCGGTCGAGAGCAATCATCAACTGGACGGCCAGAAACGTCTTGGACTGCCGCCGGCCAAAAGCTACTCCCAGGCCCCTTCCTCGTTCGCTCGAACCTCCTTGGTGCTATGCTTTCTCTCCCAGGGAAACAGCACCGTGCCCTCGTCAAGATCTTCAAAACGGATTTCACGCCGCTCGTTTCTGCAAGCGACCTCGGTGGCCGCCGGCGGCCTTGCCGGCTCCCGCTTGTGGCTTCCTGCCCTCGCCTCCGCGTCACCAACCGTGCCTCCGCTGGCCCAATTCGGCTATGGCGACGTGTCGCTCTCGAGCGAGTTGCAGGAAAAGCAGCTCCGCGAGACGCAAGCCGTGCTGATGAATCTCAGCGAAGACAGCCTTCTCCAGCCTTTTCGGGAGATGGCCGGACAGCCCGCGCCCGGCGCGGGTTTGGGAGGCTGGTATGTCTACGATCCCAACTATGACTACCATACCTTCGACGCGGGCTTCGCGCCGGGAGCAACGTTTGGTCAATGGGTCTCCGCGCTCGCCCGCGGTTATGCCATAACCAAGTCGCCGGAAGTTCGCGAGAAAGTTCTGCGTTTAAATCGCCTCTATGCCAAGACCATCTCCGGGGATTTCTACGAGAAAAACCGTTTCCCGGCTTATTGTTACGACAAACTGGTTTGCGGGCTGATCGATTCCCACGAATTTGTCGCCGACCCGGAGGCCTTTTCCATCCTGGACCGCACCACCGACACTGCATTGCCGCACTTGCCCAAAGCGGCGGTCGAGCACGACACAGTCTGGCGCCCCGGCAAGGACGTCTCCTACACCTGGGACGAATCCTACACCATCTCGGAGAATCTCTTCCTCGCTTACCAGCGGGGCGCGGGCGAACGCTACCGGTCGCTGGCGATCCAGTATCTAGACGACGCTTATTACGATCCGCTTGCGGAGGGCCGCAACGTGCTCGCCGGTCGTCACGCGTATAGCTATGTCAATTCGCTCTCTTCGGCGATGCAGGCGTATTTCACGCTGGGCAGCGAAAAACACTTGCGCGCGGCAAAAAATGCCTTCGACATGCTCGCCGAGCAAAGCTTCTCAACCGGCGCCTGGGGACCGGACGAGAGTCTGCGCGCGCCAGGCAGCAAAGACCTCGCCTCGAGCCTCACCAACACCCACAGCAGCTTCGAAACGCCCTGCGGTTCCTACGCGCACTTCAAGCTGACGCGCTATCTCTTGCGCGTCACCCGCGACTCGCGCTACGGCGACAGCATGGAGCGCGTGATGTACAACACCATTCTCGGCGCCAAGCCGCTCCAGTCCGATGGGAAAGCGTTCTACTATTCCGATTACAACTTCGACGGCGGGAAGGTCTATTCCCCACATCGCTGGCCCTGCTGCTCGGGCACCATTACGCAGGTCGCGGCGGACTACCGCATCAACAGCTATTTCCGCGACGAACAGGGCGTGTATGTGAATCTGTACATCCCGTCTACGCTGAAATGGGTCGAGAACGGAACACCGGCTTCGCTCGCGCAGAAGAGCGCCTATCCCTTCGATTCGCTTATCGCCTTTGACGTAACGCTCGGCAAGCCCAGCGAGTTTTCCGTGGCATTCCGCATTCCCGCCTGGGCCGAAGGCGCTTCGCTTGCCATCAACGGAAAACGCGAAACGGGCCTGGTGGTCCCAGGGACTTTCGCCTCCATCCGCCGAGAATGGAAGACCGGCGACCGCTTGGAGCTCCATCTGCCTATGGCTTTACGGTTGGAGCCGATCGAACCCGCGCATCCGGACATCGCTGCCCTGCTCTCGGGCCCGCTCGTGCTGTTCCCCATCGGCGCACCACCGGCCAAACTCACTCCCCGCGACCTCCTGTCGGCAAAGAGCACAAGCCCTGGCAAATGGCAAATGGCCGCGGCCAACGGGCCTGTTGAGTTGCGGCCCTTCTTCTCCATCGAAGACGAGCGGTATTCCACTTATTTCAAGCTGCGCTAGCACCCGGGCTTTGCGGGTAGGTAATTGTGGACTCACTTCTCAAGCAAGCCGAGGCTTGGGGTGGATGCCTGCGCTCGGAGGTGTGTCGACGCCGACGGCGACCTGAGAAAACCCCGATTGACTCGAGCGGGCTCCCGGATTCATGGCGGGGACATTATGCAAAAAATGACAGCGGCTACCCTGGCGGCCAGCGGAATTGTCTCCCACCCAGTAGATGCAGGTGCAGATGAAAAACCGACTGGCCGGCGCCTTCGCCGCTATTCAGCACCGTGCGGTAGCCTGCCAGGAGCTGGCGTTCCCGCGCCAGCTGGGCGGCCACCAGCTGCAGCTTTCCAAGCACCGCTTGATCCTCGGCGCCTGCGTCCGTCAACGATTCGAAATGCTTCCGCGGGCAAATCAGGATATGCGTTGGCGCTTGCGGGCTGATGTCCTCGAAGGCGAACAGTTCGGGATCTTCATACACAATCTTCGACGGGATCTGCTTCGCTCCAATTCTGCAGAATAAACAACCGGTATTCATCGGATTCCTCCGGCCGGCATTTCCGGATCCAAACGCGTGACGAACGGAGTAAAACTCTCCCGCAAACGCAATTGCTCGGCGAACTGCCGCGCCGCATCTTCGCCGGAGACTTTGCCCACGCGTACGCGATAGTAGGTTCCTTCGGGGGCGTCGTACTGCTGGATGAAAATCGGCGAATAGCTAGAGCTCAGGCGGTCGCGCAACCGCTCGGCGTTGCCGCGATCCCGGAACGCTCCCACTTGCACGGTAAAAAACCCCTCGGTGGGATCCACGTTGCCCAGGACTTCCACACGCACCGGCGCGACGCCCGGCCCCACGAGCTCGATCTCCCGCGCCGCCGCCAGTGAAAGATCTATGATGCGATTCTCCACAAAGGGCCCGCGGTCGGTGATGCGCACCGTCGTGCTTTTTCCGTTATTTAAGTTGGTTACGCGCACCATGGTATCGAACGGCAGCGTGCGGTGCGCCGCCGTGAGTTTATGCATGTCGTAGACTTCACCGTTCGAAGCGCGCCGCCCGTTAAACGGCTCGCCGTACCAGGAAGCGTTGCCCTGTTCGGTGTATCCGGCGGGAGCCGGCGCCGCTATCGGCCTATCGTGTCTTGTACGTGGAGTGGATGGCGTCTCCGGCACGTCCGTCGAGCGCTTCGCGGATTCTTCCTTTCCCGGTGGCGTGCTGGTAGGCTGCGTCGGTGGGCGACTCGCGACGGGCTTCCGCCCCGCGCATCCCGAGCCGATCAAGGCCAACAAGAACAAAGCTGTCGACAAGAAATAGAGAATTCTGCGCAGGCGCCGTGCCTTAAGAGCGCTTCGCCGTCCACCGGCCTTCGGTCGTCTGCGAGACCTCTTGCATGAATGCTTCAAAGGCCCGCCTGGATTCAGACTTTAGAGGATTTCTGGGCTTTCTCCGAATTGCGCGAGGCGATGCGTTCTTCAAGCCAGCTCGCCGCCTCGCCTAGCTTCTCGGCCACTTCTCTCAGGAATTGCGCCGTGCGCTTCTCCGTTTCCGGAGCGACGTCGTCTCTCACAAAAGTCTTCACGCGGGCCAGTTCTTCGTCCACGCGTCTCCCGAAGTCTTCCAAGTTGTGTATCCGCTTCAGCTTTGCCACTTCCTCGTCGATACGCCTGCCGAACTCTTCCAATCGACCCATGGTAGCCCCTTGCCGCGCCGCGACATTCTGCGCGATTTCTGTATTATAGAAACGGTCTTTTCGGGTCGCAAGGAGGAGAATGCCGCTCCCCTATCAATGGCAATGGCGCATCGACAAATGGAGAAACGCGCTACGCAATTTTTTCGGCCTGGGCGGAAGCAGCCAGCCCCGACCAAAGCTCTGTCCTGCTTGCGGAGCCCTCGTTGGCATCAACGCGACGAAGTGCCATGAGTGCGGCACGAGCCTGCGCTTTTCGCTCGCTGCCGTCAGCAAAAGCCTCTCGGGAATCCTCGGCGAGCACGAATCCCCGGTTACCACAGCTCTTTTGATCGCAAACGTCTTGATGTTCGGCGTCAGTTACCTCGCGGCCAGTGCTGCAGGAAGGGGAGGGGGCCTGAGTATTCTGTGGGGCCTCGGTGGGGAGGCTCAGTATCGTCTCGGCATGAGCATCCCCCTTCCGTACCTCATTGCAACCAATGAATGGTGGCGGCTCGTCACCGCCATGTTCCTGCATGGCGGCCTGATTCACATCGGATTTAACATGATGGCCCTGATGCAGCTGGGCCCGGCCCTCGAAGAGCTTTACGGGTCCGCGCGCTATTTCTTCCTGTATGTGGTCACCGGCGCTTTCGGTTTTTTGGCCAGCGCCGCCACCGGCCACTTTTCAATCGGTGCGAGCGGCGCGTTGTTAGGACTTGTAGGGCTCATGCTTGCGATCACTTCAAAGCGCGGCGGGACCTACATGCGCGAGTTGCGCTCGAGACTGATCAGTTCCGTCGCCATTCTTTTCGTGCTCGGCTTTATGGGCATGGGAATCGACAACTGGGCCCACGGAGGCGGACTCGCAGTAGGATTTGCTTTGGGGAAAATATTCACCGATCGCCAGCCCATGAATTCGAACGAACGGCGCACCGCCTACGCCCTGGGATGGCTCGCTGGAGTCGTTGTCATCGTGAGTTTCGTTTTCATGTTCCTGCACTTTCACGATCCGCTTCCCGGCCGCTGACCACTCACAGGCTCTGTTTTTGCTTTCCTTAAAACCCGGTTCTAAAGCGGTTGCGAGGGCAGGTTAAGGCGGCGGGCAATGGTGAACGAATAGTGCACTCCCGAGATGACGCACAGGGCTGAAACAAAGTAAATGAGGAAGCGGTTCAGGAGATCGAGATGGAACGCCGGGTATGCCGCGCCCAGCACCACTGCAAAAACAAGGACAATCTGCGAAAACGTGGTGAACTTGCCGTAGATGCTCGGCGGAAACGGCCGGTAGCCGGAAGCCAGAATAATTACCACTGCCACCGTAAGAATGAGCAAGTCGCGGCTCAGCACCAGAATGGTGAGCCACCACGCCAGTTGCTTTTCGAACGCCAGAACGATAAAGGAAGAAGAAAGCAAAAGCTTATCGGCGATGGGGTCGAGATAAGCTCCCAGCGAGGAATGCTGGTTGAATTTCCGCGCGATCAGGCCATCGATACCGTCGGAGAAGCCCGCAATCACCAGAATCAGCAAGGCCCACTTGTACTTCTCATAGGACATGAAAATCAGGAAGAACGGCAGGAAGCAAAGCCGGAGAAAGGTGATTTGATTGGGTACGGTCCAGATTCGGCCCTTCATTGCGCGCGTAACTAGCCTAATTCAGGAGTGCTTTTCAGGCAACCGGGCCGCCCCAGCACGGGATTGCTAAAGATTGTTTTTTCAGAAGCCGCTTCAGGCGAATTCAGCGAGAAACTCTTTCAACGGGCGGCCGAGCTTCCGCGCGAACAGGTCGTTCATCGAAGGAATGGACCCCGAGGGCTCGTCGAGGGAAATGCGTTCGATGCGATGCATGGGAAAGAACATGGTGGGGAATCCCATGCGCTCGCCGTCGGGTGAGTTCATCTCACGGATGAAATGATCGAAGGAGTTCAGGTCGATGCCGCGCAGGGTGACCCCTGAAGGGTTGACGGCCAGCAATTCGCCCCACATTTTTTCCCTGGGCGAGTGCAGGCTCACAATCACGATGGAATGCGGGTCCATGGATTAGAGCTATCCTGTAGTTAGCCTAACGTATTTTGCGACATGCGAGGGTTCGTCGTGCGGAATCAGCCAAGATGCTTTGGCCGAGGCATGAGCCACGTAAGCAACATTGTCGAGCGAAGCCGGGTATCCGCCCTTGCCCGGTGCGGCAGAAAAACAGAAGGCCAGAGGGCTCCCTTCGGACTAAACGCACGAAGCACGTCGCATTTCAAGAGCTCGCGAAGCGCCACTCACCGGTCACTTTTTTATTTCGCGCGTTCGTAGGCCTGGTTCAGCCACCACAAGGCGTCGCGCAAATCGCCCGTGGAACCAACCTCAAAGGAAAACCAGCGCTTTCCCGGCGTTATGCGCGAGTCCTTGAGGGCGCGTTGCTGCAAGTCTTGTGGCATGGGGTCAAACCGGAAAATGACAGAATTGGCAGTGTCGAATCCCCGTGTGACCGGTAGGCCGCCAAAGATCTTCTTGCGCCGATAAAGACCCATCATCCCGAACATGGGCCTGCTGGAGATTTGGGGCCAGCCGCTTACTTCCGTTTTCAGCATCGCCGACCACTGTTTCATTTCTTCCGAAATCGGCGGCATTTTCGGCCGGTCCCGCATGGTTCGCGGCGGTTGCCTGGCCGGCCGATTCCGTTTTGCTTTCTTTGCTTTCATCGAGCCTCGTCGAATCACGAAGCGGCGCTGGAAGCGCAGAAATCCAGCGAGGCGCCGCGTTTTAATAGCGACTCAGCTTCGGCGACCATGCTTTCGATGATGCTCGCTGCACTGGGCCGGTCATGCAGCAGCCCAGCAGCTTCTCCGACCACCGTCAGATAGATATCCAAATCCTGCTTCGCGCGGGCTTCCGCGTAAGCGCTCGAAAGGCTGCCGCGCGACGCAGCCGCTTCGGCTTCCCGATGCGCCCACTGGTCGGTGAGCTTGTTTTTGAGAACCCGAAAGGAAAACTCCTCGGGCCAAGGAACACCCCGCAATCGATCGATTGCTTTCGTGCGAACGGTGTCGTCCCCGGTGGCGCACACCGCTCGATCGGTCATCGCTTGCGGCGTGAGAGCCTCTGCGGCAGCCCAGAAGCGCGTCCCCATCAGCACGCCGTCTGCTCCCAGCATCAACGCGGCAGCAAGCCCTCGGCCATCGGCAATTCCTCCCGCCGCAAGCAGCAACGTCCTTGGGGCACGCTGCGCCAGATAATCGGCGACTTCGGGGACAAGCGGCAGCGTTGAGCGGGCCGCTCCATGGCCGCCAGCTTCCGTGCCCTGCGCCACGAGGGCGTCGGCTCCCGCGTCGAGCGCTTGCTCGACGTGCCGCAAACTCTGCACCTGGCAGACGAGCTTGGCCCCGGCGTCGCGGATCTTTTTCGCGTGCGGTTTGGGCTCCCCGAAGGAAAGAAACACGCAGTACGGTGCATGCTTCAAACCTGCATCGAGCGCATGCGGTCGGCGATCGAGCGCCCAGGTGATGAAACCCAAGCCGAACTTGCGGCCGTTCGCGAGCGCGAGCTCTTTCTCGAGGTCCGGTTCGCCGCCGAGTGCCCCGGCGTATCCGCCGCCCAGAACTCCCAGACCGCCCGCATCCGAGACCGCGGCCGCCAAACGCCCGCCCGCGACGAGCGCCATCGGCGCCGAGAGAATGGGATGGCGAATTCCGAATTGCTCGGTCAACCGCGTTTTCACAACGCCGTCCTTTCCGAAATCCTGGCGAAGCGCCTCAAACCGGCATGACTTTCGGGCCACCGGAGGGAAGAAGAAGTGTCGGCTCGGTGAGGGATTGTACCTGCTCCAGCGTGGCGTCGGGTGCGAGCTCGCGGAGGAGCAAGCCCTGGGGGCTGACGTCAACGAGCGCAAGCTCGGTGACGATGTGGTCGACCACTTCGACGCCCGTGAGTGGGAGCGTGCATTTTTTCAGGATCTTGGGTTTGTTGTCGCGCGTCGCGTGTTCCATGGCGATAAACACGCGCTTGGCCCCGGCGACGAGGTCCATGGCGCCGCCCATGCCCTTGAGCATTTTGCCGGGAATCGCCCAGTTGGCGAGCGTGCCCTTTTCGTCGACCTGCAAGGCGCCCAGAACCGTGAGATCGACGTGCCCGCCGCGAATCATGCCGAAAGAATCAGCCGAGGAGAAATAGCACGTTCCGGGAAGCTCGGTGACGGTTTCTTTGCCGGCGTTGATGAGGTCGGGATTGACTTCGGAATCGATCGGATACGGGCCGACGCCGAGCATGCCGTTTTCCGATTGCAGAATCACGTCCATGCCTTTGGGCACGTAGTTGGCAACCAGCGTGGGCATGCCGATGCCCAGATTGACGTAGTAGCCGTCACGCAATTCGAGCGCAATGCGTCGAGCAATCCGTTCGCGTTTTAACTCTTCGGTCAGCGGCATATGCCAATGTCCTTACCCTGTCCCCGGTACCGGCTGTGGGCCTACGTCGCTTGCCAAGCAATCTGCCCTTCGCGGCAGGCTTACCGTGAACAGCACGGCGATCGACAAAACAGACTTCATCGCTGATCCTCCTCGACAACCACGGCAGGCCCAGCTCCCGGCAAGAGCCGGCCTCGAGACCGGCCGCCACAGCTTCACGGAACCTTTTTCTCAAACCTCGGCAAGGTTGCAGCCAGCACTTGCCCGACGACGCTCAGGCTTTTAGGATCCACTTTGTCGAGCGTGTCTTCGGTCGTGTGCCAGTAGGGGACCGACAAATCGATCAGATCACAGCCGGCCACACCCCGGCGGATAAAGGAAAAATGATCGTCGCCGCCGACGGCATAGCTTTGGTCGACAAAAGTGTTTTGGTAGCCGAGTTGAGCCGCGGTTTCCCAGATGAAATCGACGAGCCAGCGAGTTGAGCCCGGGTCGCGCGGGATCCTGGTATTGAACGGTCCAATCATGTCGGCCAGGATCATGGCTTTGACGCGCTTGAGCTCGCCGGAATGAGCCATTTGTGCGGCCATTTCGCGGCTGCCAAAGGTGTTGTTGCTGCTGTCGCCCTTCCATTGAACGCTGGCGGCGTCGGTCCAGTTGCCTTGGGCCTCTTCGCCATCGAAGAAGGCAATCCAAACGTTCAGAGAATTCTTTCGTGCGCAGAACAGACGCGCCAGTTCCATCATGGTTCCGGTGCCGGAGCCGCCATCATCGGCTCCGACAAAGTTGCGCATGCGCAGTGTGTCGTAGTGCGTGGTGTAGAGAATGATTCCTGAGTTCGTGCCATGGAGCTTGACGACGATATTCTTCATCGCCAGATTGCCGAGAACGGTGGAAGCTTGAAAATCGTGCTCCTCGACCGGGCAGCCGTAGCTTTTGAGCTGGCCGATGATGTAAGCCTGCGCTCGGCGAATGCCCTCAGAATCGGGCGGCCGGGGTCCGATCTCCACCAAATGGCGAACGTGTTCGTAGGCCCGTGCGCCGTCGAATGTAGAGCTTCGATCGGCGTGGAGATGCGTGGTCAGCGCAACGCCTAGTGCTGCTGAACCGAGCGCGGCGCTTAGGCCCTGTGGCCTCATGACTTTCTCACCGTGCGGCGCTCGATGCGCTTTTCGTATTTGGGACCCTGGAAGATCGCATCCACAAAAATGCCGGGCGTGTGAACCTGGTCGGGCGGAAGCTTGCCAAGGTCCGCTAGCTCTTCGACTTCCGCGATGACGTAATCAGCGGCGGTGGCCATCATGGGATTAAAGTTG
>Ga0306920_100014848_pt1 | contig 10650 bp, 12 predicted proteins | sample flu12Cox44000170_FD_204666 | JGI IMG/M metagenome (GOLD analysis project Ga0306920, IMG submission 204666) | Lab enrichment of tropical soil microbial communities from Luquillo Experimental Forest, Puerto Rico - flux4day.12C.oxic.44.000.170 (v2)... | ecosystem: Environmental > Terrestrial >... | reverse complement strand
GGAGGGCGCGGATGCCGACGTATAGGCCGATCCAGTACAGCGTCGAGGCGATCGATTGGATGATCGCCTGGAGGAGAATGAGCGTCATGCCGCCGCTCCCTTCTTGGTGGCCTCGCCGATCCCGGCCACTGGGGCTCGCTTGCGGAACCGGAGGGCGCCGATCAGCGCCAAAATCGAGAGCATGCGGCGCGAGCAGCCCAACAGGCTCGGCGCGGCTATCATGAGACATTTCCCTCCATAGCGATTGTCGCCTGCGGGACGGAAGCTAGGGCCGGGCATTTGCCGCCGCGTGTCGCCTCGGTAAAGTTTTGTAAAGCTAACTCTTCAGGCGCGCGTGGCGATCCCGCCTCTCCAGCGATCGAAGTGCAGCTGCGCGGTGGGGACGTGCGTTTCATCGCACGCCCCCCGCAGAGCAGGTGAAAAACCTGGCTGAAGGGCAAGTGGGCCTGCGAACAGAAATAAGCCGTCTGGTGCAGGCGCTACGACGACCGAAGACGCGCGGCCGCTGGGGCGAGTATCAGCTGCGAAACGTGCTCGAAATGGCAGGAATGACGGAGCACGTTGATTTTATTGAGGAGCAAACCATCGAAGGCGATGGGGGTCGTCTGCGCCCTGACGTGATTGTCCGGTTGCCTGGCATTGACGCCAAGACACCTCTCGAGGCTTATCTTGCTGCTCTTGATACAAACGATGAGGAAACGCGTGAGCGGCAGATGGTCGACCATGCACGTCAGGTTCGTGACCACGTGCGCACGCTTGCGTCGCGGGAATACTGGAAAGTCCTGCCTGTTACCCCCGATTTCGTCGTGATGTTCGTACCCGGCGAAGCCTTCTTCGCTGCAGCTATCGAATTTCGGTTTCGACATCAATTGCGGCTACGATGCGCTTTCTCCCTGCCGGGCGCGCCTCATCCTAGACCGCCAAAGTCCGAGGCAGCAACGCAAGCCGTCTATTTCTTCGCGCCAGCCTTGAGATTAATGACCGGCTCGACCTTCGTGACTATCATCCCTGTGCTTTGACAAAGCGGCAGCTTCTTGAGCTTCGCTGAGCTTACTTACCTGATTTGAGGCCGTCGCGGACAACGTAGCTAGACGATCGACGATAGACTGCAACTCGCGTGGCAATTGTGCCTTACGTTTTTTCAGATTTTCGATCTGTGCATTCAACTCCTTTACCGTCGTGTGGAGGGCGGTCTTCTCTTCCTCGGTCTTTCCGATTTTCTCTTTAGCATCACCTAATCTTTCGTCCACGAGTTCAACGCGATCTTTCAACGTTGCAATCTGCTGTTTGTATCTAAGTTGGCAAATGAACCATATTATCCCAGCCATCGGCACGGCGAGCACTGCTACGGCCGTCACAAATGGAAGGGGCCAATTCCATGCCACATCCCAGAAGCCAGGATCACCGGCCATGACTATCGCCCCCATTCCTCCCGGTCACGGGGAGCGCCGGCTGCTCCGCCCGCGCCGCGAGCGGCCACGCCGCAGCGCTGCCGAGTAGGGATATGAACTCCCGCCGCCTCATGGGCTTTCCCCAAGGCCAGGGATCACGGATTAAGTATAGCAGGTCAGGGCCGTGCACCGCAGCAAAACCGTGGCAAAAGCGGACTCATGCAGCGCAGCAAAATAGGTGCGCCATTCGATCATCCCGTCGCTCCAGTCGGCAGTCACGGCGAGTGCGAAGATCCTGATGCGAATCCGGTCTGTGTTTACATGCGCTCGTGAAATCGTATAGCTTTTACCAGGGTTTAGGGGCGAGATGAACTTCGCACAACGCAGAGTGATCGCAGCGGGCATGATCGGGAACGTGCTCGAATGGTACGATTTTGCAATTTATGGATATTTTGCTGCTGCGATCGGCCGACAGTTTTTCCCGCACGAGGATGCCGTCGCTCAGCTTCTTTCAGCTTTCGGCGTCTTCGCGCTTGGCTATCTAATGCGCCCTGTGGGGGGTGCGCTCACCGGGCATATCGGCGACCGATTCGGACGTCGCGCCGCGCTCACCTACTCAGTCACTGCTATGGCGATCCCCACGTTTTTGATCGGGCTGTTGCCAGGGTACGCGACGCTCGGCCTTTGGGCGCCGGCCGCGCTCACCCTGTTGCGGATGGTGCAGGGATTGTCGGTCGGCGGCGAGTATACCAGTTCGATGGTATTCCTAGTCGAGCGCGCGTCCGACGGTCGCCGCGGTTTGATGGGTGCTCTGGCGGCGTGTGGGGCCGGAGGTGGCACCCTGCTGGGCTCAGCCGTCGGCGCGGGATTTGCCGCGAGTATGTCGGAGGCGGCGCTGGAAACCTGGGGTTGGCGCATTCCCTTCCTGCTCGGCCTCATCGTCGGCATCGCGGGATACTTTCTGCGGCGGCACGTTCTAGAAGCGGTGCCGACGGAGCAGCGCAAGCGCGTACCGATTGTCGAGACATGACGTGAGCCGCCTCGGTATGTCCGCTTCGTGCCGATGCTGTTGAAAAAGGATTTTGAGGGCGCCCCTGAACAATATTGATGTGGTGAGCCACGGCCGCTACATCGTGTTCCAGATGGCCGAGGTCGCAATCCCACGGCAGATGTTCCAGGAGATTTTGCGACTTATCGCGGAACTGCGGCTGCTGCCGCCGTCGGCACCAGCATGAGGCGTCCGATCTTCATGCATCAACGGCAACCAACGGGAGGAGCGCGTCCGAATGCCACGCAAAATGGCCAGACAGACGCTCGAACGCCATGCAGGAGCCTGCTATGCCGAAAGTCGCCCTTATCTCGGGTCGGGACTTCTAGGCAGTCCAGAAAATCGCTACAATTTGCCCCACTTCCGAGTTCATCCGGGGAATCCCGGTTTAAGGCTCGGGAAGGTGGCGGCAGGGATTGCCGGATTATGTGTCGTGCTGATCGAACTGGCCGTCAGCTTGCCGAAACACACGCTACCTCCCGACGAGGTGCTGCCGACGCTTGGTCAGCCGGTTGTTAATACGCTTGCGTCGTATGGCCTCACCTTACTGGAGCTGTTCTGCGGTGCCGGGCTCGACCCGACGGCCACAGATTGCGAAATTCGCTTGACGCCGCTCTTTACGTCGCAGGATCTGGCGCGGCAGGCTGCTCTCGCATGAACCGGTCCCAATGGCTAGTCGCAAGATGGCGGACCGATCAATCCAACAGCTTTCGAATTGTCGACTCCGGCTGATTCGGGTTGAAGCTAGTTGATCGCTTCAGCCGTCCGATCGACTGCAGGAAAAGGGAGGGAACATTATGGCGGCCCGTCTGGTTCGTTTTCAAGAAGGTATGAAACTCGGCCACGGCTATGACCTGCTGAACGGCGTTTCCCTCGCCTCCCCTGCAGTCCAAGGTGCCATCTCTACTATACAGGACGCGGGCGGTCAGACAGTCACCAAAAGTTTCCTCAGGATCGACGACCAGAAGACATTGCACGAGACCATCGGCGTCAACGTGGACGCGGGCGGAAGCTATTTCGGCATCGGCGGCGACATAAAAGTGCAGTACGCAAGAGAATGCAATTTGTCGCAGTTTGCGACGCACGTGATGGTTCACGTGAGCGTTGAGGATGCCTTCGAGAGTTTCGATGATCCGGTCCTGACCCCTGATGCCAACGATCTGCTAAAGAACGTTGCCAAATGACCAGTTCGATTTCATTCAGATACAAAATCAGCAAGATGTTCTTGCTGAGCACGCACAAAAGCGGTTCGAATTTCTCACTCAGAGAAACTCGATCAGCTATGCCCGGCAGCATCCAGAGCAATTCGTTGGAGCGGACGACGCCAAATTAGCTAAGGAGCTGAGTGATATCACTGACGCCATCAACAAGATGGAAACAGAAGCCAGCGCTTGTCTGCGAGACGCCAGCAAATGCGAGTTTACAAAGTTCGACATATCAGATTTTCCGCTGCCCCAGCTGCTGTCCCCATCACAACACCCATCGTCTATCACCGTCCCGGACGTGTTGGAGGAGGACGCGAGCCTTGCACAAGCCACTCTCGAAGCTTTGGGATTGCGGTGCACAGTGACGATCCAAGCGGTCCCCGGGCTTCTTCCTCATTTTGTCGGCTCCCAGGACCCTCCTGCCGGCAGCACCGTGCCTGCGGGCACGACGGTGAACCTAGTCGTCGCGCCATAGTCGGCCATATTGCTGCGATGAACGCGCGCTCCGAGCGCTCCCTTGCGCGAAAAAGGGCAGGGTGTTTAGGACAGAGCTCGCGGCGGTGCGGTCCAGTATGCGGGAAATGACCGTTTAATCACTATCGCGGAGGAGCCGAGCGCAACCGTAAGAACGATTGAGCCGGTCCGACAAGGCGGCGCTGGCCCAGATGGTCGCGCGGCTGTAACATCTATCGCGACGCCTCGATCCCTGACGAGCTCCTAGGGTGGCGGGCGGCCGACGGCGCCGAGGTCGTGCTCATCCGCGCCCTGAACGGCGTGACTGTGGACGGGGAGCTTGGCGCTGCCGCCCACCGACGGCACAGCGCGGCCCCTGGTAGCCACGGAAGAGGATCACCTCGCGGTCGACGAGCAGACGCCCGGGCAGGCGGCCTCGGGGCCCGCGGGTCTATACCGACGCACTGGGGGTCTGAGCCATGCCGCTGCGATCCGCCCGCCTGACCGGAGACCAAGTCCTGGAGAACTGCCTCGCTGGCACGCACCGCATGCTGGCCGGCGAGGACGGGTTGTCCGTCATGCGCGTGCAGTCGGCCTTGCTCGACCTGGGGCGCTCGGTCGGCCCGAAAGGCGCCGACGGGATCTTCGGGCCGGACACCGGGACGGCGGTGACCGCGTACAAGACTGACAAGGGCCTGGTCCCCGACGACCCTGTCGTCGGTCCCGGCACGACGCAGGCGCTCGACGACGACCTGTTCCACGACCCGCCGAACCTGGACCCGACCTTCGCCGAGTTCAGCCCCGCGGTGGTCGACCACCGGCTGGAGCAGTTCGTCGCACGCGAACTCCTGGCGCTCCTGCAGGCGCCCTTCGATTCCTGGCGGCGCATGCTCGGCACATTTGCGCTAAATGCGCTGAACTCGGGTGCGCTGCTCGGGATCATCGCGCAGAGCCGCGCCGTCGACCTGCGTGACCGATTCCTGGCCGTCGCCGACCCAGTGCAGCCGGACGGGGCGACCGCGGGGAACTTCTTCGACGACGCGATCAGCGCCGGGGGCACACTCGGCAACACGGTCACCTTCTTCGTCGGCGGCGAGCCGCGCGCTTTCATCGTCATCCGCGACGACGTGATCCTCGGCCGCGCGTCGATCGTCCGTCAGTCCGACAACACTCGTGCGCCCACAACGCTGCAGGGTGTCGTCGTGCACGAGCTGACCCACGCGCGCAACCTCGCGAACAGCCAGGCGCTCCTGGCCACTGCTGACACCGACACGAACGCCTACGCCGACACAGGGCTGGCGCAGACGCGGTCGGCGACTGGGCGCCAGACCGCCCGAGTCCTGCAATCCTACGTTGCCGAGTTCACCGCGCGGCACGTGCACTGGGTCGTCCTCAAGGAGTTCGCGGGCACGCCTGGGGGTATCGCGGTCGGCGGGCTGCCGGCCGACAAGCTCGCGGCGGCGGCGCTCTTCTACTTCGTCGAGCTGCCGTCGGTCTACGACTCCAACGGGTACGGCGCCGGCATCAACGCGCGGGGCGACGCGGTGCGCTTCCACCAGCTCGACCTCTGGCTGCGCCTCTGCGCCAGCCAGTCGTTCAGCGACATTCCCGCCGACGACGAGAAGTCGACGCTGGCGTTCCAGGCCGCCGCACAGTTCTGCGCCGGCCAGATCACCAATCCGACATTGGACTTCGCGCAGGAGGACGGAGTCTTCCCGCTCATCCAGGACTTCCACTGACCGAGCCCGCACGGGCGGCGCGCTTGACGCGGCGCGCTGAGCGGTTGGCCTCGGTCGCCAGCCTGTCAGCGAGCGAAGTCGTCGTCCGTAAAGAATTTAAGGTTTGGCTACTTTTTTAATCCGACCTTTGATATTCCTAACGAATCGCCAAAAAATCTTGGCTACTTTTGGCTACTTTCGAGCGGGAATACGCTATCAATCCAAAGACCGCTCAAAACTGCGCGGCACCGCGCTGCTGCAAGCGGCGTTCTGAATATTACGACGTCTGTGTGCTCGCGCATCGGCACAGCATCGTGAAATCCGGTGGCCCTTGCCCAAAACATTTGAAGTAGCGCGTTTTCATGGGGAGTGAAGCCGTGCCGATACAACGTCGGTGTCAAAGCTGTATCGACATCTGGCTCGCCCCTAAACCATCTTGGCTCCTTCGGGTGCCAAGACGAAGAGTCGTTGCGAACCGCCTTAATAAGGTCCTCAACGCTTTGAATCTGGCGGATACCTGTTTACGAGGGCTGAGCTGCGCAAGGTGCTCACATGAGTAGGTGAAGTCCTAGGATTGCTGGAAAAAGGGTTGGGGTGCACCGTCGCCCGATTGACGAGTCACTGACGATCGAGTTGGCGCTTGATCGTCTGACGAAGGAGCACCCCGATGGACAGGATACCGGCATCTGAGCGGACGCGCGAGCGCTTGAAGGCATTGATGGAAGGCCATGGCGAGAAGTCTGATTTACGCTCCGAGCTGGTGCGCCTTGCGGCCCGGCTGATCGTCGAGGCAGGCCTGGAGGGCGAAACCGCGGACGCGCTGGGACGGGAGTATTACGTGCGTGGCGCAGCTGCGGGCGCCGGCTATCGCAATGGCTACCGCACGGGTCGGCTGAAGACAGCGGAGGGCATGATCGAATACGCTGCGCCGCAGATCTCTGACCGCGCGGTGCCGTTTCGCTCCCGGCTGCGCGAGATCATCCGCGGCCGGAGCGAGGAACTGGAGGCGCTAGCGGTTGAGATGTATGCGCGCGGACTGTCCACGCGCGATATCGAAGCGCTGTTTGCCGACGAGCGCGGCCAATCGCTGTTGAGCCGCGCGCGATCGAGGAATGCTTCCCGCGCTCGGCGCGGCAACGCTGTCTCGCCCACAAGCTGCGCAATCTGCAGAGCAAGGTGCCGGCGGATCAATGGCCGGAGTTCAAGGCGCGCGCCATTGCCTGCTACCAGGCCGCCTCGCCGGCGCTCGCCCGCATGTTGCGGGACGACATTGCGGCGACCTATGGCGCGGCCCTGCCGTCGGCGCTGGCATGTCTGCAGGACGACTTTGAAGCGTGCATTGCCCATCTGCGCTTCCCACTCGCGCATCGGCGGGCGATCCGCACCACCAACATGCTCGAGCGGTTGTTCGGTGAGGAGCGGCGGCGCACCAAGGTCCTCCCGCATGCCTTCGGCGAACGCGCCGTACTCAAACTGATGTACGCTGCGCTGATCCGCGCGGCCGAACGCTGGCGTGGCTTGCGCATGACCGAATTCGAACGCCGCCAACTGACCGCGATCCGCAGCGAGCTCAATCGCGCTCACGCCGAGCGAACCGCGCCGATCGCAAGCGCAAATGTCACTGCATCCCCAGCTCGTTTATCCAGCAAGATCCGGACTTGACCCGAAGGAGATCTTCAGGCCCATTGTGTGGTGGTACGATTGACCACGCATGGAGGGGTTCCTAATCCGCAAAAGTGGAGACGATAGCGACAACCAACTTTGGCCCAGAGGAGGAAAAAGACCGATGGCTATTCGCCAAGCAGAAGTTCCATTTATCCGAGGCTACGACTTCGGTGTGGGGGCAGACCTGATGTCAGGCAGTCCAATGTCGGAGGTCGTGAACGACACGCACACAGGCGTCGCTGACGCGCACGGAGCGAATGTGCAGTTTAGGGTCCGGCGCATTCAAACGACTAGCGAGCTGGAGCAATCGTTAGGTCTGGACGTTGATGCCAGTTTTGGTTCTGCGATGTTTGGTGCAGGAGTTAAGGAACGACTGGCGTTTGTCAAAAGCGCTGGAATTCAAGCCAGCTCGCTTTTCATGACAGTAACGGTGCAAGTGACTCTCGAGTTCCTTTCGATCGACGCGCCCGTGCTGACGACAGACGCTGCGTCGATTGCCGATCGACCCGACGTTTTCGACTCCCGCTTCGGCAACATGTTTGTCCGCGGTATATCTCGCGGGGGACTATTCATCGGCATCTTACGGATCGAGACCGAGAGCACGCAAGACGCCGAGAGTATTTCGAACGAGCTGAGTGGTACATATGGGCTCTTTTCCGCCGATGTTAAAGTCAAGTTCGCAAATACCATAAAAAAGTTTCGCGGCTCCCTTTTTGTCACAATGTATCATGAAGGTGGACCGACCGACCTGCAAATCCAAGATCCAGCTGATCCGGCGGAGCTGCTTAAATGCGCAAATGATTTCCTGACGTCCTTCCAGACTCGGCCGGCCGATGTTGCTGTTCCCTATTCCGTTACGCTCGCGCCGATAACAATTGCAAAAGGCCCGCTGCCCCTTAATGCAGAGCAGATTCTACACTCACAGGATGTGTTGACGTTCTGCGCGAAGCGACGGAGCGTAGGGCTCGATCAGCTAAATCTACTGCAGTTCATTTCAGACAATCCAAATAGGTTTGATTTTTCCCAAAGTGCGAGCCTCCAAGTGATCCAAGAAGCGGAGGCTGCCAGTCAGGAGGATCTAGATCTCATCTCCGCCTGTGCTAGCAGTGCTATAAACAGCCCCGCAAACGCAAAGATGCCAGCAGATTTCGCAATAGGCATAGGCCAAGTATTTCCGCGGACGAAGATGCCCCAAATTTTGCCGACGTTGCAGCCGTTGCCCATTGATTTTGACGGTGTCTGGGAGAACGTCCTTACGAACCCCGATGGGTCAGTTCGCGGTTCCACAACATGGACTATGACTCGCATTGGACCGAACAGATACGACGCTACAGAGCAGGGGGGCGGAAACGCTGTAGGCACCGCAACGCGAACCGATTTGACGGTTCATCTGGACTGGAGGGCAACGAATCCCGGGGACACCAACCACGGCACCTATGATTGGACTCTCAATCCCTCGGTCACTACGGCCACGGGCACGGCGAGGGGTGCCGACGGAGTGCCCGTCGGGTCTAGTATGGTCCGGAGGTCGTAGCTCGATTGCGATTGGGAACCCGGTCCCGGAGGAATTGGCGAGACCAAAACGGATTTCTCCAGCGCGAGGATAAAACGCCTGCCGACAGACTCGAGCAGCACCTTCTGGCCGTCCTCGCGCACGCCGATAACGATGAGCAGCGAGATGGAGGTCGCTTTGCGGTCGAGCCGCACGCGCACCACGGTGCCGTCCAGGATCAGCCGCACGATCGGTTCTTCGGCAAGCGAGCGGGCGTTCCACGCGTCCCAGTCGGTCTTCACCTTGCGCCAGACCCGGCTTACCGTGTCCTTGCCGACCGCGCCGCCAAACAGGGAGGCGAGCGCACGGCGCACCCGGCGTGTGTTGGTGCCGGCGAGGTAGCTGCCCGCGATCAGCGCGTCCGCAACAAGCGTGCGCCGCTGATAGTCTGCGGCGAGCAAAAATAGCGCAAGCGCGTGTGTGGCTCGCTGGCGAGGCGTTCCAGCATCGCCGCCGCAAGCCGCGATTTGCCGATCCCGGCCTCGCCAGAGAGCAACACCACCTGGCCTTCACCGCTCTTTGCTCTTGCCCAGCGTCGCAGTAGTAATTCGGATTCTTCCTCCCGGCCGACGAGGGCGGTAACGCCGCTTGCGTGCAGCGCCTCGAAGCGGCTCTCCACCGCACTTGCCCGCAGCGCTGCCCACGCTTGGACCGGCCCGGCGATGCCCTTAAGCTCCCTGGCCCCGAGGTCCTCAAGGTCGAACAGATTGCCAAGAAGCTTTCGGGTGCTCTCGGCGATGACCACCATGTTCGGCTCGGCGATGCCTTGCAGCCGCGCCGCAAGGTTTGGCGTCTCTCCAACGATGCCGCGCTCTTGCGCCTCCCCTGATCCGATCAGCTCGCCGACTACGACCACCCCGGTGGCTATGCCGACACGGGTTTGCAGCGAAGTGCGCGTGTTGAGCCCGGCCACCGCCGCGATCAGCTCCAGCCCCGCCCGCACTGCCCGCTCGGCGTCGTCCTCGTGGGCCTGGGGATAGCCAAAGTACACGAGCACGCCGTCGCCCATGTATTTCGCCACGAACCCGTCGAAGCGGCGCACGGTCTCGGCGGCGCATTTCTGATACGCCGAAATGACCTCGCGTAAGTCCTCCGGGTCCATGCGGGCAGAGAGTGCCGTCGAACCGACCAAGTCAGCGAACATCACTGTGACTCGCCGGCGCTCGGCGGTGTCCAACTGCAGCGGTGCGGCAGGTGCCGCAACGGCGACCGCGGCAGCCGCTGGACCGCAAGCAGGCGCCGCAGACCGCTTATGAGGCCAAGTTCAGCGGTCCCTACACGGTGGCATCGGCCCTGATCGGGGGCAGCGGCCTGGGGCTCGGCATCGACGACTTCACCGATGAATTGATCCGTGATCCGACGCGACGGGCGCTGATGCGAAGAATATCGGTGACCAGCGACCCGCGCTGCGACTCCATCTTCCCGCAGCAGGCACCGGCGATCCTGTCCGTGACGACGAAGGATGGAAGACGGGTGGTCGAGGAGGTGCCGATCAACCGCGGCAGTCCGGAGCGTCCGCTCAGTGACGACGAGCTGGCGGTCAAGTTTTCGGAAAACTGTCGCCGTGCCCTGGCGCCCGAGACAACCGAAGCTCTGCGTTTATCGCTCGATCGGATGG
>Ga0306920_100014847_pt1 | contig 10650 bp, 10 predicted proteins | sample flu12Cox44000170_FD_204666 | JGI IMG/M metagenome (GOLD analysis project Ga0306920, IMG submission 204666) | Lab enrichment of tropical soil microbial communities from Luquillo Experimental Forest, Puerto Rico - flux4day.12C.oxic.44.000.170 (v2)... | ecosystem: Environmental > Terrestrial >... | reverse complement strand
GCCTCAAACTGTGCATCTGATTTCCGAGATTGGTGCAGACGCAAAGCTATACAGCGGGTATGGCGTTTCCTCAATTCTCTCGCCCGATGGCGCTCGCCTGGCATTCGTTGCCTCAGGCTCCGATGAGAAGCACCGTCTGTACATCCGCTCTCTTGATCAATTACAGGCGACGGCGCTTTCTGGCACAGAGGACGCAGAGAGCCCGTTCTTTTCACCTGACAGCCAGTGGCTCGGCTTCTTCGCAAATGGAAAGCTGAAGAAGATCGCAGTTCAAGGAGGGGCTGCCATCACTCTCTGCGATGCTTTCAGCGGCCGTGGTGGAAGCTGGAGCGAAGATGGCACTATCGTGTTTACGCCGGACATCCGCACTCCTTTATTTAAGGTATCTTCTGCCGGAGGAGCGCCAGTACCACTGACCACCCTCGATCAAGCGACAGGCGAAGCCACGCAACGATGGCCGCAATATCTGCCGGGCGGAAAGGCAGTATTGTTCACCTCGGATACGCACGGCGCCAACTTCGAGGATGCCGATATCGCCGTATATACGATTTCCTCTGGACAGCAAAAAAAGGTACTGCACGGGGGCTATTACGGCCGCTATCTGCCCACGGGTCACCTCTTATATATGCACCTAGGCACGCTTTTCGCGGTCCCGTTTGATCTGAAGCGCCTGGAAATGAGCGGGTCGCCCACACCCATCCTGGAGGGAGTTGCGACGCATAGCGGTTCTGCGAGTGGGCAGTTCTCTTTTTCGGATAATGGAACCCTGATGTATGTTCCAGGTCGCGGCGAAGCGCCTCTCGTCTCGATCTACTGGATGGACCACCAAGGCAAATTCACTCCAATCCGAGAAACACCAGGAGACTACTACGAGCCCGCGTTTTCCCCCGACGGAAAGCGCCTCGCACTGCAAATTGATCAGGACATCTGGGTTTACGACTTGGCGCGCGACACTCTGACGCGGCTGACCTTTAACGGGAACAACCGCACCCCCATCTGGACTCCCGACAGCCAAAAGATCACTTACTCCCACTTTGAACAGCCTGGTTCAGTGGGCGCTGCTGACCTGTACTGGACCCATGCCGACGGTACTGGTAGTGCACTTCGTTTAACCCAAAGCAACGGTCGGAAATTTCCCTCATCCTGGCACCCCAGCGGGAAGGTCTTGGCATTCGCGCAGACCACGCCAGGTGGAAAATGGAGCACCTTTACCATTGCCATGGCAGGTAATGACAAGCAAGGATGGAAACCAGGAGAGATCAAACCGCTGTCAACCAGCCCTCTCCTCACGGACGTGGAATCATTCTCGCCGGATGGCCGCTGGCTCGCCTACGATTCGCACGAAAGCGGAGACTGGGAAATTTATGTGCGCCCGTTTCCCGGTCCGGGCGGGAAGTGGCAGGTCTCGACCGGCGGAGGTACCTACCCGAAATGGTCCCACACCAGCAAGGAACTTTTTTATCGCACGCCCGACAACAGAATTATGCTTGTTCCCTACACGGTTTCTGGCGAGTCGTTCACCCCAGGCAAACCACAGCTTTGGTCGCCAGGGCAGTTCACAGACCGCCTTGGAATGCTGAACTATGATCTCCATCCTGATGGCAAGCGGATCGCGGTGTTGAAAACTCCGATTGACACCGGAGACTCGTCTCCCAGCAAGTTGTCCTTCGTGTTTAATTTCTTCGACGAGCTCCGGCGCAAAGTCCCATCAAAGAAGTAGATCGACCGCATCGTTATGTAATGAGTAAACAGTTCTGCAGAATCTGGCCCGCTAGCTTCTCCCGAACACTTCGGCAGTACAATCCGATTCCAGAGAGACAGGCAACCGGAAGTTAATGTCAACTGTTGCAAACAGCCCATTACACTTCTGATCTCTCAACGGAAACCGACGTCCAGACCGTTTTGCTATCGGAATGATCGAAGCTTCCTCGGTTGCTCCCTGGTGCCGTTCTTGGCAGCCACGTTTTGGACTCGCGCGGAACCATCCTATAATGCCCGCGCAATATGGGTTCGGTACCCTCCATTTCGACACACCCAATCTGTGGTGGGCGTGTAACGGACGTTGAACTGCAGCAGGACGCAGCTGTCTGCATGTTGGGCGATCAGACCAGGCTGTTGTTGTCCCGCTTTCTTGGCTCTCGTGTTGCGATAGGTGATGAGATCGCCTTTGCCGTTCCTGGGGAAGACAAGGTCGGCGCAGAAATCTTGATCACCAGGCATGCCGTTTCCGGCCACAACCGCTATTTCTACCAGGCGCCCATCGGTTACGCGACCCAACCAAAACCGGACAAACGGAATGAACACTTCGTCTCTGCGGAGGTCCAGGGGGGAGCTCTCGGGATCAGCACGATCTTTCTGCCTTGCCAGGCTCTGCGCGAATATTTCTATGGTTTGTCACACTCCGAGAACAGCCCTGATCGCCCGACCCTGTACCAGATCTTGCGTATTTCACCCAACGCGCACGCTGCTGAGCTTCGCGTGGCTTTCAGGCTGCGCGAATTGGAACTCACTGCGGCTGGGGCTCCGCGCAGCCAGCGAGTGGCGCTGGAGCGGGCCTTCAATATCGTTGGTCAGCCGGAGCTGCGCGCTTGCTATGACGCACTCCGTGGCAACCCCGAGGCTGCTGCGCTATTTCCCTACGGCGGATTTGGCTCGCTGCTGGTTGCCGGAGAGCCTTCGCGTGACAGAGAAACCTTTTTTTCTCGCCGCATCGTCGCGTTTTCCCCTGAGCTCCTTCGGCGGCGGTTCCGTGTACCGCTGCGCAAGTGCGATTTCTACGACGACTGGGCACTGTGCCGCGATGTGCGTCGCAAGCTCGAGTTCTGGCTCGATCCGGCCTGCCTCCACACCAATTGGGATCGCACGTGGAACCAGTGGAAGCACCTGTTGGAAACCAAGATCGAGGTTGAAGGGACGTTTGTCGAGAGCGGTATATACCGCAAGCGGCGTGGGGAATGGGATCTCGTGACCTGGGAGACCGCATTGCCCAGCCGGCTGGAGATCAAACTTCCCAGCGACTTCCCGGAGCAACTCGAGAAGGCCCAAAGGACCTATCATCGTTTGGGCCAATATTCCCGCGCCCTGATCAGATCCGCCTACTCCTGGAACATCGTGCGGTCGAGCGAGCAGAGCTGGAGCGCGTGTGCTCGGAACTCCGCATTCCGGGTGACTTTGATGTTGCCCAGATCAGCTGGCGCCCTGATTATGACCCGTTCTTCTATCGCCAGCTCGCACGCCGGGCGCGCAGGATCTATCTGTTTCGCGATGAGTACATTTTCGACGCCGAGAGGGCTGTTGTCGTCGAGACGCCCCGGTTGGGCCATGCGACATACGTTTTCGCGAAACCCCGGTCGATGGAAAGCTTTCTTGCCCTGTACACCAGGATCACGAAGGATGACATTCGGCGGAACCGCGATAATGCGACCGAGCGGCTGGGCTTTCTGGGGCGCGTTGTTCACGGGACAAATCCCAGAGCATGGCTCAAGGACGTCCGGCAACACATTGGGGAAAAGACCGACTTTGCGATGGCAATCGCGGAGTGACCAGACGGAGTCGAATCGATAGCGGTAGCGATTTTAGCGGGCTACTGCCAGTCAAAGTGTGTTCGGTGAAATAAATCTGATGACAAATCAAACACCACGTTAATGGCCGTCGGTGCCGCGGGCAGAGCGTCAAAGCTCTGCAGTAACAACAGGTTGATCGTTGAGGCGTTGGACATACATGGCAACCGACCACCCGAAGCTCTGACATCCCCCATGAATCGCCCACAGGACCTGTTTGACGAACCTTAGCTTTGGAGGTTACCTAGAGCACTGGACGCTTAGAAGGCATTGCAAACCCCAGTGTTAGGCGGCCTGTGAGTGCTTGGAGCACGCGAGCATGAGGGTCGAGCGCGGGTCAGATGAAGGGCGGCTCGGCTACTTCTTCCAAAGGAGATAACCAAAAAAACGAGGGTGAAAATGGCAAACGGAAGCTGGACAATTCCAGGAAATACCGCCAGCACTGCACACGAGCATGCAGCCGGTGAACGGGAACTCGTTAATCCTATAGAGCCCTACATCGACGCACGCCAGGCTGCCGCGTTCCTACATTGCAGTCCGAAGACGGTTCAGGCGTGGGCGCGAAGTGGTGCCCTTCGAGCTTACCCAGTCGGCACTGGAGCCAAGAAGCATTGGCTCTTCCTTAAGTCAGAACTGGACAAATGGATACGTGCTGGACAGAACCACACACCATGAGAAGCCGTTATCAAGAAGGGACCCTACGCAAGATGCCCCGCAACGCTGGGTACGTGTGGGAATACCGCTTCCGGGAGAAAGTTAACGGAAAATCTGTCGAGCGAACTCGCGTCATCGGCACCCTCAAGGATTACCCGACCGAGTCGGCCGCCAGACGAGCCGTCGAACTGATCCGCGTAAACCTTAACGCCAATATTCCCGCAGCGGGTCCGGTAATGCCCTTCAAAGTTCTGAGTGCGCACTATTGCCGGCACGAAATGCCAATGGACAACCATGAGGACAAGGCATATTCGACCAAGAAAACCAACTACGGTTACCTGCGGAAGTGGATCATTCCAAAGTGGGGAGAATACGCGATTTCGCAAATCACGCCCGTCATGGTCGAGGAGTGGCTAAGAACGGCCTTGGTGTTTGAGAAGAAACAGCGGGTGACGGACGGCGACAAGGTGAGGCTAGTGGAGGTGAAGCAGAAGCTGGCAAATGGCAGCCGGGTGAAGATCCGCAATTTGATGAGCGCGATTTACCGTCATGCAATGCGACATGGATTCATCAAAGAGAACCCGATCCGACTGGTCCGCCAAGGGTCAAAGCGAAGCAAAGTGCCAGAAATTCTGGAATTGGAGGAGATCCGGGCCTTGCTGGCCGCTGTCCGGCTGCGTGAGCGTAGCATGATTCTCATGGACCTGGGCGCCGGTCTGCGGCGCGGCGAACTGTTTGGCTTGATGTGGATGGACATCGACTTTGAAAAGAAAATAGCGCACGTGCGCAGGTCAATCGTGGAAACGGTCCCGGGAAAGGTGAAGACCGAGGTTTCTGAAAAACATGCCGCTAGACGATTACATACTTGCGGATCTGCTCGCTTGGTACACAGCGACGCCTTATAAGAAGCCTACCGATTATGTCTTTGCGACGGACTCGAACCGAGCGGGAAAGAAGCGTGGCAAACAGCCGGTCTGGCCAAACAAGGTCCTGGACTACTGGATCAGGCCAGTCGCCCAGCAGGTCGGCATCCGCAAGAAGATCGGCTGGCACACGTTCCGTCATACCTTTTCGAACCTTCTGCGGGCCAACCACGAGGACGTTAAAACGGTGCAGGAACTGTTGCGCCACGCTAGTCCCAAGACCACCCTGGAGTTGTACTCGCAGGCCGTCTCGCAAGACAAGCGAGACGCCCAGAGCCGCCTGGTCAAGCTGTTTGTCGCCGTTGGGAAAGTTTGAGTGGTAGAGCGTGGTATGACGGTTGCGGGCGGACTCGCAATAAGTCTTTTGTTTTGTTGGCGTCCCCGACGGGATTTGAACCCGTGTTACCGCCGTGAAAGGGCGATGTCCTAGGCCGGGCTAGACGACGGGGACGCGTGCCAGGTGGGAATTAGGTCGAGCATCTCATAGTAGCAGCCGCTCAGAATGAGTGTCAAAACGCGGACGCACGTCCTTAGCTAAGACTCACAGAAACTCCATTCCTGAAGTCAGCTTGGATCCTTGCTGTCTTCGACTGATCTCTGTGTAACAAGAGTCCAGTACAGTACCATGGACGTCGCCTTGGCACATCCCGAACCATCGTACGACCTACACATGACCCTCACAGACAACGTCAACTTATCTGCTCGCGGGAACGTTTTGTTGGCGCGCCATATTGCAGTAGACTTCCAACAGCTGCATCCGCGCCGAATGTCCACGGTAAGCAACATCTTCATCAGGCACCTGCGAAGAGCCAAGCGATTCTCTGCCGTAATGATGGTTGTTTTTCGCAGCCTGTGGAGCTACCACAGACTTCTTCGCACGGCGAACCGACGCGACAGCAGCGCGCCGAATGGCTGCATGCCATTTGTACCGCGGGTCTTGCGGCTATGGATATTCGCTTTGCGGTAGTGGGCCCAACTCCTATGCGAGGTTTGATCGTCGCGAACCATCTCGGCTATCTCGACATCCTAGCACTCAGTGCGATCGTGCCTTGTGTCTTCGTCTCTAAGGCGGAGGTCGAATTCTGGCCCGATCTTCGGACGCTTCGCGCGCTGGGCCGGATGCGTGTTTGTCGAGCGTCGGACGAAAGGAGACTCAGCCCGCAAGAATACCCGACTCACGGAAGCTCTACTCGACGGCGTCATCGTGGTGCTGTTCCCGGAAGGCCGGGCCACGGACAGCCGCCAAATCTCGCGCTTCCACTCGACCATGCTGCAACCTGCGATAGATACCAGTGCGGTCGTTACACCATGTGCGATCACTTACCAACTAATTTAGATGACGGCTCGGTCGAGAAGGAAGTCTGCTATTGGAGAGACATGACGCTCTGGCCAGATAGCATGAATCTGTTTGGCAAGCGCGGAGTGCGAGCAGGATAGCCTTCGGCCGGTCAATGCCAGCCTCGGGCGGAAGGCGGGATCTGAGTCACGCGCTGCACCGTCACGTAGGCCAGCTTTATGCTGACCTGCGGGCAGAATTACTCCAAACGACGGGCTTGCGAAGAAGCGCATCTGCGGTCGTACGCGGACATGCAGAGATCTTGTCAGAAAAATCCGCGTCGCCTCACGCTTAGCGCTGTCAGTCTTTTCTTTCTGCGAAGAGGGTAGCCTTTCCGGAATCCTCGTCCCAATCGGGAGATTCCAGCTCGCGCGGCGCGCTATCAAGTTGTTCAATCTCGGGTAGCAGTTCAAAGGTCAGTGAGCGATCCAAGTCTGACAGACGTCGCGCAGCAGGAAACACTCGCCGTTCCATCGAACCGAGCATTTCGTTGTACGCCTTCACGGCACTGCCCAGTTTCTTGCCCACCTCTTCCATATGCCCGGCCATTTTGCACAATCGCTCGTAGAGCAGCTTTCCCGCCTCGCTGATCTCGCGTGCACTCTGCGCCAGGTTCTTCTGGTTCCAACCGTAGGCAACCGCCTTGAGCAAAGCAATCAGCGTAGTGGGTGATGCCACAATAACCTTTTGGGTTACGCCGTATTCAATCAACTCACCATCCACATCCATAGCGGCTCGGAAGAAGACCTCGCCAGGCAGAAAGAGCACGACAAACTCCGGCGTCGGCTGAAACTGCGCCCAATAGGCTTTCTCCGCGAGGGCATCGATGTGCTGCCGGATCTGCCGCGCATGATCAGCGAGACGTGCCTTACGAGTTATTTCGTCGGGAGCTTCGAGCGCCGCGAGATACGAGGTTAGCGGAGCTTTGGCGTCGACTACAATGTGCTTGCCGCCTGGTAGCTTGACCACCACGTCAGGACGGAAGCGACGCTCGCCATGGGTGATCGTCACCTGCTCATCAAAGTCGCCGCAATACTCCAACATGCCGGCCATCTCGATCACGCGATGCAACTGCATCTCGCCCCAGCGGCCCCGGGCTTGCGGTTCGCGAAGTGCCTTCACCAGGTTGCTGGTCTCTGTCTTTAGCACCTCCTGGGTATCGAGCAAAGACGCAACCTGCGCTGTCAACGTGCCGTACGCCTCAGCCCGAGCTTTTTCCAACACGCGAACCTGTTCGTCCACCTGCTTCAACGAGTCAGCGATTGGTTTAACCAAGATTTCAACAGCTTTCTCGCGCGCCGCCAATTCGCTCTTGGCTTCCGATTGGTATTTCTCCAGCGTGCTCTTGGCCAGCTCGAGAAAGTTCGTATTGTTGCTCTCCAGGGCGGAGGCTGCCAGTGCCTTGAAGTGTGCCTTGAATTGCTCGGCAGCATCGACCAGCAGCTGCTGCTCACGGGCGGCTCTCTGGCTCGCGGCTTCGAAACGTGCGGTTAGTGTGGCATTATCTGTCGCTAGCGTCTTGTTCTCTGCCATTGCCTCGCGAAGCTCAGCCCTGACTGCGACCAGCTCCTGTTCTGTAGCAGAGTTGCGCTGCTCCAATGCAGACGATTTTCCATGTGCAATCAGAGCCGTAACCACCACACCGGCAATAGTGCCGGCGACCATGAAAGCGACAATGACTCCGATGTTCATACAGGGGCCACAAATGAAACCTGCCTCTATTGTAAGTGACCTGTCAGCTCTGGGCCGTTAGCATTTAGGTTTCCTCGTGCCGCAGCTGCCAGCTGTCGCCCTGAATCGCAGTGGGTGAAAGGCGCCGGACGTCAACGGGAGTTTGCGCCGAAGTACAATCCGCCGCGTCTAAGTAGAGGATGATAAGTAAGCTGAAGTCTTGTGCCTGTCCCCTCGTCTTGCTCCTCCTGTTCTTGAGCTGCCCTTCGGTTCATGGCATCGTCGGCGACAGCTCCATCGCGGATACAAAACAAACCACATTCGATGAGACGGCGGAGCGCCAACTTGTACAGCTCATCAACCAAGCACGAGCTATGGAAGGGCTGAAGCCATTGGCTGTAGATCGGCGGCTCACGGAGGCCGCGCGCAAGCACACGCTGTTAATGATCGGGCGACAGGATTTGCAGCATCAGTATGAGGACGAAAGTCCGCTGCAACTGCGGTACGTCAACGAGAACGTGCGTTCGGATCGACAGGGAGAAAACATAGCCCTGGAGGTAGACGTACTCAGCGCGCACCAATCGTTAATGCACTCACCGGGCCACCGTGCCAACATCCTCAATCCCGACTACAACGCGGTTGGCGTCGGCATCGTCAACAGCGGCCATGAAGTATACGTGACAGAAGATTTCGCGCGTCTCTTGCCTGATTACTCCGAGCACGAGGCGGACAGAGCTCTACAACACACGATCGAGAAGTTCACCAGTAGCCGCGGGCTGCCGCGACCGGTCCGAAAGGCGCAGTCCTCCCTACACCAAACGGCTTGCAAGTTGGCGCTGAATGACTCTCTCGACACAAATAAGCCTCTGGGCCTACCCGGTGCGCGTGGGGTTGTGGAATGGACGGCCAGTGATTTGGAGAAGGTGCCCTCGGATGCCGCCGAACTGCTGGCGCAACCCTCGCATTCAACGTATTCGCTGGGAGTTTGCTTCGCCCCCAGCGTGAGTCACACTGGGGGCATTTATTGGGTGGTAATGGTGGTGTATTAAGCCCGCCAGACAAACCCGTGGGCGCCCATCCTTCTGTGATGCTAGTGAGTCATTCGTTCTCGATCCACACTGTTACCAGGGTATGCATGCGGGTCCGTCATTGCCCCGACGCGTGCACTTCGGACAACAGGAATGGCGCTGCTCTCCTCCCGGCATATGTCTCAAATCGCTGGCCCGAGCGATCCCCTTCACAAAGTAGAAGTCCTGTTCTCCCAGTACGGGACCCGTGTGAGGAATCACAGCTTACGCCTGTGCTACCCTGCCAGCGGGATGGACGCAACTCCTCACATTTACATCGGCACAGCGGGCTGGTCGTACAAGGACTGGGAAGGTATCGTCTATCCGGCGCAAATCAAGAAGTCCCAGCATCCAGTCGAGTATCTGGCGCAGTACATCGACCTGCTCGAAATCAACACTTCGTTCTACGGCCACATTAAACCCGAAGTCGGCAAGCTCTGGTGCCGCAAGGCACACGCGGTAAATTCTGACTTTCTGTTTACTGCCAAGCTGAACAGAGCGTTCACACACTCACCCATGGCGGCGATCGAGAGCACGTCGGCTGATACCATCCGCTCGACCAAGGAAGACGAGGGGCTGGCCAAGGAAGGACTCGACTCGATCGCTGCCGAGAAGATGCTCGGAGCAGTCCTGGTGCAATTCCCTATCTCGTTCAAAAACACCGACCGCAACCGCGACCACCTCGAGACGGTGATCGACAAGTTCAAGCAGTATCCACTGGCCGTGGAAGTGCGCCACAACAGTTGGACCAACGAAGGTACGTTGCGCTACTTTACGCTGAAAAGCGTGGCCTTCTGCAATATTGACCAGCCGCGCCTGGGCAAAGCCGTCCAGCCCAGTGATCACGTCACGTCTCCGCTGGGGTATGTCCGGCTTCACGGACGCAATTACGAACAGTGGTTCGACAGCGATTCTCGCAATGATCGCTACAACTATCTGTACACCGATCCGGAGCTGCAAGGTTGGAAGACGCGCATCGACGCTATCGCCGAGAAAGCTCAAAAGACATTCGTCGTCGCCAACAATCACTTCGAAGGAAAGGCCGCGGTGAACGCATTACAACTCAAGCACATGATCACCGGAAAAATGGTCAATGTACCACCAACCTTGCTCCAGCGTTATTGGGAGCTGGGCCAGATCGCAGGCAAAGCCTAAGCACTGGTCGTCGGTTGTGATAGCTCAATTTGCGACCTCTCTCCAACCAATGGTGTTGACACACAGCGGCACCTGACAGCCACGAGAAGTTGCGCGAGGAACTCACTTGTTAACCGATATCGTAAAACTATAGCCGTCATAGCTAATAGCTCCGGAAGCAGAATCCTGTGTGTTAACCACTTCCTTGATGCAGTTCATCAAACTTTCATTCTTGCCGGCGGAACCTTTTCAACCCTCGTCCGTATAACGTTCCAGAAGTTGAACCGGAACATTCCTAGCAGGCC
>Ga0306920_100014845_pt1 | contig 10651 bp, 12 predicted proteins | sample flu12Cox44000170_FD_204666 | JGI IMG/M metagenome (GOLD analysis project Ga0306920, IMG submission 204666) | Lab enrichment of tropical soil microbial communities from Luquillo Experimental Forest, Puerto Rico - flux4day.12C.oxic.44.000.170 (v2)... | ecosystem: Environmental > Terrestrial >... | reverse complement strand
GTTGCTCGGCTACGGCACGGTGATCGTGCGCGGCACAGGGGGAACCCCCGAGATGTTCGAAAAGATCAATCGCCCGCTGGAATTCCGGGAGCAGGTCCAGCGTCAGATTGCCGGATGGGCAAAGCCCAGCTAGCGAGTTCCATTTGTCGGACGATCGAAACTACCGGTTCCAGGCATAAATTTCTAGTCTCGTCTGCAAAACAAATCAACGAGTTTCGTGACACTCCGCCACCGCACCACGCCAAGGCGATCAGTCCACCCCTGACCAGGTGTTCGCAGGTGCTGTCCCGTTTGATGGGCCTTGCGTGGCTCCTGCTACTTGGCAGCGTTGGTGGTCTGTTGGAAGATAGAATTTGTGCTTTCAGTTCTCCTTTTTCGCCGGGGATGCAGGAACGCGAATGAAAAGTCAGACGGTCGCAGAGCGTGACACTAAGCCGAAGAAGCTAGCGCAAGCCTTCCTCGTTTCCTCAGGGTTTCTGCCAGGTTCGCGAAACGTTCCCTCCGAGGAGGTGGACCGCGCCTTTGGCATGCCCATCGGCAAACTCCGCAAGCGGGCCGGCATCGAATCACTCGCGTACGCTTCCGAGGGCGAAAGCGAATTGACGTTGGCGGCAAAGTCAGTCCAGGAAGCGCTGCGCGGGGCATCCTGTGGAACCCAGGAACTCGACTGGATTATCGCCACCAGCGAAACGCATCACGACTATCCGGCACTTGCCGCGCAGCTGCACCGGCGATTGCTGGCGCGCGAGAACTGTGGCGCGCTGGATGTTGGCGGAGCGTGCCTCGGATTGCTCAATGCGGTTGCCGTCGCGCAATCGCTGATTGGCTCAGGTGCGGCGAAGACGGTTGCCGTGGTCACTGCCGACGTGCATAGCCGGGTGCTTACCCCAGGCCGTGTCGTCGGCGAATTCGGTGGTCTGTTCGGCGATGGCGCAAGCGCTTTCCTGCTGCGGTGCGAAGAGAATGTCCAGGACGGCACTGGTTACCGGCTTGGCGATTTTCTATTTGGCTGCGCAGGACAATACGCCGCCGCGATCCGCGTCGCCCCGAGGCAAGACGGCGGTCTCGACTTGAAGTTCGATGGCGAAGCCATCTCACGCGCGGCGATCACCCGCATGGAAAGAGTCATCGCGGCATTGGAAGCGCGCAGCGGGATTTCCCGCGAGTCGGTCGGAGGATTTGCGACCCACCAGCCGAATCCCCGGCTCCTGACTCTTTTGGCGAAACAATGCGGCGTCTCACCCGAGACGTTTCCTCCCATTTGCCGCACCTCCGGCAATCTGGGCTCTTCCATGTGCGGCGCTGCGCTTCATGCGGCCCTACAAAACGCTGCAAAGGTAGAATCCGGCCAACGCAAACCGATTTTCCTCGTGTCTCTTGGACCGGGCTTGCTGTTTGGGGGAACCTGGCTGACGCCTCGGTGAGGGAAAGTTTTCTCTTTCCTGCGTTTGTCCCAGATAAGATTCGAATGATCCTTCTGGAGAGGAAAAACCGAACTGAAGGCTTTGCCGTTTCGGCGCTCCCATGGCCCTCTTCTCGCGTTGACTTCCTTCGATCCTCCGCGAATAATCCCTGCATGGCTCGCCCGGATGCCGTCCGCCGCGTCAAGACTTATTCGGCTGCTGACGGAGTTGTCTATCAGTATTATTTTTTCGAAGGCAACCGTTCCCAGCGCGGTGGCACCCCCGGCGGGGAGTTTACCTACGTCGTTTCGGTAGACCGTCAGACGGCCTTCCCCTTCAGGATCTTCGTCCACCAATCTGCACTCGAAGGCTGGGCCGCAAAAAACGGCCGCTCGCTTTCAAGTTCTGAGGAGTATGCGGTCGCAAAGATGCGTCTTTTCCAAGCCTTTGACGACGGGGCGGTCCAGGCCAGCCCCAAGGGGGAGCCGCCGCGCGAAGTTGCAGTCAACGAAGCCAATCTCGAACAGCTGCTAGGTCAGCTGGGGATTTAGTCGGGCCCGCCAAGCGTTACCATCTTCGTGAACCAAATTCGGCACCGTGGCGTCTCGTAGTTGTACGGGGCGGGCACTTGCTTTGTCCGGGCAGCCTGGTGCTTGAACGTTTAGAAGGGATCCTATGCAGGAGCTGGTTCTGAACCAACCAGTCAGAGGGGCAAGGAGCGAGTTGGTGCGCGAGGCAGCTCGGACGGATGCCCGGCGGGAGTTCGAAGAGCGCCTTGCCGAATGCGGGCCACTGGCCTTTCGCGTAGCGCGCGGAGTTCTGCGCAACTCGGCCGATGCCGAAGACGTGGCCCAGGAAGCCCTCCTCCGGGCTTACAAAAGCTTTCATCGTCTTCGTGACCGTAATCGGTTTAGCGCTTGGTTGGTTCGCATTTCGTTTCGACTTGCGCTCGACCGGCTGCGTTCCGCGAAGCGTCGCGAGCGTCGCGACGCGCTCTGGTCCCAACCAGCGCATCTTCCTCGACCAGCCACGGCCGAGGATGTCGCGGCTTCAAATCAGTTTCAAGGCCACCTGGAGCGCGCCTTGGAGGAATTGCCGGAGAAGCTGCGCCTGGTGCTTTTGCTCTCGGCGATGGACGGGTACACGATTGAAGAAATCGCGGGAATCATAGGCGTCCCCGTCGGCACGGTGAAGTCGCGGATTTTTATTGCTCGAAAGAAATTGGCGGAGAAGTTGCGATGCCATGCGAATACTATAAAGACGCGCTAATCGATGCCGCCGCAAGCAGCGTAGCGCCTTGCGAGAGACTGCGCGCACATCTCGCCGAATGCTTGCCTTGCCGCGAGGCTTTCATTAAAGAGCAATCCCTTTTTGCCGCGATCGATTCCGGGCTTCACACTGCGGCCAACACCGAAGTTCCACCTTCTCTGTTTTCCAGTGTCCGCGTTGCCTTGGAGCAGGAGACTTCTCGCAACTCCGGCTGGTTTTCCGACGCACTTATTCTCGCAACCGCTGCAGGAATTGTCCTGGCGGTTTTCGCCGCCAACACGATTCGGCGCACCAAGGATGGGCGGGAACGGGCGAACATCCTGGTCAAGACGATCGTTCCACCCCCCAGTCCTCTGAGCCAAGAAACGATGCAAAGCCCCGATAGATCGGCGAATTCTTCCCGTTCGATGGGGTCTTTGATTGCCAGGAGTCCCGCGGCAGCAAGGCGGGGAGAGACTGTTGGAGGCGTGCCGCAAGTACTGGTTCCGCGAGATCAAGACGCCTTGCTGGCCAGTTATGCCAAGCAGTGGTATGGCCGGAAGCATGCTCCGCTTATGGCCGGTGAGGTGCCCAGCGCAACTCTGGAACCTTTGCAAGTTTCACCGATCCAAATCCCGCAGCTTGACGTCAAGTCTCTGGCGGAACAGGGTTCGCAGTGATTTCCGGGATTGGCATGCACAACACGCGTTTGCATCATTTCTGGAGGAACTCGATGAGAAAGCTCGTTTATTTCTGCTTGCTAGGGACACTCAGCCTGCCAGTGGTGCCGTTGCGGGCGCAAGACAAGACCCAGGAAAAGCCCAAGCCTGAGGAGCGGGCCATGGCTCTAATTCCCATTAAGGTGCAGGTTGTGTTCACCGAATTCGAAGGTGACAAGAAGATCTCAAGCATGCCTTATGGCTTTATGGTGCCCGCCAGTGATAAATCGGGAGTCAACTACGGGGCCAGCATTCGAACCGGTGTGCGAATTCCTATCGAGATCGACGGTAAGGATCAGAAAACCACCTACATGGATGTCGGCTCGAATATCGACTGCCGGATCCAAAGCGGAGAGGATGGCCGATTCCTGGTAAGTTTGAATTTTGATCGCTCGGCGCTTTACCCCAACAAGACATCGGAAGGCGAAAGACTCGTGAATGAGCCCAATGGCCAACCTGTTGTCCGTCAATTCAGAACCAGCGAGAGCTTGCTGCTCAGGGACGGCCAGACTTCCGAGAACACTCTGTCCACAGATCCGCTGAACGGCCACACCATGCGCGTTTCTGTCACCATCAATGTGCAGAAATAGAACGAAGCAGACGAGGATTAGACCAAAACTGACTGTAGCGCGGACGGCAACTCTGGAAAGCGAAACCGGTAGCCAAGCTGTTGAAGCTTCTCGGTCGTGACGCGCTGGCTCGACAGCAGCAGCGCGTCGGCCATCTCTCCCAGCGCCAAGCGCAAGGCCAACGCCGGAGCAGGGAAGAGACCCGGGCGGCGCAGCACCTTGGCCAGCACCTTCGTGAACTCGCCATTTTGTACGGGTTGCGGCGCGACGACATTCATCGCGCCTCGCATTGCTCCGTTCTCAATCGTCAAGCGAATGATTGCCACAACATCCTTCAGCGTGATCCACGACATCCACTGCTTGCCGGAGCCCAGGCTACCTCCGACGCCCAGCTTGAATGGGAGAAGCATTCTGGCCAGCGCCCCGCCCTGTTGGGCAAGAATAATTCCGAAGCGTGCCAGCACGACGCGAATCCCAAGAGCTTCTGCCTTGAATGCTTCCGCTTCCCAGTCCCTCGCCAAGCCCGCCAAAAAGTCCGACCCTGGCTTGCTATCTTCTGTCAGCAGTTCGTCGCCGCGATCTCCATAAATGCCGATCGCCGAAGCCGACACCAGCACCCTTGGCCGCGCATTCATTTTCGCTAGCGCGCCGACTAGGGCTCGTGTCGTATCGATCCGACTCGTACGCAGCAACTCTTTCCGCGCCTTCGTCCAACGTCCTCCGGCGATCGAAGCACCCGCCAGATTCACAACCGCATCTGCGCCAACGCCGGCTCCGCCCAATTCCCCGGTCGAAGGATTCCACGCCACATCGAATCCCTGTTTAGCGCCACCAACCACGGTGCTCGATGGCCGAATAAGCCGGCACACGGTGTGCCCATCACGCGCTAACTCGTTGAGCAGCGCTGTTCCCACGAGCCCGGTCGAACCAGTTACGAGAACTTTCATCTCATCCTCCGCATTGGGCCATCAGAAGGGGATTGCTCACCTGCTCGAACGCTACGAAACTCCGACCGAGCGGTCAAGCTATCGAAGAGTTCAAAACATCCTCCCGCATGGAAAGTTCCAAACTCCCTGCCCCTTTGCCGAACGGCAAACGCACCGCGCGATGGCTTCCGCCAGCTACAGTCATGATGGTTCCGCCACGCCTCCCCCTGGCTGCCACCCGCGGCTCGCGCTGCAAAAGAAAACCCGCAGGGCTCCGCCCTGCGCTACAATTCCTCTGTGGCCAGTGTCTCGCAAAGCGTACGCGTAAAGGTCCTGTTCTTCGGACGCCTGAAAGATATCGTCGGGCACTCGGAGGAATCTTTGGAGCTTGCCGATGCCTCCACGATCGAGGAGCTTTTCGCTCGGTACTCCAAGCGCTTGCCTGAGCTTGCCAAATATCGCTCTACCGTCGTGGCCTCTCGCAACCAGGAGTTTGCGGCTTGGGATACGGCGGTCTATTCGGGCGACGAAGTCGCTTTCCTTCCACCGGTCAGTGGTGGCTGAGGCAAGCCGTGACCGCGCCCCTCGACGACATCTTCCAACTCGTTAGCGAGCCGATCGACCCCAGCACGCTCATCCGTCACGTGCGCGCCCCAGAGGACGGCGCCATCGTCACCTTCGACGGCTTCGTGCGCCGTCAGTCCCACAATCGCCGCACGCTTTACCTCGACTATGAGGCGTATGAACCCATGGCTCTTGCCAAGATGCGGGAAATCGCCGGTCAGCTTCACCAAAAGTATCGCATCCATCGTGTGGCCATCGTCCACCGCCTTGGCCGCCTCGAAATCGGAGAGACCAGCGTGTTTATCGCCGTCAGCGCCCCCCACCGGGCAGCCGCCTTTGACGCTTGCCGCTTTGCCATTGATACCCTCAAGCAGACCGTGCCTATCTGGAAGAAGGAGTATTTTGAGGATGGCGCGGTTTGGGCCGACGGCGAGCTTCCTCCGCCACCCGTGGCGACGCCACGCGCGAAACCGGCATCATAATTCCCAATGCTCACCCCATCGCTTCGCCCCGGCCGCGTAGTCCTTTTGGCCCTCGCGGTTTTACTGCCAAACGGAAGCGCCTTCGCCCAGGATAACCCCAATCGTCCGCCATGGGCCCAAAAGTCTAAGACCACAACGAATTCCACTTCTACCTCGAACTCCGGTGCGAGCGCGCCTACATCCTCTCCTATCGGCGAACCGGGTAAAATTGTTCAGCCGAAGCCGCCTCCTCCGATAGCAGATTCCCAGGATGCGGCGGCCCAGCGCGGACGCATCCGTGTTAACGTCAATCTTGTCACCGTGCTGGTCAGCGTTCTCGACCAACACAATCGCCCGGCTCCGGATCTGCCTCGCGAAGCTTTCCAGCTCTTCGACGAAGGGAAGGAACAAGAAATCGCGATCTTCGAGCCGGAAACCTCTGAGCCGCTTGACCTGGCATTGATGATTGACGCCAGCCTCAGCGCACACAAAGAAATCAACTTTGAGCAGGAAGCTGCGGCGCATTTCATCCGCCAGGTGGTTCGGCCCGGGGATCGCTTGGCGGTCTTCTCCTTCGATGAGGATGTTACGCAGCGCGCCGGTTTCTCCGACAATGTCGCAGGGCTTCAGGACGCCGTCCGCAGAATTCCCAATGGCGCGGGCACTTCTATCTACGATGCGGTGCTTTTGGCCTCGCGCTCCCTCGCCCAGCGCGGAGATGACCGCCGCCGCGTGATCGTTCTCGTGACCGACGCTGGAGAAACCACCAGTCATTACGACTTCGACGCCGCGCGCAGGGAGGCCGTCAGCGCCAATGTGCTCCTTTACACCATCGTCGTCCGCCCGGTGAAAAACGAGAACGGACGCAACACCGCCGGCGAACATGCCCTCGAAACCATGACCGACACGACCGGCGGGGCTATGTTTTATCCGGATACACCCCAGGAGCTCACCGCAATCTTCGATCGTATCGACCGGGAGCTGCGTACTCAGTATCGTCTTGCCTACTATCCCAATCCTCGCGGCCCCGCCAACAGCTACCGTTCCATCGATGTCAAAGTCACTACCGGCAACTACCAGGTTCGCCACCGCAAGACCTATCTCACCGCTCCGCAATGAGTTGCGGGCTACTGTCAAACACTGTCTTTGCGGTGGCGGGCACGTCGGCGGGCGAACGTTCCGGCGGGGGTTGTTTAGGGCGGGCCAAGATTTCCTCAATTTTCGCATTGTCCTTGAGATCCCCGGTGACTCGAACCAGCAAGACTTCGACCGTGCCCGCACTGCCTGATTCACAATACTTTGCTTAATCCTCGGAACATCTTAATTTCCGTGAGGCTGCTGAACTCAGTGCCAAGCAGCGCCATGGGCCTCGAGTGCTTGGCCATCTTCGCTCGCATCGCCGCTCCTTTGTGCGTCGTTCAGACGCTGCGCTCCGCTTCTCCATGCTGTGATTAATGCCGTTTTGGATACCCCAGTACCGCCGACCTATGGCTTCCCAGTTCGCTCCACGAGAACATGAGAAGACGGAGTACGTGTTTTCACACCACATTGAGGCCGGTCGGGAGGCCATCATGCTGCGACCAACGACTCTTTGCGCTGCGGTTCTCTGCCTGGGTCTTTCCTTGCCGTGTCATGCACAGGATCAGTCCCAGGATCAATCTCAGGGGCAGACCGCACCATCGCTGGGTGATATAGCTCGCCAGGCGCGCAAAGACAAAGAAAAGAACGCCAACAAGCCGAAGACCATAATTACCGACGAGACCCTGACCTCGAGCAAGAGTCTCAGCGGTTTCGATGACCTTGGAAGCACGCAATCGCCAGGAGACAGCGCCGCCATCTCCAAAGCTCTGTCGCGGCTCGAAGAAGCCGAGTCGGCGCTGAACAAGCTAGAGACGCTTGATCGGGCTACCCTCGCGAAAGCGGTCTTGATGGACAACGATGTGGACTTCCCCAACCGGCGCGACTGGGAAGACCGGCTCTACACCGAGAAACAACATTACGTTTCTCATGAACGCGAGCTTATCGTGGAAGTCAAAAAGACCGCGGCGCAGGTGGAATCCTGGAAGGCCTCCCGGGACGGTCAGAAACTGGACTCGAACGATCCCCGTGTACAGCAGTTGAAAAGCAGAGTTGCAGAAATCATCCAGGATGCCCTCCACACAGAACAAGACTATCGCGCCGTGGTGATGGAAGGATGGGACCTCGCCAAACAGGCGAAGCACTAGCCTGATCAGGTTTCTCGGCGGTAGCTGTAGCTGCCAATCGCTTCTTAGTCGGTTCGAGCGGCGAGTCGGATCATGTGACCCGACGATGCGAAACTCTTGATGGAACAACCAAGTAGAAGCGAATCTTTATGGCGACTCCAAACATTCTTAACAGCCGGAATAAGGCGGTAGTTGCCTTCCTCGATGGCCGCCGTATGAAGGGTTACATCCACAGTTTTTCGGCGCAAGAGGATCACTTCCGCCTTTTTCTCGAACAGGACACCGCCTCGCGCGAAGGCACGGAAGTCCAAATGAAGGACTTGAAGGCGATTTTCTTTGCCCGGGATTTCGTTGGCAATAGCGGGTACGGCGAATCTCAGGAACTTAACCCGCAAAGTCAGAGCCGCAAAGCCGAGGTTACCTTTCGTGATGGGGAAAAGCTGGTGGGCACTTCGCACGCTTACAATCGGCAAGGAATTGGGTTCTTCCTCGTCCCCGCGGATCCCCGGTCGAACAATCTGCGCGTCTTCGTCATCGCCAGCAACACGGTGCAAATTCGTTGGATTTGATTTTTTGGGCCCCTGAGCCCGGCCTTCCCGCCCTTTTTCGTAGGTCCTAAATCCGGTACAAATCGCCATGATTCAGGGTTTTACCTTAGAAAGGAATCGGGTATCCGCTCAATTGCAGTAATCCCCCGCAGGTCCCTACACTCGGCGGAGCTAGGTCAGTGTAGGAACCGCGAGAACAGAACCTTGCCTGTTCCATGTGTAGGGTTTGGGGGTCCCTGTCCGTATGCAGCCCAGGGTGCTGATCGTTTGCGAACGTGCGGCGGATCGCGACACGATCCGGGTCCTTGTGGGCACGATGGGGTGTCAGTGGGTGCTTGCTTCTGGAATTGACGAAGCCTTAGCGTTAGCTGGGCGGGAGCGTACCTCTGCCGCATTGCTTGAATTGCCGGAAACAAACTCCGACGCTGTCAGGGTCGACCAGGGGATAAGGGAGCTTCTAGTGCGCTTTCCCGGACGGGTCATCGCTCTGACGGACGAGTCGCCGACTCCAAGGATCAGGGAGCTGCTCTCCCGGTACTCCATTCCCTCGGTACAACGTGGTCGCCTGGCGATCGATCTCTGGCCCCGCTTGGAGTCCATGGTCTATCCCCAACTCGGAATTCGCCGGATCACCAAGGTGGCGCGCCTTGTTTTCGATACCTTCTTGCAACCTCTGCCCGCCGGTATTCGGAACTTCCAGCCTGATACTCGGCAACTTGTCTACGAAGCCCCGGCTCTGACTGCGGACATCGCGTTTGAACGATTTCCCGATTCGGCCCGTACCACGGTAACCGGACAAATCATGAGAACGAGTTCGCCGCAGATTCCCTTGAACGGGGTCCCCGTTGTTCTGAAAGGGCAGAAGGGCGCGCTGGGCCTGATGATCACCAACGAGGCGGGCGAGTTCTCCTTTGAATTCCAAGACGAACGCACCATATCGCTCGAAATTGAAGTGACCCCCAACGATTGGGTGTTGCTCATGTCCCCTCTGCTGGATTGGGTTGGAAGCGCCGAAAATCATCGGGGGAATGAGCCTGGCGCAACTGAAACGCAGTCATGAATGGGGGCAACCCGGGGAAGAAAAAAGGAAGATCGCGATGAAATTGAGGTGGTTGTGGGTTCCGTTGTTCCTTTGCGGCTTGTGCTCCGCGCAGGCTAGGTCGGATAACCGGGTCATTGTTCGAACCACCCTTGGCCTCCAGGGGCTCCAAGCGTTTTGTAACGGCCTGCCGCTATTGCAGAACTGCACCGTCGTCACCGGACTCGACGGCTCCCTAAACCAGCTTTTCTTGATTACGACTCCCCTTGATTTGACTACGTTCCTGAATCTTTTGGGGAACACCGCGGGCATCGTGGACGCGGAAGCCGACCAGTTGCTGAGTCTCGTCGGGGGACTGAATCAGGTGACCACGCCTCCCGCAGGCTTGTTGGACAGCACTCCGGTCAGCTATTCCGGCTCAACGGTATGGAACGGCTACGTGAACCAACCGGCGGCGAGCATTGTGCATGTGTTCCAGGCGCAAAGCACTTTCAAAGTGATGGGTACGGGAATCGTCGCGGACATCGACACGGGAGTCGACCCCGATCATCCGGCGCTGAAACCGGTGCTTTTGCCCGGCTACGACTTTACGCGGAACCAGCCCGGCGGCTCTGAAATGACCGACTTCACCGGCCCGCCGCCTTCCGGGAGCACCAGTAACGTCGCTCAAGTAAATCAATCCACGGCGGCCGTGCTCGACCAGTCCACCGCGGCCGTGCTCGATAATTCCCAATACGCCGCGTTCGGTCATGGCACCATGGTCATGGGTATCATTCATCTGGTCGCGCCGCAGGCGCAGTTGCTCCCTCTGAAGGCGTTCAGCTCCGACGGGACCGGATACTTGTCCAACATTCTTCACGCCGTCTATTACGGTGTGCAGGGTGGCGCCAACGTCATCAACATGAGCTTCGACATGAAGTCGAACTCGAAGGAGTTCTCGAAAGCCATAACCTATGCCAACCAGAATAGC
>Ga0306920_100014844_pt1 | contig 10651 bp, 9 predicted proteins | sample flu12Cox44000170_FD_204666 | JGI IMG/M metagenome (GOLD analysis project Ga0306920, IMG submission 204666) | Lab enrichment of tropical soil microbial communities from Luquillo Experimental Forest, Puerto Rico - flux4day.12C.oxic.44.000.170 (v2)... | ecosystem: Environmental > Terrestrial >... | reverse complement strand
CCGCGTCGGCGCTGTCGTTCCTCGGCCTCGGCGCCCAGGACCCGACCCCCGAATGGGGGCTGATGGTGGCCGAGGGCCAGAACTACTTCACCACGGCCTGGTGGGTGGTCACCTTCCCCGGCCTGGCGATCCTGTTCACCGCGTTCGCGTTCACCCTGCTCGGTGACGGGCTGCGGGATCTGCTCGACCCGAAGCGGACGTTCCTGCCATGAGGCTCGCGATCACCGGGCTCCAGGTCAGCTTCGGCACCCGCCGGGTCGTCGACGTGGACGAGCTGCACGTCGGCGCGGCCGAGATCGTCGGGCTCGCCGGGGAGAGCGGATCCGGCAAGTCGATGACCACGCTCGCCGTGCTGGGCCTGGCGCACACGGTCGGCGCCACCGTACGCGGCAGCATCACGCTGGACGGCGCCGAGCTGACGAGCCTGTCCCAGCGCGAACTGCGGGACGTGCGCGGGCGGCGGATCGCGGCGATCTTCCAGAGCCCGGCGACCGCGTTCAGCCCGGTGTTCCGGGTCGGCAGCGTGGTGCACCGCGCGCTGCGGCTGCACGGCATGTCCAGGAGCGAGGCCACCGAGGCGGCCAGCCGGGCGATGCGCCAGGTGCTGCTGTCCCCCGGCCTGCTCGACCGGTACCCCTCGCAACTGTCCGGCGGGCAACTGCAGCGGGTCGCGATCGCCATCGCGCTGGCGCTGCGCGCCGAGGTGCTGCTCGCCGACGAGCCGACCAGCGCCCTGGACGTGACCGTCCAGGCCGAGGTGCTCGAGGTGCTCAGGGACCTGCGCGACTCCAGCGGCATGGCGGTGCTGTTCATCAGCCACGACCTGGCGGTCGTCGCGGAACTGTGCGACCGCGTGGCGATCATGCGGGAGGGCAGGATCGTCGAGCAGGGCCCGGCGGCGCGGGTCCTGTCCGCCCCGGCCGACGCCTACACCGCGGACCTGCTCGCCGCGGTGCCAGCGATCAGGGCGGAGGGCACCCCGTGACTGCGGCGCCCGGCGACGGGAACAAGGCGGCGCCCCCCGCAGCCGGCGATACTGGCCGGGCGGTGGCTCCCGCAGGCGATGACCGGGACGCGGGCCCGCCGGTCACCCCGGACGGCGCTGCGCCGTGCTCGCCCGGGGCGGCAAGCCGCCCCCCGGACCCCCAGGCGCTAGCCCGGGCGGCAAGCCGCCCCGGAGCCCCCCATGTGCTAGCCCGGGGGGACGACCCCCCGGCCCCCCCCGCTACATTGCGGCCCCATTCCTTCGTCACGGGGCCTTGGCTGCTGGACATCAGCGAGCTGGCGGTCCGGTTCGGCCCGGTGCGCGCCGTGGACGGGGTGAGCCTGCAACTGCCGCCCGGGCCCTGTGGCCTCGGGCTCGTCGGGGAGAGCGGTTCGGGGAAGACGACCATCGGCCGGGCGGCGCTGCGCCTGGTACCGACGTCAGCCGGAATCGTCCGTTTTGCCGGAAAAGACATCGCGGGACTGCGCGGGAAAGCACTGCAGGATTACCGGCGCGCCGCACAGATCGTGTTCCAAGACCCCGATGGAGTCCTGGACCCACGGATGCGGATCGGCGCGACCATCGCGGAGGCCCTGGTCGCGCACCGGATGGCCGGCCGCCGGGCGGCCGCGGAGCAGGCCAGAGCCCTGCTGGCCGAGGTCGGGCTGGATCCGGCGTTCGCGGCCAGGTACCCGCACCAGCTGTCGGGCGGGCAGCGCCAGCGGGTGTCCATCGCCCGCGCCCTGTCGGTGCGGCCGCGGCTGCTCGTCCTCGACGAGCCGACCAGCGCGCTCGACGTGCGGGCGCAGGCGGCGATCCTGGCGCTGGTCACCCGGCTGCGGGCGCAGCGGAACCTCGCCTACCTGCTGATCACTCACAACCTCGCGATCGTGAGCGAGCTGTGCGAGCAGACCGCCGTGCTCTACCTGGGCCGGGTGGCGGAGAGCGGGCCGACCGACGCGCTGCTCGGCAACCCCGCCCACCCCTACACCAGGGCGCTGCGCTCGGCCGTACCCGAACTTGACGGCCCCACCGCGGCCAGGGTGGTGCTGCCCGGTGACGCGCCGGACGCGGCGAACCCGCCGCCGGGCTGCGTGTTCCATCCGCGGTGCCCGCTCGCGGTGGACCGGTGCCGGGCCGAGGTCCCCGCGCTGCGCGCGGTCAGGCCGGGCAGGCTGGCCGCCTGCCACCGCGCCGAGGAGGTGCTGGCTAGTTCTTCCGCATCGCCAGGCCGGGCGCCAGCCAGTACGGCGGAAGGTAGCCCGCCAGGTTCGACAGCGGCAGCACCTCCGGCTTGAGCCGGATCCCGAGCTGATCGGCCATGAACTCGCGGCGGCGGCCGATCCGTGCCCACGCCGCCGGGTAGCGCTCCGCGAGCTGGGCGCGGGCCGCCTCGTCGGCCAGGGCCACGCCATCCTCGATGTTTGTGGTGTGGTACGCCGTCCCGGTCGCCGGGATGATGTCAAGCTGCAGCGCCATCCCCGATCGCAGCACCACGTCCGAGCCCGGCCACACCGGCGAGCTGGGCCACTCGTCCAGGTGGATGAAGTGCCCGGGGTTGAGCTGCACGCCGAAGAACGGATCGCCGAGGCGCCGGCGGACCAGGGCGGACAGTTCTCCCCCGGTGACGCCGATGCCGATCGTCTCGTACCACTCGCAGGCGCAGGCGAAGTAGGGCGCGACAAGCTTGTCCACGTAGTCGCTGACGGCGGCGGGCAGGTCGGCGGCCGACGCGGCAAGGAAGCCGCCGCGGGCGATGTTGCTGCCCCAGTACCCCAGAGCCGCGCTCATCGGGTCGCCACGGCGCAGTTCGCGCCCGGACGAGCTGGCCAGCCCGAGCGCGGCCCGCTCGCCGGACAGCACCATCGGGTGGTAGGAGAACGGCAGCCCGATCGGGCGGAACTGTGAGAACGCGTCGAACTCGGTCATGCCGGGGCGCACCGCGAGCAGCATCCGCCGCATGGCCGCCGAGCCGTGGGTGGCGGCGAACTCGAAACACGCGACCTGGTCGATGTCATTGATCAGGCGCAGCCCGGACCCGGGCCGGACGAACAGTGCGGAGGCGTTCACCGGCTCGCAGCCCAGGCCTCGCAGCACGCTCACCAGATAGGCGGGCACCTCGATCCAGTCCGCCGCCTCGTCCTCGTCGTCGGGGCCGAAGTACTTCCAGCCGGCGATGCCGACCCGCCGGGCGCCGGAGCCGGCCGCGCCGTTGCGGCCGGCCCCGGCGCCGCCCAGGCCGGCCGCGGCGAGCAGGCTGGGCAGCCGCTTGCTTTCGGCCCGGGGCTGATTGACCAGGCTGAAGCTCTGGTACCTGATCACGTCCACACCGGAGGGCACCACGGCCGCGTAGGCGACACCCTCGTTGCCGACGAGCAGCACCGGGGCGCGGCCAGGCACGAGGATCAGCAGCGCCTCCTCGAACCTGGGGTCGAAGCGGGTCAGGTAGGCCAGGTTGGCGAAGTGCTCCCGGTCGGCGTAGACCAGCAGCGCATCCAGCCCGGCGGCCACCGCCGCATCCGCGGCCGCGGCCAGGCGCGCCTGGTAGGTCGCGGTGGGCACCGACGGCTCGGCGGACGGCAGCCCGAAATCGGGTACCCCGATCTCGGCAAGCTCGACCTCCGCCGCCGGCATCAGGGCTCGGCCTGCGCGGCGGGCGACTCGGGGGACGGCGGCGCGTCCCAGTCCACATCGCCCTCCTCATCGGTGCGGTGCCCGACCAGCGTCGTGGCGCCGCGGCGCAGCACGCCGGGATGCCGCCGCTCCCGCCACAGCATGTAGCCGAAGCCGACGATCAGCGCCGCGATGAAGAAGTACGGGGTGAGGTTGAACGGCCACGGCGGCCGCGGGTAGACGGTCACGAACAGCACCGGCAGCAGCGCCAGCGTGCCTACCCACGGCAGCACGCCGTGCCGCCAGACGTTGAAGTCGCTCGGGTGCTCCCGGCGGATATAGGCGGTCAGCGCCAGGTTCGCCATGATGTACAGGACGATCACGGCGAGCGTGGTGATCGTGCCGAGGAACCCGAAGATGTCCGAGGGGTCCAGTATCAGGCCGACCAGCAGGATCGCGACGATCCCGGAAAGCTGGATGAACGCGATCGCGAAGGTAGGGGTCTGGTACTTGGGGTTGATCCGGCCGAACTGCGGCGGCAGCGTGCCCGCCTGCCCCATCGTGTACATCACGCGGGACGCGGCGTTCGTGCAGGCCAGCCCGACACCGATGGCGCTGTTGATGATGGCGATCACCACGAACCACCAGCCGGCCCCCCACAGGGCGTGGCCGAGCAGGTAGTAGGGGTTGGCGTTGGTCGCGAACGCGTTCATGTTGCCGGTGCCCCAGCCGATGGCGCTGGCGTAGGAGGTGAAGATGTAGAAGGCGCCGATGGAGAACAGGGACAGCATGACCGCGGCCCCGATGAACCTGCCGGGCCTGCGGGTTTCCTGCGCCAGCGGGGCCGGCGCCTCGAACCCGGACAGCGCGAGCACCGAGAACACCATCCCGGCCAGCACCCCGCCGAAGCCGTGCGGCGCGAGGCTCGGCTGCAGCGGCGCCGTGTAGGAGGAGCCGGGGCCCGGGTTGACCAGGAACGTGATCGCCAGCGCCAGCATGATCGCTATCTCGACGGCGCCGAAGATGACCGTGGTACGCATCGACAGCTTGATGCCGAAGTGGGTCAGCACCCACACGATGGCGAACGTGGCCAGCGCGAAGATCCACCAGGGGATGGATACGCCAAAGGCGTCATTGATCGTGGTGGAGACCAGGTAGCCGAGGAACCCGATGGCACCGGCCGGCCCGATGATGTCGTAGATCAGGTAGCTCCATGTGGTCATGAAGCCGCTTCGGTCGCCGAGCCCTCGGGTGGCGAAGGAGTAGTAGCCCCCGCTCGACGGCATGTACTGGGAGAACTGGGAGACCGTGTTGCCGATGAAGTAGCAGACGATCGTCGTCAGCAGGAACGAGATCGGCATGGCCGGCCCGGCCTTGAGGGCAATGATCGGGAACGTGAACACGACGTTGATCGACGGCGCGATGTGCGTGATGCCCTGGAACACGACCTGGGGGAGATCGAGGACGTTGCGCCGCAGTCGCGCGGTACCGGTGTTGCTGGCGGTTTCGGCAGTCACGGGAACCTCCCTTGACGGGGGCTGACCTGGTTCCGCTCATTTGCGCAATCGGTTTCGCAATTTTACGAATTGGCTGAACACGGCGTCAATAGCAGGGATTTGTGCCATACGCTCGGCCGCGGTTGCCCTGTGCCCACGGATGCACCGTGTGACGTGGCTAGCCAGTGATGTCCGGCGCCCGGGGAGGGCGAGGTACGCTCGGCTCATGACGCCGCCGACCGCCGAGCGCAACCGGTCGCGCGTGCGGCCTGGCCGAACGGCCCGGGAGCGGTAGATGGCGACCATCCAGGACGTGGCCAAGGCGGCGGGTGTGGCGGCCTCGACGGTGTCGCGCTACCTGAACGGCCAGCTCAAGGTCACCCCGGCCACCGAGGCCCGGCTGATCGACGCGGTCGCCACCCTCGGCTACGTGCCCAACGTCCAGGCCAAGAACCTGGCCCGGCGCCGGTCCGGTGCCATCGGCTTCGTGGTGCCAGAGATGAGCAACCCGTACTTCGGGTCGATCGCCGACCACGTGGTCGAGGCGGTGGAGCGCCGCGGCCTGATGGTGCTGCTCTGCTCGACCCGCAGCCAGGCGGTGAAGGAATCGAGCTACATCGACCTGCTCGCGTCCGGTGCCATCGACGGGATGCTCTACCTCGGCTCGTTCCGGTCCAACGTGCGGCTGGCCGCGGCGATCCACGGCGGGCTGCCGGTAGTCGTGGTGGACGAGCCGATAGCCGGCCTGCCCGAGGTGCACAGCGTGGTGATGGACGACTACGCCGGCGGGTACCAGGCGGCCAGCTACCTGGTGGCGCTCGGCCATCGCAGGATCGCGTTCGTGTCCGGCCCGGCCGAACTCGGCTCGGTCACCGAGCGCCGCCGCGGCTACTGCGAGGCGCTGGTGAAGGCCGGCATCGATCCGGCGACGCAGCTCAACCTGCCGGGGCACTTCACCGAGCAGTTCGGGGCCAGCGCGCTGCCCCGGCTGCTCGCGGCGCCCGAGCCACCCACGGCGGCGTTCGTGGCCAGCGACTACATCGCGCTCGGCATGCTGTCCGCGGCGGAGACACACGGCATCCGGGTGCCCGAGGACCTGTCGGTGGTGGGCTTCGACGACATCAGGTTCAGCCAGTACGTGCGGCCACGGCTGACCACGATCAGGTCGCCGGTCGAGCGCCTCGCGCAGACCGGCGTGACACTGCTGTTCGACCGGATGGCCGGGACGGCGGGCGCGGCCAAGACCGAGGTGCTGCCCGTGGAGCTCATCGTCCGGGAGTCCGCGGCCCCGCCGGGAGAAGCCGGGGTTACCTGATCGCGCCAACCACCCCCTCCACCCCCGAGGAGAGCGAGGTCACCTGATGCGGGTCCTGCTTTGCGGTGAAAGCTGGGTCACTCATAGCCTCCACATCAAGGGGGTCGATTCGTTTAGTACCAGCTCTTACGTTGAGGGCGCCGACCACCTGCGCGCGGCTCTCGCGGGCGCGGACATCGAGGTCGACTACCTGCCCGGGCATCTCGTGCCAGGGCAGTTCCCGGCGACCCTCGGCGATCTGCTCGACTACCAGGCGGTCATCCTCAGCGACATCGGAGCGAACAGCATCCTGCTGGCGCCGCAGACGTTCGAGCGGTCCCGGCCGGCGCCGGACCGGCTCGCCGTGGTGGAGGAGTACGTGCGCAACGGCGGCGGGCTGATGATGATCGGCGGCTACCTGTCGTTCGCCGGGATCGAGGGCAAGGCGCGCTATCACGGCACCCCGGTCGAGACCGCCCTGCCCGTGCTGATCAGCGACGTGGACGACCGGGTGGAATGCCCGCAGGGCGTGGTGCCTGAGCCGGTTGCCACCGATCACCCGGTGCTGCACGGCGTCCCCGAGCCCTGGCCGGCCGTGCTCGGCTACAACCGGGTCACCGCGCGGGAGGGCGCCGAGGTGGTGGCGCTCTGCGCCGCCGACCCACTGGTGGCGTGCTTCCGCCACGAGCGGGGCCGCAGCGCGGTGTTCACCTCCGACTGCGCACCGCACTGGGCGCCGCCGGAGTTCCTGGACTGGCCCGGCTACCGTGTGCTGTGGCCGAACCTGATCCGCTGGCTGGCCGGGGCGGACTGACGCCCGGCACCGCTCCGGTGCCGGGTCTGTGGCGTGCTGCCCCCGTAGGGGTTGCGCCGAGGCCGCCCGGGAAGGCACTTGACCCTCACGTAGCGTGAGGCTGCACAGTGGGGCCGTGGATGGTTACACGGTCGGCGAGGTCGCCCGCCTGGCTCATGTCTCGGTGCGGACGCTGCACCACTACGACGGCATCGGGCTGCTGACGCCGAGCGCCCGCACCGCGGGCGGTTATCGCCTGTACTCAGAGTCCGACCTGCTCCGGCTGCGCCAGGTGCTGTTCTACCGGGAACTGGAGTTCGGTCTAGACGAAATAGCGGAGATCCTCGCCGACCCCTCCGCCGGAACCGATGACCACCTGCGCAGGCAGCACCGGCTGCTGCGCGACCGGCGCGCCCGCGACCAGGCGCTGCTTGCCGCGATCGAAAGGGAAATGGAGGCAAGGAAGATGGGCATCTCGCTCACGCCAGAGGAACAGTTCGAGATCTTCGGCACCGACAGGCTCGAGGAGTACACCGAGGAGGCCAGGCAGCGCTGGGGCGACACCGATGCCTGGCAGCAGTCACGGCGGCGCACCGCGACCTACACCAAGGATGACTGGATCGCGATCAAGGCCGAGGCCGACGCCAGCATCAACGGGTTCACCAGCGCGCTACGGGCCGGGGAACCGGCCACCGGAACCGTCGCGATGGACCTGGCCGAGGCGCACCGCCAGCACATCTCCCGCTGGTTCTACGACTGCGACTACCAGATGCACCGCGGGCTGGCCGACATCTACACCTCCGACGACAGGTACATCGCGGCCTACGACGAGATCGAGCCCGGACTCGCCCTGTATGTCCGCGACGCCATGTACGCCAACGCCGACCGAGGGCAGGGCCAGGACGCCGCCAAGAAATCGTAAAAACGGGCACTTCCCTTGCCAAAACGCAACAATCTCCACCATGGTGGGGACGAACCCTCCTATGACAGCAGCGCCTTACTGGAACGCTGCGAATCCTCTCTGGGAGCGACATGCAAAGACGCATCGCCAGCCTGTTCGCAGGCTCGGCGCTCACGGCGGTCTCGGCCCTCGGGCTAGCCGGGGCTACCGCCGTCACCGCGACCCCTGCCGCCCAATCCCTGCCTATCCCGGCCCCCTTGGCCCGCGTCCTCGCCCATCACTCGTTCGCCTCGCCCCCGACCACGGCGCAGTGTGTGGCGTCGCTGCACATCGCCTGCTACTCGCCGGCTCAGTTCCAGCAGGCGTACGACCTGGCGCCGCTGTACAAGCAAGGAGACAACGGCTCGGGTGAGACGGTTGTCATCGTCGACTCCTACGGTTTCCAGAACATCCAGAGCGAGCTGGCCACCTTCGACAAGGGCTTCGGCCTGCCAGCGCCGCCAAGCTTCAAGATCATCCGGCCGTCCGGCCCGGTGCCGGCGTTCGACCCGGCCAAGCGCCCGCAGATGGTCGGCTGGGCGCAGGAGACGTCGCTGGACGTCGAGTACTCGCATGCGATCGCGCCGGGGGCGAACATCCTCCTGGTGGAGACCCCGGTCCCGGAAACCCTGGGCACCCACGGCTTCCCGCAGATCGTCCACGCCGAGAACTTCGTGATCGACCACCACCTCGGCACGGTCATCTCACAGAGCTTCGCCGCCCCCGAGGCGGGCTTCCCCGGTGCGGCGTCGATCATGAAGCTGAGCAGCGCCTACGTCAATGCGTCCACGCACGGCGTGACCGTGCTGGCCGGCACCGGCGACGCCGGGGCCACCGGCGCCAAGACCCTCACCGCGCAGGGCTTCGCGGCCACGTTCTTCCTGCACCGGGCGAGCGACTGGCCGGCCACCGACCCGCTGGTCACGGCGCTGGGCGGCACCCAGCTCCACCTGGACGCCAGCGGCAACAAGTTCGAGCCGGACACCGTGTGGAACGACACCAACCTGTTCAACTCCCCCGCCGCCAGCTCCGGCGGGGTGTCGATGGTGTTCCCCCGCCCGGCCTACCAGAACGGCGTGGCTGGCGCGGTCGGCAACTGGCGCGGCAACCCGGACATCTCGATGAGCGCGGCCGTGGACGGCTCCGCGCTGGTCTTCCTGGACGCGGAAGCGGCTCAGGGCCCGGCGGGCTACTACCTGATCGGCGGCACGAGCGAGGCCACGCCTGAGTTCGCCGGCATCGTGGCGATCGCGGACCAGGTGGCCGGGCACGGTCTTGGCCTGATCAACCCCGCGCTGTACCGGATGGAGGCGGCACACGACGCCGGGATCGTGGACGTGACCTCCGGCACCAACACGGTGACCTTCCCGCAGGATGGCGGCGTGCACACCGTGCAGGGCTGGGACGCGGTCAACGGCTACGACCTGGCCAGCGGCGTCGGCACCATCGACGCGGCGCAGTTCGTGCCGGAACTGGTGGTGGCGGTAAGCGGCAGCCACCACTGACCGGCGCCTTAACGCACGAAGGGCGCGGCGGGCATCATGCCCACCGCGCCCCTTCTTCGGCTGGCTTCCTTGATCACGGACGATCTCCCGCTGCATACGCGGAAGATCGTCCGTGATCATGGGTGCGGTACGCCTGGGTGGGCCAGATCGCCAAGATCATCGGGCAACGGGCGGGTGGCAGAGAGCGGTTGCGCGGGCAGGCACCCGGGGACCTGGGGACCGGTTACCGCTTCAGTGGGCGGACCAGCCGGGGTCGCGGCCGGCCATGCCCACCACGCGGTCCAGCAGCGGCGCCTCGTCGAGCAGGATGCGGGCGGGGCCGAATGTGACCTCAGGGCCAGCGGGTGCGTCGGGGCTGGCGAACATCTGGAGGAACTTCAGCGCGGCTTCCAGGATGTCGGGCTCGCAGGCGTACGCCTGCCCGGTGGCCCTGGCCACGTCCCAGCCGTGTACGGCCAATTCGTCGGCCAGAACCAGGCCGACCACCCGGGCCGGGGAGTCATTGCCAGCGATCCGGGTCATCCCGGTCCAGGCCCCGGGCTCCGCCCAGGTCTGCGCGAGGGCCGCCAGGTCACGTGGGATGCGCTCGCGCCAGTCGGTGTCGAGGCGGGACGCGTCGCCCGCCCCGCTCATTTCGGTGTAGGCGTTGCGCTCCTTCCGCCCGGCGGCGGCGAACGCGAGCGACAGGCCGCCGACGTGTTCGATGAGGTCGCCAAGCGAGTACGCCGGGCACGGCGTGGGCCGGTCAAGCGCGTCGTCCTTGACGTTGGCCACCAGGTCCGCGAGGCGGCGCGCCGCCGGGCCGAGGTCTACTGCGTTGTCAGGTTCAGCCATGTTCATAGACAGTAGAACGACGTGTGGGCCGCAGGCTCATCGGTGCTGCCGCTCGTTCTTTCCCTCATCTCGCCGCATCTCGCCCGGCGCGGGGCGCGCCGTGTCCCTGGCCGGCCCGGTGCAGGCCAGGTAGATTACCTCGGGGACCGGCGGCTGACGGGGGGACCATGTCTGACATCGCGGAATTGCAC
>Ga0306920_100014842_pt1 | contig 10651 bp, 8 predicted proteins | sample flu12Cox44000170_FD_204666 | JGI IMG/M metagenome (GOLD analysis project Ga0306920, IMG submission 204666) | Lab enrichment of tropical soil microbial communities from Luquillo Experimental Forest, Puerto Rico - flux4day.12C.oxic.44.000.170 (v2)... | ecosystem: Environmental > Terrestrial >... | reverse complement strand
ACCTGGTCCGCTACGCGTCGGTGCCGGTCAGCGCGCAGCCGAACGCCGGGCAGCCGCGCCGGACCGGCCCGCGCAGCTTCGAGTTCGCCATCGACGGCGGCTACTTCGCCCGGTACATCCGCCGGTTCACCGAGGCCGGGGTGTCGCTCGTCGGCGGCTGCTGCGGCACCACGCCCACCCACATCCGGGCCGCCGTCGGCGCGATCCGCGACCCGGACAGCCTCGTCGGCCAGCAGAAACCCCCCCGCCAGCGCTACCCGCTCCACGAGCCCCGCGGCGCGTTCGGCGCACGTCCCGTGGCCGGGAGCCTGGCCGAGCAGCTGGCCAGCCGCCGGTTCATCGTCGCGGCCGCCATCGCCACCCCGGCCGGCGGCCGGGCCGGCGAGGCGCTCGAGGTGGCGGCCGTGCTCCAGGCCCACGGCATCGGGTTGCTCGCGGTCCAGCCCCCCGAAACCGCCCGCACCCACCTGGACTCCCTGGACATGGCCCTGCACCTGCAGCAGCAGGCCGGCGTGGAGACCGTGGCCACGGTGACGACCTGGGACAAGACCATCATGACGCTGCAGGCCGACCTGCTCGGCGCGCACGCCCTGGGCCTGCGCAGCGTGATCAGCACCACCGGCAGCCCGCCGGTCCGGGGTGACTACCCGGCCGTCGACGGGATCTGGGAGGTCGACTCGCTCGGCCTCATCGCCCTGCTCGCGGGCCTGAACACGGGCCGCGACTCCAACGGGCTCGCGCTTACCACCCGCACCTCGTTCTGCGTCGGCGCCCGGGTCAATCCCGGCGCGCGCGACATGGACGCCGAGATCGCCCGGGCCCGGGCCAAGGTCCGAGCCGGCGCGCACTTCCTGGTCAGCCGGCCCGTCTACGAGCTGGACTCGCTGCTGCGGGTGGTGTCGGCGCTGGAAGCCGAGGAAGTTCCCCTGCTACTGTCGGTCACCCCGCTGCGCAGCTTCGAGGAGGCGGACTACCTGGCCCACGAGGTCCCGGGCGTCACCATCCCGGCGGACACCCTGCGCGCGATGGAGCAGGCGGGCCGCGCCGCAGCCCGCGCCGTCGGCATCGAACTCGCCGCCGACCTGCTCCGCGACGCCCGCAAGCTGGTCAGCGGCGTCATCCTGACCGCCGCCGAGGAGGACGTGGCCGTGCTAACGCCGCTCCTGTCCGTAGTCGCCTGAATTTCTCCCGAACGACCCCTGGTACCCGCCCCCGAGAACGGCCAGAGCAGCGGCTCGTCTCCGATCGGAGTGAAACTGGCATTTCACCACGCTCTAGCGCAGCGAAATCGGGGTTTCACTCCCTTCGGCTCACGTCGTTGAGCCGCGCGCTCAGCGGAACAGCCGGTCGATGTAGTGGGCGCCGAGGCCCACCTTCTCGTAGTGGTCGCGGCACAGCTTGATGTAGTCGAACACGTCGAAGTGGCCGCTGGGCTCGCCGTTCTCGTCCAGCCAGATGAGCGGGCCGGTGACGTTGAACGTCACCTTCATGGGCTCGGGGGAGTCGTACGCGATCAGCGTGTGCGCCTCGCCGGGCGCCTCGTAAATCCAGTCGCCGGCGGTTGCCACCCAGTCGTGCTCCAGGTAGCCCCACTTGCCGGAGATGGTGTAGGCGAAGACCTGCTGCGGATGGTAGTGCCGGTTCACCAGCCCGGCGCCGCGGCACATCAGCACGTCGCACCACCGGTTCTGGCTGGGGGAGATCCACAGCGGCCGGGTGCCGACGGTTTCCGACAGCGGCGCGTAGTAGCGCTCGTCCTCCGTGGCCGCATTGGCGATGTACGCCTCCGGCATCGCGCCAGGCCGGAACACCTGTGCCACCGGCTTGAACTCCCGCCAGAACTCGCTGCTCTCGGCCATAGCTCCTCCTTCTCCCTACCCCGAATCAGCCTCCCCCAGCCCGCACTCGCGCGCCACCCCCGGCCAGCCGCCCCGTGGCCTGAGCACAATGCGTCCCAGCCGGGAATGTCGCCCGGGACAATCACGCCACTTGGGCCTGCAGTGTGCCTTGCCGCGGGCCGCCCGGCGCAGGAGGCTCGTAGCGTGTCAGGGCACTCAGCTGTGCGAATCCAGGAAGTCCCGGTCCCCGAGCCGGACCTGACGCCGGAGGCGGTCATCGGCCGGGCCCGGGCGCTGATCCCGGCCATCCGCGAGCAGCAGGATGAGGCCGAACGCCTCGGCCATCACACCCCCGAACTGGACCGGCAGTTCACCGCGGCCGGGTTTTACCGGATCCTGCAGCCGCGCCGGTTCGGCGGTTACGAGTTCGGCCTGCCGACGTTCTGGCAGGTGATGCTGGCCGTCTCGGCCGGCGACCCGGGCACCGGCTGGGGCCTGACCCTGGGCGCGCACCACGCCCTGGTCGTCGGCGCCTACTTCTCCGAGGAGGGCCAGCGGGCCATCTTCGGGGCGTCGGGGGATTTCCGCTGCCCGCACCGGCCGCCGCCCATGGGTACCGCCGAGCCGGACGACGGCGGGTACGTGGTCAGCGGCACCTGGGATTACTGCTCCGGCATCGCCTACGCCACCCACTTCATGGGCAACGCCCTGGTCGCGGGCACCACCGACCGGATCGCCGTGGTCATTCCGCGGGAACAGGTCACGGTCCTGGACGACTGGGGCGACGGGGCCGTGCTGGGGATGAACTCCAGCGGCTCGAACAGCGTCCGCGCCGACGCGGTGTTCGTGCCCGCGCACCGCACCGCGCCGGGGGACTGGACCCACCTGGACATCCAGGCGCCCGGCGCCGCCCTGCACGGCAACCCGATGTACTGCGGCCGGATCTACGGGGTCTACCACGCGGGCCTGGTCATCCCGGTGATCGGCGCGGCCCGCGCCGCGCTGGAAGAGTACGAGCAGATCATCGCGACCCGGCTGACCTACTTCCCGCCGCAGGTGCCGCGGTACACCCATCCGGACTATCAGCGGACCTACGGCCAGGCGCTCGCGCTGACCGACGCGGCCGAGGCGATCGTGCTGCACGCCGGGGAGCAGTACATGGCGCTGGCCGCGCGCTGGGACCAGGCCGGCGTGCCGTTCACCCGTGAGCAGGACGTGCGGCTGTTCGCGATGCTCCAGCAGGCCGGGCAGCTGGCCGCCCGGGCCGTCGAGATCATCTTCGCTGCCGCCGGATCCTCGGCGGCCAAGCGCGGCACCCGGCTGCAGCGTTACTACCGGGACGTGGCCATGTACCAGGGGCATATTGCCTCCCAGTACCTGGCCACCGCGGGCGAACTGGCCCGCGTCCACTTCGGCCTGCCCGACAGCCTGTTCTGAACCGAGGACGATCCATGGCCCCCCGTACCAAACCACCGTTCCGCGCCGACCTGGCCGCGGCCTATGCCGACGAGATCACCGCGCTGGCCGCCCTCGGCTGCACGTACCTGCAGTTCGACGACACCCTGTTCGCGTTCCTCAACGATCCCGCCTGGCGCGAGCGGGCGGCCGCGACCGGCATCGATCCCGAGCACCAGCACGAGATCAACGTCGCCGTCATCAACCAGGCCCTGGCGGGCCGTCCGGACGGCCTGACCGTGACCGTGCACATGTGCCGCGGCAACTACCGCTCCGCCTGGTTCAGCTCCGGCGGCTACGACTTCGTGGCCGAGGCGGTGTTCTCCGGCCTGCAGGCCGACGGCTACTTCCTCGAGTACGACGACGAACGGTCCGGTACCTTCGAGCCCCTCCGCTTCGTCGCCAAAGACAAGGTGGTCGTGCTCGGCCTGGTCACCACCAAGACCCCGGCCCTGGAGTCCAGGGACGACCTGAAGCGCCGCGTCGAGGCGGCCGCCCGCTACGTGGACGCCGACCGCCTGTGCCTGTCGCCCCAGTGCGGCTTCGCCTCCGTCGTCGAGGGCAACGCCCTCACCCTCGACCAGCAGCGCGCCAAGCTCGACCTGGTCGTGGAAACCGCTGCCGACCTCTGGGGCTGAAGCCTGCCCCGCAAGATCGTGTGTCGCTAGCTCGTCCTGAACGAGCTAGCGACACACGATGACCAGAAATGCCGGAACCGGGTCCGGATTCGCTCCGTCAAAGGGACTGACGTTTCGAGCGAGGCGGTGGCCAATTGCGCAGGATACCCCGGATAGTCCTCATCATCTGCTGCGCCGTCATCCCGGCCGCCGCCGGCGTCCTGGCGGCGACCTGGCGGCTCGGCCCGCAGCCGACGGGGCACCACCCGGCGGGCCAGCATGTGACAGTACTGCCCCTAACGGAGCTGCCGAAGCCCAGTTGCGGTTCCGCCGGGACCCATCGCGTCGATGGTGACACCCAGGTTTTCGCCGCGGATCCCGGCGCGCTGACGTGTTTCGGTGTGGCGGCCCGCGGCTGCAGGCTCGCCAGCATCGAGGTGCACGAGATGGGCGTGGACACCGGAACCACGTACGTCTTCCTCATCGAACGAGGCGGGACGGCGTGTCAGGTGACCGAGCTGGCCCAGTATTACTCGGCCAACTTCGGCGGCAGCGCCGGCCCGGTGAACGCGATGGCGTGCCGCCGGACCGCCGTGACCGGCCAAGGCGTCATGCTCAGCTGCGGCGGCCAGCATGTGCTCATCCCGTGGGCGGTCAGCGCTGGGCCATTGGCCAGTGCGGCCTGACCCGCGGGTCAGGGCTCGTGGATGAGCAGGCCGCGGATGTTGCGGCCGTCCAGCATGTCCCGGTAGCCCTGGTTGACCTCGTCCAGTGAGTAGCGGTTCGTGACCAGTTGGTCGAGCTTGAGCTGCCCCGCCCGGTACAGCTCGAGCAGCCGCGGGATCGTGTCGAACGGGTTGCCGCTGCCGAACAGCGCGCCCTGGATCCGCTTCTCGAACAAGGTGAGCTCGAACGACGGCAGCTGGATGGTCTTCTTGCCCGGGCCGGCCAGCCCGGTGATCACCACCGTGCCGCGCTTGCGGACCGCGGCGAACGCCGACGCGATGACCTCCTCGGTCACCACGCCCACGGTGATCAGCGCCTGATCCGCGCCGACCCCCCGGGTGAGCTCCATGACCAGATCCGAAGCGGCCTCCGCGGAAGCCGCCACATGCGTGGCGCCGAACTCCATCGCGTTCTCTCGCTTGAACTCCAGCGGGTCGACCGCGATGACGTTGCGCGCGCCCGCGAACGCCGCGCCCTGGACCGCGTTGATGCCGACGCCGCCGATCCCGTAGATCACGGTCGTGTCGCCGGGCCGCACGCCGCCCGCGGTGACCGCGGTGCCCCACCCGGTCGGCACCCCGCAGCCGACCAGGGCCACCGTCTCCAGCGGCAGGTCGTCGTCGATCTTCACGACCGAGTTCTCGGACACCACCGACCGCTGCGAGAACGTGCCCAGCAGGCACATCTGGCCGAAGTCGTCGCCGTCGGCGTGGAACCGGAACGTGCCGTCCGGCAGGCAGTTGTCGAAAAACAGCGCGCCCATGTCACACAGGTTGGTCATGCCGCTGGCGCAGAACCGGCAGTGCCCGCAGGTCGGCAGGAACGAGCAGACCACGTGGTCGCCGGACTTGAGCCGGCTGACGCCTGTGCCCACCTCCTCGACCACCCCGGCCCCCTCGTGGCCGCCCACGATCGGGTAGCGGACCGGGATGTCCCCGGTGCGCAGGTGATCGTCCGAATGGCACAGGCCTGACGCCGCGAACCGGACCAGCACCTCGCCTTCCCTGGGCGGGTCCAGGTCGAGCTCGATGATCTCAAAGTCCTTGCCCAGGTCCCTGAGCACCGCTGCCCTGGTTTTCATGTGACCTCCGCGCCTCGCCTGTCATCATCCGCCGGCCCCGGCCCCGCGGTCCATGTGTCTGGCCCCAAGAGCGCGACACCACGGTCCGTTCGGAAGAATAAAATAGGTCTATCTACCGAACGGACCGTCCTGCTTGCTACCGCCCTAGGCGGTCGAGCATGAGCAGCACGCGTGCCCGCCACTCGACGACCTCCCGGACCTGCTGTTCGTCGTAGCGGCCCAGCAGCCCGCGCCCGGACTTGACCCCGAGCGCGCCCTCGTCCGCCAGCGCCGTCAGCACGGGCGGGACTGCGCCGTCCGCCGACAGCCGGGGGAACAACTGCTCGGCCACGGCCCGGTGCACGTCCAGGCCAGCCAGGTCCATGGACAGGAACGGGCCGATGGCGGCCCAGCGTGGGCCCAGGCCCGCGGTGACCACCCGGTCCACGTCAGCCGCAGAGCACACGCCGGCCGCGACGAGATGGTAGGCCTCCCGGATCAGCGCGTACTGCAGCCGGTTGGCGACGAACCCCGGTACGTCCGCCGCCACCCGTACCGGCTGCTTGCCGATCGCCCGCGAGAACGCCTCCGCCCGGTCGATCACGGCGGCCGCGGTCGGCCCGGCGGGCACAATCTCCACCAGCGCGACCAGTTCCGGCGGGTTGAACCAGTGGTAGCCGATGAACCGCTCGGGCCGGGCCAGCCCGGCGCCCAGCTCGGCCAGCGAGAGCGACGACGTGCAGGTGCCCAGGATCGTCGAGGGTCCCAGCCGCGGCTCGATCGCCCGGTAGAGTCCACGCTTGGCCGCGATGTCTTCCGCAACCGACTCGACGACGATGTCGGCGCTCAGGTCGGTTTCGTCCAGGTCCGTGGTGCCCGCGATCCTTCCGAGGACCGCCTCCCGGTCGGCTCCGGGCAGTCGGCCCGCCGCGATCAGTTGGCCGACCGATGCCTCGATCCGCCGCCAGGCGGCGTCCAGGGTCGGCTGGCGGCGTGCCACCATCGTGGCCGCCGAACCGCCGAGCGCAAACGCCAGCGCGATCCCGGCGCCCATGGTGCCCGCGCCGACGCAGGTCACCGAGCCGGGCGGCCGGGGCCCTGCGGCCTTACCGGCCTCGTTCATCGTTCGCCCAGAATCCCTGCTCGTCCAGGTAGGCCGCGATCACCGTCCGGGCGTGCAGGATGTGGTCCCGCATGGCCTGCCGGGCCGCCCGGGCGTCACCCGCGCCCAGCGCGGCCCGGATCCGCCGGTGCTCATCGATGTTGAGGTCGCGCACCTCGGCCGAGACGCGCAGCGCACGAGAGATGTAGTCCTTCGGGCACCGGTCACCCAGATCCTTGATGACCTGCAGCAGCGGGGCGTTCCCGGCGGTCTGGTGGATCGCGGTGTGGAACCAGTCGTTGGCGTGCTTCATCCGCAGAGGCGGGCCGGCCGCGGAGGCGTCATCGGCCGCCGCCGGGTCGAGCAGGGTCACCGCCTCCTCAAGCTCGCCTTGCGCCCGGTCCAGCTCGGCGATGCAAGAGTCGGTGATGCGCGCCGCGGCCAGCTCGCAGGAGAAGCCCTCGAGCTCGGCGCGCACGGCGTAGATGTCGAGCAGTTCCTTGCGGCTCAGCAGTCGCACGGTCGCGCCCTTGTTCGGCACCACGACCACCAGGCTCTTGGCCTGCAGCTTGCGCAGCGCCTCCCGGACCGGAGTGCGGCTGACCGCGAACCGCTCACACAACTCCTCCTGCGGCAGCCGCGACCCGGGCGGGTAGCGGCCGTCGAGAATAGCGGTCTCCAGCCGGAACGCGATCTCGTCCGCCAGGCTTGTGGTGACGATCGGTTCCGAGGCGATGCTCACCGCACCAGGATATACACGGATCCGATATTGCCGCCTCGTACGAACCCGTGATGCCATCCTGCCTCTCTTGACGCCAGTTACGCTCTTGTGTTGACTAATTGGATACATGAGTCCGAGATGCTCGCCGCGAGCGCGGCCGTGACGGTCAGCGCGCGGCGGACCGTGCGCCCCGCGACCGGGCCTGCGCTGCGGTGCCGGGCCTGGCGGCAGGAGGGCCTACTGCGCATGCTCGAGAACACGGTGGCGATCGGGGAGAGGCCGGCCGACCTGGTCATCTACGGCGGCGCCGCTCAGGCGGCCCGGAACTGGGACTGCTACGACGCCATCGTCTCCACGCTGCGCGATCTCGGGGACGACGAGACGCTGCTGGTCCAGTCGGGTAAGCCGGTGGCCCGGTTCCAGACCACCCCGGACAGCCCACGGGTACTCACGTCCACGTCTCAGCTCGTCCCGCGCTGGGCCACCTGGGATGTCTTTCACACGCTGCAGGCCCGCGGCCTGATGATGTACGGCCAGTACACGGCCGGCGCGTGGCAGTACATCGGCAGGCAGGGCATCCTGCAAAGCACCTACGAGACGCTGGCCGAGTGCGCCCGGCAGAACTTCGGCGGCACCCTGCGTCACCGCACGGTCCTGTCCGCCGGGCTGGGCGCCATGGGCAGCGCCCAGCCGCTGGCCGTCGAGTTCCTGGGCGGCGCGTCGCTGATCTGCGAGGTCGATGAGGCCAAGGTGCACCGCAGCCTGAGCGCCGGGTACCTGCGCACCGCCACCCCGGACATCGACGAGGCCGTCCGGCTGGTCCGCGCGGCGGCCGCATCCGGCGACGCGCTGTCGGTGGCGCTGCACGCGAACGCCGCCGACGCGCTGCCGAGACTGCACGAGATGGGCTTCCGGCCGGACATCGTGACCGATCAGACCGCGGCGCACGACGCGCTGGAAGGCTACATCCCGGCCGGATATACGGTCGGCGAGGCCACTGCGCTGCGCAGCGGGGACCCGGACCGCTACCAGCGGGAGGCGCTCGCCTCGATCCGCACGCACCTGTCGGCCATGCTGGCCAACCTGGAGACGGGCAGTGTGGTGTTCGAGTACGGGAACGCGATCAGGGAACAGGCGGCCCGAGCCGGCCACGACGGCGCCTTCGCCTTCTCCGGCTTCGTGCCGCTCTACATCCGGCCGAACCTGTGCGTCGGCCGCGGGGCCTGCCGGTGGGTGGCCCTGTCCGGCGACCCGGCTGACATCGAGACGATCGACCGGGCCATGTTGGAGCGCTTCGCCGGCGACGCCTCGGTCACCGGCTGGATCGAGATCGCCATGGCCCGAGTACCGCATCAGGGCCTGCCCGCCCGCACCTCGTGGCTCGACTACCGGCAGCGGCTGGAATTCGCCACCCTGGTCAACGAGCTCGTCGCCGCGGGCACACTGGCCGCCCCGGTCGCCATGAGCCGCGATCACCTGGACGGTGGCTCGGTCGCGCAGCCGACCCGCGAGACCGAGAACATGCTGGACGGCAGCGATGCCGTGGCGGACTGGCCGGTCCTGAACGCCCTGGTGAACACCGCGGCCGGCGGTGACCTGGTGGCGTTGCATCAGGGCGGGGGCAGCGGCATGGGCGGATCGGTGTCGGCCGGCCTGACCGTCATCATCGACGGCACCGAACGCACGCAGGCCCGGCTGGACCGGGTGCTGCGTACCGATCCCGGCCTCGGCGTCATCCGCCACGCGGATGCCGGCTACCCCGCCTCGCTCGCCGCCGTGGCCGAGAACCGCCTGGCCGCCCCCATGCGGCGGCAACCGGGTGACCCCGCCTGACCGACGCGACCGGAAGGGGTGCAGTGGACGCTACACAGGCCGTCTTCAACATCGGCGTCGATACCGGCGGCACGTTCACCGACGCCTTCATCGCCGACGACGCCGGCGGGCGTTGGACGGTGAAGGTACCGACTACGCCGCACGATCTCACGGTGTGTTTCTCCGATGCGATCGAGGCGTCGGCCCAGGCGGTCGGCCTGGCCCGGCCCGATCTGTTGCGCCGGACCGCGGTGATCCGGTTCTCCTCCACGATCGCGACCAACACCGCCCTGACCCGGACCGGGCCCAAGCTGGGCCTGCTGGTGACGGCCGCCGACCAGCAGGCGCTGTACGGCGTGGCCGGGACCGCCGTCGGCGCCGAGCTTGCGCAGTTCATCGAGCCGGACATGATCACCGGCATCGCCGAGGCCGTCTCGCCAGACGGCGAGGTGCTGCTGAGCCCGTCACCGGATGAGATCATCGCCGCGGTCCGCGACCTGCTCGAACGCGGAGCCAGGCTGCTCGTGGTCTGCCTGCGCCACAGTGCCGTCAACCCGGCCAACGAGGCGGCGGTGGGACAGATCATCAACGCTAGCTATCCCCGCCACTACCTGGGCGCGGTCCCCACCTTGCTGTCCACCGACGTGAGCGTCGCCGCCGACGACGCGGACCGGATGGCCGCCGCCGTGGTCAACGGCTACCTGCACCGGCGCCTGGCTACCTCGCTGTACAAGGCCGAGGACGACCTGCGCGCCACCGGGCTGGCCCGGCCGCTGCTCATCGTGGCCGCGGACGGCTCGGTGGCCCGGGTGGCCAAGACGCGAGCGCTGGCCACCTATCAGTCCGGCCCGGCCGCCGGGGTGCACGGTGCGGCGTTGCTGGCCCGCAGCTACGGGCTCGGCGCGGCACTGACCGCCGACGTCGGCGGAACCAGCACCGACTTCGGCCTAGTCGTGGCCGGGAGCCCGGTCCGGCGAGCGCGTATCGATGTCGCCGGGCTGGAGGTCGCGCAGCCATCGGTGGAGTTGCACTCGATCGCGCTGGGCGGCGGTTCGGTGATCACCGTCCGGGAAGGAACAATCGGCATCGGGCCGGACAGCGCGGGCGCCGCACCCGGACCGGCCTGCTTTGGCCTGGGCGGATCCGATCCGACACCCACCGACGCGTGGCTGGTGCTCGGCTACCTGGATCCGGCCAACTATCTCGGCGGACGCCGCCGGCTGTTCCCCGACCTGGCCGCCGATGCCCTGCTGCGCGTGGTTGGCGCGCCGCTGGGCCTGTCGGCCGATCAAGCGGCGCTGGCCGTCGCGGAGGCAGTGG
>Ga0306920_100014841_pt1 | contig 10652 bp, 8 predicted proteins | sample flu12Cox44000170_FD_204666 | JGI IMG/M metagenome (GOLD analysis project Ga0306920, IMG submission 204666) | Lab enrichment of tropical soil microbial communities from Luquillo Experimental Forest, Puerto Rico - flux4day.12C.oxic.44.000.170 (v2)... | ecosystem: Environmental > Terrestrial >... | reverse complement strand
GATCTCGACGCGGCCGACCGCATCGCTCCCAAGCGCGCGGATGCGCGCCTGCACATGGGCGACCTGTACGCTTATGCGGGCGCATACCCGGCGGCAATTGCACGATACAGCGACTGGCTCGACACACACGGCCGCGATGACGTTCAGAGCGGGCGCGTGCTGAATTCGCGGTGCTGGACGAGAGCGCTGTGGGGGCAGGAGCTCGGACAGGCGCTGGCCGACTGCAACCTCGCGCTGAAACTCCACCCGGATAACCCGACTTACCTGGACAGCCGTGGGCTCGTGCGGCTGCGCCGCGGCGAATACGATCAGGCGATCGCCGACTACACCCGTGCCCTGAAACTGCGACCTAACATCGCCTGGTCGCACTACGGCCGCGGCGTCGCCGAGCTGCGCAAGGGCATGAAGGATCAGGGACACGCGGACATCGACGCCGCCATCAAATTGCAGCCCCATATCGCCGAGGAAGCGAGTCAGCACCACATCGGGCCCTGATACCGCGATTTTTCTTGGAAAGTGCGCAATCCGTCACGACGCAAGCGGCCCCTCGAGTCACCCACTGGCGCCTGAATACCAGTACAGTGACGCCTTGGGCGTAGCTTGGCCGCGGAGGGTCTTCGGCGCCCCGCGATCGTGCGCAGCAGGATCATCGCAGCAAGATCATCAAGGTGCCTGAATGAGACTGACGACGCCCGCTCGCCTCGGCGCGAGCGCCCTCGCCTTCCTCGCCGTACTCGCGACATCCTCGGCCGATTCGGTGGTACCGACGGCGAAAAAGCCGCTCGCACAGGGGCCGGCGCCCGCGCAGCTGATGGCCTTTGGCGCACGCAGCGCCGCACAGCGGGCGAGCGCGAGTGCTGCGAAGCTCGATGCGGCGCTCGCCGACCTGTCCCGACACCTGGACCGCGTGCGCACCGATCACGCGCTCGAGGATCTGCACTCGCTGAGCCCCGCCGCTCACTTCGTTCAGAGTGCCCGCAGTGCCGTGCCACTGGTAGCAGTCGATGCCGTCACCCGCGGCGACCCGCAGCGGCTGAAGCAGGCGCTCGTCGGCCTCGGCCTGCAGCACGCCGCGGTTTACGCCAACGACGTCGGCGGCTGGCTGCCGGTGAATCAGATCGCGGCTGCGTCGGCGCGCGCGGAGCTCGTCTCGATGCGCGCCTCGATGTGGCGCGCGCGCGGCGTCATGGTGACCTCGCAGGGTGACTTCGCCCAGCGCAGCGACCTGCTGCGCTCGACCTATGCCGGCTTGACGGGCGCCGGAGTGAGGGTCGGCATTCTTTCGGACAGCTTCGACTGCTACGGCGTGTACGACAAGCCAGGGAGCGGCGTGCCCGCCACGACTGCCAACATGACTGGCTATGCGGAGTACGGCTTCGCCACCGACGATGCCACGTTCGATGAAACCAACGGTTACCTTCCCGCGAGCGTCAACGTGCTGCAGGAAGCCACCTGCATGCAGTACGGGCAACCGCTGCAGCTGCCGTTCGCCGACGAAGGCCGCGCAATGATGCAGATCGTGCACGACGTGGCACCCGGGGCGGCGCTCTCCTTCTACACGGCCACCCCCACCCAGGCGGATTTCGCCACTGGCATCGGCGCGCTCGCAGCCGCCGGGGCTACCATCATCGCCGATGATGTCGGCTACTTCGATGAGCCCTTCTTCCAGGACGGCATCGTCGCGCAGGCGATCGATGCCGCCAACGCGAAAGGCGTCGCCTACTTCTCCGCCGCCGGCAACAACGGGCAGATCTCCTACGAGAACGAGGCACCGAGTTTCGCTACCGCCGGCACGGGTGCCAATGCGGGGGAGATGCTGCTGACTTTCGGCCCGAGCAGCTGCGCGACGCCGACCTGCCTGCCAATCAACATACCCGCGATGTTTCCGGGCGAGTTCATCGGGCTGATCGTGCAGTGGGATCAGCCCTATGTCACCGGCGCGCCCCACAGCGGGGGCGCGACCAGCCAGATCGATCTGTGCGTGACGGGTGCGCCCGCCAACAGCGTGGTGATCAACGACCTCGATGGTAACCCGATGACCTGCACCGGCCCCAACGCGACCGGTACCGATGCGGTGCAGGTGCTGGTCCTCGGCAACCCCGCGAGCAACAGCAACAACACTTCCGCCGCGACCGTGAATCTGATCATCGGTCTCAAGAATGGCAGCCCCGCTCCGGGTCTCATCAAAGTCGTGGTGGCGGCTGACGGAGCCCCCGGCACCAGTATCGCTGCCTTCGACACGCATAGCCCGACCCTGCAGGGACACCCCGGCGCCGCGGGCGCGGCGGCCGTGGGCGCCTCCTTCTTTGCGCAGACGCCCCGCTGCGGCATCAACGCCGTGGCGATCCTCGAGTCCTACTCTTCGGCCGGCGGCGATCCGATTCTCTTCGACAGCGCAGGCGTTCGCCTGGCGACGCCGCTATATCGCCAGAAGCCGAATTTCGTCGGCCCGGACGGCGTCAATACGTCCTACTTCGGTTTCCCGCTGGCGGGCAGCCAGTTCAGCGATGCCTCCTCGGTAGCGCAGTGCCTGAACGACACCACGTACAACAACTTCTTCGGCACCTCGGCGGCGACGCCGCACGCGGCGGGGATCGCGGCCCTCATGCAGCAGGCGAACCCGGCTCTGACGCCTGCACAGATCTACGGTGCGCTGCAGTCAACGGCACTGCCGATGCCGGTGGGCAGCAATCCCACTCCGGACTATCTTTCGGGGTACGGCTTCATTCAGGCGGATGCAGCGATGGCAACTCTGCCCGCTGGGCCGCCCGTGCTGACACTCAGCTCGGACACGATCTATCTGAGTCAGTCGAGCACGCTCACGTGGTTTGCCGCGAACTCGACCTCCTGTATGGCCACAGGAAGCTGGAGCGGCACCCAGTCCCCGAGTGGCGGGACTCAGGTGCTGACCCCGGCCGCGACGGGCAGCTACACCTACACGCTCACCTGTGCGAGCTCCGCCGGCTCGCAGAACGGCTCCGCGACCCTCGCGGTACAGCTGGCTCCACCACTCGGCATCACGAGCAGCTCGCTTCCGGGCGGCAGGGTCGGTACGTCCTACCTTACGACCCTCGCCGCCACGGGCGGTATCCCCCCCTATACCTGGTCGGTCGTCGGCGGTACGTTGCCGGCGGGCCTGTCCCTGAATGCTTCGAGCGGCGCGATCAGCGGAACTCCGAGCGCAACGGTGTCGAGCACCTCGCTCACCTTCCAGGTCGCCGACTCGGACAAGCCGGCGAAAACCAAAGCCGCCATTCTCCCGCTCACGATCGCAGCTGCTCCATCTGCGGGCGGCGGTGGCGGCGGTGGACTCGACAGCCTGACGTTGCTCGCGCTGGCGTGGCTCGGCTGTGCCGCATTGGCGCGGCGCGCCCGGCGCGGTGTGCCCCTGACGGTTAGGCGTACGGGTCACTGACCGAGGGCGGCTGCGCTCCAACCTCGAGCGGGCGCAACGACGCCCGCCGCGCCGTGTTGGAAAGAGTGCGCACCGGGTGCCCGTGCCTCTCTGTTAGACTGGCGGCCGGAAGGCACCGTGCGAGCATTGACGGCCACATGGTTGTGCGCTATCACGCTCATGCGTGCCGGCAGCACCTGCGCCGCCACTCCCACTCCCTACGGCAGCGCCGACACCCAGTACGCCAATTTCGCCTTCGCGAGTGAGATCGGCTCCGGTATCTACCAAATCTCGGGCAGCACCATCACGGTGTACACGTTCGAGCCGGGCTACATACTGCGCAACGCGGAGCCGAACGGTGGCCGACCCGGCATCCGGCTCATCTTTCCTTTCACCGTCGGCTTCTTCAATTTCAGCACCAACGACCTGCTGCATCTGGAGCTGCCGAACTCGATCGGGGCGCTCAGTCTCGAGCCGGGTGTCGAGCTCGACTATTGGATCACCGATGGGTGGGACCTCTATCCCTACGTCAAGGCCGGCGGGACAGTCGCTTCTTCAGCCGAAGTGAACGCCATCATCTACGGTACCGGGCTGCGCAGCGATTACCGCTTCAACGCGTTCGGAAACTTCGGCCTGTGGCGCGCGACGCTCGCCTACGCCGCCGCGCATTACCACGGCGATGTGCCGAATGAATCGTTCACGAGGCTGCGCGATGGCGTCGAGCTGCGCCGCAATCTCAACCTGACCTGGCACTCGCGAGCGGTGGAGATCGCTCCCTATGCGATCCTCGATGTTTATTTCAACGCGCCCTCGGGACCCTCCTCGGGCATCAGCCCACGGACGTTCCAGTACGAGCTCGGACTGATGATGGGCGTGACGCCGCGCTGGGTGATTCTTGGAGTACCGCTCCCGCGCCTCGGTATCGGCTATCGCGAGGCCGGCGTGCTCTCGGGGTGGCGCCTGGTGCTCGGCGACCCGTTCTGAGGGTGGGTCAACCTCGATTCTGCGCATGCGTTAGGATGAGGCAGCGGGGCCCGCCCGTCGGACCCTGCCGTTGAGGCCAGAAAGCATGAAGCACCTGTTGCTCGCCGCTGTCACCGTCTCTCTCACCACACTGTCGCTGTCGGCGTGCGCACCTTATGTCAGGTCCGATGTGAACAGCGCGGCCATCAGCCGCGTTCACTGCGGCACCTTCGCCTGGGCGGGCGAGTTCCGCAGCAACAGCCCTCTGCGCAGCACCATCGCCAACCCCGTGAACGAGAGCCGCCTCCGCGCCGCCATCGCGTCACACCTCGGTGCCGTGATCCAGCCTGTGCCGGGCAATGCCGACTGCCTGGTCGGGTATGGGATCGGTGGGTACTACGTGGTGGGCGGCGCCTACCCCTACCCCTACGGGTGGGCCTGGAACTATCCGTACGGCTGGGGCCCGGGACCTTACTGGGGCCCCGGACCTTATGCCTATCCCGAAGGCATCATCGCGATCGACCTCTACGACGCCAGGACGGGGCAGCCGCTGTGGCATGCCTCGACCGAGAAGAGTCTCTTCGGGGCGACCGGTCCCGAGGCCGAAAAGCGCATCGACGCGGCCGTCGCCGCGCTCTTCACGAAGTATCCCTACAGGGGCTGAGTCGACCCGCGGGTTAGGTACCCTGTTCGCGGCGGCGCGAACGGAGCAAGATCTGCCCGTGGACGCCCCCTTCGGACTGGCCCTGATCTTCCTCAACGTGCTGCTCGAGCAGCTCGGCCTGCCCTTGCCCGCCGTCCCGACGCTCGTCATCGCCGGCGCGCTCGCAGCGAACGGTCGGCTGCCGGGCGCGGGTGTGTTCGCGGTCGCCGTGATGGCCTGCCTCATCGGCGACAGCAGCTGGTACCTGGCCGGCCGCCGCTACGGGGCGCGCGTCATGAAGCTGCTGTGCCGTATCTCACTGACACCTGACACCTGTGTCAGCCAGACGCAGGCGAGCTTCGAGCGCTGGGGTCCGCGCGCATTGGTCATTGCCAAATTCGTCCCGGGGCTGTCGATGATCGCGCCGCCGCTCGCTGGTGCCACACACATGCGCTTCGCGCGTTTTACCGTCTTCAGTGCGGCCGGTGCGATCCTGTGGGTCGGCGCGGCAGTCATCGCCGGCCGGCTGCTGAAATCACAGACCGCGCAGCTCCTGCCCCGCCTCAGCGGAATCGGCGGCACGGTCGTTGTCATCGTCCTGCTCCTGCTGGGGGCGTACATCGGGTTCAAGTGGTGGGAGCGACGGCGTTTCTACGCTGCGCTCGAGATGGCGCGCATCAACGTCGATGAGCTCAACGCACAGATGCAGGGCGGGCCGGCACCCGTGGTCGTGGATGTGCGCTCGCCGACCGCCCGCAATCTCGAGCGCCGACGGATCCCCGGCGCACTGTTCGTGCCGATGCAGGAGGTCGAGCAGCACGTGCGCGACCTGCCGCGCGATCGCGAAATCATTCTCTACTGCACCTGCCCGAACGAAGCCTCTGCGGCGCAGGCGGCACAGCTGCTATTCCGCCAGGGATTCAGGCGCGTGCGGCCGCTGCGCGGCGGCCTCGATGCCTGGATAGCAGCGGGCTACGCGGTAGAGGAGGTTCCGGTCTCCGCGGAGAGCTTGCCCACGGATGCCGTCGTGGCACCGCCGTTGCGCTGAGCGCGAACGGCGGCCGCGCCCGGCTGAGTAACGCTCAGCCGCTCACGTACCTCGGCCCACAGCTTCCCGTAAAGGAGCGCGGCGCCGCCGTTCGGCGCGCTCGCGGGCAGCGGCACGCGGCGCACGCTCATGCGCTCGATCTCGCTCCAGTCCGGCACTTCCGTGGCGAGGATTTGTGGAAACTGCGCCCGTGCCTCCGCGATGAGCTCTGCATGCAGTGAGCGGCGCCGGTCGACGAGAGAGAAGAAAGGCATCAGGACGAGATCCGTCCAGCCCTCGCGTGCGATGAACTCGTACAACTGCACCAGCATGCGCAGCGACAGCGGCGTCGGCACGAGCGGCACGATGATCGCGTCCGCAGCCCGCAGCACATTCTCGGAGAGCAGCGAGATGCCCGCCGGGCAGTCGAGGAACAGCGTGCCGTAGAGCTCGCGCAGCGGCCGGCTCATCCTCAGCAGCCGTTCCGTCGGATGGCGGCGCGCGGCAAGGTGCACCGCGAAGTTGCGGTAGGAGAAATCCGCCGGCAGCAGATCGAGGCGCGGATAGCCGCTGGCGAGAATGAGCTCCTCGAGATCCACCTTGCCGGCGAGCAGCCGCTTCACCGAGGCATGCTCGTGCGTCTCGCCGCGCAAGGCATAGGTCGCCGCGCCCTGCGGGTCGAGATCCCAAAGCAGCGTCGCGGTGCCGTCGGCGGCGGACAGGTAAGCGAGATTGACTGCGGTGGTGGTCTTGCCGACCCCCCCCTTGATGTTCGTGACCGCGATGATCCTCACGTCACGAGCATACGCCGGCGAAAGGCGCGTCGCTTACGTGATCGAGCCGGGCTTGCGCAGCATCTTGCCGATCTCGGCCGCGTGCGCTTCCTCGGCGGCGATCTGCGCACGCGCGTACTCCTCGAGCAGGATGTTGCGCCCGGCGACGATCGCGAGGAGCTTGCGGTACTCGGCGAGCCCTTCCTGCTCGTGAGCGAGCGCCTCGCGCAGGATCTCGTCGACGTTGTGCTTGTGGGTCTCGAGCAGCGGGCCGATCTTCAGCGAGGGGTGCTCGCCGAGGGTGGTGATGTGCTCGCCCGCCTGTACGGCGTGTGCCTGCGACTCGTCCGCCTGGCTGCGCAGCCAGGCGACGATCGGGATGCGGTTGTGACCGAAGATCATGAAGCTGTAGTGCAGATAACGCACCAGGCCGGCGAGCTCGAGCTCGAGGATGCGCTTGAGGATCTCGACGGCCCGGGCGGTTTCCGCCTTGCCGAGCTCGGAGGAAGTCATGAGGGTCTCCCTGCGGCGTTGAGCCGCGGATGGTGGGCCTGTTGGTGTATCGTACAGCCTCGCCAGCCAGCGCGCGGGGGCGCCACACATGAGCGGCTTCTATGACATCGCGGTCACGCAGATCGATGGCACGGCGGATTTGCTCGGCCCGCTGCGCGGCAGGGTCACGCTCGCAGTCAACGTCGCGAGCCAGTGCGGTCTGACACCCCAGTATCAGGGGCTGGAGGAGCTGCAGCGCGAGCTCGCCCCCGAGGGCTTCACCGTCGTGGGTTTCCCCTGCAACCAGTTCGCCGGCCAGGAACCCGGCAACGAGGCCGAGATCGCCGACTTCTGCCGCACTTCCTACGACGTCACTTTTCCGCTCAGCTCGAAGCTCGAGGTCAACGGCCCGAACCGCCATCCCGTGTATCAGTTCCTCACCGCGGCGGCGAGCGGCATCCCCGGCGACATCAACTGGAACTTCGAGAAGTTCCTGATCGGCCGCGATGGTCGCGTGCTGAAGCGCTACCCGCCGGAGACGCGACCGCACGATAACGCTCTCATGCAGGACATCGCCGACGCACTCTAGGAGCGCGGCGGCGCGGCAGCCCATGCCCGAGTTTGATTTCGCCATACTCGGCGCCGGCGCCATCGGCTCGATTCTCGGCGCCCATCTGGCGCGCGCCGGCCACCGCGTCGTGATGATCGTGCGTGGGGCACGCGCCGCGTACCTCGAGCAGTACGGGCTCGCGATCCGCGGGCTCGCCGAATTCACCACCGCGGTGAGCATCCTGCGCAACCCGCACACCCTCGAAAGCGCGGGCACCCTGATCGTCGCGACCAAGACACCCGGCACAACCGCGGCGCTCGAGCCACTGCGTCGAGCGCAGTTCGATGTCACACTGTCGATTCAGAACGGGCCGCTGAAGAACGAGCTGCTCGCCGCGGCCTTCGGCGCCGAGCGCGTGCTCGGAGCGCTGGCTGACACGAGTGGCGAGCTGTTGCCTTCGGGTGAGGTGCTGTTCACCCGCAACGTGTGCCTCTATGTGGGCGAGCTCGGCGGTGGCCACAGCGCCCGCGCGCAGCGCCTCGCGCACACTCTCGACTCCGCCGGCGTGCATGCCGCAGCGACCGACGAGATTCAGACCCTCGAGTGGTCGAAGTTCTGCGGCTGGGTCGGGCTCAAGGCGCTGTCGGTCGCTACCCGCGCGCACACCTGGAAGTTTCTGTCCGATCCGGACGCGGCACTGCTCGTCACGCGCCTCGTGCGCGAGATGGGCGTGCTCGCAGCGGCGCTCGGCATCCCCCTCTCCGACCGCGCGGTGCTGCCGGCCGCCAGCCTGTGTGCGGCTGCCGAGAGCGACGCCGCCGCGATCATCATGCGGATCGGTGATGAATACCGCCGCAATGCGCCGACCCACCGTATGTCGGCGCTCCAGGATGTGGAGGCGGGTCGCCCGCTCGAGGTGCACGAGACTCTCGGCTACGCCTGGCAGAGGGCGCGCGAGCTCGGGCTCGATCTGCCACTGCTCGCGGTATTCACACAGCTCGTCGCGGCCATCGACCGCACGCGGGGCTGAGGTACCTTAGCGGCCGTTGACGACGCCCGTGGCCTCGCCGCCGCCCCCACCGGCGAGGCCTCGGTACTCGAGGAGCGGCTCGATCTCGGGTGCACGGCCGTAGAAGTTGCGGAACAGCACCTGCGGATCCTCGCTGCGGCCGCGCGACAGCACCCGCGCGCGCAGGAAATCCCCGTTCGCACGCGTCAGCCCGCCGTGCGTGTGGAACCACTCACCGGTATCGCGCGCCAGAACCTCGCTCCAGAGATAAGCGTAGTAGCCAGCCGAGTAACCCGACTCGAAAATGTGGGCGAAGTAGGTCGAGTGGTAGCGCGGCGGGACCGGCGGGTAGTCGAGTCCGCTCGCCTTGAGGGCCTGTTGCTCGAAGGCCGGCACCTCCTGCGCGCTCGGTGCCTGCGCGACCGTGATCTGGTACCAGGCTTGATCGAGCAAGGCGGCCTCGAGGTACTCGGTAGTGGCGTAGCCCTGGTTGAACCTCTGCGCCGCGAGCACCCTCTCTAGCAGCTCCGCGGGCATCGGCGCGCCACTCTGGTAATGGCGGGCGTAGTGCGCCACTACCGCCGGCTCGCGTGCCCACATCTCGTTGTACTGCGAGGGGTACTCGACGAAATCCCGTGGCACCGCAGTCCCCGAGAGCAGCGGATAGCGCACCTCCGAGAGCATGCCGTGCAGCGCGTGACCAAACTCGTGGAACATGGTCGTCACTTCATCGAAGGTGAGCAACACCGGCTGCCCGGGCTGAGGCTTGGGGATGTTGAGGTGATTCGCCACCACCGGTTTCTGCTCGAGCAGACGCGACTGTCGCACGTAGGAGGTCATCCAGGCGCCGCCCTGCTTGTTGTCGCGCGCGAAGTAGTCGGCGAGAAAGAGCGCGAGCGGCTTGCCGTCGGCGTCGGTGACCTCGAAGACCCGCACGTCCTTGTGATAGACGGGCAGGTCATGGCGCTCGCGGAAGTTGAGTCCGTAAAGCTGGTGCGCCGCGTAGAACACTCCGTCCTTGAGCACGCGATCGAGCTCGAAGTACGGCGCCACGGCCGCCTGGTCGAAGTCGTAGCGCTGCTTGCGCACCGCGTCGGAGTAAAAGAACCAGTCCCAGGGCTGCAGCGCAAAGGACGCGGTACCCGCGGCGGCTGCCTGCGCGTCGATGACCTTCTGCATGTCGGCGGCCTCCGCCCGGGCACGCGCGAGCGCCGCAGGCGCCACGCGGGCGATCATGTCGCGGACCGCCTCGGATGTGCCGGCGGACTCATCGGCGAGCTGATAAGCCGCGTGATCGGGGTAGCCGAGAAGCGCGGCGCGCTCGGCGCGCAGCCGCACGAGCTCGGCGATCACCGCCGTGTTGTCGGTCGCACCACCGAGGCCGCGCGAGGTCGAGGCCTCGTAGATGCGCTCGCGCAGCGCTCGATCAGCGAGCGCTGCGAGTACCGGCTGGTTGGTGGTGTTCTGCAGCGTGATCAGCCACTTGCCCTTCAGGCCGCGCGCCGCGGCAGCCTCGGCGGCGGCTCCGACCTGCTCCGCCGCGAGGCCATCGAGCTGCGCCACATCATCGACGACCACGGCGCCTTCGGCCGTCGCCTTCAGCAGGTTCTGCTTGAAGCGCGTGGTGAGCGAGGAGATCTGCTTGTTGAGATCCTTGAGGCGTGCCTGCTGATCGGGCGTGAGACGCGCACCGGCGCGTACGAAAGTCGTGTAGTAGCGCGTCAGCAGCTGCAGCGATTCGGCATCGAGGTGCAGGCTCGCGCGGCGGTTGTAGAGCTCATCCACTCGTCTCCACAGCGCC
>Ga0306920_100014840_pt1 | contig 10652 bp, 4 predicted proteins | sample flu12Cox44000170_FD_204666 | JGI IMG/M metagenome (GOLD analysis project Ga0306920, IMG submission 204666) | Lab enrichment of tropical soil microbial communities from Luquillo Experimental Forest, Puerto Rico - flux4day.12C.oxic.44.000.170 (v2)... | ecosystem: Environmental > Terrestrial >... | reverse complement strand
ACCTCGATTTCTTGCTTCAGATTGAGCACCGGCCGCACATGCAAGCAGCCGACCGAGGCATGCGCATACCAGGTGCCGTAGGTCCCGTGCTTTTCGAAAATGCGGGTCAATCGGTCCGTATAGTCGGCGAGGTCTTCGAGCCTGACGGCGCAGTCTTCGAGAAACGAGACCGGTTTGCCGTCGCCTTTCATCGACATCATGATGTTGAGGCCCTGCGTGCGCACCTCCCAGACCGCCTGCTGAAAGGCCGGCTCGACCGCCTCGACGACGGCACCGGGGAAGCCGAGATCCCCCATCAATTCGACGAGCGCTTTCAGACGCCGCAGGTTTTCGCGCGGATCGTCGCCGGCAAACTCGGTGAGCAGGATCGCGGCCGGCTCGCCCTGCACAAAGCGGTCGACGATCGGGCGGAACATCGGTATGTCGCGCGACAGCTCGATCATCGTTCGGTCGACCAATTCGACCGCAGTCGGACCCAGCTCTACGATCCGCCGAGTCGAAGCCATAGCACTGTAGAAGCTCGAAAAATGGCAGATTCCGAGGACTCGGTTCGCTGGGATCGGCTGCAGATCGAGCTCGATCTCGTTGAAGAAGGCGAGCGTGCCCTCGGAGCCGACCAGCAGCCGCGCCATGTTGTGGCCGGCCTCGTCGATCGAATCGATGTTGTAGCCGCCGACCCGCCTCAGCACTTTCGGAAATTGCCGCTCGATCTCCTCGGCCTCGCGGCGGTGCAGCGCGCGCATGCGCTGCACCACCTCGCGATAGCGCTCCGGCATCGCACCCCCATGGGAGTTATCTTCGAGATTGCCGGGCAGCTCGCCGAACCAAGCCTGCGTGCCATCCGCCAGCAGCGCGTCGATGCCGCGCACATTGTGCACCATGTTGCCGTAGCGCAGTGAGCGCGAGCCACAGCTGTTGTTGGCGGTCATGCCGCCGATCGTCGCTCGGCTGGCCGTCGACGGGTCGACCGGGAAGAACAATTTGTGCTGGCGCAATAGCCGGTTGAGCCGGTCGAGCACGACCCCCGGCTCGACCCGCGCGCGGCGCCCCTCGACATCGACGGAGATCACCCGGTCGAAATGCTTGCTGCAATCGACGACCAGCGCGCGGGCCACCGTCTGCCCGCATTGCGAGGTGCCGGCGCCGCGCGGCAATACCGGGACTCCTTCCTCGCGCGCGATCGCGATCGCTGCCGCAGCGTCCTCGCGACTTTTTGGCGCCACCACCCCCAGCGGCTCGATCTGATAGATCGAGGCGTCGGTCGCATAGCGTCCCCGACTGAACGCGTCGAACAAGACCTCGCCCCGGATCTCCCGCCTGAGGCGCACTTCGAGGCGTGGAGAGGCTGGAGTATTTTCGACAGGCATATACTTCTTCGAATTAACGACAGTGTAGGTAGGCAGCCTATCGGTTAGACAGTCGGCAAACAACTCGCGTCAGCGGCCACCGGCGGCGCCCGCTGCCCCTGTTTTTACAGGCGAAAAACGGGAACACGCTCTGCGTTCCTGAGGAGTGGCTTGACCAGGATCATATCGGAAAGGGTAACGGCAACGGAAGTTCAGCCGGCCATTCTAGCATGTGCTATCCAAGTATTGGTACGTTCTTGGTCATCCGATTGATGTCGTGCCGGGTGGCTTGATCTGAAGCGTGACACCGCTTTTCATGCCAAGTCGGGTCGGTCACCGCATTGACGCGCTCCAAGCGATACGCTGTTTCGCACCGATGCAGCTACGTTTCTTCAATATGGCGGTCAGTGGCAAGCGTCGGGCAGCAAACTGGCGCGCGATCTGTTATTTGTTATCCGTTGTCTGCGGTGATCAGCCACACGGGAAACGCTATCTATTGTCCAGTTTGCGGCAGCGGGCTCCTGGCTCGGCGCCTGTGTCTAGGTGACTTGGCTGTGAGCGGGGACACACCGACCTCGTGCACGCCCGTCATATCCCGCCATAAGCCGGCTTCCCGGGGCAGCAGATGGACGCAGGACGGCTGCCACGGGTTTCCAGACCGAGCAGATTAGCGACGGGCCCTAAGCGATCGCACCGAACGGTTCGAAGGTGCGGTGGTTATGCCAGCTCTCGTGGGGCGGGCTGGCAGCTTTTGCACTGCCCCCGGAGCGGTTTCGAAGGCAGCGGCACATCGCACGATCGAGGAGGTGTGGTATTTCACCGCGGGGCGCGGGCGCATGTGGCGAAAACTCGGCGGTCATGAAGAGGTCGTGTAGATCGCCTCCGGCGCGTCGATCAGTATCCCGACCGGCGCAGTTCCAGTTTCGCTGCTACAGCGACGATACTCTCGTGGTAATCGGCGCCACGATGTCGCCCTGGCGTGGCGATGGCCTTTCGCATCGAACGAAAATGGCGGCCGATGGTGTAGGGTGTCGAGACGGGACGGTTCGATCTTGCTAAGAATGTCGCGATTTCATATCGAGCCGCTCGCAAACCCCAATCGTGGATTTTCTGCGCACCAGCGGGCGGAGCTTTGGCGAGGACTTCGTGTAACGGGAGGACAAATCGTGGCGTTGGTCGGCCCCCGGGCCGTAGGGAGAGCGGTATTATTGGCGCTGTCGTTGAGCATGGCGCGGCCATGTGAGGCTCAGCCGCCGGAAACATCTTTCTCGGAGATTTTTGCTCAGTTGGCAGCAAGGCTTGTCGGAGTGGTCGTCAATATTTCAACCACTCAGGCGGCGCCAGCGCCAGCCACAAAAGGAACGCCCGAGGCACAGGTGCCATCGCCCGGGGCGCCGCTCGACGAATTCTTCCGGGACTTTTTCGCGGAGAAAGGAGGACACGGCGGGACCAATCCACCGACGCCACGTGCCTCATCGCTCGGTTCGGGGTTCATCGTCGATCCATCGGGCCTGATCGTCACCAACAACCACGTCATCGCCAACGCGGAGCAGGTCACCGTCACCCTGTCGGACGATACCACACTACAAGCCGAGGTAATCGGACGGGACCCGGTGACCGATTTGGCGCTCCTCAAGGTCGAACCGAAAGCCCCGTTACCGGCCGCGACCTGGGGCGACTCGAGTAAGACGAGGGTCGGGGACTGGGTACTTGCGATCGGAAACCCGTTCGGCCTCGGCGGCACGGTGACGTCAGGTATCATCTCTGCGACAGCGCGCGATATTCACTCGAGCCCTTACGACGATTTTCTGCAGACTGATGCATCGATTAACCGAGGTAACTCGGGCGGGCCGATGTTCAACCTCTCGGGCGAGGTGATTGGCATCAACACCGCAATCTTTTCACCCTCGGGCGGATCGATCGGTATCGGCTTTGCTGTCCCGTCAGCTTTGGCGCGGCCGATCATCGAACAGCTGAAGGCGACCGGTAAGGTTGAGCGCGGCTGGATCGGTGCGCGCATCCAACCCGTTACCGACGAGATCGCAGAAGCTGTCGGGCTCGATAAAAGCCGCGGCGCGATGATCGGGGCGGTGGATCCATCGAGCCCTGCGGCGCAGGCAAAGCTGCAGCCCGGAGACGTCATTCTTTCCTACGACGGCAAGCCGATCGACCGCAGCCGGCAGCTGCCTCGGCTCGTCGCCGACACGCCGCCCGAAGCCTCCGTCAAGCTGACAGTGTGGCGGGACGGCAAGGAGTCTGAAGTCGAGCTTAAGATTGCGGCGTTGAACGCGAACCGCCCGCCGCCTCCGCCGCCGGAACCGGAAAAGCCGAAACCGCCACCGAGTGTCGATGCGCTCGGCCTCAAACTCACAAAGCTGACATCCGAACTGCGCAAGCAGTTCTCAATGCCGGAGACCACGAAGGGGATTGTCATTACCGATGTTGCGCAAAACAGCGCGGCCGCCGCTCTGGCGCTGCGCCCGGGGGACCTTGTCATCGCCGTGGGTCACGACCCGGTGACGGCGCTCGAAGATCTCCAGCAAAAGATCGCCGCCGCCAAAAAGAACGGACACAAGAATGTGCTGGTGCGGGTCGAGCGAGAGGGCAACTCGCGCTTCATCGCGCTCCCCCTCGAGACGGGGTGACGGAGAGTTCAGCGCACGGCGGTTCGCTATTCCGCGGCAAGAGCTGAGGAAAGCCCCGATTGGAAGCGGCTCAGGAGCATCGTTTGTTTTGCCTTAACGCGGACGAGAGCAGCTTGCTTTACATGACCGAATCCGCGGATTTCCAGCGGCAGTGCGGCAAGTTCGACCGCTGCTGCATGATTGTCGCGCGACAAATGGGCCAGGATTTCCTCGAGCACAACCCGATACTCGCCGATTAACCACCGCTCGGTGCGCCGGTCTTCGCTGCGGCCGAAAATGTCGAACCGCGTCCCGCGCAGGCGACGCAGTTTGGCAAGGACCCGAAATGCGTGGAGTATCCACGGACCGTAAGTACGCTTGCGCAGATGCCCGCTCTCGGGATCGCGATCGGCGAGCAGCGGCGGTGCCAAGTGGAACTGGAGCCGGTAGGGACCCTCGAACCGGTCGGCGACACGGCTGAGGAAATCCGTTTCCGAATAGAGCCGGGCCACCTCATATTCGTCTTTGTACGCCATCAGCTTGAACAGCGCGCGGGCAACCGTGTCAGTCAAGGCTGTCTCGCCCCAAAGGACTGCGGCCTCGGCCTCGCGGATCCGCCTGACCATGGCTGCATACCGCGCCGCATAGGCCGCATCCTGATAACCGGTTAAGAACGCGATCCGCCGCTCGATCACCTGATCGATCGTCTCGGAAAGGGGGTGACTCGCCGGCACCCCGTCAGGCGGCACCGCACGCGTTTCGACAAGCGCCAGATCGACAGCGGCGCGTCGTCCCCAGCGAAACGCACGCCGATTGAGTTCGACCGCGACAGCGTTGAGCTCGATAGCACGCTCGAACGCTTCGGCCGACAGCGGCACCGCACCGCGCTGGTAGGCATAACCGAGCATGAAGAGATTGCTCGCGATCGAGTCACCCAAAAGTCCGGTCGCCAGAGTGGTGGCGTCGAGAAATTCGGAATTCTCCGGCCCGATCGCTTCCGTAATGCTGCGCTGCAGCTCGCGGCGCGGGAATTTGAGGTCGGGGTCGCGGGTAAAGTCGCCGGTGATGATCTCGTGACTGTTGACGATTGCTCGGCTGAAGCGGGGCCGCAGCTTTGATAACGCATCGGCGCTGGCCGAAACCACCAGATCGCACCCCAACAGCAGGCGGGCGCCGCCGGCCGCGATACGCACTGCGTGAATCTCGTCGGGTTGGTGCGCGATCCGTACATGGCTGTAAACGGCCCCGCCCTTCTGCGCGAGACCGGTCATGTCGAGGACAGTGCAACCCCTGTCTTCGAGATGCGCCGCCATCCCAAGCAGCGCGCCGATGGTGACGACCCCGGTCCCGCCGACGCCCGTCACGAGGATGCCGTAGGGTTCATCGAGAGCGGGGAGAGCGGGTTCAGGCAAGGGCGGAAGCCCATCCTCTTCGAGGTCGGCGCCACTGCGTTGCTTGAGCCGGCCGCCATGCACGGTGACAAAGCTCGGGCAGAACCCCTCGACGCAGGAGTAGTCCTTGTTGCAGCTCGACTGATCGATGTCCCGCTTGCGCCCAAACTCCGTTTCGACCGGCACAACCGATAGGCAGTTCGAAGTCTTCGAGCAATCGCCGCAACCCTCACACACCAGATCGTTGATGAACACCCGTTTGGCCGGGTCCGGGAAGCGGCCACGTTTGCGGCGACGACGCTTCTCGGCGGCACAGGTCTGGTCGTAAACGATCGCGGTGACACCCGTGATCTCGCGCAATTCACGCTGAACTGCGTCGAGATTCTCGCGATGGCGTACCGTCACGCGGGGCGCGAACTCAGCGCCCGGCGGGTATTTGTCCGGCTCGTCGGTCACGACAATGATTCGCCGCACCCCCTCCGCGGCGAGTTGGCGGGTGAGCGCCGGCACAGTCAGGCCACCGTCAATGGGCTGACCGCCGGTCATTGCAACGGCATCGTTGAACAGGACCTTGTATGTAATATTGACATTGGCCGCTACCGCCGCCCGCATCGCGAGCACGCCCGAATGAGTGTAGGTGCCATCGCCGAGATTGGCGAAAACATGCGGTGTTTCCGTGAAGGGTGCCTGACCGATCCAGGGCACGCCTTCACCGCCCATTTGGGTAAAAGTCGCCGTCGATCGGTCCATGAATTGTGAGAGATAGTGGCAACCTATCCCGGCGAGAGCGCGGCTGCCTTCGGGCACCTTAGTGGAGGTGTTGTGCGGGCAGCCCGAACAAAAATACGGTGTTCGGCTGAACGGCACGACATTGCCGCCGAGCTGGCACTCTTTTGCTTCGAGAAAAGCGAGGCGCTCGGCAATCCGCGGCGAGGTGTGAAACCGGGCGATCCGCTGGGCAATGACGCGAGCGATTTGAGCAGGCGTCAATTCGCCATTTGACGGCAGGATCCAGTTTCGGTTCTCGTCGAACTTGCCGACGACACGTGGACGGACATCCTCACGCCAATTGTAGAGCTGTTCTTTAAACTGGTTCTCGATGATCGCGCGTTTTTCTTCAACGACAAGAATTTCTTCGAGCCCTTCCGCAAACCGCCGGATTCCATCGCGTTCCAGCGGCCAGGACATCGCCACCTTGTAGAGGCGAAAGCCAATTTCGGCGGCATGCGCTTCGTCGATACCCAGATCGTCCAACGCCTGGCGCACGTCGAGATAGGATTTTCCGGCTGTCACGATGCCGAAACGTGGGTGCGGGCTGTCGATGACGATGCGATCGAGCCGGTTCGCGCGGGCAAATGCCAGGGCTGCGTAAAGTTTGTATTTGTGCAGCCGATATTCTTGATCGAGCGGCTGGTCGGGCCAGCGAATATTTAATCCGCCATCCGGCAATTCGAAATCATCAGGGATCACGATATTAACCCGCTCCGGTCCAATCTCTACGGACGCGGAGCTGTCCACGGTTTCGGCAATCGTCTTAAGGGCAATCCAGCATCCGGAGTAACGCGACATCCCCCAGCCATAGAGGCCGAGGTCGAGAATTTCCTGTACCCCCGAAGGATTAAATACTGGAATGCAGGCATCCATGAAGGCGTATTCGGATTGATGCGGCAATGTAGAGGATTTGCACGTGTGGTCATCGCCGGCCAGAAGGAGCACTCCGCCATGGGGGGCGGAGCCGGCGGCATTGCCGTGCTTTAAAGCGTCGCCGCTGCGGTCGACCCCTGGCCCCTTGCCGTACCACATTGCGAAGACGCCGTGGTATCTGGCGCCGGGGAACAGGCCGAGCTGCTGAGATCCCCATACCGCCGTCGCGCCGAGCTCCTCATTGATCGCGGGCTGGAAGCGGATGCGGTAGGGCTCGAGAAACCGCCGCGCCCCCCATAGAGCCTGATCCAATCCACCGAGAGGCGAACCGCGATAGCCTGAAATGAAGCAAGCGGTGTTAAGACCGCCTGCTGCGTCGCGCTGCCGCTGCATCATCGGAAGCCGCACGAGCGCCTGCGTTCCGGTCAGATAAACGCGCCCTTTCTCGAGGGTATATTTGTCATCGAGAGTGACAGCTGCCAGCGCCATTGCGACCTCCAAGCCGCCCATAGACGCAGGAAACGTAATCTATGCTTGACGGTCGCTCAATGATGGGGGCGCGCTGATCGGCAAAACGAAGTGAACTGCCGGCGCATCCGCATCTTTCGCCGCGAGATGATCCTACAGGGCCGTCCGACGAAATGTCCGATCGACGGAGCGCCGTAGCAACCGGCTAATACTGATTGCAGCCGTGTCGGGCGGAGATTAATTGAAAGCCGAAGTGATCAGAACGCCGGTTTGGGAGCGTCGCGATGCTTGCAAATGCCGCCCTTCGTCGAATGCCTCTTGATGGCTCGCTCCTCGTCGCTTTACGCCGGCTCCTTGACGACCGGCTCTCGACTTCGGCGGCGGTCTGCGCGCATCACGGGAAAGACGAATCATACCATCCGCCGCACCCCCCGGATGCGGTTGCGTTCCCGCACAGTACTGATGAGGTTGCGGCAATAGTCAAACTGTGTGCCGATTACAAAGCACCTGTGATTCCGTTTGGCACGGGCACGTCTCTTGAAGGGCACGTGGCTGCATTGGCCGGCGGCGTGTGCATCGACACGTCGCAAATGAAGCGGATCCTGCGCGTCAATGCCGAAGATCTCGATGCCACGGTCGAAGCCGGTGTCACGCGCAAGCAGCTGAACGAACATCTGCGTGATACCGGGCTATTCTTTCCTATCGATCCCGGAGCCGATGCGTCGCTCGGCGGAATGGCGGCGACTCGCGCCTCGGGGACCAATGCGGTCCGCTATGGCACAATGCGCGAGAACGTCCTGGCACTGACGGTGGTGCTTGCCGATGGCCGGATTATTCGGACCGCACGGCGGGCACGCAAATCAGCCGCCGGTTACGATTTGACCCGGCTTTTCATCGGATCGGAAGGTACGCTCGGGATCATCACCGAGTTGACGGTGCGTCTTTTTGGCATCCCCGAGGCTATCTCGGCCGCAGTTTGTGCTTTTCCGAACATCGAAAACGCCGTCAATACCGTCATCCTGACGATCCAAAGCGGTGTGCCGGTGGCGCGGATCGAGTTGCTCGATGAAGCGCAAATGGCGGCGATCAACAAATATTCCAAGCTCGATCATAAAGTCGCACCGACCCTCTTCTTCGAATTTCATGGTACGCCGAACGGCGTGGCGGAGCAGGTGGAGATGGTGAAAACGATTGCCGCCGAACACGGCGGGAATGATTTCTGCTGGGCGACCACTCCCGAGCAGCGCTCAAGGCTTTGGCAGGCGCGGCACGATGCTTATTACGCCGCACTGGCAATGCGCCCCGGCTCGAAAGGCTTAGCGACCGATGTCTGCGTACCGATTTCGCGGCTTGCCCAATGCATCAGCGAGACCAAGCAAGATCTGGTGCATTCACCGATCCCATATGCATTGGTGGGGCACGTGGGCGACGGAAACTTCCACTTGGTATTCATGCTCGACCCGAACCAGCCCGAAGAGCTGGCCGCAGCTAACCGGCTCAATGCTCGAATGGTAGCGCGCGCGCTTGCGATGGAGGGGACCTGCACCGGTGAACACGGGATCGGCTATGGCAAGAGGGAGTTTCTGACCGCTGAGCATGGCGAGGCGGTTAGCGTCATGCAGATCATCAAGAAAGCGCTTGATCCCGATAATATTCTGAACCCTGGAAAAGTCGTGCGGATCTGAAGCGTTCGCGGATGGAAGGCGAATGCCCAGCTGCCGAAATGCGGTCCGGAACGGATAAATCTCCTTCACCGTTGGCTGATTTAGCGGTATCGTGAGGGATCTTGCAAAAGGCTCGGGTTGCGGTGCTCCCGCCAGGCTTCGGTGAGCGGCCAGGCTGAGATCGTCGCTCTAGCCGCCGATTTTTCTCGCTCGCGGTGATTTGCGATGTCAGTTGGCATCGTCAGCGAAGATTTGTGAGCGCAATTCCGCGAGTTGAGCGCCGCCTACGCATAAACAAGAACTACAGCCAAAGGTCCATAGAATGGAGACATCAAGCAAAAGAGGGAAAATACCCCAGAAAGACTGGCCGTTGATCATCAAGCGATACGAAGCTGGCGAGACTCTTTCCGCCATTGCCCGAACCTATGACTGTTCGCCGCCGGCAATCAGTTACATCTTGAGCCGAAGCCGCGCGCGTGACGCAGTCGCTAACAGTGCAGCGCTGGACGCGGTCGAGCCTTCGCAGCCGGGACTGGTGAAAACTCCGCCCGGCGGGCCTTTCCCCTCCACGATACAAGGGGCGGACGCAGACGGAAGAATTGATTCACATCGCGTCGAGGCGCAAGCATCGCTTCCAATCGGGGAGCTAGATCCCGATCCGCCGAAAGCAGAGCCCACCGGCGTCTCCAATGACCAAAGGCACGTTCGCGATGGGTGGACGGATGTCGCCGCGACCGGACTGAACGCGTCCCTGCAGCGACACGGCGAAATTCGGGTTCCTCTCGACCCGCCGGGAAACGGGGACCCCGGAAGCAGCGATCCTGGTGTTCCCAGTGCGGCGCCCCAGCACGGCGAGCCTCGGGGGACGCTGCGCCTTCCGCTGTCGCAGCGTGGCAGTCATCACTCAGACCCGCAGGCCCTTGAAGCGCGCGGCTCCGCTGCATCCGAAGGCGCCGACATTAGAGCGGCGAGCGGCGAACCGCAGAGATCGTTTGCAGCATCCGGGCGGGATTATGCGACGGCAAATTATAGCGGAACCGTTCGCACTGCAGGGGAGGCTGATAGGACTACAGTGAGCGCTGCTTTTATCGATGGGGTGCTGCGTCAACGCGTCGGCGAGGACATTGCAGTCTTCCTCGCAGCATTCGATGCCGCTCTGGCGGACGATTCGCCGGAGAGTCGAACTGCCCTCCGTCAAGCGACGGATCGACTGCTGCGGGCGGGTGCGCGTACCCGAATCGAGCTCGAACGTCTCGAGGCGCGGGTGCCATTGCCCGCGCGGGAAAATATTGGGCACTCAGGGCCAACTTGGCGCCTGCGTTGATTTATCGGCGGGACCCTTCGCCTCGTAATAAGGCAACCCCTTCTCTGAGCCAGTCGCGGTCAGAGAAGGGGATTCTTAGTACACTAGTGGATTGAATCTAACACTTGGTGCCCTCGGCTTGCGGCGGCGATGATCCGGTCGGGATCGGCAGTCCAGATGAACGGCTTGGGGCTGCGGTTGTGTTCAGCGAG
>Ga0306920_100014839_pt1 | contig 10653 bp, 11 predicted proteins | sample flu12Cox44000170_FD_204666 | JGI IMG/M metagenome (GOLD analysis project Ga0306920, IMG submission 204666) | Lab enrichment of tropical soil microbial communities from Luquillo Experimental Forest, Puerto Rico - flux4day.12C.oxic.44.000.170 (v2)... | ecosystem: Environmental > Terrestrial >... | reverse complement strand
CCACCAGCTCGGGAACGGCCGCGCACCGGTCCCAGAAATCCCCGCGCACTGCGAGCACTACCAGCGCAGGCGGCTCCTGCCCCGGGCCGGCCGGGGTCGCGGCCGCCGCGCACAGCGCGGTGATGAACGCCTGTCCGGTGGCCTCCCCGCCCAGGTCCGGGCTCAAGGTAAAGACCTGCTCGAACTGGTCCACGATCAGCACCAGCCGCCTGCCGCCGTCACCGGACCCCGGCGGCTCCTCACCGCCTCGGGCCGCGGCGGCCAGTACCGCCGACCGGATGGCCAGATGCGCCTGGTCCGGGTGCCCAGCCAGCCCATCGCGGACCGCCAGCGCGTCCGGGCCGCCAACCGCGGCCAGCCGCGCGGCCAGCTCGGTAAGCGGGTCCTTGGTCGGCGTCATGACGACGAGGGGCCACCGGTCCGATCCGCGAACCTGCCGGCCCCGGGCCAAGATCGGCAGCAGCCCGGCCCTTAGCAGCGATGACTTCCCCGCCCCCGACGCCCCGGTGACCACCACCAGCCCGCCGCCGGCCGCCCGGGCGGCCAGTTTCATCGCCAGCTCAGCAGCCAGCCGCTCCCGGCCATAAAACACCTCCGCGTCGGACTCGCCGAACGGCAGCAACCCCCGGTACGGGCACCCGCGCATCCGGGCCGTCGGCGAGGGCCGGGTCTCGAGCCCGGGCGCGGCCAGCTCGAACAGCCGGACCGGCCGATCCAGGTCCTTCAGCTCGCGCTCACCCAGGTTCACCAGAGTGAACCCCGGCTCCTCCTCCTCATCCGCGATGATCGTCTGCGTCGCCTGCGACACGAGCACCTGCCCGCCGGCGGCGGCGGCGCAGATCCGGGCCGCCCGGTGCACCGCCAGGCCGGTATAGGCCCCCTCGGCCGGAACCGCGTGACCAGTGTGAATGCCGATCCGGACCCGGACCGGCGCCCCATCGGGCCAGTCATGGGCCGCCAGCGCCCGCTGGATCTCCAGCGCGCACAGCACCGCCTGCTTGGCCCCGGCGAACGCAGCGAAGAACGCATCGCCCTGCGTGTCCACCTCATGGCCCGCCTGACCAGCGATCGCCGCCCGGACCAGCCCCCGGTGCTCGGCCAGCACCAGCGGATACAGCTCCCGCAGCGCTTTGACCAGCCGCGTCGACCCCTCGATATCGGTAAACAAGAACGTGACCGCACCGGCCGGGAGCCCGCTCACCTCGCCGCCTCCCAGCCAACCACCAGCAGCCCGTACCACCACCGGACAGCGGCCTTTGCGACGCGCGGCACGGCCACCACCTCCGCACCGGACACGCCAGGCGGTAGACCCAGCCCGGTCCGCGCGGCTGGCACAACACCAGCCGGCCACCCCCAGGTACCTGGAGCCACGATCGAACCCTCCCCGCGGCTAGCCACCTCCAGCCTAAGCCCGGCAGACACCGTACGCACAGCCCGCCAGCCAGGCAGCCGCGCCTGAACTGATCCAAGCCACCCCCTGATCGCTCCACCTGGGCTCGGCTGACGAGCCAGCGGCGCCGAGCAATCCGTAGGGCGCGGTACCGAACTTCCAGAACGCCCGTGCAGAAGGCAAAAGGTCACGTCCTGACCGGCGCTCATTAGGCAAAACCGCAGGAACCTGGCTCGCCTATTGGCTCTAATCGTTAGACAAGATTTCGAAAAATGGCGTGGGCCGCACTGGATTTTGAACCAGTGACCTCTTCCGTGTCAGGGAAATCCAGGGTGGTCCCGGGTGTCTGCCACCGTCGGATTGAGTCGAACTGGGAGCCCTCGACCTGGGAGAAGAATCTGGCTGAGTCGTGCTGGGTCCGGGGGCGGCTGAACACATTGGCTCCCCATTTCTGGCTCCCGCAGCGCTTGGAGCGCCGGAAGCCGTTCCAGGCCAAGATCGTCGAGGGCTTCTCGTGCTCGATGTCGGCTCGGTATCTGCATCACTAGGCGATAGTGGTCGACTGCTGGAGCCAGAGGGGTTGACCCGGCGGGATCGGCGGGCATACGGTTTCTATCGACAATCATTATCGGCAATAGAATCAAGGTGGCCGTGATCGGACATCTCGCGTCCAGGACGCGGGCGACGCCGACCCAGCGGACCGCCGTACGTTTGTCGAGGGTGACGAGGTTGTTTGATGGCCTGGCAGCAGTCAGCCAGGTCAGTCTCGAGATAGCCCACGAAGAGACGGTCTGGCTGCGTGGATGGAATGGCTCGGGGAAGACCACGCTGCTGCGATTGATCGCCACGGCTATCTCACCGACCTTTGGCGGCGGGAGCGTGCTGGGCTTCGACCTGCGTACAGAGCGAAGCGCGATCCGCGCGCGGACCGATCTGCTGAGCCATGAGACGCGTTTGTACGGGGACCTCACCGCCGTGGAGAACCTGCGTTTCGCCTGCACTCTGTACGACATCGACCCGCGACTGGCGGGGCCCACGCTCGAACGGGTCGGGCTCGATGAAGTGGCCGCCGTCCGGGCGGACCGCTTTTCGCAGGGCATGCGCCAGCGCCTGGCCCTGGCCCGGTGCCTGATGCGCGCTCCCGCGCTCATCCTGCTGGACGAGCCGTACGCCGCACTAGACGTCGATGCTCGTGTCGTGGTCGATGAGATGCTGGTCACCGCCCGAGCCGGCGGGCAGACCGTGGTTGTCGCCAGCCATGAGGCGCCGCCCGCGCATCTCATCGACCGTGAGGTGACGATGGATGGCGGCCGCGTGGTCACTCCCACCGGGGTCGCGCCGTGATGAGCCTGCGGGTCGCCCGGGCGATCGCCGCCAAGGATCTGCGGATGGAGATGCGCGGCCGATCCGCGGTGAGCACGGTCCTTCCGTTTGCGGTCACGATGCTGCTCGCGTTCGGCTTCGCCCTGGGACCTGACCGGCTGCTACTCGCCCAGATAGCACCGGCACTGCTGTGGCTCGCCGCGCTGTTCGCGTCGGTGGAGCTGTGCCACCGGTCCTATCAGCACGAAGGGGCCAACGGTGCGCTGGAGGGTCTGCTGCTTTCGCCGGTGGACAAGGGCGCGGTGTACCTGGGCAAGGCGGCCGCGGCGTTCGTGCAGCTGATCGTGCTCCTGGTCGTGACTGCGGGCATCGTGGGCGTGCTGTTCGGACTACCGGTCGGTCGCGCGCCCGCACTGCTTCTGCTCACCGCCGTGCTTGGTATCGCCGGGCTGAGCACACTGGGCAGCCTCCTCGGCCTACTCGCCGTGCGCAGCCGCACTCGCCAGGCCGCGCTGCCGGTCCTCGTCCTCCCGCTCGTCAGCCCGGTGATCATCGCGGCGACCCGCGCGACAGCGGACCTAACGCAGGGCACCACCGCCGGGATCAGCGGGTGGCTGAGCCTGCTCGTGGCGTTCGACGCCGCCTTCCTGGCCGCCGGCTACGTCGTGTTCGGTCATCTGCTCGAGGACTGAAGTGACTCGCTCCGCGGGTATTGACATCCTCCCCGCTTGGCGAGCATGCTTCTAAAAACAATATCAATGGCGATAGAAGGTGATCGCATGGCGCCTTCGCCCGGTTCTAGCAGCGACACCGGCAGGCATGGGACGCCCCGGTGGCGATCCGCATTGACAATGCACAGACGCGGCAGGTGGGCGATCGCCCTCGCGTTCAGCGTCGCCGGTGCGCTGGTGGCGATGGCGTTGACTGCCGTTGTGAGCGCACCACAGGTCAGCGCCCGGCCCGGCGGCAGCGCGGCCGGCCAGGACCAGGGGAATACCGCCGGCGCCAGCCTGGTCAGCCAGGGCAAGCAGACCTTCCGCTTCGACACGTTCGGCGATCAGGCGTTCTGGGGCGACACCCTGCACCTTAACCAGGCGATCGCGGGAGCTAAGCACGGCGGGGTGGGCCCTGGTCTCAGCCCGAAGGCCGCGCTCGGGGTGGGACTGAAGGTCGACGTGGACGCGTTGCCGGCGTCGGTGCAGCAGGGCATCCTCAATGGCACGGTCAACCTGGACGACCCGGCGACAACGCTGGCCCTCCTGAAGCTCAACGCAGTGGTCGGCGTCAAGGGCTTCTTCGACAGCAACGGCAACCTGAATTCGGTAGGCATCGAGTGCGCGCTGTGCCACTCGACCGTGGATAACTCCCTGGCGCCTGGCATCGGCCATCGGCTGGACGGCTGGGCCAACCGCGACCTGAACGTCGGCGCCATCATCGGGCTCGCGCCGAACCTGCAGCCCATCGCGACGTTGCTGCACGTCGACGTGGCGACGGTGCACAAGGTTCTCAACGCGTGGGGACCGGGCAAGTTCGACGCTGAGCTGCTCCTGGACGGCAAGGGGTTCCAGCCCGACGGGCGTTCGGCCGCGACACTGATTCCGCCGGCCTTCGGCCTGGCCGGCGTCAACCTGCACACCTACACCGGCTGGGGCTCGATCCCGTACTGGAACGCTTTTGTTGCGGTCCTGGAGATGCATGGCCAGGGCACGTTCTTCGACCCGCGGCTCGACAACGCCGCGCAGTTCCCTATCGCCGCGGAGAACCATTTCGGGCACGTCATGGCCAAGAATGATCTGGTCACGCCCGCGCTGCCGGGGTTGCAGGCTTACGAATTGTCGCTGCAGGCGCCCGTGCCGCCGGCCGGATCGTTCGACCCCGTGGCCGCAGCCCGCGGCAAGGCGCTGTTCAACGGGCCCGCTGAGTGCTCGACGTGCCACGTGCCGCCGATCTTTACCGCGCCTGGCTGGAACCTGGTTCCGGGCAGCCAGATCGGCATCGACAACTTCGAGGCCGACCGCTCGCCGACGCACATGTACCGCATCACCCCGCTGGCCGGGCTGTGGACCCACCGGAAGGGCGGCTTCTACCACGACGGCCGGTTCCCGACCCTGCTGGCCGTGGTCCAGCACTACAACGAGGTGTTCCATCTGGGCCTGACCCCTGCCGAGGAGAACGACCTCGTGCAGTACCTGCTCTCGATTTAGCGGACCAAGATCGGAGAGGTCCCATGAGGCACCTGTACCGGGCGCTCACCGTGCTGGGCGGCTACCGCGCGCAGCAGGTGATGGGCGTCGCGACGCTGGTCGGACTGACGGCGACGGTGGTCACCGGGCTGTTCGTGGTCCCGCCGGATGCGACCCAGGGCAACGTCCAGCGCCTGATGTATGTGCACGTTCCGGCCGCGTGGGTGACATTCTTGGCGTTCGGCGTGGTCTTCGTGGCCAGCGTCGCCTACCTCAAGACCGGCCGCATGCAGTGGGATCGTGTGGCCGCGGCGTCGGCGGAGATCGGCGTCCTGTTCTGCGTGCTGACTATCGTGCTCGGCTCGCTGTGGGGACGTCCGGTATGGGGTACGTGGTGGACGTGGGACCCGCGGCTCACCACGACCGCCGTGCTGCTGCTGATCTACGTGGGCTATCTGTCGCTGCGCAAGGTGGCCGATAGCCCGGCCCGGCGGGCCAAGTGGGCGGCGGTCGTCGGCGTGATCGGATTCATCGATGTGCCGATCGTGCATCAGTCCGTCGTGTGGTGGCGGTCGCTGCACCAGCAGGCGACGGTGCTGCGGTTGGGGACGCCCACCATCGCTGGCAGCATGCTCGCGACGCTCTTTCTGGCGTTCGTGGCCTTCTCGCTGGCGTACGGCTACCTGATGGCCGTGCGCATGCGGGTCGGGCGACTGGAGGATCGCAGCGCCGTTCCCGCAGCGTCGCAGCCAGCACCGCGGGCGCGCCGCCCGCGGTCAGTCGGCATCCCCACCCCGGTCGGGAGCGACGTTCCCACCCCAGTCGGGAGCGACGGCCATGCATGACGTGGGATACGTAGCAGCGGGCTATTCGCTCACGCTGGTGGTGCTGGCCGGCTACCGGTGGCGCCTCGCGGTCCGGATGCGCCGGGCCCGGCAATACGTCTCCGCCGTCGCCCACCGAGCGCGCGGCGGGCGGCGCCGACCGTGAGCCAGGATCTCCTGGAAGTATCCGCCGCTGCGGCAGACGCCGTTCGCCGCCGCGGGTGGCACGGGCCCCGGCTACGGATCGCCGCGTGCCTCGCGGTGGTTGTGCTCGCGCTCGGCTGGATCGCGATCCGAGGGCTGACCGGCAACTTCGTCTACTACCTCACCCCGGCCGATGTCGTGGCGCACCACCAGGCGCAGGTCGGGCAGCGAATCCGGCTCGGCGGCTACGTCGTGCCGGGCAGCGTCCACCGCGAATCGTCGGTGCTGATGTTCACCGTGACGGACGGCACCGACTCGATGACGGTCTCAGACACTGGCGCCGTGCCGGAACTGTTCAAGGCGGGCCAGGGCGTGGTAGTCGAGGGCGTCCTAGGCACCGATGGGCGCTTCCACGCCGACACGCTGCTGGTGCAGCACAACGGTGACTACGCCCCGCCCAAACCCGGAGAGTCTCCACCGCATCGAGCTGACCTGACATCCGGGGGCTGACGATGAGCCAACTCGGGACCTACCTCCTGCTGTTCGCGCTGGTGGTGTCCTGCTACGGTCTGCTCGCCGCCGCGGTGGGGGCGAAGACCGGGCGCCCCGCGCTCGTCGAAAGCGCGAGGCGGTGCGCATTCGGCGTGCTCGCGACCGTGACCGCCGCGAACGCCACCATGCTGGCCGCGTTGCTGAGCAACGAATTCGCGATCCGGTACGTCGCCGACAACTCCGCGCGGGAGACCCCGGTCTTCTTCAAAGCGCTGTCACTGTGGGCGGCTGATAGCGGCTCGCTGCTGCTCTGGAACCTCATCCTGGCCGGCTATATCGCCGCCGTCGCGGTGCGGTTCCGGCGTGACCGGCCACCGACGTTCCCCTACGCACTCAGCGTGCTGTTCGCGGTCCAGGTGTTCTACCTCATCCTGATCAACGGCCCGGCCCAGCCATTCGCCAGCCTGGCGAATCCTCCGGCGGACGGCCGCGGCCCGGCGCCGCTGCTGCAGAACCATCCCTTGATGGCGGTCCATCCGCCGTTCCTGTACCTCGGATTCATCGGCTTCACCGTGCCGTTCGCCTTCGGCATCGCAGCGCTGCTCGCCGGGCAGGGCTTGGACCAGTGGGTCTCGCTCATCCGCAGGTGGACGCTCGTGGTGTGGTGCTTCCTCACCGTCGGGCTGTTGCTGGGGGCGCTCTGGTCGTATTCCGTGCTCGGCTGGGGAGGCTACTGGGCCTGGGATCCCGTCGAGAACGTCGCGCTCTTGCCCTGGCTCCTGTCCACCGCGTTTCTGCACTCGGTCATGCTGCAGGAGCGGCGCGGCATGGCCCGGCTATGGAACATTGCCCTGGTTATCGGCGCGTTCTCGCTGATGACGTTCGGCACGTTCCTGACCCGCGCTAACGTGCTGTCCTCCGTGCACGCGTTCGCGCAGACGTCGGTCGGGCCGGCATACCTGGCGTTCCTGGCGCTGGTGCTGCTGGCTGGCTTCGGCCTGGTGGCCTGGCGCCTGCCGACGCTGCGGACGCCAGCGAGCCTGACCTCGGCGATCTCCCGGGAAGGGGCCTTCGTCGCCAACAACATGCTGCTGCTCGCCGCGGCCGCGATCATCCTGCTGGGCACGACTTTCCCGCTCGTGGTCGAGGCCGTATCGGGCCAGCAGGTGACCGTCGGCGGCCCCTACTTCCGCAGTTCGGTCACCCCCGTGTTCCTGCTGATCCTGCTGCTCGCCGGCACGGCACCGCTGCTGCCCTGGCGCGCCACCAACAGGTCACGCGCCCTGCGCCGGCTACGGGTGCCCGCTACTGCGGCCGCCCTGGTCATGATCGCCACCGCGTGGGCGGGCGTCCGCCAGATCACGGTCGTCGCCGGGTTCGGGCTGGCCGCACTCGTCTTTGTCACCAGCGGTCAGGAGATCCTCGGCGGCCTGGCGATCGGTCGACGCGGTTTGCGCGCTGGCACGGTGCGCGCCCTGGTCAGAGGGCGGCGACGGCACGCTGGCCTGGTCGTGCACCTGGGCCTGGCGCTGGTCGCCGCCGGCATCACCGCGTCTTACAGCCTGGGCCAGCAGGCTCAGGTCACGTTGAAGACCGGCCAGAGTACCGTGTTCGGCGGCCAGGTACTGCGCTACCAGGGTCTGCATACCGACCAGCAGCCGCAGCGCATCGTACTCACGACGACGGTGTCGGTCACGAATTCGTCCGGCGGCACAGCTGGCACGCTCGACCCGCGCATGAACCTGTACCCGGCTGCCACCGAGCCGATCGGCTCGCCGTCGATCCGCCGGGGGATCGTCTGGGACCTGTACGCATCGCTGATCTCGCTGCAGGACGACGGCGGCTCGGCCACCTTCCGCTTCTATCGCAACCCCGGCGTGAACTGGCTATGGTTCGGCGGGCTAGTGATGGCGCTCGGCGGTATCGCGGCCGCGTGGCCGAGTCGGCGGCCGAACTCCGGCGGTGACCAGGGCGCTAAGGCGGTGCGTAAGCGTGCCGCGGTCGAGGCAGGTGCCCCGTGAGGCGACGGCTGACACGTCTTACACGTCGCCGGACGCGGCTGCTGGCTGGCGTCGGCGCGGCCGTTGCGGTCATCGTCGCGTTGCTGGCGACCGGGCTGGGCCGCGATCCATCGGTGATCGCTTCGCCGCTGGTCGGCCACATGGCGCCGAACTTCACCTTGGCCCAGCTGGACGGCCCGCCCGTGACGCTCTTCAAGCTGCGAGGGCAAATCGTCGTCGTCAACTTCTGGGCCTCGTGGTGCACTGAGTGCCAGGTCGAGCAGGCGGCCCTCGACCAGATGTGGCAGCAATTTCGGGACTCCGGGGTGGTCGTGATCGGCGTCAACTTCCAGGACACGGCCGGCGCCGCCCGCAGTTACGTCAGTACCGCCGACGTGACGTACCCGGTCGTCGAGGACACCGATTCGAGTACGGCTCTGGCCTATGGTCTGCGGGGGGTTCCGGAGACGTTCGTCGTGAACCAGTCCGGTCGCATCGTCGACCATGTCATCGGACCGATCGACGAGGCCACTCTCGTCAGCGAGATCAACGCGATGCTGCTCGCGAGTGCGCGGTGAATGCTGCCGGGACGCTGTGGCGGGTACGGGCCGGCCTGCCCCGGCTCCTGGTGCCGATCGCGCTCGCGGCTGGCCTCGCCACGCTGGTCATCGTGGCGGTGGGCGGCCACCCTCCAGCCAGCCAGGCCCAGCAGGTGCAGCAGATTGCCGCGGGACTGCACTGCCCGATCTGCAAGGATCTATCCGTCGCGGACTCGCCCGCTCCGCTTGCGCAGCAGATGCGCCAGGAGATTGCGGCCAAGCTCGGGGCGGGCGAGTCTGCGGATCAGATCCGCGCGGGTTTCGTCGCGGCCTATGGGCCCTCGGTGCTCATGTCCCCGCCCAGGCAAGGCGTGGCCGGAGTGGCGTACTACCTGCCCTTGCTCGTCCTGGCCGCTGGCGTAGTGGCCGCGTTCACGGCGCTGCGCCGCTGGCTGCGCACGCCACAGCCGGATCCGCCCGGATCCGCCTCGCCGCGGCTGTCCGCGTCGCAACGGCGCGCCCTGGCCAAGGCCGTCGCCCGGCTGCGCGAGGAGGAGCCGGGATGACCGTCGTGCTCATCAGCGGCGGGCTGACCTTCGTTATCGGGCTGCTGATTGCGCGCCCGTTCTCGGTCACGGGCGGCCGCCTGCACATCCGGGCGCACACTGCGGATGATGACCGCCGTCGCGCATTGCTGCGTCAGCTGCGTGATCTCGATGACGACCTCGCCGCCGGCAAGCTGACGCAGGCCGATCACGTCCGGCTGCGTGACCCCGTGGAGCGAGAAGCCGCCGCTGTGCTGCGCCCGGCGGGTGGAACTGCGGTGGTCGCCTCCGGTTCGCCTGGTTCGCCTCATTCGTCTAGTTCGCCCCATTCACCTCGTTCGTCAGGTTCGCCTGGTTTGCCGCAAGGTCGCGACGCCGGTAGAGGGGCAAGGCGCAGGCGGAGCCGGACCGTGACGGTGCTGGCGCTAACCGGAGCCGCGGGAAGCATCGCGTTCCTGCTCGTCGGCGCGGTATCTTCCCGGCCGCCAGGGCAGACGATCACGGGCAACTCGGTGACCGGGGCGATCCCGACGGCGGGTAGCCCGAGTGGTCCGGCTCCGGCGTCTGCATCCAGTTCCCAATCGCCCACCCCCCAACAGCTGGCCGCGGTGGCCTCGGCCGAGGATCAGGTAAAGCAGAACCCGGAGGATGCGAGTGCGCATCTGGCGCTGGCGGATGCCTACGCAGCCGCCGGCGCCAGTCAGCTGGCCGCGGTCGAGTACCTGGTCGTCACCCGACTTGATCCCACGAACGCCGAGGCGAACACGAACCTGGCCTTGCTCGCCTTCGAAGTCGGCCGGGCCGCGCAAGGCAAGGCTATGGTCGACCGGGTGCTCGCGGCCCACCCGAACTACCCGGAAGCGCTGTACGTGCGCGGCCTGATCAACCTGATCGGCCTGCGGCAAACCCAGGCCGCCGAACGTGATTTCATCGCCTATCTGACCGTCGCGCCCTTCGGCTCGCACCGCACCGCCGTTGCGACGCTACTCGCGCTGGCCCAGAGTCAGGATCACCGATGAGCGGGCTCAGCTGCCTGTCGATCACCGCCTGTCACGCATCGCTCGAGGTGCTCGAGCGGCTTTCCTACTCGCGGGAGGAACTTGCCGGGCGCTTGACGTCCTTGCGCACCAACAGTGGAGCCGATGCCCTGGCGGTGTTGTCGACCTGTCAGCGCACTGAGGTCTACGCGACCTGGCCAGCCAAGCCAGACCAC
>Ga0306920_100014838_pt1 | contig 10653 bp, 8 predicted proteins | sample flu12Cox44000170_FD_204666 | JGI IMG/M metagenome (GOLD analysis project Ga0306920, IMG submission 204666) | Lab enrichment of tropical soil microbial communities from Luquillo Experimental Forest, Puerto Rico - flux4day.12C.oxic.44.000.170 (v2)... | ecosystem: Environmental > Terrestrial >... | reverse complement strand
ACAACCTACACGCAGGACATGGCCAATTTCATAAATCATTTTGCATGGCAGGGAAAAATTTTCGATCCAGCAAAGGGAATTTTACGAAACAAGATTTTGCCTTTTGGACTGAACGCCATCATCGCAAAGGTGTACAAAGGTCCCAGCTGGATGGATGGCAAGGAATGCATCGTTCTCGATTATTCCGAGACTTCGTTAGTGGCGCATTGGGTCCGTGACGAAATTCGCGAAGTCGCGCTGCACATTTATCTCGGCAAAGTTTATTTGGGCAAAAAGCGATTGATTGATTTCGCTCTCGAGTTTCCGGCGCCGACTTAGTAAATCGTACGGCCATGGGAGGCGCCGTGAATTCGAACGTCAGTCGCCCAATGCCGCGCGCCAATACAGGCTCGTGGTTTCTAAATTGGGTGAGCGACACGGTCATGTTCCTTTTGCAGATGGAACGCCGGATTGATCCCTGGATACGCCCGGCATTCGATGCCACGCTTCGCGATCCGATCGCGCGCCTAGTCACATCGTTGATCAATAAGCAACGCAAGAGCGAAGGCTTAAGAATCGGCGAGGAAAAACCGTTGCCTAACGAGGAGGAGTATCTCAACTCCGTCATCGAGAGCTTTACCACGCAGATGCGAGGACTCTGGAAACTCGGCGGATTTGAGCGCGGCGGCAATACCAAAACACAGGGAATCGTCAGAGGCGAGTTTATCGTTCACGACAATCTCCCGCCGGAGTTCCGGCACGGCATTTATGCGAAGCCTCAAACGTTTCGTTGCTGGGTGCGCTTTTCCGGGCCGGGTCCTTACATCACGCCGGACATCGACGACGTAGGCTTCATGAGCATCAGCATCAAACTCATGGGCGTGCCCGGCGCGAAGTTGATGGACGAGGAGAAATTCACCCTCGACATGTTTGGCGTTTCCACGCCCACATTTGTCACGCAGGACATAAAGTCGAATGCGCACCTCCAAAAATGGAGTGTCAAAAACGCACAAATTTTTCACTTCGTTAATTTCGAGCAACTGCACGTAGCGGACATGATCATGCAGGGGTTATGGGTCAAAACCCAGAGTAGCCCGTTTGAAGCGCCGTACTTTAGTTGTGTGCCTTATTTGTTAGGCGAAAGCAAGGCGATGCAATATTCGGTCTGGCCGAAGACGAATAAAAAAACTCCGATCCCGCGACTGCCCTTCCGCCCGCCAGACGATTACCTGCGCAACGCAATGGTGAAGGCGCTGAACAAAGGAGACATGGAAATGGACTTTCGGTTGCAATTGCAAACCGATCCGTTCCTGATGCCAATCGAAAACAACGGAGTGCTCTGGCCGGAGAAACTCTCACCACGCGTTTCAGTAGCGACACTGCGCCTGCCAAAACAGAACTTCGATTCGCCGGCCCAAATGGAATTTGCCAAACAGCTCTCTTACAACCCGTGGCATACGATTGCCGAGCATCGTCCATTGGGTAATCAAAGCCGCGCACGGAAACGCATGTATCTGGAGCTGTCCACCCTGCGGCATAACATGAACAACGTGCCTCATTACGAGCCCACAGGTGATGAAGTCTTCGAGTGAAAGCCATTTTCGAAAATGTCATTCTGAGCGAAGCGAAGAATCTCGGATCAATTTAGACCGATGCACCAAAGGAAATAGCCAGAGATGTTTCACTCCGCTCAACATGATAGTGCCATTTACGACGTGAGATGTAGAAGCCTATGACTCCTCAGTCGAATTTCATGGTTCTGGCGCCGATCATTCCTGAGCGCGAGAGCGACCTTCGAAAGGTACTTGATTCGATGAACGATGGACGGGGGCGCGTTAATCCGAACAACGCGCTAATTCCGTTTGCCCAATTTGAAAATCTGCACTTCGCGCGGCTGTTGATTCTCGATGACAATTCGCTGGAGGACCGGGCCATCTACGGCCTGCGCAGCGATTTCCCGCTCCAATTCGCATTTCTCGGAGATATCGACGGCGAGGAAGAGACTTTCCTGAAGGAGTTGGCACAGAGCGCGCCGGAAGGTTTACGTCGGTTGTTTTCCTGCTGCTGCGATTTTGATCCTGGCTGTGACCTGCTGGTGTGGATGAAGCGGCACCGCAGTCCTGCGATCGCCAATTTCGTGAACTGCCGCGGGCGAACGGTTCGCCGGATTCGCGAAGAGGCGCAGTTGCAAGAGACGCTCGATCGTTACGTCGCGGACAACGCTACGACACCCGGCCACATGTCGCCGAGGGAAGTTCACGCGAAATTATCCGAATTCGTCGCTGCAGAGAAATCAGCGGGACGTCTCATGTTGTCCGGCGAAACCCCGACGCCAATAGCGTGGTGGATCGGCAATGCGTTGCACATGATTTGTCTTCCACTCCTGGTGTTGCTCGCCTCGCCGCTGCTGCTGTTAGCCTTGCCTTTCTATCTCGTTCGCATGCGTTATCTGGAGAAAACTGACGCCGAGATATGTCCGAAGGTGGATCGGGCGCACTCGGAAATGCTGGCCGAGGCGGAGGACCGCTTCGTCACAAATCAGTACACCGCGTTCGGCAGCCGCAAGCCTGGCTTGGTACGTCTGCTGACGATTGTCGGCGCACTCAGCGTTGTCAATTACGCGGCACGGCACATCACAAGGCCTGGGCATCTGGGCCGCATTCGTACCATCCACTTTGCTCGTTGGGTGTTCCTCGATGACAAAGAGCGGATGGTCTTTTTCAGCAACTACGACGGCAGCGTGGAATCGTACATGGATGACTTCATTAACAAGACGGGCTTCGGTCTGAATGCGGCGTTCGGAAGCGCGATAGGTTATCCCCGGACGAGATGGTTCCTCTTCGATGGCTGCGCGGACGAGCGAAAGTTCAAGAACTTTAACCGCCGTCATACAATTCCGACACAAGTCTGGTATAAGGCGACAGCTTACCTCGGTCTTACGGCTGTGGACCTCGATAGGAACAGCCGCATCCGCAAGGGAGTAGAAAGGCTATCGATGAGTGATGCTGAAGCCAGCGAGTGGGTTGCACTATTATGAGCGAAGCCGATTTTGATTACGCCGACGTGCAGGGCCTCGTGCGATTCGGGTATGGTCGCTTAAAGAGCGCATCCTATTCGCTTTTGCGTATAAAGAACGCAGCCGCAGCGCGGGAATGGCTTCGCGATAAGCTGCAATCCCACGCCATCACGACGGCGGTGAAGGGAAATTCACTGCCAACAACGGCTCTGAACGTCGCATTTACGTCTTCCGGCCTCACCGAGCTCGGTTTTGCTGAGGTAATAAACGGCTTCTCAAATGAATTCATCGCCGGAATGACGCAAGAGAGCCGGTCGCGGCAGTTGGGGGATATTGGAGCGAATGCTCCGTCCGGCTGGGCTTGGGGCTATGCTGAGAAGGAACCGCACCTAGTCGTAATGTTCTTTGCTGAAAAGGAACCGTTCGATGTCTTTGTTCAAAACTCCAAGGGCGCGGCATGGAAAGAAGCATTTCACGAGATAGATAGCCTTCCGACTGCGGACCTAGGTGGTTTTGAGCCGTTCGGTTTCACGGATGGCATAAGCCAGCCGGAGATTGATTGGGGACAACAACGCGAATCAAAGGACATTCAACCGGACTACACTAACATAGTTGCCCTGGGGGAATTCCTGCTGGGTTATCGCAATGAGTACACGAAATTCACTGAAAGGCCATTGCTCGAAGCCGATGCAACAACTAACGAACTACTTGCCGCACTGGATGCGCCTGGAAAGAAGGACCTGGGCCGGAACGGAACCTATCTTGTGATGCGTCAATTGGAGCAAGACGTCCGCGGGTTCTGGCAGTTCATTGACGAGCAAGCAGGTGGAGAGGCAGCGGAACGAGATAAGCTTGCGGCAGCGATGGTGGGTCGAAAGACTGACGGCGAGCCACTGGTGCCGATCCAAAAGGAGTCGATTCCGGGCATAGATCAAGATCAAGCTTCGAAGAATCAGTTCACGTTTGATGATGATCCTGCAGGCGTCCGCTGTCCGTTTGGTGCTCACGTACGCCGTGCGAACCCGCGCAACGCCGATTTTCCCGAGCGGCCCGCCAATGTTCTCAAGAAACTCATTACGATGCTTGGCTTTGGTCCGGACCGGTTCCGATACGACCTAATATCCTCGGTTCGTTTCCATCGCATTCTCCGGCGCGGCCGCGAATATGGTTCCGAGCTCTTACCCGAACAGGCGCTCCAGCCAGCGCCGCCTAACGAGCAACCGCGCGGATTAAACTTTATCTGTCTCAACGCAAACATCTCGCGCCAATTTGAATTCCTGCAAAATGCATGGATTGCTAGCACCAAGTTCTCGGGCTTGAGAGGAGAGAGCGATCCGCTGCTGGGCAATCGCGAGGCTATATTAGGCTGCCCGGCTGCTGGTGATTTCAGCATGCCAAACGAAGGAAATCTCCGGAGCCGTCTCTCGGATCTGCCACAATTCGTCACTGTTCGCGGCGGCGCTTATTTCTTTCTCCCAAGCTTGCGCGCTTTGCACTACTTCGCCGCGTCCCGAAATCCGTAGAAGTTGACACAGCGCTGCCACAGCAGCGCCGCCGGGAAAAGCGCTTGTCTGCGCGGCTGTTCTCCGACAGTTTCGTGCTGTCATGGCGGGAAATGGCAAACTCGGTTGCCTCAGTATTTTTTTGTTCGTCGCGCTTTGCGCCAGCGTATTCATGAACTTCGTGTTGATGAGTCGTGAAGTACGGTCCGCCATTTAGTCTGGCCCATTTCTTGCGAATATTTGGCGACTCCGATTCAAAAATTGAGCTGCAGCTTCCGAAGCAGCTCGTGCTGGAAGTTCGCGGGCTATCGCTGCTGCCGGTTATGTACAAGCTCATCTGGTTATGGTGTAGAAGCATCTGCAAGCCTAGAAATCTCCACAGAAACGCATGAGCTTCGTCAGTTTCGCCTCGAAAATGGCGCATAACCGCCAGGCCAAATAGATTAATAGGATGTCGGGTCAATTTAAACGTGCTGTCATCGATTGTGACTGATGCCGTGTCGATTTCTGGCACTTCCTCAACAAACTCATTCTCCATCACCATTCCTGCATAGAGTACGCATCCATGAACTCCTCTGGATCAAGCGGAGCTATATTCGCCGGTGAGGGTAGCGTTATCATCACAGGAAAAGCTAACCGCTGCTGGTTTCGGTGCTTTTTTGCTTCCGCTCGCGCATACCCTTGTAAATTTCCGGACGGATGTATTCCCACACGGGGCCGTCAAGCTCCTCAATTGACCCAGGAAGATTACAGCCCGGATAGACCTCAGTTAGATAGTCGCGGACCTCTTGAATCGTGAACTCGGGCTTCTTTGGCGGCTCTGCCGGCGGACACATCTGAACTGCAAGCGAGAGCTGGCGCGGTAAATCGAGCATTAGTCGTTCTGGCGAGTGCCTACGCGAGCTGTACGGGTGTTCTTTTGAATCGAGAGACTCGGTCCGGTAAAATTCGATGAGCGACTCTGCGTATTTCTTGTTCAGGGCAGGCGTCGCCTCAGTGAGTTCTCGTAGCACGTGTGCCCGGACAGGATGTACGGCTTGTGCAAAGCACTTAAAACACACTTTGACCCAAAAATCTTTATCGTCCCCTTTGGGGACTACAGGGGAAGATTCTATTGATGATTCATTGATGAATTGAGTGACGCTGGCGTCATTATTTGAAGACGTCGGTGTCACCCCTCTCGCGGCACTGGTGTCACTCGTGCCGTGGGCGACACGCGTGTCTTTGTCGTGTACAGGGAGACATATCTTGTAAAGGTTTGAGCCATGGCTTCCTTCGTTTCGGAAGACCTTCAGCTCGCCGTCGCGCTGTAAAGCTTTGAGCCAACGCTGAACGTTGCGTTTGGACATGCGTGCTTTCCGCGCAAGCGTCCGCGCGGCAGGCCACGCGGTGCCATCGTCGCGCGCGTAATCTGCGAGCGCTAGCAGCACGACAAGCGCGCCAGATTTTTGTTGCCTAGAACAGTTCCAAACGAGTTTACTTACGTGAATGCTCATATCGCTAGGGTAGGGGAGCCATTTGTTGTCAAAATTCCATGCGACCTTATCGGTTTAGGCGTCTTGTCGGGACGCGCGCGGCTGACCCCCCCGCCCCCCTCGGCGTCTGCTTTCTCCATGCCCTTCGCAGGAACAGATCTGGATTCGATCTCGAGGCCGTCAGCAATTCGAGGATCTCATCCGCAGTCGAGCCTGGATTCTGTAGCCAGATTAGTAGCGCGGTGACAGTCTTCCCAGGTAGAGGCAGCAAAAGCAGGTGAGCGGTCGTTGGTTGAGGAGTAGGAAACCTTCGGTCTCTCCCAGTAAACGGCTCGTTGATGTCTCCCCGTCGCCAGTTAATTGCCAGATATGCACTCTCTTGACCGCTGCTACATTGCTGAGAGACCCTCTGGCCGATTGGATGAGGCGGTAGTGACGGCCTTTTGCGATCGGATTTTCCGCCTTCGGACCGGTGTTGCACGGGACGATTCTCAAGCGCAAAGCCTCTTGGCTGCTGCTGTCTTTTTTTAGTGCGGTGATAGGATCTAACTGCAGACGCATTCTTCAGGCATTCCTCTTTTTTTATGGGTGGTACAGCTCTCGTTCTGGCCTTCAACGGTTCGGACTGCGTTGCTAGGGGCCACGCTGTGTCAGTTGTTGGGCGCGCTGGGAGATCGACCGGCAACTCGCAAGGTTTTGCTATTCCAAAGAGACGTTCGCCCTTGCAATTGGACGGTGGCGTTCGACCTACTTTCCTGTCTCTTTCTGGAAAAAAAAGCTGCGGCTCGGCGCCGTTGAGAATTAGGTGATGGCTACAGAATTTCATTTGCAAAACAGGCTAAGGAAAAAATGCCGAGGTACGCTCATGGTTTTGTGACCTCGTTAATTGTGAAGCGGCGCAATGCTGCATCACATTCCGCCGCGTCGAAACGCAAGCATCGTTCAGAGAAGCGAAGTACAGGGATTCGCCTTTGCGCAACCCACCTATCGACCGTGCGCACACTAACTCTGTAGCGAGTTGCCAAGTCTCGCCGCGTGAGTATCGGACTTGAATCTGCCTGCATCTTACTGGCTTTATTCGCCAGCAGCTGCCGATTTTAGCCGACCGCTATTAGACCCCGATTTCCGCCGGTGACGGTAGAAAATCTTTCAAAGCGTCCCGAGTCGCTCGTACCGCACGCTCGAGTCTTTCAGGGGTCGAGGGAATCGGTGCACCAAACCGCTGTTTGAGCCAAGACATCGCCTCCGCTTTATTCAGCCCGAAGTCGTCCATCAACCGAATACAAGCGAAGCCGACTAGCCGGGTCGTTCGAGAGCGACCTGATTGAGCGATTCTTTCCTGGCTACCCTTGGGCTGTTTGCTCGCCCATTTTTTGAACGACTCGACAATGGTCTTTAGGGGGTACCGCCAATCTATGCGAATAAGATGCGTTGACGAATGGTTATGACTGCCACTGATGGGCGCTTGATTAACGAATTCCAAAAATCTAGGCAAGCTCACGATCGGTAATCGCTTCTCATCCGCCGCATCGACGAAAAATTCGAACGTCTGTTCATCAATTTCCCAGAAAGGCTCTGGACCAAACGGCCAGCCGAACTGTTCCAGTCGGTGAAGCCGATCATTGGGTTTGAGCTGGCAATAACCCATTTTCGGCCATTCCGGAAACGCAACTACTATGTCGACCGCCGCTTCGAACCGTCGGCGTAGCAGGGGATCGCGTTCATGGGCTGCTTGGCGATAACGAAAAAGCAGCTCAGGCCAGTGCTCACGCCGAATAGCGAGAGGGAATCTTTTCGCAGCCCTTTCGTCATCTAAAAATGCTTTGACGCATTTCCACTCTGGAGAGTTTCGCCAGCGAGCGATCTCTTCCACGAACCACGGCGTTCGCCGCATGGCATCGTAAAACAGGGCAGTGTCGTGCTCAGCAGGCGGGATGTTGCTGTACGCGCATTCGGAGGGGTCCGGTCCTCGTGGACGCTCCCGAAATTTCTCATCACTTGCTATCTGTTTGAGCTTTTCTACAGCCCGGGGGGCCGTTGAAGAACTGAACTTCCCACTAGTCGCTTTGACTCCTTTGTCCAAACCGAACTCTATAATTTTTCGTTCTTTTTCGGAAAGGCCTGCAGTATTGATGAAATGCTCGACGATTTCCGACGACCTGCGGTCGCTTTCAGCACGTGTATCCGTTGGTTCCCATGCCTTATCATCCTGGGCTGACGCCGCATGAAGTGAGATCAGACCACTGGTTGGGTTATTTTTCTCAGCATTTCGTTTGCGATAGTAACTGGCGATAACATTCTTGCCTATCGCCATTATCCATGACGAAAAAGGTGCACGCCGCGAATTGTATGCGGCTTGGCTGCGAATCGCCTCTGCAATGATTTCAGAGACGACATCTTCGCGATCGGCTGGCGGAATGTATTTGCGCTGAACCAGCTTTATCAATTTCGCTTGTATTTCGGAACGCTGTATCTGAGAGCTAAATGAATCCGGATCGTCCGGGGGTCGATTAGTGCTGTTTCCATTCCCTTGTTTCATTTCCTCGCTACGGCTGCGCTTTCGTCAGCGGTATAATCTTTGCGTTACTCGTCGGTTCCGGAACAATTTGCCAATATCTGGCAGCTTCACTCGGCTTCATCACATCGCGGTAATGGGTCAGGAGCATGTTCTGATCGCGGTGACCCATTATGACCGCGGTGCGGGCGGGATCGCGGTGAAAAGCGTAGTGCGCGCTGGCAAACGAATGGCGTAGGACATCAGGATACCATTTCTCGATCTTCGCCGTCTTCATCGTAGCTCGTCGCAACTTCTGGAGATTGGGCGGGGCTACGGGACCGATATGGCCCGCGTAAGGTTCGAGCCAAGCACGAAGATTGTCGGAAATTTCGGCAAACCGTTTCTTGCGCGTTTTCGCCGCGCTCGCATTTACGCGGATTGTGCGCTCGTGGAAATCCAAATCTTCCCATCGGAGTTTGTTTATTTCCTCAGGCCGCAACCCCGCAAAAGCACCGATCGCCAATACCGGGAGATACTCAGTAGGCGCGGCGGCAAGAAGTCCCGTTAGCTGCTCAACCGAAAACGTCGGGATGTGGTCACGGACAACAGACGTTTTGTCCACGAGCTGAATTACGTTTACGGCGGCGTAGCCGCGACGGACGGCAAACGTCCACATTGCGCTCAGGACAGCACGAAAGTTGTTTTGCGTTTGCGGTCCAACGTTGAGCGATTGAAGCCAGTGATCTACGTCGGCGTTCGTGATCTCTGCTGTAATCCTATCTCCCATCGATGCTTTAAAGCGGCTGAGTCGAGTCGTGAGATCACGAACGTAGATTTCGCTTTTCCCTTTTGCTCGGCGATTCTCGATGAATTCGTCGACAAGCTTGGTGATGGTGACACTGCGATTTCGTCGCTCGATTGCAGCTGCATGCGCATTGATTGCGTCATCGATTCGAACGGCATGAGGCTCGAGCTTAGAATGGGCATGAGCAACGAACCGTGCCGCATCCAGCAAGGTGTAAGGCGTCGGCCTCAGAATGTCGGATGCGCGCAGCGCATCTTCGGCGAGCGCGCCGTCAATATGAGCGGCTCTTTTCCCGAGATTTTCGCGCCGAATTTGTTCAGCTTCGAGGAACGTCTCCGCGGCTTCGCGCGTTTCGAAATATTTTCGGATCCGCTTCCGATTGACGTAGTATCCCGTGATTTTGAATCTGTACTTTCCGTTTAGGCGTTCACGAACTATTCTCAGCGCGTGCGATCGTTGGCGTTTTGTTTTTCTGACCGTGAAGGGCGAATCCATGCGCTCACTGTCGATTATCTGGCAATAAGTGGCAACACGAGATTTGCACAAAATGGTAACTTAATATAAGTATCTAGTTGTCAATATGTTGTTCCCGTAGTTCAACGGATAGAACGGAGGTTTCCTAAACCTTAAATGTGGGTTCGATTCCCGCCGGGAACGTTAGGTCTGTAGTATCAACGACTTACGCTTCGCCAGAACCCCAAACAGGGGCAAGTGAGAACAGAAGTGAGAACAAATTTGCTGATTTCAGTGCCGTTCTGTGTCGTCTGCTGACGTGTGGCGCTCCCTCTCTCTCGCGCGCGTGGGTTTGTCGCAAGTGGCTCGGTCGAGATGAATATCGCTGCGATCCCGATTCCGTGCACACTCATACGACAATCTTAAATGGCGATGGATTGATAATGCACGCTCGAATTTTATCGCGCCCCCCGCCTGCTCGAAGCGCTCCTGATTGCATCTGGCTCGGCGTACCACAGCCGCCCGAATAGCAGCGCATTGGAAATTAGATTAACGCCGATGATCTTTGCGCGGTCGGACTTCGTGTTCATGGCCCCAGCGGTTGGCGGCAGCGCGTGGGTTAGGCCTTTTCTTCACTGCGAGTTGAGTTGCCCATCAGTCTTCTGGGTCTGCCAAATCAAGGATAGCGCGAGAACTAAGAGTAATGGGGCCGTGGCCACGCCCGGAGTGTATCCTCGCTCGCGAAAGGTCCAGAGCGGATGCCCAATACCGTTGATGATTTCAATCAGAATCCAGATGCCGACAAATAGGCGTGCGGTGGGCCAGCGGTGGCGCACCGGCCAAAAGAAGCACCAGAGTCCGAATGCCAACAACGCGACATTGATGACAATGAAGGCGCGCTCCCGGTCTTCTGATATCAAACCAGT